>Ga0208789_1000056_pt1 | contig 183552 bp, 130 predicted proteins | sample Methanotroph_Enr_FD_187368 | JGI IMG/M metagenome (GOLD analysis project Ga0208789, IMG submission 187368) | Enriched soil microbial communities from Old Woman Creek wetland in Ohio, USA - Methanotroph_Enrichment_5 (SPAdes) (version 2) | ecosystem: Environmental > Terrestrial > Soil > Wetlands...
GGAAGTTTTTTCAGTGCTAGTGCTCAATTATCAAGGGATTTAGCTGCACGCAAATTATTACCTCTTCACTATAGGCACTTTTAACTCTGGTCATTACGGGCACTTTAGGCACTCTTATTTAGTGTTGAGTGCCGGGTGTATAGTGCTCAGTGGCTGGTGGGTAAAAGTTGTTTTAGTGCTTTAAACTCCAGGCACTCTAGGCACTTAAAACTTCAGGCACTTTTTTTAGTGCATAGTGCTCAGCGGCTGGTGGGTAATATTTGTTTTAGTGCATTAAACTTTGTTAACTTAAAACTTAATTCACTTTTAACTTCAGGCACTCTAAGTACTTTAGGCACTCTTAACTTTAGACTCTAAATGCTTCAGGCACTTAAAACTTCAGGCACTCATTAGGTACCAGATTTTATATTTACAAATTTAAATGTGTTCAACCCAAATTTATAGGGTTTACACTTATACCAACCTCCATTTTTTTACAGAATTTTGTAAAAGAATTGATAGTCAAATAAATCTGTGACTAAATACGAGAAAAAGCAGAATAATTGTCTTATACTTACAAATTGCAATAAAGAAAACAGGTTCTTGCATCGATACATATTCAAACATTTATACTTGTGAATTTTAACTGGAAAGCAGAACCAAAATGCCATCTTATGTATTGCGTCATAAGATAATTGGTTACAGAAGCAGGTATAATTACTTTGTATAGTTCCATATTATCTGCACTAACCACACGAAAATCAAAATATTGTTTCAATAAATATAGCTTCCTTTTATTAATCTGTTGCACTTAATCAAATCGGTTCTTTTGAATTACTAAAATCAAAACCATGAAAAACATCTTTACCCTTTTCGTTCTTTTCGCGTTAGTAACCGGAATTAGTATCGAACAAGTAAATGCTCAGTTTACTGTAACGGGCTCGACAGGTGCCGATGGTAATTATGTTACTCTCACCAGCACAACTGGGGTATTTGCAGCAATTAATGCTGGAAATCAAACAGGAAACAACATTCAAATCAGTGTAAACGCCAGTTCAACAGCTGAAGATGGTGCCATTAGTTTAAATGCCGGAAACTGGACAACCCTGAAAATTTATCCGACTGTTGCAGGACTGGAGATTTCAGGAAATGCGTCCAAACCACTGATTGATCTAAACGGTGCTGATCATGTCACAATTGATGGAAGAGTAAATGAGGCAGGTACAGCTGATTTAATTATTTCAAACACAAATGTCAACTCAACTGCAGGTACTTCAACAATTCGGTTTATAAATGATGCTTCTAATAATATAGTGCAATACTGTATAATTAAAGGATCCTCAACAGCAGTAGCTAGTGGTGTGGTGTTTTTAAGTTCAACGAATGGCACTACAGGCAATGATTCAAATACTATAAGCAACAACAGCATTACCAATGCTGGTGGCAACAGGCCCACGAATGTGATTTATTCAACTGGTACAAGTTTAAAAGAGAACAGTGGAAACATCATAAGCAATAACAATATTTTTGATTTTCTGAATAAAGGTATAGCTTCAAATGGCATTCAACTTGCAAATTTCACTTCTTCTTCCTCTGTAACAGGAAATAATTTTTACGAAACTACGTCTTTTGTGCCAACAGCAAGTGTAGCCTTTAATGTGATTCTAATTGGGCCACAAACTACCAATACTGTGGTTTCCGATAACTACATAGGTGGTAGTACTCCCGGCTGCAATGGTGCTGCCTGGAACAAAACCAGCGGTCTTACTCCTCTTTATACCAATGCTTTTACGGCTATTTATGCTAATACTGCGACCAGCTGCAGTGTTCAGGGAAATACAATCAGTAATTTTACCTATGCTGATGCCGGTGCTTCAATCTGGACAGGCATATCTTCAGGTTCAAGCAGCACTAGTATCGGCACCACTGAAGGGAATACCATTAATACAATTACTTTAACCGGCGGGGCAACCAATTCAAATTTTTATGGAATAAATATTTCGGGAGCCGGTAATGTTTCTGCTGAAAATAACCTGATCAGATCAATAACTGTTTCGGCAGCTACTACTGCACTTGTTGCAAATTTTACCGGTATCGCAAACAGCGGAACTGGTTCAAATTCGATAAATAACAACACCATCGGTGACTTTTTTACGGTAAACAGTATTAATGCATCTTCGGCATCTACCGGCAATGCTCAAACAGTTTATGGGATATACAGTGCCGGAGGTTTTGCCTCCATTTCGGGCAATACAATAGCCAACCTCACCAACGGAACTACAAACGCAACTCCGGCAACTGCAGGACTTATCGATGGTATTATGCTTGCCGGCGGGTCCAATATTGTCAGTTATAATACCATTAAGAACCTAAGCATTGGCAATGCCAACAACCTGACCACACACCAGGCATCCGTGGGTGGTATAGTATTAAATTACACTGTGGCCGCAGCTCAAACCATTGTAGGAAATACCATCTTTAACCTGTTCAATTCAGAAGCATCCTTTGCCGGAAGTATTATTGGTATTTATTTTAACGGATCAACTACGGCAAATACTGTTTCGGGAAACTTTGTCCACAGCCTTTCATCTGGTGCAAGCAGCACCGCAAATATATATGGCATAAAAATTAATGCAGGTGCTACTACCTATTCCAACAATATTATCAATATAGGTGATAATTCGGCTTCAACGGTTTATGGAATTTACGAAACAGGAGTAGCGGGTAACAACAACAATGTGTATTTCAATACAGTTTATATTGGCGGCTCCCCTTCTACGGGTGCTTTTCCAAGTTATTGCTTATTCAGTACTTCTACCTTAAATACCCGGAATTTCAGAAACAATATTCTGAGTAATGCCCGCTCCAATAACGGTGCCACAGGATCACATTATGCCATCTCATTAGCAGTAAATACAGGTTTAACCTGCGATTACAATAATTATTTCACTTCAGGAACCGGTGGTATTTTAGGAAATCTTGGTGGAGATATTACAACTATTGGCAATTGGCAAACTGCTACCACCCAGGATGCTTCCAGTTTAAATACCGATCCTTTATTTGCCTCTGCAGGTGGAAGTTTACCTGCCAACTATGTTACTTCAGCATCACTTCCAGGAGTAGTTGGCACTGGAGTAATGGTTGATTTTAATGAGAGCAACAGAACAACCAATATTATGGGTGCCCTAGAATCAGCCGCTGCTACAAACACCGTAGATGTGTATATAGGTGCAACACCAGATGCATCTTTTCCAAACCTGGTGAAAGCCTTTAATTCCATCAACAGTGGAAATCATGTTGGCGATCTTACAGTTATGATTAATGCGAACCAAAACCTGACTGTTCCCGCAGTATTAAAAAGCAGTTCACTTATTGCACCTTATACCTCTGTACTGATTTATCCTACAGGTTCCGGTATAACCATTCGGGGAGACCTTACATTGCCTTTGATTGATCTGGATGGGGCAAAAAACGTTACAATTGATGGAAGCATTGGAGGTGCCGGAGTTGGTGGAACCAAAAGTCTGGTAATTAATAATATCAGTTCTTCAAATTCAGCTATCACCTCTACTATACGGTTTACGAATGATGCTTCCGATAACACCATTCAAAACTGTATCATTAAAGGTGCTGAAACATCAACAACAAGTGGTGTATTGCTTTTTAATGGTACCAATGGAGTTACGGGTAACGATAACAACCTGATCAGTAACAACGACATAACCAGTTCGGCAACCCGACCACTTAACGCTATCTATTCTTCGGGCCAGGCTACTTCGGGTTTGGAGAACAGCGGAAACACAATTAATGCGAACAATATTTTTGATTTTTTCAGCCCAACAGGGATCTTTTCCGTTGGAATTTATATTGCTACAGGGAGTACAGACTGGAACATTACAGGCAATAGTTTTTATGAAACAACTTCTTTTGTGTCGGCTGCAGCAGTAGAATATGACGCCATCATGATAAAAGTCGGAGGAACTTATAACATTTCAGGAAACTTTATCGGGGGAAGTTCAGCGGGTTGCGTAGGAACATGGATCAAGAATAATGGGAATACCAACGCATTTTTTGCAATCAATTATTCACCTACAGTTGCAAATGCAACATCACTTGTCGAGATTCAGGGTAACACCATTCAGAACTTTTCGTATTCAAACGTAGGAAGCAATAGTTGGACTGGAATTTTTATTGGTGGAAGCCTTAATACGGCCAATAGTATTATAAATATAGGAACCACATCACCCAATATAATTGGTGCCGCAACCGGAAATAATTCCATTACATTTACTTCCGGATCATCTAATTCAGCTTTACTTGGTTTTTATGGCATAAATATTACGCATACTTTAAACTGGTATTTCCAAACCGTAAATATTGAGAACAACATCATTGGTTCTATTACGGTTGCCAATTCCGCTGCAGGTGCCTCTAACTTCTGGGGAATTTACAAGTCAGTTGCAACTTCTTCATTTTCTGAAGCAACCAATATTGCCGGGAATACAATAGGAAGCACAGTGACTGCAAACAGCATCTTTGCGAACTCTGTGTCCGCTGCCGCTGCCCAATCAGTTTATGGAATATGGACCATTGGTAACACTAACTTTACGACTACTATTTCGGGCAATACCATAGCCAATATGACCAATGTCTCGACCAACGCAGGATCGGTTATGAATGGCATCACAGCTACCTATGCTAACACTACTCCGACAGCCACCAGAACTGGTGCCACAAATTTTATTACAGGTAACTCTTTACATGACCTGTCAGCTGACAATACAAACGCTGCTGCATCGAGCACTGGTTCGGTAACCGGAATATCAGTTTATATCCGCTCCACCGCAAATAAGGTTCAAACCATTTCAGGAAATACCATTTACAACCTGATCAATACCAATCCTACATTTGCCGGGTATGTGACGGGGATCTATTTCAGTGGAACAACAGGATTATCTGATGTTTCCGGCAATCATATACATAGCCTGTCGATTACAGGTGCAAACAGCACTACCGGAAAATTAGCGGGTATATACAGGGCTGCAGGCTCTGCAACTTTTTCAAATAACATAATTACGTTAGGTGGTAATTCGGCTTCTTTCGTTTATGGAATTATGGAATGGAGTACTGCAGGTATTACAAATCAATATTTCAATACTATAAACATAAGTGGCAGTCCATCAGCAGGATCTTCTGCGAGCTATGCATTAGCCAGTTTTGGATCTTTAACACGCAATTACAGAAACAACATATACATAAATACACGCACGAATAGCGGCGCAGCTACAGGTACACATTATGCAATCTATATAGCCGCCATTCCTGCAGTTATCGATTACAACGACTATTTTGTTTCAGGAATCGGGACACAGTTGGGATTATTGGGAGTCGCCAATGCTACCACCCTTGCAGAATGGCAAACTTTAACAGGAAATGTTGTAAACAAAGATTTAAACAGTATAAGTGCTGATCCTCTTTTTGCCAATGCTGGCGGCACTGCCGCTCTTGATTATTTACCTTCTGCAACTACTCTTATCGGCGTTACTGGTACAGGTATAACAACTGACTATGCAGGTGTTACCCGGACAGTTATTCCAACCATGGGTGCATTCGAAAAATCGCTGGATCTGTCATGGAACGGTTCATTCGATACCGACTGGAATACTACAGCCAACTGGACCCCGGCTGTTGTGCCGGTTGCAACTGCCAAAGTAACTATTCCTGATGTTACCAATGATCCGATAATTAATCATGCTATTTCAACTCCAGCGTCCTGCCTTGACCTTACTATAGATGCAGGTGCTGTTGTTACCATCAATACTGCCAAAGCCCTTACTGTAAACGGCACACTTACCAACAATGCCGGAACCTCAGGTCTTATTATAAAAACAGGCGGTTCGCTTATAGCAAGCAGTGCAGGAGTTGCAGCAACTATGGAACGCGATATGGTTGCCAACGAATGGCACTTAATATCTTCACCGGTTTCGAATGCACAAGCGGGAATATTCACAGGAAAATACCTGCAATATCATACCGAATCAACCAATAGTTATACGGATATAGTTACTACTACCGATCCGCTTACTCCAATGCGAGGATATGCATTATGGGGAGGTGATGCTGGGTTTACAGCTTCTTTTGCCGGTGCTTTAAATACCGGAAGCCAGAACTTCGGCGTTACCAACTCAGGTATTGGATTAGGATGGAATCTGGTTGGTAACCCTTACCCCTGCTCAATCGACTGGAGTGCGGCATCGGGCTGGACCAAGACCAATGTGAACAATTCAACTTATGTTCATGTTAACAGTTCCTCCTGGGCAACTTATGTTAACGGGGTTGGCACTAACGGTGGCACGCGCTATATAGCACCCGGGCAAGGTTTCTTTGTGGCTGCCACTGCTGCAGGGACCCTTGCTTCCACTGATGCAGTAAAAGTGCATAATGCAGCTGTTTACTTTAAGAATTCCGATGAAATAATAAATAACCTGATCAGGCTTACAGTCAGCGGCTACGGATATACTGACGAGGCGGTTGTACGTGTTTCGCCCGATGCCACAACCGGTTTCGACGGCGGGTACGACGCTTACAAGCTTTACGGTGATATGCCTGAAGCTGCACAATTGTACACACTTGGGAACTCCCTGCTTTCGATCAACACCCTTCCTGAAACCAATTCGGTACAAGTAGGGTTGCATGCCGGAGTTAACGGAACATATACCATAGCAGCTCCTGAGATTAACAATTTCGCAGATGTATCGCTCGAAGATACTAAAACAGGCATTTTCACTGATCTGACTAAAAGTAGTTATACTTTCAGCTTTGAAAGCAGCGAAAACGAGGAACGTTTTGTACTTCATTTCAGCACTGTGGGCATTGAAGAACCGGAATCGGAAAATGCAACTGTTTATACCGTAAATAAAACTGTTTATGTTGATCTTCCGGATTCGGAAGGAGATATCTTCATCTTCAACCTTGCCGGTCAGTTGGTAAAAAGTGTACAGGCATCAAATGGCTTGAATGCAGTTGACCTCTCAAACTCAACCGGCATTTTTATGGTGAAAGTGATTACAAACAAATCCAGTTATATCCGTAAAATATGGTTAGGTCAGTAAAAAAGTGAACGAATTGATTTTATCAGAAAAAAAAACATACAATATGAAAAGCACTTTCAAAATCCTGGCACTCTTAGTATTCTTGGTCACAGCACCATTTATCTTGCGTGCACAAAATCCACCTCACCCAAATAACGGAGCTGCACCGACTTCAGGCTCGGGCAATACACCTGTCGGCGGAGCTACTGCACCCGTTGGAAGCGGCTCACTTATTCTGATTGCGCTTGCAGCAGCTTATGGAGGAAAGAGAATTTACACATTACATACTGAAGAAAAACAGGATTAGGATCACCATCGCTTCCTGATGTGACGAATTAATTAAAAACACAGTTATTCGCTCTGCCGGGTTACTGTGTTTTTTGTGAGTATACCACTTCGAATTTCAACAGGTAAGCATTTCTTTTTTACTCCGGCATATGTGTTAACACTCTGCGAATCAAATAAGCCGGAAAATAATTCAGTATATTGCAAATATCCCGTACTTTAGCCATTGCTGACCGTTATGCAAAAAAAGTATCAGAATGAATCAGAAAAATATTTCCATAAGCAGAATCCATTTCAGGCGAAAAGCGGAAGAACTTGCTGCTAAGGAAAAATCGGACAGAAGTGAAAAACAATCTGAAATTGATCCATCAAAGTTACTTGAAGAACTTAGGATCCAGAAGATTGAACTCGAACTTATGTATACAGAACTAATCTCGACCAGAGAACAAGCCAGGTTAGGAACGCAGAAATATACCGAATTATACGATTTTGCACCCTCCGGCTATTTCACTCTTAACCGGGACGGCAAAATTATTGAATTGAATGTCACAGGATCACATATGCTGGCTCGTGAATATTCATGTCTGTTGAATGCTTCTTTTGGTTTTTTCGTCTCCGACGATACCAGACCGATATTCGATCATTTTCTGGAAAGTATATTTAAAAGAAAAACCAAGCAAACCTGTGAACTTACCTTAACAAGCGACAGTGAAGGACCCACATACATCTATCTGACCGGAATAATTACCCACGACGGGAAGCAGGCGATTGTTACCATGATCGATATTACTGATCATAAACATACTGAACAAGCTTTACGAATAAGTGAGGAACAGCACCGCAATATCATACTTCGCACTGCGATGGATGGATTCTGGATGCTGGATGCAACCGGAAAAATACTTGAAGTGAACGACACTTACTGCCGTATGAGCGGATACAGTCTCGAAGAGCTTCTCTCGATGAGTATTGCTGATCTTGAAGCATACGAAAATACCAACGACATTGCCTCTCATATACAGAAAATCACAACTCTGGGTGAGGACAGATTCGAAACCCGTCACAGGCGTAAGGACGGAAGTACTTTTGATGTGGAAATCAGTGCCCAGTTTCAATATACGAGGGGTGGTCATTTTATCGTATTTGTTCATGATATTACAGAACACAAAAACGCAGAAAGAATCATAAAGGAAAGTGAGGAAAAATTCAGGCAACTGGTGCTGGATATGCAGGTAGGTGTGCTGATACAAGGGGCGGATACTGAAATATTACTAAGCAACCCAAAAGCACTTGAGCTACTTGGATTAGACGAAGACCATCTCCTGGGCAAGACCTCTTTCGACCCTGACTGGAACGTTATTCACGAAGACGGTTCTCCTTTCCCTGGTGATACTCATCCTGTTCCCCAATCAGTTGAAACGCGGTTACCTGTAAGGGAAGTCGTGATGGGAGTGTACAGGCCGCGAACCAGTGACCGCGTGTGGTTACTGGTATCTGCCGAACCACAATTGCATGCCGACGGAACTGTGGAACAGGTCGTTTGTACCTTTATCGATATCACCCGTCGCAAAAAAGCAGAGGAATCGCAGCGTGAAAACGAGCGTTTGTTAATCGAATCGCAAACTCTTGCACACATAGGCAGCTATGCGGCTGATATGACTGCTCAAACATGGAAAGCATCACCCGAGATATATGAAATATTTGGGATTGACCGGAATATTTCGCATTCACTCCTAACTTGGGTTGACCTTATTCATCCCGAGCATAAGGAACAAATGAAAGGATATTTTTTACAGAGCGGTTTCGAAAAGAACCGATTTGATCAGGAGTACAAAATAATAAGAGCCCGGGATGGAGTCGAACGCTGGGTACATGGATTGGGAGTACTTGAATCGGATATTGAGTCCAAAACAATCAGAATGATTGGTACCATTCAGGATATTACTGAACGCAAGACAACGGAACAGGAACTTAAACAACTGAATGAAGAACTTGAGGAGCGGGTGAAGAAACGTACTGCAGAATTGATAAAATCCATTTCAGCCTTGCGTGAAACTGAAGAAAAATACCGTACAGTTGCTGACTACACCTATGATTGGGAATACTGGATCAGTGCTGAAGGCGATCTTCAGTATATGTCGCCTTCAGTTGAAAGAATTACAGGCTATACCTTGAATGAATTTGTAACGAATCACAAACTACGTGAAGAAATTGTATTTGCTGATGATCTGGAAATGTGGAGGAACCATAAACAAACATTACACAAAGCAGTTGTAGACGAAGAGCAGGATAATTTTGAATTCAGGATTGTTACAAAATCAGGTGACGTTCGATGGATTGCCCATGTATGCCGTGTAATTTATATTGATGGCATTTATAAGGGAATACGCGTTTCGAACAGGGATATTACTGAAAGGGTGATAGTGGAAAACGAGCTACTCAGCGTTACTGTTGAGGTTGAAGAACGCGAACGCAACCGCTTTGCCCGCGAATTGCATGATGGATTAGGCCCATTGTTATCCATTGTAAAGCTATATTTCCAGTGGCTTGCTGAAACCAACGATGCTGAAAAAACAAAGATAATAACTGAAAAAGGGAACCAGTATATCGAGAATGCCATTCAAACAACACGTGAAGTGGCTCATGGGTTAAGCTCACTAATACTGAGTAACGCAGGATATGTCGATACCGTAACTAACCTTACAAAAAGCATAAATGAAATACAGAAACTGCATATTGAATTTCAGTACAATTCGAACCAAAGGTTCAGTCATCTGCTCGAAACAACATTATACAGATTTACTGCTGAGTTGATCAATAATACCCTGAAATATGCAGGTGCTACTGCTGTGAATATTATTTTCAACATCAACAAAGAAAAGAAAGTCATTACCTTTACTTACATTGACAATGGAATAGGCTTTGATCTGAATACAACAAAAAAAACAAGCAAAGGATTAGGTCTTATGAATATTCAACAGAGAATTAAAGTTATGAGAGGGAATATGCTCATTGATACAGGCATAGGCAAAGGAATGAAAGTTGTTCTGGAGTTTCCGTTAAATGAGGTCAAACATAAATACAAATTAAAAAACCCGTAACTCATAACATTAATGGTAGTTTGCTTTATTTAGTGTACTTAAGGTAGATGTTGGATGTGGGGATGTGAAAATTTGAAAATGTGGGAATTTGAGGATGTGAAGATGTGAAGATGTGAAAATGTGGGGATGTGAAAATGTGGGGATGTGAGGATGTGGGGATGTGAAAATTTGAAAATTTGAAAATGTGGGATGTGGGGATGTGGGGATGTGGGGATACTTTCAACTTTAGTCATTTTTATTTCAGTGCAATAAAAGGAGTGCATAGTACTGAGTGGCTGGGTAATGAGTATTTGATTGTCTCTTTGTTATTGACACTTTATGTGCTTTAAATTCCAGGAACTAATTTGTTACAAAAAAAAATAATAATGACGCAATGGATGGATTGAATAAAATAATTATTGTTGATGACCATGTTATGTTTCGCGAAGGCATGCGGCTGTTGATTGAAACAGAAGGAATGGGCAGTGTAATTGCGGAAGCAGAAAATGGTCAGGTTTTTCTAAAACTTCTCGAAACACATACTCCTGACCTCGTGCTTATGGATATCGAAATGCCGGTGATGGGAGGAGTTGAAGCCACAACTAAGGCAAGATTGCTGAAGCCTGAGCTCAAAATACTGGCTCTCACCATGCTGAGCGAAAAAGAAAATTATACATCCATGATCAATGCAGGTGTAATGGGTTTTGTTTTAAAAACATCGGGTAAACACGAACTTGAGAAAGCTATAAAAGCAGTTACAGGTGGCGAAAATTACTTTTCGAGCGATATACTGCATAAAATTATATCAGGTACCGAAAAGTCACAGATATCTTCAGCTAACACCATCTCTAATATTGAACTTACCGGAAGAGAACTTGAAATACTACGCTGCTTCTGTGAAGGGCTTACTGCCAGCGAAATTGCAATCAGACTTTTCAGAAGTGTCAAAACAATTGAAATTCACCGTTCAAAACTCCTTCAAAAAACCAATACGAAAAACACGATTAATATGGTACTTTTTGCTATCAAGAATAAGTTGGTCGAAATATAAGCAACTGATTTATCTGTATGGCATTAATACACCAATATGATATTGATTTATCAACACATATTTATGTAATTATTCATCACACACATGGCGACAAAATATATACATATAAATATTGAATTCTTAAAAAAATCAGGATTTATTATCATATCCTCATACTTTTGTTTAAGCATAATACACAACCACTTAAACGCATTTATAAATATAGCATATTTATAGGGTTTACCCTTATGGTTATTAGGGTTTACACCTATACCCCTTACTATTATACTTTTAATTTTGCATAATTAGGTATATTATTACCTGATTGCTTGCCGGTTACGACCTACTTGTTCGACTTTCTCTAAAATGCCTGTATACTGTTTTAGTGCTTTAGAGAATTAAACAGCTCTGTTTAATTCGCAACATGTTGCTACGAAAAACCAATCCTCGACCAACTCCGAACAAACCTACGGAACTTTGATTTACTTTGAGTAAATTGACGTTTGGAGACACCATGTAACTATATATCTATCTACCACTTATCACAGTATTATATTGAGATACAAATAAAGAAATGAAAAATAATCTACTTGTTTTTTTTGTTTTTTTGTCTTTGAAATTTTCATATTTCAGCCTCTTGCAGGGGATCTGTTCTAGCATGATTGCTTTCCCAAAACAAAGCAATCTGTATTGCACAGGTTTTAACTACAATTCGAATCATCAGTTTACTTTCGGACATACTCTACCCAGGGGCGCAGAAAAATGCGTCCCAATACCCCCGATATTCCTGATAAGCCCATATTCAGCCGGTATAAGTAATCAAACCGGCCTTAAGTCCATAATGCTTTCATCAACCAATTCTGAAATTTACCCGATTGCTTCAATTCAGGAGCCAATCCCCTCAATAATTATTGAAATAAACAAAACATAACCCACTGATTCCAATCAACAGAAGCGAACTAAGTAAATCTTATATAAGGCTCAAATCAATGAAAACTAAATCTACCCCATTTTCCTTTTTAGTAATAATGATGTTGTTTACTGCAATAAATTTTGTTACTGCCCAGTCAATCAGCAATTACGCATTTGCCTATACACCGGGATATACAGCACTTACCCCAACTGCAGGCGTACCAATTGCAACACTTACTACCCCGGTATTTTTAATTTCTTCAGCAGCAGCCGACGACCAGATTTCAGCCCTGACTGATATTGGTTTCGATTTCTGGTTTATGGGAGTTCCATACAGCCAGTTTTCGGTTGACGACAACGGCTTGTTGAAACTTGGCAGCCCGTTGATGACTTCTGAGCCATTAAACAGCATGGCTTCAGCAATCAACATGCCTAAAATTGCTCCCTACTGGGATGATTTAACAGTGGGATCAGCAGGATATGTCAGATATTCGCTTGAAGGAACTTCACCTAACCGTACATTGGTTGTGGAATGGAGATTGACCATTCCTAAAGTGCTGAATGGATTTCCAAATTCCATTTTCCAGGTATGGCTGCAGGAAAATACCGGTGCCGTTGAATTTGTGTACCATGGTGGAAATGCAGCAAACTCGGATTTTGCCGCTAACCCGGGTGGATTTTCCATTGGAATCGGCAATTCAGCCACTGATTTTACCAGTATAACTACTCCTGCCAATACCAATGCCTATGGTACAGCCAATGATGCAAATACCGTAGCACCGATTTTCAAGACAAAATATGCCTATACCGCAACAAAACCACTGGCTCCTTCGGCACTGAGCTTCACAAATGTGACCCTTAACAGTATAGATCTGAACTGGACTGACAATGCAACCGACGAAGTTGGCTATTCAATATACAAATCAACTGACGGAGCAACGTTTACACTTGCTTCTACTTTGCCGGCTGGTACAACTACAGCCACTGTTTCCGGTCTTTCGGCTGGTATTAGTTATTCGTGGAGAGTGTATGCTTTCAGGGAAGTAAGAAGCGATATTTTAGCCGGAACTCAGGCCACAACACTTACTCCCTTTACCGGTGTGAAAACTATCGGCCCTTCAGCTGATGACTATACCAGCATTACAACTGCTCTGCTTGCTTTGCAGGGAAGTGGTTTTTCAGGCAGCGGTGGTGTTGTTTTCGAATTGCAATCGGATTATAACAGCAACGTGGAAACGTATCCGCTAACTTTTCCGGCAGCTCTTCCGACAACAGCCAGTAATGCCTTGACAATTCGCCCGGCGGCAGATGCTACAGCCCTGGTTATCACAAATGGTGCTGTAAATGCACACACAATCTACCTTAACGGAGCTCAGTATGTGATATTCGACGGCAGGCCCGGCGGAGTTGGAACTACATCGCAACTCTCCATCACAAGCGGGCTGACAGGAAGTTATCAGTACAACACCATTCGTGTATTGAATGCTTCGAACAACACATTCAGATATTGCGACATTTCGAACAGCAATTCTCCTCAGGGCGGCAGTCCATGGGCACCTGGTGCAACCATCTGGTTTGCAACCGGAACTGGCGTAAGTAACAACAACAATACTATTGATAACTGTTCGATTCACGGAATTGATAATACCGACGCTGGTATTGCCTGTAATCTGCTATATATACTTTCGAGTCCAAACACTACGATTTCGAACAATAGTTTTTATGATTTTGGTCCGAAAAACAACGGATACTCCCGTTGTATACTCTTAGGTTCATCCAATGGTTCCGATGTTACCGGCAACAGTATTTATCAGACTGCAACACGCACAATTAACTATGGTTCAAATATATTCTATTTGAACGGTGGGGTCGATTATATCGTAAGTGGGAATTATTTTGGAGGTTCTGCTCCGCTATGCGGTGGCAGTCCGATGAGTCTGAACTTCACAAGCAGTTCGTCAGGTTCACTGAGTGCCTTCTACATTGGTGTAGGGAATACTTTACCTACCAGCATTCAGGGAAATATTATTCAGAATATAGCAGCTACTTTCGCTCAAACCGGTTCATTTTCCATTTTCAACCAGCAAATGGGAAACCTTAATATCGGGACAGTAACTCCAAATCTTATCGGCAGCGAAACAAACCCTAGCAGTATCTCAATTAGCAACAATTCTGCCGGTGGAGACGCGAGTTTTATAGGTTTTAGTGCGAGCAGTGGTTCAGCAATAGATTTTACCACTTTCTCAAACAATATTTTTTCCGGATTTTCATTGACTTCAACCGCTGGACGTGGGGTCTTTTTTACGGCTGTGGATGCAGGGGCATTTTATACAGCTAATATGGTAATTACAAACAACACTATTGGTAGTACAACCCTTGCCAATTCCATCACAAATGCTACTTCGGGAACCACTATAGGGATTTATGGAAATGGCCGTAACTTAAATACAATTACCGGAAATACGATTGCTAATATTACACAAACACATACAGGAACAACAAATCAGGTAATAGCTATTAAAGCAGTTGCCAACCCAGGTCTTTTTAATATTACCGGCAACACCATAAGGAACATTACTTCTGCTTCTACTTCAACAGGTACCGGGGTATCGGCAAGTATAATAGGTATTTTAGCCGGTTCCTATAACACAGCAGGACAGATTATATCACAAAACACAATTCACAGCCTTTCTAACACAGCTACTTCTTCAACTCCGGGGATCATTGGTATTTATTATCTAGGTCCGGGAGGCACAAACACTATATCGAGGAATTTTATTCACAGTTTCAGCCTGGCTTCAAACTCAACATCAGCCATACTCACAGGTATTTATGCCGATGCAAGCCAATGGAATACGGGATCAGTCGCCTCTTTTGCAAATAATATGATCCGCCTGGGGATTGATGCTTCCGGCGCTGAAATTAACACCGGATATACAATCAACGGTATTTATGATGTGAAGGGATCGAACAGCTATTACAATAACTCAGTGTTTGTAGGAGGAACAACTGTTGCAGGTAGTACATCAAACACATATGCCTTCAAAAGCGATGTACTCAGCAATACACGCTCTTTTGTGAATAATATTTTTGTTAACGGACGTTCGGGCGGCACATCTGGTAAGCATTATGCAATCTCGCTAGCAGGCACTACCGTAAGCCCTGCCGGACTCACATGCAGCCATAACCTTTACTTCACATCAGGCACCAACGGCATACTCGGCCGATACAATGGTTCGGATATAACGACACTTACTGCCTGGCAATCAGCTATTGGACAGGACAATGGCAGTGTGAATGCTGATCCTGCATTTGTTAACGAAACGGGCGATTACTCAACGCTTGATCTTCATATTGTAAGCCCGACTCCTGTTGAAGGTGCAGGTACGCAGATAAGTTCAGTAACCATTGATTTCGACGGGGAGACAAGAAGTACTTTAACGCCTAATGATATAGGTGCCGATGCCGGGGATTTCAGTGCTACTGAAGATTTAACAGCTCCTTCCATAAGTTTTACCTTGATTCCAAACACTACTTCAACAACTAACCTAACACTTTCGGGATTTGCTACCATTACCGACAATATCGGAGTTTCCTCCGGGTTAAACCAACCCCGTTTGTATTATAAAAGAATAACAGATGCCAATGCATTTGCAGGAAACACCAGTGCCAACAATGGATGGAAATACGTTCAGGCTTCGAATGCCACCAGCCCATATTCATTTACAATCGACTACAGTCTGATCAATGGAGGAGTTATAGTACAGGGTGATGTAATTCAATATTTCGTTGTTGCACAGGATGATGCCAACAATTTTGCGTCCAAATTCAATGGTGCCACAACAAGTTCGGCCAATGATCCTGTTCAGAACATTAACGCATGCCCGCCAATTGCCAGCGTAAACAGTTATATGGTAATCAACAACAACATTTCAGGAACCATTTCGGTACCAGGAAATTACAGTACACTTACTGGTCCTTCGGGTCTGTTCGAAGCAATGAATTCAGGAACAGTTACCGGGAATGTAAACGTCCTTATTACAGATAACCTGCTTGAGCCAGGCACCTTTGCTCTAAATCAGTTTGCTGCTCCTTTTACACTTACCATTTCTCCTTCCAGTGCTTCGCTCAAGACCATTACAGCAAATGTCGATAATGGAATGATCCGTTTCTTTGGAACTGATAATGTTACTATTGACGGCCGGTTCGACGGAGCGGGCAAATACCTTGAATTCTACAATGCAGGCAGCGCTTCGTATCTGGCATCCACCTTTCTGTTTACTAACATGGCGAATAGCAACACCATTCAATATGTGGCTATTAAAGGCCAAAACCCCAGCGGTGCAATTGTAAAGTTCGAAGGAATATACCCTAATACCGGAAACAGTTCAAACAACATTATTGATCATTGCGATATTTCGAATCCTGGTGTTAATGGAAATTCAAGTGCCATTTCATCATATTCAAATGTCGGGGGATCAAATGCATTCAACAGCATTACCAATTGTAATATTTTTGACTTTTTTCATCCAACCGGCACTGCATATGGTATAAATCTAAGCTATGGAAGTTCGGACTGGACCATAACCGGGAACAGTTTTTACCAGACTACCACCAGGTCAACGAGTGGTGGGCTTGGAGTAATTATGCTTACCGATGGAACTAACCATCAGATAAGCAACAACTTTATCGGGGGTTCAGCTCCAAATGCAGGAGGCTCACCATGGCTGGGTACTGTAGGTGACTACGTGAGAGTAATCTATTGTTTCAACAACAGCGGGCTTTTTAACATTAATATAACTAATAACACCATCACCAATTTTAACCTTATCAGCACCAATGTTACTAACGGGTTCTCAGGAATTAACATATCGAGTGGAGTTGGTTCAGTTTCGGGAAATACCATAGGAAGTACCTCCGCTGCAGATGCCATTATTTATAATGGTCCGATTTCAACGGCGATTCAAAAGATCGGTGATGCCAGCATGGATATTACTAACAATAATATTGGCGGCATTTCCATATCGTCAGGATTTACAGCTATAAGCTGTTCAGGTGCAGCAACAAACGTCAACAACAATACAATTGGCAGTACAACCACAGCAAACAGTATCAATGGAGGAAGCGGCGCAGTTACAGGTATTTCGGGAATGCATTCAGGTGTTTGCTCATTTTCTGACAATACCATTGCGAACCTTACCAGCAATACTGGAATAGTGAAGGGAATGGTACTCTCAACGAATGCTATGTTGATAACCACGCCTTTTACAGTTGACAGGAATATTATCCGGAATTTGACCAGCGGGAGCACTCTCGCCGGCACTGAATCGGGTTCATCAGTTCTTGGATTGAGCTATGCTGCAAGTGGTAATGGTACCAGTATCAGTCAGAATGAAATATACAATCTTGCTAACATTGCCAGCACAGGAACACCAAGTGTAACCGGCATGTACCTTAATTCGATGTCAGGCTCAGTTACCCTTGCACGAAATTCGATGTATGGCTTAACCTTAGCAACCAGTGATATTTCTGCCCACATAACCGGCATACACATTAAGGGATCTTATTCCACATCACTATATTCAAGTTACATAAACACAAACTTTCAGAACAATATTATCCGTTTGGGAGAAGGAATAAACACGGGTTATGCCATCACCGGTATTCTCGATGAAATTGGTATTACCAGTGCATTTTTTAATTCTGTTGTTCTTAGTGGGGGCGATGCATTGAATACAGATGCAAAATCATCATCGTATGTGTTGAGGAGTCTGCATTCCAATGCCCGCAATTTTCAGAATAACATTTTTGCAAATACCAGGGTGGGCGGTATTACAGGTGTAAATTATGCTATTGCGGTGGCAGGAACCACACCAACACCGGCTGGTCTGACCATGAACTACAACGATTATTTTGTAGATGCAACCTATGGAACCTTAGGGCTTTACAATGCTGCTGGTATCGCAGATCTGGCCACCTGGCAAACAACTGTCGGCAACGATGTGAATTCAATTGCATCTGATCCTTTATTCACTTCAGCATCTAACCTTATACCACAGGCTGGCTCGCCGGCAATTGGCGCCGGGACACCAGTAGCCGGAATTCTTATAGATTTTGCAGGAACTACCCGTAATGTTCCTCATACACTAGGAGCGTTCGAAGCCGGTGCGTGTATCAATCCAACCTCAGGCGGTATAGTTGGTGATGATATGAATGGCTGTGCCCCGTTTGATCCTGCAACAATCACCGATGAAACAGATCCCACAGGATATACCGGAACACTTGAATACAAATGGCAACAGTCAACTACCGGAGCACTTACCGGCTTTTCCGATATTGTTGGTGCAACCTCCGAATCGTATAATCCTCCTGTTTTAACACAAACAACATGGTTAAAACGCCTGGTACGTGTAAACTGTAAAGGTGAATGGGCAGCAGCAGCCGAATCGAATGTTGTTACCTTGACAGTAAATCCCGAACTTACGGTAAGTGTCAGCATTTCAACAACATCAAATACAGTTTGTGCAGGCACTTCGGTAACATTTGATGCTGTGGCAGTCAACCCCGGCACTGCTCCTGTCTACCAGTGGAAGAAAAACGGCAGCAACGTTGGCCTGAACAGTTCTACCTATACTTTTACTCCATCGAATGGTGATCAGATCAGTTGTATTCTGACATCCGATGCAGCTCCCTGCGCATCAGGAAGTCCTGCGACCTCCAACTTAGTTACTGTTAATGTTACTCCGGTTTCACCGGTCAGTATTTCCATATTTGCAAGCAATCCAGATGCAGTTTGTGCGGGTACTTCTGTTTCTTACTTTGCCACGCCGGCTAATGGTGGAACTTCACCCTCATATCAATGGAAAGTGAATGGTGGTAATGTTGGTACAAATTCCAACAACTTCACATATGTACCCTCAAACGGAGATGGTATAACTTGTGTATTGACATCAGATGTTACCTGCCCAAGTGGCAATCCGGCTGTTTCTAATACAGTTTCAGCTGTTGTAAATCCGGTTGTTGCAGTAACTGCAACAATAACGCCATCTGCCGATCCGGTATGTGCCGGAACAAGTGTTGCTTATACGGCAAACCCTGTAAATGGGGGAACTACCCCAGCATATACCTGGCATATTAACGGGGGCGCAACTGTTGGCACAGGTAGCACTTACAGTTATTTACCATCCATTGGTGATGCAATCACTTGTGTAGTTACTTCAAATGCAGTATGTCCGACCGGCAGTCCTGCAACGGCAACATTTAGCCCGAATGTCAATCCCAGTTTCCCTGTGGGAGTGAATATTACTGCAGGCACCAACCCCATATGTGCAGGAACATCAGCAACATACACTGCGAACCTGACCAACGGAGGTATGACTCCTTCATACGAATGGCATATAAACGGCGGAAGTGTTGTTGGTTCATCTGATACTTATACCTATGTTCCTGTTTCGGGAGATATTATTACATGCAATGTGGTTTCAAGTGAAAGTTGCCCTGTTATTAATAATGCAGTCGGTACATTCACTCCCTCGGTAAACCCCATTCTGGTATTAAGTGCAAATGTTACAGCATCCATCGAACCTGTATGTGCAGGCACATCAGTAACTTACACTGCCATTCCCACAAATGGAGGAGTAACTCCAGTGTTTGAGTGGAAAATTAACGGAGGCACATCGGTAGGAAGCCTGGGTAGTTTTACTTATACCCCACTTTCGGGCGACATAGTAAGTTGTATTGTGACTTCCAGCGAATTATGTCCATCAAACAGTCCTTTTACCGCTTCTTTAAATCCAACCGTTGAATCACCGGTTGCTGCAGCCGGAGCTATTACCGGAACCTCAATAGTTCTTCCCGGATCAACAGGAGTAGTTTATTCAGTTGGTGCCATCACCAATGCTACAAGTTATGTTTGGACATATTCAGGAACAGGAGTAACTATAAACGGAACAGGGGCAAGTGTTACTATCGATTTTAGCCCATCGGCAACGAATGGGTCATTAGTTGTAAAGGGCTCAAATTCGTGTGGCTTTGGTAGCGAATCGGCTGCTTTTCCTGTTTCATTGAACCGTACATTAATCCTTACTTCAGTTTTACTCGAGGGTTTATATGATGGCGGAGGAGTTATGCGCCAGGCATCGAATGAAACAGGTCCAATGTACGCTTCTGGTATAGCTGATGTAGTTAGTGTAGAATTACACAGCTCAGGCAACTATTCTTCAATTGTGTATTCGGCTACAGCAGTTAACCTGAGCACTACCGGTACAATAACTGTAAACATTCCATATATCTACAGCGATTCATACTATATAACAATAAGGCACCGAAACAGTATTGAGACCACAACTGCAAATCCAGTTTCGTTTGCCGGTAGTTCTGTCAGCAAATCATTTGCATCGCAAGCGGATGTTTTTGGAGGGAATTTGGGAGCATCAGGTGAAGGTCACTTTTTAATTTATGGAGGTGATGTAAATCAGGATGGATCTGTTGATTCAGGTGATATGTCGCTGGTTGACAACCTGGTTACTGCATGGGGATATGGACTGACGGAAGATGCAAACAGTGACGGATTCATCGATGGAAGTGATATGGCTATTGTTGATAATAACAATACTGCCTTTATTTCGAGTGTACTTCCATAAAATACAAAAAACAAACACTTGCGGATTTTACATAAAAAGAATAAAGAAAGATAAAACGATAATTTCAGCTAGTAAAATACTATTTCTGCCATGAAAAAAATCTCTATACATTTATTAAAGGTCTCGGCCCTTCTGTTATTGGTTCTGAGTTTTGCTCAGGCCAATGCCCAGGTAGCAACCGATTTTCAGACCACCATCAGGAATGTGACTCAAACCTCTGATCGTATTCTTGAATTCGACCTTTATTTATTAAACAATGATGCCTCCGACCCCATGGAGTTAGCCACCTACCAGGCCGGCATCACTGTGAATCCTGCTATTTATGCAGGTGGTACCTTATCGGCATCTATTGTTTCAGGCACCTCTTCCCTGATGAATACTGCGCAGGTGCCAACATCTGTTACATATACAGCCTCGGCAAATATTATAAAATTAGCGGCTAAATCTCCTCCTGGACCGGGTGCAGGTTCCATAATATCGCAAACAAGTCCGGGAACCCGGATTATACGGCTAAGGCTAACCTCGACAGTAGACTTTGCTACTAATACCACACCTGACTTGTTTTTTGCTCCAAGCACTGCCGTATCTCCATCTTATGCAACAAGAGTTGCACTCTATGTTGGAACTTCAAACAACCAGTATGCTGTAACCATGGGTGTAAATGCCTTTGTTCTGGAAAATCCTGTACTTAACCCTGCGTCAATTACTGCCTATGCAGTAACCGGAAGTGGTTCTTATTGCCAGGGAGAAACAGGTTTACCGGTAGGGCTCTCAGACTCAGAAACAGGTATTACATATACCATATATAAGAATTCAGTTGCACAGGCACCCACAGTTGCCGGAACCGGCAGTGCCATCAGCTTTGGGAACCAACTTTCGGGTACATATACAGCTACCGGAAGCAATAGTTTTGGGTCAACAAATATGACAGGTAGTGCTGTAATTGCCGAAAATCCATTACCTGATATAGGTCTGGCGGTTGGAGGTTCTTCTTCCATTTGCTCCGGCACATCAACAAATGTTACAATTGCATTATCCGTTACAGGAACTGAATATCAACTGCGAGACGGAACAACCAATATTGGCACCCCGGTATCGGGTGATGGAGGAACCATTAGTATACCAACCGGCACTGTTTCCTCAACAACCACGTACAACATACTGGCCACTATAACCTCAACAGGCTGTTCGGCACAATTATCCGGAACAGCAACCATTACTACTATTTCAACATCGAATCTCAGCAGTACTCTCACACCGGGTGCTATTTGCAGTGCAACCAACTTCAGTTATTCAGCCGCAAGTGCTGCGCCGGGTGCTACTTTTACCTGGTCGAGGGCCACGGTTGCAGGCATAACAGAACCAGGTACTTCAGGCAACGGAAATGTTAATGAGGTTCTTACCAATACAACCTCAAGTCCTATAGTGGTTACGTATACCTATACCACTATTGTGGACGGATGCAGCAATGTACCTGAAAATGTTGTGGTTACTGTCAATCCAACTCCAGTACTCAACAGCACCCTGACTCCGGATGCCATATGCAGTGCCTCCACTTTCAGCTATGCAGCAAGCAGTGCTACTTCCGGGGCTACTTTTGCATGGTCGAGGGCAACCGTTGCCGGAATTTCGCAACCCGGAACTTCCGGGACGGGCAATGTAAGCGAAGTGCTGACGAATACCTCTACAGGGGCGATCACTGTAACATATACATATACCACTACAGCTAACCTTTGTAGCAATACTGGTCAAAATGTGACTGTTACAGTTAATCCTATACCGGTTCTCAGCAGCTCATTGACTCCTGATGCTTTTTGTAGTTCCACTACTTTTAACTATACACCCGTAAGCACAACAGCCGGAGCTACTTTTGAATGGTCAAGAGCTACCGTGTCAGGAATTTCACAAGCAGGAACCACAGGATCAGGGAGCGTAAGCGAAGTGCTTACCAATACTACTATTTCTCCGATTTTAGTGACTTATATATATACAACAACCGCTAATCAGTGCAGTAATTCACAAAATGTTGTGGTTACGGTGAATCCGACACCTTCGCTAAGTAGTTCGCTTACTCCTCCGGCAATATCAAGCGGTTCAACATTCAATTATATTGCCGGAAGTTCTACCTCAGGAGCTACCTATTCATGGTCAAGAGCAACCATAGCAGGAATTACTCAGCCCGGAACGATTGGAACCGGAAACGTAAGTGAAGTTCTGAACAATACCACAATTGCACCAATAATTGTTACTTATGAATATATTACAAGTGCTAACGGATGCAGCAGTTCCTCCCAGAATGTTGTTGTTTCTGTAAATCCCTCTTCAATGAGCATCTTAAGGACTTCACTTGAAAATGTAGTTCAAACTTCGGACCGGACATTGACTTTCGATCTGTACTTACTTAATAATGATCCTGTTAATGCAATGGAAATGGCAAGTTACCAGGCAGGTATTACTCTTAATCCGTCTATATTTGCCGGTGGCACCCTCACTGCTTCAATTGTTGCAGGAACATCTACTTTATCTAATCCTGCGCAAATACCAGGACCTGCCAATATTCTGTTCACCGCAGGTTCCTCAATTATCAAATTATCACCAAAAGCACCTCCGGGTGCCGGTGGTGGTTCCATTATTTCTCAAACCAGCCCCGGGACCAGAATAATCAGGATTCAGCTTACCTCAACAGTTCCTTTTGCAGTAAACACTACTCCCAATTTTCACTTCGCTCCCAATACGGCTCTTAACCCATCGTATCCTACTAAAGTAAATCTGTATCTTAGTGGTATAAATACGCTTATACCCATCACTGACGGTGTAAATGCATTCGTATTGGAAAATCCATTGCTGAACCCAGCTGCGCCCACGGCATACGCTGTTTCCGGAGGTGGTGCATATTGTCAGGGAAGTCCTGATATAACTGTTGGGGTAGCCAATTCAGAAAATAACACAACGTATACCTTATATAAAAATGGAGTTGCTCAGATCCCTACAGTCAGCGGCACAGGCTCGGCTATCAGTTTTGGGATTCAGACTGCAGGAAGTTACACTGTTTCAGCAACTAATACAATTGGTACTACAACCATGACTGGTACTGCCGTTATAACAGAAACGGAAATTCCAACTGCAACTATTTCTTATTCAGGCACTCCTTTCTGTACTTCAGTTTCATTACCCCAGGCAGTTACACTTTCGGGCACAGGTGCTTATACCGGAGGCGTTTACACTGCCAATGCCGGATTAAGCATCAATACTTCAAACGGCGAAATTACACCAGGCCTGAGTACTGCCGGTACTTATACAGTTACTTACACGGTTGCTGCTTCGGGTGGTTGTGCTGCTTTAACAGTTACTACATCGGTTACAATTACAGCTTTACCAGTTGCAACTTTTAGTTACCCGGCCACACCATATTGCTCAAATGCTGTAAACCCGTCTCCGGCCTTTAGCAGTGGCGGTGTTGCAGGAATTTTCTCATCCACAGCAGGCCTGGAGTTTATCAGTGCAGCTACCGGCGAGGTAAACCTAGCCGCAAGTACTCCCGGAACTTATACGGTAACCAATACCATTGCTGCATTTGGAGGATGCGCCGAAGTAACTGCTTCAGCACTAATTACGATTACTGCTTTACCAACTGCATCCATTGCATATGCTGGAACCCCTTTCTGTACTTCAGTTTCATTACCCCAGGCAGTTACACTTTCGGGCACAGGTGCTTATGCCGGAGGCGTTTACAGTGCCAATGCCGGATTAAGCATCAATACTTCAAACGGTGAAATTACTCCGGGCCTGAGTACTGCCGGTACTTATACTGTTACTTACACGGTTGCTGCTTCGGGTGGTTGTGCTGCTTTACCAGTTACTACATCGGTTACAATCACTGCTTTACCAGTTGCAACTTTCAGTTACCCGGCCACACCATATTGCTCAAATGCTGTAAACCCGTCTCCGGCCTATAGCGGTGGCGGTGTTGCAGGAATTTTCTCTTCCACAGCAGGCCTGGAGTTTATCAGTGCAATTACCGGCGAAGTAAACCTAGCCGCAAGTACTCCCGGAACTTATACGGTAACCAATACTATTGCTGCATCGGGTGGTTGCGCTGAAGTGACTGCTTCAGCACCAATTACAATCACTGTTTTACCAACAGCTTCCATTGCTTATGCAGGCACTCCTTTCTGTGAATCTGCCACACCTGGAAGTGTTTCATTTACCGGAACATCAGGAGGATTATTCACTGCTCTTCCTACCGGTTTAACTTTAGATGCATCTACTGGCACTATCACTCCAGCTACGAGTAATGCCGGCACCTACACTATTACATACACAGTTGAAGCAGCTGCCGGGTGTGAAATAGTTACAACTTCAACTTCGGTCACTATATTCGATGTATTGAGTGCATCCATTTCGGGCGGAACTTCTCCGATTTGTTACAATACCGCTCCGGGTACATTCACTGCTACCGGAACCGGTGGAAACGGATCATATACTTATTTATGGTTTAAAGACGGTGTTACTACAGGCGTCACTGCCCAGACTTATGCTCCGGGTAACCTCACCGCTACTGTTGCCTTCTATTGCGAAGTTACCAGTGGTTCGTGCGGTACGGTCAGCACTTCAACAACTACCATTACGGTGTATGATAACCTGACGGCTGCCATTTCGGGCGGAACTTCTCCGATTTGTTACAATACCGCTCCGGGTACATTCACTGCTACCGGAACAGGTGGAAACGGATCATATACTTATTTATGGTTTAAAGACGGTGTTACTACAGGCGTCACTACCCAGACTTATGCTCCGGGTAATCTCACCGCTACTGCTGCTTTCTATTGCGAAGTTACCAGTGGTTCGTGCGGTACGGTCAGCACTTCAACAACTACCATTACGGTGTATGATAACCTGACGGCTGCCATTTCGGGCGGGACTTCTCCGATTTGTTACAATACCGCTCCGGGTACATTCACTGCTACCGGAACAGGTGGAAACGGCACATATACTTATTTATGGTTTAAGGATGGTGTTACTACCGGCGTCACTACCCAGACTTATGCTCCGGGTAACCTTACCGCTACTGCTGCTTTCTATTGCGAAGTTACCAGTGGTTCGTGCGGTACGGTCAGCACTTCAACAACTACCATTACGGTGTATGATAATCTGACGGCTGCCATTTCAGGCGGAACTTCACCAATTTGTTACAATACCGCTCCGGGTACATTCACTGCTACCGGAACAGGTGGAAACGGATCATATACTTATTTATGGTTTAAGGATGGTGTTACTACCGGCGTCACTACCCAGACTTATGCTCCGGGTAACCTCACCGCTACTGCTGCCTTCTATTGCGAAGTTACCAGTGGTTCATGCGGTACGGTTAACACAGCAACTTCTACCATAGCAGTTGATCCAGCTACAGTTGCAGGTACCGTTGCATCTGCTCAGACCATTTGTGAAGGCAACACCCCTTCGGATCTTGTTTTAAGTGGATCAGTAGGCTCTGTAGTTAAATGGCAAAAATCATCAGATGCTTCATTTACTGCACCAACTGATATTTTGGTTACATCCACAACTTTGGCTGGTGCAACAATAGGTAGTCTAACCGTAAATACATATTTCAGGGCTGTTGTTCAGAGTGGAGTATGTAGTTCAGTCAATTCAACTAGTGTTCTGATAACTGTTAATCCAACATCTGCCGGAGGAGTGATTGCTTCTGCACAATCAATTTGTGGTGGCACTTCACCTGCAGATCTGGCATTAAGTGGATATACCGGTATAGTATTAAAATGGCAGAAGTCGACAGATGCAGCTTTCACTTCTCCTATTGATATAGCTGAAACATCTTCAACCTTATCCGGAGCAACAATTGGCATACTTACAACAAGCACTTATTTCAGAGCGGTTGTTCAGAATGGAATTTGTCCTTCTGTGAATTCGTCCGCGGTATTGATCAGTGTTTCAGGATTTGTAGGCGACTGGGTTGGTACAACTAGTACCGACTGGTTTGACCCGACTAACTGGTGCAGCGGAATTCCGACAAATACAACAGATGTAATAATACCGGCAGGTGTTCCTTTTATGCCAGCAATTGGTACAGCAGGAGCAATCTGTAAGAATATTACTATTGATGCTTTGGCTTCCCTTACATTGAATGCAACCGGCACATTATCTGTTACAGGAAACTTTCTGAACAATGGAACATTTACTGCAGGCAGCGGAACCACTCTTATCATGAATGGAACTGCAGCACAAACAATTGCCGGTGGTGTTGTTGAGAACTTCGGAAACCTTACAATTAACAATAACCTTGGTGTAACACTGCTTTCCAATGTAAATGTCAATAGTACGCTGGCTCTAAATGCGGGTGCTTTAGAAATTGGAGCTAATACTTTAGGAATAAATGGCCCTGTCAACAGAATTACCGGCTTATTGAATGCAAGTTCTGTTTCTTCAATAAATATCGGCGGAACCGGGTCACTTACTCTACCTACTGATTTATTTAGTGGAGAACCGTCTATCAATAACCTTGCAATCAGTAAAAGTGTGGGTGTTACTCTGGGCAATCAAAATATGACGGTAAACGGACTTCTGAATCTGGCATCCGGAACCTTTAATATCGGGGCAAATTCTCTTACTATAGCAGGAAACTCACCAATAAGGAATACCGGAAACATTGATGCTGGCAATTTATCAGCTACATTGATATTTGCCAACCCATCTCCGGTTTCCCTCCCGGCTTCAATTTTCAATAGCGCGGTGAATAACCTTACGATTAATGGTATAGGTGGCGTTACTGCAGGAAGTGATTTTACAGTGAATGGGATATTGAATCTGGCTGTAAATAACCCGACTGCAACAAAAGGCTTGCTCGAAATGACCATAAGCTATGACAATTATCCTGGTACTCTGAATACTCAGTATCTGAACTCATATATTTTACATATGGGTCCCGACGCAACTACAATAGGTTCAGGTGATGTAACAGGTACTGTAAAAAGAACAGCAACTTTTGCTCCGGATACGCCATATTCGTTTGGTAATGAATATTCGACCATTGCTTTAACTGATGGTGGTGTTATGCCTGAAGCAATTGCTGTTTCAATTACTATTGGCAATACACCTCCCGGAAAACCAGATGCTATCAGACGCACGTATGAAATTGTTCCTACCGGAGGTTCAGCATGTAATGTAACTGCTAATTTCCATTATCTGGATGCAGAACTACTGAGCAGCATCAATCCGCCGTACCTCAATACAGAACTGACAACGGTTACATGGGATTATGATATTGGTGGTACTGGCGGAAGCTCGATCCCTGATGAACATGGTCGTTCAGCATACGATTTCACCCATAATTTTATTGGTCTGTCGAATATTCCGATCAGTTATTTTATCCAGACCGGACCTCATGACTGGAGAACTTTGTTTACACTTGGTGATTTCCAGACAGCATATTACGTTTGGGATGGATCTACAAGTACCGAATGGGGGACTTCTCAGAACTGGACTCCTGTGGGAGTGCCTTCGGATGTAAGCCATGTCATTATTCCTGACGCCAGTACGACCCCTAACGATCCTATTCTACCTGCAGGAAATACCACCATCAATACAATTTCTATTCAATCAGGAGGTATACTTATAATGGGTAATAACTCCATGACTATCAAGAACAGCCTGAGTGGAGGATGGGAAGATCTGAATCCGACCGGAAACGACCCTGGCACAAGTACCGTATATTTCATCAAACCAGGAACTTCTGTTTCGGGTCATCCCTGGTTCTATAATGTAGAAATTGAAGATGGCGCTGATGTTACCAATCAGACTGGTACTGTAATGAAATTATCAAATGTCATTAATAGGCTTGGAACAGGAAAATGGTATGTTGACTTACCGGAAACCAGCGTTGAATACAACGGTGCTGTACAAACAGTTGTTACTCCTGATGGTTCAGGACATTACCACGACCTCATCCTAAGTGGAAGTGGTGTAAAAACAATGCCAGTAGCCGACCTGATAGTACATGGTAATTTTACCCAGGCCGGAAGTTCTGTTGTAACCGCTAATTCTCCAATCACTGCAGGAGGTAATTTTATACTCGGTGCCGGAACTACTTTTACAGCAGGTAACTTTACCCATAATGTGGGAGGTAATTTCGAAAATAACGGATCAACCCTTGGTGCAACCGGAAGTACATTTAATTTTAATGGTCTTTTAGCACAAAACATTGGTGGATCATCAATAACCAATTTCAATAACCTTACTCTGAATAATGCCGCTGGTGCTCAATTGGGCAACAGCCAATTTGTAAATGGAGTATTAACATTGACAAACGGCAGACTTCGTTTGGGTTCGAATAACCTAAATCTTGGAACTGCTCCTGTTGATGGAACTCTTTCAGCCTCCAATATGCTTGTCACTGATGGTAACGGTGAGGTTCGCAGGAGTTTTACTTCCAACAGCAGTTATACCTTCCCTGTTGGCGATATGACCGGAACTACTGAATACTCTCCGCTGACACTTACGTTTACCACTGGATCCTATTCAAGTGCATATGCAGGAGTTAGGGTTACCAATGCAAAGCATCCTAATAATGCAAGTACAACCGACTTCCTTAACAGGTTTTGGTCGGTTACTTCATCAGGAATAACTGCATTCTCATGCAACCTGGCAGGAACTTATACCAATGCCGATATTTCAGGAACTGAAGGTGATCAGGTAACCGGAAAATTCAGTGGTGCACTTCCATGGACTAAGTATGCTACGCTTGCAAGCAATACACTTTCTGCAAATGGTCTTACAAGTTTCTCTGATTTCACTGGTATTAAAGCGGCGGTGCCAATTGTTACAATAAGTGCAAATCCTGCATTCTCAGTCTGTCTCAATACGCCTGTTACTTTAACAGCTAATCCTGTAGGTGATCCAGATTTCACCTATGTATGGTCACCAAATGGCGAAACCACTTCTTCGATTTCAGTAACTACATCAACACCAGGTTCTACAGGGTATTCAGTTACGGCAACAGATGGAAATGGATTTTCAGCAACTGATAACCTTATTGTTACCGTTAACCCATTACCGGCAGCGGTAGCTGGTGCTGACAGAACAATTTGTGAAAACGCCACTACAACATTAGGTGCCGAAGCAGTTTCTGGAAGCACTTATAGCTGGACATCAATTCCGGCAGGCTTTACCTCAACCGAAGCTAATCCTGCAATTACTGCTCTTTCAACTACAACTTACACTGTTATTGAAACATTTACAGCAACCGGTTGCACGAATTCAAACAGCGTCCTGGTTACAGTTACACCTACTGTTGGTACACCAGTTTTCACCTCAGGTACCAACTCAACACGTTGCCAGGGTTCAGGAACTGTTGCCTATTCCGCAACAGCCACAAACAATACGGGTATTACCTATAGCCTCGATGCTACATCCCTATTGGCAGGTAACAGTATTGTTGCTGGTACCGGAATTGTGACATACGTCGCAGGATGGAGTGGAACAAGTGTTATTACGGCCACAGCGGCAGGATGTAACGGGCCAGCATTAGCTCAGCACACTGTAACTGTTAATCCTCTTCTCCCGGTCAGTGTATCAATTGTATCAACATCAGATACAATCTGTTCAGGTACTTCTGTTACTTTCACAGCAAGTCCGGTTAACGGAGGTTTGAGCCCGGTTTACCAATGGAAAAAAGGTGGTGTAGATATTAATGGAGAAACAGGATCGACATACACAACGTCAACTCTTGCTAATGGGGATGCTATATCAGTAATTCTTACATCCAATGCAATTTGTCCCGATTCTAATCCTGTTGGTTCGAATACGATTACAATAACTGTTCATCCTTTGCCAACAGCTACAATTTCCGGAGGAACTTCAATTTGTGCAGGCACCGGGCCAGTGACACTGACAGTTAACTTAACCGGTACTTCTCCCTGGAGTATCACTTATACTGATGGAATAACACCTGTAACTGTTTCTGCAATTAATTCTAGCCCTTACACTTTCAGTGTAAATCCAGCTTTTGGCACAACAAACACTTTCTCGGTTTCAAATGTTACAGATGCAAATAACTGTTCAAATGTTGGAACGGGAAATACAGTAGTTATAGTTTATCCGGTTCACATAGCTTCTACTGTCAGTAGCCAACAATCTATATGTTACGGTGCATCTGCTGCTACTTTAACAGCAACTGCCGCATCTGGTGGTAGCGGCTCATTTGTTTATCAGTGGCAGATAAGTACTGACAACGCTAGCTGGGCAGATATAGATGATGCAACTGGTTTACTGTTCAATCCTGGTAATCTGTTCGTAACTACTTACTATAGAATAGTATCAACTGATGTTAATTGTGGAAGTATGACTAGTAATGTGATTACCATAACGGTACATGAACCGTTTAATGAGCCCGTTATTGGCAGTCCACAAACTATATGTAATGGTGATACACCACTGGAATTAAGCGGCACTCATAACATAGGTTCCAATGTTTACATTTATCAGTGGCAGTCGTCTACTACACCTTTAATTCCATCAAGCTGGAGTAATGTAAACAGTACTTCACTTGTCTATCAGCCTGGTTCTCTATCCGTTACAACCACTTTCCGTCTTATAGCAATTGACAATGGAATACCAAGCTGTGGTGCAGTGTCCAGTAATGAGATTACCATGACTGTTCAGACTGTTCCAACCCCTGGAACAATAGGAAGCGACCAAACCATTTGCTCAGGTGAAACTCCTGCATCCCTGACATCCGGTGCCTCTGGAACAGGATCAGGTGTAATTAGCTATATATGGGAGGCTTCTACTGATGGTTTATCGTGGCAACCAATAGTTCCGGCAGCTACATCAGCTACATACAGCCCAGGATCTCTGATGCAAACCACTCAGTTCAGAAGAAAAACAATATCGACTTTAGATGGTAATAATTGTGAATCATTACCAACTTCGCCTGTTATAATTACTGTCCAGCAATTGCTAGCTGCCAGTGTATCTGTTTCCGGATCAGCTAATACAGTTTGTTCAGGAACAACGGTTATATACACAGCAACACCGGTAAATGGAGGAACAAGCCCTGCTTATCAGTGGTACAACGGTTTGATCCCTGTAGGAGGAAATTCTCCCGTATATTCATATGTACCAGCTAATGGTGATGTTATCTCAGTGGTTATGACATCAAATGCTGCTCCTTGTCTGACAGGATCACCTGCAACATCGAATTCTGTTGTAATGACTGTAAATCCATTACCAACGGCATCAATAAGTGGCTCCACTACTTTGTGTGCTGGTTCAGGTGCTACCATCAGCATCAATTTATCAGGTACTTCTCCCTGGAACGTAACTTATACTGATGGTTCAATTCCAGTTACTGTTTCCGGAATTAATACCAGTCCTTATACATTTGTTGTTACACCAGCAGCTGGAACCACAACAACCTATAGTGTAACTAATGTTAGCTCCCCAAGCGTTAGTTGTTCAAATACCGGAACCGGAAGTGCAATAATTACCGTGCAGTCCGTAACTTCTGCCGGGACAATTGGCGCTGATCAGCTTATTGCTTCCGGAACAGCACCTGCTCCTATCACATCAGTTATTCCTGGAAGTGGAAGTGGTTCTATTTCTTATACATGGGAATCTTCAATTGATGATGGTATTATCTGGGAGCCAGTTCCAGGTATAACTACCGAAGGTTATGCCCCTGGTATTCTGAATGTATCAACCTGGTTCAGGAGAACGACATTCTCAAACCAGAATTCGGTTGTTTGTTCAGCAATCAGCGCACCCGTGAAAATCAGTGTTACTATTAAGACTTATCTTCATGTTAAACTTGAAGGACCTTTGGAAGGAACAGGAACTATGAACAATGTCAACTATCCGAATATTCCTCTAAGTCAGCCTTATTTTAGCCTTCCATGGAATTATTCAGGTACTGAAACTGTAACCGCTATACCTGTTGGAGTAGTTGATTGGGTATTGGTTGAACTACGTCAGGCAACAGCTCCGGAATTGGCTACTACAATAATGGCACGGCGAGCAGCATTCATTAAAACAGATGGTAGTATAGTTGATCTCGATGGAATCAGCAATGTGCACTTCGACGATTACTTTGTGAGTGCCGGAAACAATTTATATGTTATTATCCGTCAGCGCAACCATCTTGCAGTAATGTCATCAACCGGGGCAAGTTTTGTTGGTGGGGTATATAGCTATGATTTCACAACAGGCATAAATCAGGCATACGGTGGTGCCAATGGGTATAAAGCGGTTGGCAGTACATTTGCTATGGTAAGCGGAGATTCTGATGCAGATGGAGATATAACAGTTCTTGATTTTTCACAATGGTCATCTAATTTTGGTCAGACAAACATTTACCTTCAGTCAGATATTGATATTGATGGTCAGGTCTCAGTGCTTGACTTCTCCAAATGGTCAACCAACTTTGGAATAGGAACACCAGTAAAAGGAAGTAACACTGCAAGCGGAAAGTACAAATCTCAGGTACCGGAAGCGAAATAGTTCAACAATTAAAAGAAGGCAAATATGAAATTTTTCAATCCATATTTGCCTTCTTCTTTTTCTTTATATCATTTCGGAATATTCAAATGATCCTCATCCGTTTTATTGATTGTTCAAATTGATTTCCAGGAGTAACTAGACGCCTGAAACCATATCGAAAACATATATCGAGTAATTATTTTGCACAAATATCATCTAACGCCTTTTCCAATTCAGGAAACTCAAATTTAAATCCAACCTCTGCAAGGTGGTGTGGCATTGCAAACTGCCCCCCTGCCACTGCAATGGCTCCTTCACCAAAAATAAATTGGAGCGCAAATTCCGGGACGCTGAAAAAGGCAGGCCTTTTCACTACAGAAGCTAATACCTTTGTAAACTTAGCATTATCAACTATTCCGGGTGCCGTAAAATTAAATTCACCTGATACACCCGGATGCTGAATAATATATTGAATGGCACTGATAAGGTCTCTGATATGTATCCAGGAGAAACCCTGCCTGCCTGATGCTATCTTCCCACCCAATCCTGCCCGGAATAATGGAAGCATCTTAGCCAGTGCCCCTCCACCCCTTCCAAGAACAATGCCCAACCTGATAATCGCAACCCTGATAAATGGCTCTGCAACTTTTGCTTCCAGTTCCCAGGATTCACAAATCTCTCCGAGATAATCACCAGCTTTTATGAACTTAGCTTCCGTTTGAACACCTTCACCGGAATAGATGCCTATGGCCGAGGCTGAAATTAATAGTCCCGGTCCGACTTCCATCATTCGGATTGCCTCCACTATTTTTCGGGTAGTTAAAATGCGACTGTCAAATAATATCTTTTTATAAGTTTTGTTCCAGCGGCCAACAATAGGTGCACCTGCCAGATTTATAACCACATCTGTTCCCTTCAGAAGACTTATAATTTCCGAAACCGGGGTTTCTTCAGCCATGCGGGGTATAACCTGAATTTCATGTCCATTTGATAAAAAAAATGAAGAGAGTTGCCTGCCAATGAAACCACCAGCACCTGTTATTGCTATTTTCATGTCTTTCTTAAGTTAGTCCTGAACAATTAATTCTATCTCTAGCTGAAGTAAAAGTGTAAAGTTACTATGTTTTTTCAATTCACCTGTTAATCAATTAACAATAGATTCAATTTATCCGTAATTATTTATACCTTTGCGAAGCATATAAAACACCGGTACAATCCGGTTAACTCACTGACCAACTATCATTTAACTATGGATCAGAATATTGAAAAGTTGTTTGGCTCATTTCCTCCTGTTACTACTGCCGAGTGGGAAGCCAGAATTTCGGATGATCTGAAAGGTGCTGACTATCAGAAAAAACTTATCTGGAGAACTTCAGAGGGATTTGATGTGAAACCTTATTACAGAAGTGAAGATACCGATACGTTTGCTGATTCCTTACCCGGACAGTTTCCATTTATCCGGGGGAATCAATCTTCATCAAACAATTGGGAAATCCGGCAGGATATAGAAACTGATGAGGCTATTGAAGCTAACCAATTGGCTGTTGATGCAGTGAAAAGAGGAGCTACAGGTTTAGGTCTGGTAGCAACAGAACTCAAAACATACGAAGATGTAGATTTTCTTCTGAATGGAATTGATCCTTCGCAAACGGCACTTCATTTCGGTGCTTCCGAATCTTATCCTACCTTGATAAAAACTATCGGGGCTTTCGCAAAAAAGCAAAACCTGTCGTCCGATAAGTTGAAAGGTTCTTTTGACTTCGATCCCATTAGTTATCTGTTGCTGAACGGTGAATTCTGGAAATCGGAAAAAAGTGATATGGCCCAGGTTGCTACTATGATAAAACATGGTAAAGAACTTGTACCCACTATGAAAGTGATTACTGTAAATGGCCACTATTTTAACAGTGCCGGGGCAACTCTGGTACAGGAGCTGGGATTCAGCCTGGCATCGGGAAACGAATACCTTTCTCTGGCTGGAGCAGCAGGCCTTTCAGTTGATGATACGGCCACGCGTATGATGTTTTCATTTGGCGTAGGATCAAACTACTTTATGGAAATAGCCCGTTTGAGGGCAGCCCGCTTACTTTGGGCAAAAATTGTTGAACAGTATAAACCCAGTCATGAGGCATCCATGCAGATGTATATACATTGCAATACCTCAGCCTGGAACAAAACCTTGTTTGACCCTTATGTAAACCTGCTTCGTACAACCACCGAAGCAATGTCGGCCATTATCGGTGGTACGCAATCGCTGAGCATTTTGCCGTTTGATACATTTTATAAAGATCCTGATGAGTTTTCGAACCGCCTGGCACGAAATCAGCAGATTATTCTGAAGGAAGAAGTATATCTCGATAAAGTAATTGACCCATCGGCCGGTTCATATTATATCGAAAATCTTACCCGTCTGATCGCCGATGCTGCCTGGAAGGTATTCCTGGAAATTGAGGAACAAGGAGGAATGATTGCAGCTGTAAAAGCCGGGTACGCTCAGGATCTGGTTGAAAAATCTGCAGGTAAAAGGCTTGATGATATTGCTAACCGCCGACTGATCCAACTCGGTACCAACCAATATCCAAACTCCGGTGAGCAAATGCTTGATAAAATTCACTTCGCTGAAGAAGACGAAATGCTGGAAGAAGAACTTTATGCAGAAGATGAAATGGAAGTTGAGGATGACGAAGATGATGAAGCACCAACAACCTACAAAAAAATGATGCTCTTTGGTGGTTCCGATGCCTTCGACCAACTTCGGCTTGCCACCGAACAGTTTGTTGTTGAAGGAAATAAGATACCTGAAGTCTTCCTTTTCAACATTGGAAACCTGGCGATGCGAAAAGCAAGAGCCATGTTCACCACTAACTTTTTTGGATGTGCAGGCTATGAAATCCTCGATAACGGAGGATTCAGTTCCGTTGAAGAAGGGATAAAAGCATATAAAGCGTCAAAAGCTGAAATTGTTGTCGTTTGCAGTTCTGATGAAGAGTATGCCACTTTGGTTCCTGAAATAGCTAAAAAACTGAAAAGCAATAACAAAGAACTGAGTCTTGTAGTTGCCGGTTACCCTAAAGAAATACTCGAAACTCTGAAACAGGCTGGCGTTGATGAATTTATTCATGTGCGCAGTAACCTGCTCGAAACGCTTGAGTCATTTCAGGAAAAACTCGGTATATTCTAATAAACGAATTTCAGCACCTTACATTGAATTTACAAAATCCACATCCACCGATGCGACCCGATTTTAAAAACATAGATATATTCGGAGGCCAGCCTAAACCAGCCCCAAAACAGCATTCAACTCCGGCTGAATGGATGACTAATGAACAGATCCCGGTTAAACCGGTTTACACCCGTGCTGATGTTAACGGCATGGAGCACCTCAGCTACGCAGCCGGAGTAGTTCCATACCTGCGCGGGCCATACAGCACCATGTATGTAATGAAACCCTGGACTATCCGCCAGTATGCCGGTTTTTCGACAGCTGAAGAATCGAATGCCTTCTACCGTCGCAATCTTGCTGCCGGGCAGATGGGACTTTCAGTTGCTTTTGACCTGGCTACACATCGCGGTTACGACAGTGATCACGAACGGGTGGAAGGTGATGTCGGAAAAGCAGGTGTTGCTATCGATTCAATTCTTGACATGAAAATCCTTTTCGATCAGATACCTCTTGATAAGATGTCAGTATCGATGACCATGAATGGAGCTGTTTTGCCTGTACTGGCTTTTTACATTGTAGCTGCTGAAGAACAAGGAGTTACTATGGATAAACTTAGCGGAACCATTCAGAATGATATTCTGAAAGAATTCATGGTCCGTAATACCTATATCTATCCACCAGCCCCAAGTATGCGAATTATCGCCGATATTTTTGAGTTTACTTCGAAAAACATGAAGAAATTCAACTCAATCAGCATCAGCGGATATCATATGCAGGAAGCAGGAGCAACTGCTGACATTGAACTTGCCTATACGCTGGCTGACGGATTGGAATACATACGAAAAGGGATAGATGCAGGAATTTCGGTTGATGCTTTTGCTCCCAGACTTTCTTTCTTCTGGGGAGTAGGCATGAACCATTTTATGGAAATAGCCAAGATGCGGGCTGCACGTATGCTTTGGGCAAAAATAGTACAACAGTTTAACCCGAAAGATCCAAAATCAATGGCATTGCGTACTCATTCGCAAACTTCCGGATGGAGCCTCACAGAGCAGGATCCATATAATAATGTTACCCGCACCTGTGTTGAAGCTCTGGCTGCAGCTCTTGGGCACACCCAATCCTTACATACCAACGCCCTCGACGAGGCCATTGCTCTACCAACCGATTTCTCAGCCCGTATTGCACGAAACACCCAGATATACCTGCAGGAAGAAACTAATATTTGCAAAGCCGTCGATCCCTGGGCCGGTTCGTATTATGTTGAAACGCTTACTCATGAAATTGCTCACAGCGCATGGAAGCTGATTCAGGAAGTGGAAGAACTGGGTGGAATGTCGAAAGCCATCGAAACCGGTATCCCGAAAATGCGTATCGAAGAAGCTTCGGCCCGCAGGCAGGCTAAAATTGACGCCGGAAAAGATACCATTGTCGGTATTAACAAATACCGCCTCGCAAAAGAAGATCCTATCGATATACTGGAGGTTGACAACTCAGCCGTAAGGCTATCGCAAATAACACGGCTCGAAAAACTTCGTGCCGAACGTAACAATAATGAAGTCCAGATTGCCCTGGATGCGCTGACAACCTGTGCCGAAACTGGTGAAGGAAACCTTCTTGCTCTGGCAATTGACGCTGCACGCAAACGCGCATCGCTGGGTGAAATTTCGAGTGCATTGGAAAAAATATATGGGAGGTACAAAGCCGTGATCAGATCAATATCGGGAGTTTATTCTTCAGAAAGCCAGGGTGACGAACAATTTTCGAAAGCTTGTAAAATGGCAGATGAATTTGCTGCACTCGATGGACGGCGTCCTCGTATTATGATTGCTAAAATGGGCCAGGACGGTCACGACCGCGGAGCAAAGGTTGTAGCCACCGGATATGCTGATATTGGGTTTGATGTGGACATGGGACCACTTTTCCAGACTCCTGCTGAAGCAGCCCGCCAGGCTGTTGAAAACGATGTACATGTACTCGGAGTTTCGAGCCTTGCTGCCGGACACAAAACACTGGTTCCTCAGGTAATCGAAGAATTGAAAAAACTCGGGCGTGATGATATTATGGTTATTGTTGGTGGTGTTATCCCTTCGCAGGACTACGACTTCCTTTATAAGGCCGGTGCTGTTGCGATTTTCGGTCCAGGCACCAGAATACCAGCAGCAGCCATACAAATGCTTGAGATACTGATAAGCAGCAGAAAATAAGTAAATCCGCGTTCTGAAAATTATAAAAAACACCTTTCCTGCTCAGGGGAAGGTGTTTTGCTTTAATGAGCAGACGATTCAGTAAGAATCAGAATCTACATTATCAGAAATTTATTTATTCCGGTTTGAGGGATACCTTGCAAGAAAAACAAAACCATTTTTTTTATACAATACTTCCATTGCAGGAACAATATGTTTCCATTCATTGTAATGGGGTTCTTTCAGCACCAGGTAAAACGGGTGGTCAATCCTGCCTGTGAGCAACCACATAGGCCGTGCCTTATCATCAGGCATCTTCTCACCATAAAAAAGTGTAGCATAACTATGATACCCCGAATTCAGGATGTAGCACTTTTCGCTGGCTTTTGATTGGTAAAATTCGATTACGGCGCGCTGCGAAAACTGTTCAATCCTGTAAGGAAAAATCAGGATGACAGTAGCTATGAATAGCCCAGAGGACGCAAACAAAATTCTCAACGCTTTACCTGCCTGCTGTCTGCGTGCATAACGAACAGCGGAAATAACACAAAAAAGCAACGTCAAACCAATCAGCCATTCGAAACCGGTCCAATGAACATCGGCTTGCAGATTGGCAACTGCAAAATCATCTTTAATCATCCCGGAGCTGATAATACGATCCCTGAATCTGCTGACCAATGGCAGAACTGATACCAGCAAGGCAAATATTGATGCAAATACAATCAACGACACACTTAACCACTTACGCCAGGGCAGCAACCCATTTTGAATATCGTATACAGCAACAGCAGCCAGGAAAGTGAGTGGCAGGTAACACATTGAACTGTAATGAACTATTTTTGTTTTCACAATCGTAAACAGTATCAGAACAACCCAAAATAGAATAAGCATAACACCATGAAATAACCTCTGCTCAGCCGACTGCACTATTGTCCGCCTGAACCGCATCAGAGCAAACAAGGAAGCAGGGAAAACACCGACTAACAACACAACCACATGATAACTCCAGTTTCCTCCGTGACCGGCATCCGGAATTGTAAAAAGTCGTATCTGGTAAAGAATAAATTTCATAACCATATCCGAATGCCCATTGAGTATCTGAACGATAAACCACGAACCTCCAGTGAGTGCGGTAAACAGCAGAAAAATCGAAATATCGCTCCACCTCAAACTAAAAACAGGTTTTTGCTGATTTTTCAACTTCATTAGTTTAACTGAGTTTAAAACATGAGGCAGATAGGCGACAGCCGAAACAAGTCCTATAATAAGCAATGCTGTCGGGCCTTTGGTTAAAATTGCCAGACCGGCAAATACCCCCCAAAGAGCGGCATAAAGAAACCTGTATTTCGGCGAAACTGACTCGTAATCAGTGTGCAAACGGGTAAAAAACCAGATAGAGCAAAATATCAAAAGGTTAAACCAGGGATCGATAATTCCTGAACGGAAATAGAAATGGGGTAATATACTTCCGGCATATATCGCGACCCACCACAGTCCAAAACGTAAATCGTAGATTTTTTTTCCAATATTAAAAATGACAAGCAAGGATACAATTCCACACACTGCATTGGGAAAGCGTGCGGCAAATTCATTGATACCAAAAGCTTTCATGCTAAGCACCTGCATCCATATGAAAAGTGGCGGCTTCTCCCAGAATGGATTGAAATTGATCTGTACATTCAGATAGTTATTGCTCACAATCATCTCGCGGGCACATTCAGCAAAATTGATCTCATCCCAGTCGAAGAGGTGAACACCTCCGGCGAAAGGAATAAAAAACAAAGAGGAAATAACGACAATTAAAATCTGAACCTGAACAGAGCGGCTGGGCAATTGAATATTCACACGTGTGATTTTCATCAAAAATAATAAAACATTTCCAATCAAAAAAAAGTGCCTGAATTTCCCCGGAATCAATCCCCTATCAGTGTTGTTGGGAGGAATATGCTATATTTTGTTTTTATTAGTTTTTTTTTCATAGATTTACACATTCAACCAGTGAAAAACTGATAAAAACTAATTTTGCTGCCATCCAACTCAGAAATTAGAATTTCAAATTCTTTCCGAATTTACACTCAAAATATTACCGGAAAAAAATTCCGTTAAGGGAAAATAGATTGTACTTATTTTGCCAGAGTAGGTAAATAGGAGGTGTTAGCTCAAAACGAAATGAAGAATAAAGCACAATTCAGGTGGCCCTTCCTGTATAAGGTCCTGTATACATACGCATCACTTGTACACCGGTTATACTATAAACGTTTTACGGTAATAGGAGTAGAAAAAATACCGGAAAATGCCCCGGTTATTTTTGCCCCTAATCACCAGAATGCACTGATGGATGCTCTGGCAGTATTATTTGCCTCTTCCAAAAAGATTGCCTTTCTTGCCAGAGCTGATATATTCAAAAAACCTTTGCTTGCCAAAATACTCAACTCACTGAGAATGATGCCAGTTTTCAGAATTAGAGATGGATTTGAATCACTGGGACAGAATCAGGAAATATTCGATACTACTGTTAATGTATTAAAATCGAATATTCCACTTTGCATTTTACCCGAAGGCAATCATGAAGGCGAAAAACGGCTGCGCCCACTCAAAAAAGGAATATTCCGTATTGCTTTTCAGGCCGAGGAAAGTGCTGAATTTAAACTCAATCTTCATATTATTCCGGTCGGGCTCGACTATTCAAATTATTTCAACGCAGGATCTGATTTGCTTGTCGTATTTGGAAAACCGATCAGAGTGGCAGATTATAGTGAGCGTTTCAAAGCGAATGAGCAAAAAACAATAAATACTTTGCGTAACGAATTAGCCGAAGAAATGCGGAATGTAATGATTCACATTCCTGAAGACCACTATAAAGTAATTTTCCAGATGAGTGAGATGTATGAGTCAAGCGTTTGGAACACCAATAAAACGAACAGGCATCCGTACAACAAATTTACCATCAAGCAATATATTGTTCAAAAGGCAACTGATGCATTTTCGTTGTATCCCGACAAAGCTATCGCTCTAGGAAATACCATCTCAGCCTATAACGACAGGCTTAAGAAATATGGTTTAATTGACAAACTGCTGCAGCAAAAACGGCCAAGGTTCTTTTCACTATTTACAGGCATATTACTTACCATTTTGCTGATGCCGATCCACATTTATGGAATGTTGCTTAATTATCTGCCGTATAAAATTCCGGTGTGGGCTGCTGCAAATATTAAAGATCAGCATTTTAAAGGTTCAATTCATTTTGGGATAAGCCTGCTGCTGTTTCCCCTGTACTACCTCATAGTAATTTCAGCATTTTGTTTCCTCACAGAAAAAACAATCATAAAGGTGTTTTTTGCCCTTTCGATTCCCCTGAGCGGCTTCTTTACATTTTATAATTACAGAAATTTAAAAAAACTCTTAGGACGACTTCGACTCTTCCGGCTTAAACTCTCCTCCCCTGCTGATTACAAATCTCTTAAAAATGACAGAACTCAGATTATAGACCAAATAAAATCAACCATTAACAGCTAATACTATGAAAAAACCTCTACTTATTATGCTTGTTTGCGCGGTTATGATTCAGATTCAGACTGCTTCAGCACAAAATGAAAAGGAAAAAAAAGTAGCTAAAACTCCCACTGGACTATCTTTTGGAGCCTTGCCTACCATTACATTTGATGCGGATATGGGATTTCAGTACGGCGGTCTGGTTAATTTATACGATTATGGTGATGGTAGCATGTATCCCGGATATAAACATTCGCTGAAACTGGAAATATCGCGATATACCAGAGGATCGGGAATAAACCAGCTCTTTTATGATTCTAAATACCTGCTGCCTAAAAACATAAGGATTACAGCCGATTTGAGTTACCTTACTGAGAAAGGTCTGGATTTTTATGGGTTCAATGGCTATCAGAGTAAGTACAATCAGGCTTTTGTTGATGAAGCCGATGCTAATTATATTACCCGTATGTTCTACCGGCACGAGCGTAAACTATTCAGGTTTACAACTGACCTACAGGGAAAATTATATGGTGATCACCTCCGTTGGATAGGCGGAATTGCTATAATCAATGTAAAGGCAGGAGCCATTGATACAGCCGCCTTGAATAAAAAGAAAGATGTTGGCGACAAATTGCCTTATGTTAAGAATTTATACGATAAATATGTTGACTGGGGCCTGCTTAATGAAAAAGAAAGAGATGGCGGTAGTGCCAACTTCTTTAAATTAGGTGTGGTATACGATACCCGCGATAAGGAAGCAAGTGCTACCAAAGGTATGTGGAGCGAAGCGATGCTGATTTATTCACCCGGTTTTTTCTTCAATCCTGAGTTCTCTTTTACTAAACTTGTCCTGATCCACCGTCAGTATTTTACAATTGTTCCTAATAAGCTTTCTGTGGCATACCGGCTTGGTTATCAGGGAACCCTGGGTGGAAGAACTCCGTTTTATTTTGAGCCTTACATGATATCATCGTATTCGTCAGCAACAAAAACTGATGGACTCGGGGGAGCCAAGAGCCTGAGGGGAATCCTTCGAAATCGTGTAGTTGGCGATGGTGTGGCTTATGGAAACTTCGAAATGCGCTGGAAATTCATCCAGACTCATGTCGGAAAAGCTAACCTGTATTTTGCTCTCAATGGTTTTGCTGATGCCGGTATGGTAGTTAAACCATTTGAAATTGACAAGAATAGCATTCCCAGTGAAGAACGGGACGCCTATTTCGATTTTTCAAAAGACAATGATAATTTGCATCCGACTGCCGGAGCCGGTATACGTATTGCTTTGAACGAGAACTTTATCCTTGCTGTCGACTATGGAATTGCCCTTAACAAACAGGATGGAGCCAAAGGTCTTTATATCAGTATAGGGAACTTGTTTTAATCAACTTACATAATGTCAAAAGCCCCGAAACTAATCATTCCGGGGCTTTTTTAGTTTGTATCCGGCCTGCTTATATATCGAGGTTAGGCTGAATAAGTAATTCCATTGTATTCAATTCCAGCGCAAGCAGATTGCCATAGCCCGGTTTTTCCGGCATATATACCCCGTTATCGAGATCAATAAAGCGAAAAGAATCAGAATTAATCGATTGAAAAATAAAATCGAGGGTAACTGGAACATGACCATGAATGATCTTACGGTTTCCAAGTTTTGCAGGATCAATTTTAAAATCACGTACCCACATCATCGACTGTGTGTCCTTAAAAATATCATCGTTGTTGAAATTGAAACCTGCATGAACAATCAGGAAATTTTTAAATTCAGTGTACAAATCGAGTGACTCTATCCATTCGATATACTTAACAGGAATTTCAAGGACATTAGTTGCACCGAAACTCTTCATGGTTTTTTCTCCTCCATACAATAACCATTCCTTATAGGTCTCCGATTTTAACCCAAATAGTTTACGCAACCCCGATTTTGCCTCTTCACCACGGTAAACCTTGGCCATATAATCCTCATGATTCCCTTTGATAACGGTGGTTTTGATACCTCCTTCACCCAATTTTAGAATAAAATCTATTACGCCTCTGCTCGAAGGTCCCCGGTCGATCAGATCGCCGAGAAAAATGAAGGTATCGTCATCACGCAAGACAATCAGGTCTTCAACCAGTGTCTGAAGAGTTAAAAAGCAACCGTGTACATCGGGTATAACCCAGGTTCTCATAAAAGAAAATTAGAAGATAATCAGCTTCACAATCAAAGTAAACAATACCCGGTGCAACTGTATATCTAAAGTTGAAGAATTAACTATTAAGTATATGACACAATGCCATCAAATCACAACAATTCACCATTTGTAGAATTCAACTTCAATTGAACCATGCATATCCAACCTGCTGCGAATTAACGGCGTTCTATTGGAGACAACCCTGTTTTGGAGTGAAATATAATTCACATCCGCAATAGGAAAAAGGTAAGTTTCCTGCCAGAAGTTATTTTTTCGATTTCCCCTGGTTGGCTACTTCATCCATCAATTTTTTGATAACTTCTGGATCGCCAAGGAAATAATCCTTCACAAAAGTCAGGTTATCATCGAATTCGAACACATAAGGGATACCGGTTGGAAGATTCAGATTCACAATATCTTCATCACTGATTCCTTTAACATATTTTATTACAGCTCTCAGGCTGTTTCCATGAGCAGCAACCAAAATCTGGTCATGCTTATGAAGTGCCTCTCGTATCTCGTTCTCCCAATAAGGAACCATACGGTTAACAGTATCTTTTAATGATTCAGTCACAGGTGCATCATTACCGATGGCAGCATAGCGGGGATCGAGGCGTGGATTACGCGGATCGTCAGCAGAAAGTTCTACAGGAGGGATATCATAGCTGCGACGCCAGACCAGTACCTGTGCATCACCATACTTTTCAGCAGTTTCGGCCTTGTTGAGTCCCTGCAGGTTACCATAATGCTTTTCATTCAGCCGCCAGCTCTTTTCGACCTGTATCCACATCAGATCCATTTCCTCCAATACAAGATTCAAAGTTTTAATGGCACGTTTAAGATATGAGGTATAGGCTAGACGAAAATCGAAACCATTTTCTTTTAACACTTTACCCGCTTCGGTGGCTTCGCTGATGCCTCGATCCGAAAGATCAACATCAGTCCATCCCGTAAAACGGTTTTCTTTGTTCCATTCACTCTCGCCATGGCGAAGAAGCACTAATTTTTTCATTGGATAATGATTTTTATATTATAATTATCTGACCGTCAGTAATTTCAACATTTTAAGATGATACCGCAAAGGTATGCTTTAACACCTATTTGAGCAAGTACTATTTTACAATTTTAAACAATGATTGCCGGAATCAAATTCAGGTAAACTAATAAACAAATTCTATTTCAAATTGACTTCATAATTTGTAATTAATCACTCTGTTACTTCTATGATTTCACGGTACACAATGCAGGAGGGGTTAGGTTTTGGGTGTTAGGAGTTAGGGGGCCGGGCGGTATTTGGCAATTTGGTGGTTTTAATTCTAACATTTGATATCTTAGTGTACTTATAACTTTAGGAAGTTTTTTCAGTGCTTTGTACTCATGGGATTTAGGTGCAACTATAAGTAATCCTGACACTTTAGGCCATCCAGACTCCATTCACTTTAAACTCTAAGTACTTTAGGCACTCAAAACTTCAGGCATTCTAAACTTTAGGCACTTTAAACTTTAGGCACTCAAAACTTCAGGCACTCTAAGTACTTTAGGCACTCAAAACTTCAGGCACTGATTTGTACCATAATTTTATACAATAACAAATTATTACGAATCCCGGCCTTGCCCGCAAGAAAGACTGATATCCCGATCAGCAATTAATGCGTAATTTAGCTGAATATATTCATAATATGATTCCCTATTCGGTACCTTTCTGGCTCAGAGTTATTTACCCAAAAAATCTGATATGGCATATGCCATCCGGACAGCGTGAAATATATCTGACATTCGATGATGGCCCTGTTCCGGAAGCTACTCCATTGGTTATAAGTATTCTGAAAAAATATAATGTAAAAGCCACCTTTTTCTGTGTGGGCGAAAACGTTAAAAAACATCCAGGGGTTTTCGGGCAGCTAACAGCGAACGGACATTCAATCGGGAATCATACCTTCCACCATGTGAAGGCCTGGAAAACTGATTACTACACCTATTTGTCTGAAGTTGAAGAGTGCAACCAATTGGTCAGTAGTCCGCTCTTCCGACCACCTCACGGACAGATCAACCGAAAACTGGCCCGGGAATTAGGTAAAACGTACCGGATATTTATGTGGAGTGCCTTAACCGGGGATTATAACAGAGATCTCACCGGCGAACAGTGCTTTACTAATGCTGTTAAAAATACCAGACCCGGAGCCATTATTGTTTTTCACGATAGCATTAAAGCCCTGGAGCGTATGGAATATGCCCTGCCTCTTTACATTGAATACTGTTTACTAAAGGGATACTCGTTCAAGGTATTGTAATAGCTGTAAAAACCCGGTGAATCAGGTTACCTGAAGATCAGAAACTTCCTGTTCACAGTGCCTTCTTTATACCTGATTCTGAGCATATACATACCTGCCTTCAGCCATCCGACATTGACCTCAATACGGGTGTTTTCATCATTGACTGACCGGTATATTTCTGTCTTACCATCCATTGCCAGTATTTCAATAGAACTCACCATGCCAAGGTTATGTTGAATATAGAGATAATCACTGGCAGGATTTGGTGTGATAGTGAGTGTTTTACCGGCAGGAAGATCCGCTTTTCCAAGCGAGAGTGAATCATCGGCCGAAACAAGCCATTGGTCAGGGTCGAACAGAACTGAGTCAATGACAAATCCAGGGTTAGCAAGGAATACCTGACCCGATGAGGTATGATTAAAGACTATCAGGGTGTCTTTTCCTGCACCAAAAAACTTCATGGGGATTGGCATTTCGAAGAAACTGACCGAAGTATCGGATTGAATCTGGTAAATTGTAACAGAAGTACCCATTTCAGATTGCTGGCCTATTTCTACAGTATAAGTAGGGAAACCCTGACCATAATACCAGTCGGCAAAAAATTCAGTTAAATCCTGACCTGAGGTAATCTCCATATGCCTTTTGAAATCAGAAGTCATGGCAAAACCATGTTGCAACTCCGGATCATTCAGGTAGTTCTTCATTCCTGTAAAGAAATTATCATCACCAATAACCCAGCGCAGCATATGTAGAAGCATTGCTCCTTTGCTATAGGACAAGCGTGCGTCGAAAATCCTTCCGACACTGGTAGTATCGTCACAATATACTGAACCAGCAGGGGCATAACATACATGCGAAATAATGTTATGTTTCCATATCGGCCAGTAATATCCGTCAAATAAATGCTCATAGGATAGTCCCGCACAATAGGTAGCAAAACCTTCATTTAGCCATATATCGTGCCAGGAACCACAGGTTACCATATCGCCGAACCATTGGTGTGCCAATTCATGTGCAATAATTTCATGGTTAAATGCTCCCTTGCCCAGGAAAGTCATGGTTTGATGCTCCATACCCCCGCCCCATCCGAATTGAGCATGCCCATATTTCTCATTCCAGAATGGGTATGGCATAAAAAGTTCTTCGAACAAAGCCATGCAAGGTAAAACCGCCGGGGCTTCCTTGCGAAGGTCAGCAGAATCTTCGGGATAAACATAGTTTAACACTTCGAGCGAATCAGCACCTTTCACATAAAAGTCCGAAAACCGTGCATAATTGGTCGAAGCAATGGCAATAAGATACGATACTATTGGATATCGATGTTTCCAATGTGCCAGTGTATAATTTACACCGAAGGGCGTTTCACTGACCAAAACCCCGTTACTGGCAACATGATTTCCATTTGGAGTAACCACAAAAACATCAATGGAATCTATTTTATCCGTCAGGTCATTCTTCGATGGCCACCAATCGGATGCTCCATAAGGCTCGGACAAAGTCCACATTCCAGGAGCTCCGTTATGAATTTCGCTTCCGAAAGAGCCAAAACCTGTTGTGGCAGGGTTTCCATGATAATAGACTGTAACCGAATCGAGAATTCCGACTGGAGTAACTTCACCAAAAGGAACAGTTATGAGATTCCCGGTATGGTTAACATCCACCACAAATCCATGATGAACAGCAGAATCGGCTGTCATTCCTGACGACAACTCGAACTGTATGCTACTCATCCACGGCTGTGTCGCAATAAAGTATGAGGTTACAGCTCCCCGTATATACGACTGTGCAGGATCGGTAAACCAGTAAAACCGATGGTATTTCAGATCATAATTATTCAGAATAAGCTGCTGATGCGATTTCAAAAGTTGCTGATGTGCATGTTTCTCAGAAGCGGAAATACGGCCCAGATTGTCCAATGAAGGCGCCTGAGCATATAAACCTGCACTGCAAAAAAGGGCTAGTAAGAAAAATATAGAGTATTTGAGAGTTTTCATTGGAGTAAATGTTAGAGTTTGCATCCGTAAAGATACTATTGAAGGGGCCGCAATTCCAAATCTGCTATTCAGCCAGGCGCTACAACGCAATCAGAATAGTGAACGAAGTGTCGCCGGACCATAAAAATGGAAGAAAGTCTTTATGGTTACTTGGAAGATTTCTTCTTTTTGCTGACTATCGGGTAGATAATATAGGCAACAACCCCAAGCAGTATCAACCACCAGATTTTGATCAGGAATAGTAAAAATGCCAGGAATACTCCGAGACCCGTCTGTAATGCTTCTCCTGCTTTTTCCCAAAACCCGGATTCGTATGCATTTATGCTTTTTTCGTTGGCTACCAGGCTATATTTTACTGATGGTCGTTGGTATAATTGCAGATTGATAGTGCTGTAACTTATCTGATCTTTCAGTGCCAGGCCCGACAACAAAGCCTGATCGGATCGTTCCTGGCTATTCATCATACTTTCAGCTGCAGATATAATATCCTTTGCTTTACTCTCATTACCATCTGCCACCTTCGAAAGCCGCGAATCGTGTTTTTTCGACCTCTCCTGAGCAAGGCGATCCGAAAGGATGTCCAATGCCACATCAGTTGCCTTTATAATACGGTAATCCATAAATTCAATCAGCGGGGCAATCTGTTTCAGGGTTGTATCGAGTAAGATATTCGGCACCCGTATAGTCATGGAATTTGTAATGGTGAAATGGGTAATTATCAGATTTGTATCTGCCGAAAGGGCTTTAGTATCCTCAAAACTAAGTTCCGACGAAAGATTTGTATACGAAACAAAACCATTGTTATCTCTGGCGATATCTTCAATTTTGTAAGTAGTTTTAACCACATCCGGTACACGGAAACGAAGATCGGCCGTACGAATAAATTTACGATTGGAATCAGAATTGTTCTCAACTGCTGCCGACGACGAAACAGGATATTGCTCTTTATCAGAAGTAACAGTAATTTCAGAAGCCGATCGCCCTGATGAACCACTTGATTGCTCTGACTTTTCCGAACTGTTATCGTGCGAAGGACCACAACTGATAATCATCAAAAAACTTACAACTAAAGATGGGAACAAATATTTCATAAACGTTAATTTAGCTAGGGTCAAAAATCTTTCGGTTTTCCCGGATTGAACCTCAAAGATACTAATATTGCTTAAGAATAAGCACCAAAACTTTCCTCCTATATTCTCTCTTTTGAGGGATTAAGAATGATAAAATAAATTTAAATACATGACATTATTTTCCTGAAATATATTGTTTTTTGGATACTTTGATCGGGAGAAGACAAAATGATGTTCATTAAGCAAGTACCTAATTAAAAAACAGAATCTCATTCCTCCCCGATTTTTTCGCATCTTTGCAAAGCAAAAATGCTGAACTTATGCCATCTGGCTTTCAAAGATATTTCCATAAAATACTCAGTCTGCTGTTGCCGGTAACTATTGTATTTTACGCCGTTTCGTGTGCAACCATCGAATCACCAACAGGCGGTCCTAAAGATACTACTCCACCCAGGATGATAAGTTCTCAACCTGTTAATCTGTCGACCAACTTCAGTGGCAACAGGCTTATTCTGAATTTCAATGAATTTGTTGAATTAAAAACTCCCGAAAAATTCCTTCTCATCTCTCCACCTATGGCAGAAATGCCTGATATGAAGATCAAAGGGCGTTCGGTCGTGATAAAACTGGAAGATTCGCTACGCAGCAATACCACCTACAATTTTTATCTGGGCGATGCCATTGTCGATATCAGTGAAAATAATCCTATTCCAAATTTCAATTTTGCTTTCTCCACAGGGCCAGATATTGACTCACTTAGTTTGTCAGGTAATGTAACTGATGCTTTTACCCGTATGCCTGTAAAAGGAGCTCTGGTAATGCTGTATTCTGATTTTTCAGATTCATTGCCCATGAAACAGATTCCAATGTATGTTTCACGAAGTGCAGAAAACGGAGATTTCAGGTTTAACAGCCTTGCTGCGGGCAAATACCGGGCCGTTGCCCTGGTTGATGGTAACAGCGATTATATGTACAATCTTCCTACCGAAATCATAGGATTCAGTTCCGATTCAATTGAACCTTATTACAGTGCTGCCGTAGTCATTGATACCCTGGTAGTTGCTCAGCCCGCCATCTCGGACCATATTCCTGTGTCAATTAATATTTTCCCTGAACCTGACTCAACCCAACGAATATTAAAAAGTGTAATAGCAGCTCGAAACAAGCTTTCTGTTGCTTTCAGGTATCCTTTAACCAAACCTTCATTCAGAGCATTAAACGTACCTGATTCACTTCCCTGGGCCGTATTGGAGTGGAACCGCAGCAACGATACACTGAATGCCTGGCTGCTTAACAAACCTGACACTTTGCAACTTGAGTTTTCCGAAAAAGAAAAGATTTTTGATACAATCGGGATTTCAACCACTATGAAAGTGACTGGTAAATCAAAGAATCCTGAGGCTGCCATGCGTTTAAAATATTCAACTAATCTGAGTACCCGACTGCTGGAATATAATACACCTTTGCTTATTACTTTTTCAAACCCGGTACAGGACTACGATCTGAGTCTGCTACAGTTAAAAAAGCTGACAAGTACCGATACCACAATTGTTACACCTGTTGCAAGGTTTACTGATAGTATCCACCGCCATTTACTGGTACAATATAACTGGAACGCAGATGATGAATACGATCTGTATATCCCTGAAGGGTCATTTACAGGTATCTACAGAGATTCGTGCGATTCAACACATGTTGTTTTCCAGATGAAGTCAGTTGAAGAATATGGAAGATTTGCTATTTCAATAAACCGTGCCGATCAGAGTTATCCTGTTATCATCCAATTACTCTCCGAAAAAGGAGCTGTGGTTGACCAACGTATTGTAACTTCCGCCAAAAGAGTTGATTTCGGGCTACTTCCTCCGGCTAAATACGGATTGAAAGCAATTATGGATAGGAACAGCAACAACAGGTGGGATACCGGAGTCCTGTTACATAAAATCCAGCCCGAAACAGTGCTTATACACCCCCTTGTGTTTGAGGTGCGCACCAATTGGGAACTGGAAGAAACGTGGGATCTATAATCCGGTTGTTCTGAAGAAAGCAGTAATTTGAAAAATCAGGATTACTGGGCTTCGTTGCATTTATTAATACAGGTAATAATATCGAGTAACGTGCTGTTCTTAAGCGAATAATGAATTTGCTTCCCATCGCGCTTCGAAGCCAGAATACCTTTACTTTTCAGAATATTCAGGTGGTGTGAGGCCGCGGCCTGCTCAATACGCAACGATTCGTATATTTCAGTTACGTTGAGTTTTTTGTTATTATTCAATAACTCGATAATAGCTATACGCATAGGATGAGCCATTGCACGCAATTTGCTTGCTGCAGCTTCGAGTTTTACAATGTCAAGTTTGAGAGGATCGGTCATTTGTAATATTTTTTTTTACAAAAGTATTAATAAATACATTACTAGATCGTAAATATGTAAATTTATTCATGCGTTTTTTTATAAAAGTAATACCATACTGTTTTCCAACACCTTACAATGTATTTCAAAATAATACCAGCATCAGCCTCTAAAGATTTTAGAAGCAACGATAATGTTGAAAGTCAAGGATTTAATTTCAGGACACGGGTTCGTCGAACAATTGAGTGAATGCAAATTTTGTCCCGTCAAACAAGCCTTTATCACTCAATTTCAGTTCGGGAATCACCAATAATGCCATAAAAGAAAGGGTCATAAAAGGAGCTTTTAATGGACCTCCGAGTGCCAGTGCCTTGTTGTTGATAGCTTCATATTTCTCAGCAACCACATACCCGTCAGAATCTGACATCAAACCAGCCACAGGTAAAGGAAGAGCACTCAGGTTTGTGCCATCAGTAATAGCAATTCCACCTTTGCTTTCGACAAGGCAGTTGATAACCGTCACCATGTCCTCATCGTTGGTGCCAATGCAGATAATATTATGGCTGTCGTGTGCCACAGTTGAGGCCATAGCTCCATGTTTTAAACCAAAACCATGTATGAATGCAACAGCCGGATCCGATATCTTATAACGGTTCATGACCACGATTTTCAAAATATCATTTTCTACATCGCTCGCTACTTGCCCATTCACAACAAGCGGATCAACCCTTAGAATACCTGTATACAAATCCCCGTCAAAAGCCCTGATAACCTTGAGTTTACCAGTAGCCGCCGGAATCCGGAGATCTGAAATCTTTACTGGTTCGGCAACAAAACTGTTCGGCGATAGGTAAGTATCAGAAGTTAAAAGTGATTCTCCATTGCGGGCGGCTAATTCGCCGTTGATATAGGTTAACTCTACGTTAAAATTCGTCAAATCGTCAACTACAACCATATCAGCAGCATCTCCGGGTTGAAGCAACCCGCATGAAAGGTTGTAATGTTTCACAGGATTCAGGGTACATGCCCTAATTACATCTATAGGGTTATATCCAGCCTTTAATGCCCGTTTTACCAACAGGTTGATATGTCCGTTTACCAAATCATCAGGATGCTTGTCGTCACTGCAAAACATTGCTTTTCCGGGATGTGTCCCAAGCAAAGCAATAAGTGCATCGAAATTTCGGGCGGCACTTCCCTCGCGGATCAGAATATGCATTCCTGCATTTATTTTATCGGTTGCTTCGGTTATGGTTGTACATTCGTGATCAGTTGAAATTCCGGCAGCAGCATATTTTGCAATATTTTCAGCATCAAGGCCTGGCGCATGTCCATCCACAGGTTTATGATGTGCTTTAGCAGATGCCAGTTTCTGATGAACTTCAACATCCCCGTATAGCACACCTGGGAAATTCATCATCTCTGAAAGATAAATGATATCGTCCCTTTGAAGTAATTCTTCTATCTGTAAGGCATTAATAACCGCACCCGACGATTCGAAACCGGTTGCAGGTACACACGAGGGTGCACCGAAATTAAATTTGAAAGGGGTAAGTTTACCGTTACTGATCATAAAATCTATGCCTTCCATCCCCAGAACATTTGCTATTTCGTGGGGATCGGAAACTGTGGCGGTGGTTCCGTGCACTACTGCCAGACGGGCAAATTCAGCCGGAACCAGCATTGAACTTTCAATATGAACATGAGCATCAATTAAACCGGGAATTATAACCCGGGTTTCAGCAACCTCGCAGGGTGTCACGGATTTAATTTTTCCATCAGCAACTACAATGCTGCCTTTAAATATTTTTCCGGCTACCACATCGAGGATATGACCGGAAAGGGTGAAAAAATTTGCCATAGCAATAAAATTAAAAACGTATAAATCCAATACAAATATATTGGATTCACCGGTTAGAAACAAGAAACAATAAATTTTCTCAGGCAGATTTGTACACGGGGATCACATCGTGTTTCAGACCGGAGAAGTACTTTTTTGCAGCCTGGTAATCAGTGGTAAAACCCAGTAAAAATCCTCCTCCGCCAGAGCCACAGAGCTTAAGCTGAAATATACCGCTATCGAGCCCCCATTGCCAGGCAGGCATGAAATTTTCGGGGATCATATTGGTAAAATGTTTAAGTTGAAATGTGGATACTTTAATAAGCGATTCAAAAAAAGAGCGCATATTACCACTCAGCAGGTCGGAAATACACTGATTCACCCAGGGTATATAATCAGTCTTGAAAACATTTTCGTAGTCTTTGAAACGCATCTGTTCAAGAAAATGATTCACCAAAGGTCCGGTTTTCCCAATTTTACCGGTATCGACAAGAAAAATCACACCTTCACTTTCGAATTTACTGCGTGGAACACCGGTAATCGAAATGTCCTCCCGCGAATGAATGAGCAAAGGATGCTGCAGATAGCAGTTCAACGGATCAATTCCACTACTTTTTCCATGAAACAAGGATTCGAGTTTTGAAAATATATCTCTCAGTTTACTGATATCTGTCCCTGAAATAGATTCATTTGCCTCAATACGGTTCGTACAATATCTATCGTAGATTGAAGCTACCAGAGCACCAGAACTTCCGATTCCATAACCCTGTGGTATATTGGATTCAAAGTACAGACCTTTAGTAATGTCAGTTGCCAGCCTTTTAAAGTCAATTATACAGGGCATCTGGCCAAGTGCCTCGAGTTCGAACATAAAATCCAGAAACTCTTTTAGCTGTTTATTCGACTGAATGGCAAATTCATAGTCGGTGTATTTATCGTCGTTGATAAAACTCAACTGCCCGGTAAAATGTGAGTAGGGAATAGTCAGACCTTTGGAGTTGAAGAGGATGCTATACTCACCGAATAACAATACTTTACCGTAAAAAATATCTGTTTTACTCGTCATTATTTTATTTTTACAAACCCTGCTGCGAAATGGCTAAAAGCATGTTACCCAAGTTTTACCGGACCCTTGCCATAAAAATCATCCATTCGCATATTTTGTTTATTGTTTTTCAATAAATCTTCAACAATCAATTTATTAACTTGTTCAAATTGTTCTTCGAAATAAAGCAAATGCACATTTGGGCCTGCATCCAGAGTAAAGCATATATCGAGGCCGGTTTCCTTTCTCAATTCCTGTATACGACTGATTATGCGCACGGTTTCAGGCTCCATAAGCATAAAACCTTCCTCTGAAGTCATCATTAGCGAATGCAAAGTAAAGGCTTCATTTTCAACAATTCGAATAAATGCAACTTTATTTCCGGTTTTAAGTGCATCAAGTAGCTCGGAAGTGTTTTTGCGGGCTTGTTTGATGCGCGCTGCAGCAAATGGATGACCCGTCATGCGGCTGTGACCTTCGGAACTCGAAACAGGCTTTTCCTTTTTATTTACCATTAGTATGGTATCCCTCAAGGTAAAAAAAACAGCATGAACATCAGGAACCGGCACCGCTAACTGATCCGTTGATCCTGACAAAGCCCTTGATGACCCCCATACTGAAAATCCGGGAAACACCGACCTGCATGCACTTCCCGATCCAAGTCGTGCCACATAGGATGCTTTGTTGCGGAATTCATCTTCGCTGAGTAAAATCCCAAAAAGGTCGGCATCCATTGAGCAAAGGCAGAGTGCAAGCGCACTAAAAGCAGATGCTGACGATGCTATTCCTGCCGAATGGGGGAAAGTATTACTAGTCTCAATTTTGAGGTTTACCTGCCGGAGCCAGGGAAAAACAGGGGTAATTGAATTCAGAAATCTACTAATCCGATATCCGAAAGCATCATTTTTTGCACCTTCGAACCAGAAATCCAGACTCACATCCCCTTCTGATTTGCGAGGCAAAACCGTTAGTTTTGTTTCGGTATTTGCAGCTGACAAAGTCATGCTCAGCGACGGATTTACAGGCAGTTGCAATCCTTTTTTTCCCCAGTATTTAACCAACGCTATATTGCTGGGCGATCGCCACGAAACAGTTACCGGTTCTGTTAAAGCAGATGTAAGCGCTGAACCTGAAAAATCAGAAATACTCATCTGAAAGCTGAATTTGGATGCTAAAGTACAATATCGTTGAAATTAAAGACTATTTCAAGTCCTTTACTTTTGAGGTATGCCGAAAGTAAATGCGGTTCCTTATGCCAGGTGATCATACAAAAATCACCGCCCCAGGCTCCCAGCGATTTTACTTCACCGGGTAAATCACTGAATCGGCTTTCTTTTAGGGGTGGGACTTCCAGCAGATTACTCATCAACTTCTCGTGTTCCTTAATTACCTCCTCAAATTCATCTAAACTGGAAGAATGAAGCATTGAATCGGAAAGTAAACTAATTGACTCAATTAAAGTTTTATCCGGGTTTTGAATGCGTGCTCTAAAGCGGGCAACTTCATGAGCTGAGTCCTGTTTTTGTCCCTGGTAAACGAAGTATATTTCCCCGGCAAAGGCTGGTGAAAAATGAACCTGTTTAACCAAAGGTTTATGTTCTGTTACCGAATACAAAACAGGTCCGGTTGCCGTAGCACATGCGATATCATAGCCAGAGCCGGCCGAAACTTCGAAATACAGCAAAAATGGATCAATTCCTGCCCAACCGGCAACTGCCGCAGTTAAGGTGGAACTACTGCCAAGCCCCCAGGTGAGCGGATAATTGAGTGTTGCAACTACGCTGAAACCGGATGAACCGGCACAAAATTCGTGATTAAGAGTACGGGCCGCCGTAAGAAGACGCTGAGGGAAAACTGCAATTTCCGGATTACTGCACGAAATAATCCTGAAGTCTTCCAATGAATACTCTGCGCTGAACCACACTGAACCATCATTCGAGAAGGATTGCCATGCAATCAGATTCTGTTCGCTTGCCTGGACACTCAAACTTTGACCAAACCTGAGTGGCATGGCCAGCGCAGTGGCACCATTAAGCACCAGATACTCAGCAGTCAGAAGAAGTTTTGCGTTAAAATAGGAATTGAATATCAACCAGTTGTAATTTTAAGTATAGTTTGCGAAACAGGCATTCGGCTCTTGTTAAAGTTTATGAAAGATGCAGCTTTTACAATTATCAATCACCGAACGACTGGTACTGTGTATTTCTTAAACAGGAAATTACCTGTATTGACTTTTCCCAAATTTCAGTTTCTTTACTCCGCAGATTAACCCCTTACCGAATGAAGAAATTCATTTACTGCATTATGCGAAACTTTTTCGTGTTTGAAATGCTCAACAGCCTGGATTTTTTCACTTTCAGTCGCCTTATAAACGTTGAGAATATTCAGCAGGTGCATTTTCATATGCCCCTTCTGAATACCTTTGGTAACCAACGATTTAACAGCTGAAAAATTATTGGCCAGACCGGCAGCAGAAGCAATCATCATAAGTTGTCCGGCATCAGGATTACCAAGAAGATCTAATGATAATTTTGCCAGCGGATGCAGATGAGTTAGTCCGCCAACTGTACCCAACGCCATTGGCACTTCCAGTATAAACCTGAAGGAATTACCCGAAATTTCAACTCTGGAGAGACTGCTGTACTGACCGCTACGCGAAGCATAGGCATGTCCGCAAGCCTCAACAGCACGAAAATCGTTACCGGTGGCAAGCACCACGGCGTCAATCCCGTTGTAAATTCCTTTGTTATGTGTTGTAGCCCGGTACCTGTCAACCTGTGCTATATGTACACCGGTTTCGAAACGTTTAACAAATTCAAGGTCAGTATAATGGTCATCATATTGATACCCATCAGTTATTTTTCCTTCGACCCAGGTTTTCACCAGGCAGTCGGGAGTATAGTTGGATAGTATTGACATGATTACCTGCAAACTGAAGGATGAAAGTTCGGTTTTGCCGGCAGTAAAATCGCGCAGTGTATCAGCAAATTCCTCAAGGCAGGAGTTGATAAAATTCGCACCCATTGAATCTCTCGTATCGAAGGTAGCTTTCACCTGATAGTAATCCGGAATTTTATCCGTTAAATTAACCAATTCTATATCAAGTATTCCTCCGCCCCTTTTCATCATATTGGAAGTAGCCCGCTCAGTATTGGCAAGCATAAGCGTACGGATTTCAGGGAAAAACCGGTTTAACAAATCAAATCCTCCATTCCAGGTAAAATGAACCTGTCCGATTTTGTCAAGCCCAATGATCTCGCTGTGAAAACCTCCCCGCTCCGCCCAAAACTTAGCAGCCCCTGATGCTGCTGCAACCACCGAACTTTCTTCAATAACCATTGGAACCATGTACATCCTTCTATTAATAAGAAAATTTGGTGCTACTCCAAAAGGAAAATAATAATTTCCCAGGGTATTCTCGCTGAACTCATCGTACAATTTCTGGGTTACAGGATCGCGGTGTTGTGAAGCATGCAATGTATTGCTAAAAAAAACTGAATCAGTGGTAAAGGATGACACCAGTTTAATCTTCTCATCTTTATCCAATCGGGAAAACCCACTTGTAATTTTTATTTCTTTCATGTGTTATTTTTTATTTTTAACGGGTCACATGTAATTATGAACGTCTTAATTATTTTTTAAAGGAGTTCATGAGATCGCTACGCTAAGTTACTCACATCATACTCATTATTATGGGTGTTCGTGAGCTAAAGGTTCGCCAGATTGACCATAATATCATCTTCGGTTGGTGGTATTTTCCAATCATGGCTATTTCATCTGATATTACTTATTTTTTTAGGGGTCAGATGGTCCCGATGGCTATCGGGAACGTCAGATTGATCATACTATCATCTTCGGATTGTGATTTATTCCAATCATGGCTACTTCATGCTGAATTTTTGAAGTGCAAAGTTAATGATTCAGATTGTTGTAAGAGCCATATATTCTCAAGTAACATCAGCACTTTCAGATTGTTTATTGTTTTAACTGATATTTTAAACATGCGGGGAAACAGTAAAAGGAAGAAACAGGGCTGATTCAGCAATATTGTATTCAGAACAGAGTGATACAATGCAAAAATTCAATAGCTTTGTCAAAGTATCTGTTTTCCCACCCTTCCATGCAATACCTTTCAGCTGACTGTATTCTGCCTGTTACAGGAAAACCCTGTTACAACAGTGTGCTTGCAATCGAAGATGACGGCACCGTAGAAGGGATATTTGAAAAAAGCAAACTCGAAGGTTCATTTTATGAAATACGCTATTTCAGGGGGATACTTTGTCCGGGTTTTATTAACACCCACTGTCATCTTGAATTATCCTGGGCAAAAGGATTGATTTCTGAAGGAAAAGGACTTGATGATTTTGTACGGCAACTCGAAGAATTCAGAAAATCAGTTTCAAAGAACAATATCAATAAAGCAATCGAAACAGCCGCCTTACAAATGCAGCAATCCGGCATAATTGCAACAGTAGATATTGCAAACGACGAACACACCATTGAATATAAAAGTAAAAACCAGCACTATTTCCAGACGCTTGTCGAGGTTTTCGGTTCAAATCCCACTTTTGCAGGACTAATTTTCGAAAAAGCTTTGTCACTAAAAAAACAGTTCGAAGCTGAAACTCAACATGGCAGGACTTCGATAGTGCCACATGCGACTTACTCCCTTTCGGAAGAACTTTTCAGAAAAGTTGTAACTGTCGGTAACAATATACTATTGAGCCTGCATCATCAGGAAAACGAGGATGAAAATCTTTTCTTTCTTAATGGATCAGGTCCTATTGCTGAACGAAGAGCCACTTTTAATCCGGGATTGTCCAAGTATTCAGGAACCGGCAACCGGCCTATGGAAAGCATTTCTGATTATTTTAATCCGGATCAGAAACTCCTGCTGGTACACAATACAGTTACAACAGAGCAGGATATTGAGTTTATTCTGAATTATTTTAATCATGTTTTCTGGTGCCTCTGTCCGAATGCAAACCTGTATATTGAGCACAAACTACCTGATGTACGACTTTTACGCTCCAGGGGTTGCATAATAACACTTGGAACCGACAGTCTTGCTTCGAATCAACAGTTAAGCATACTGGAAGAAATAAAGACAATTCAAAAACATTTTCCAGAGATTCCCTTTACGGAATTAGTATACTGGGGAACGATGAATGGAGCTGAATTTATCGGAGAAGAAAACTTGCTGGGAAGTTTCGAAAAAGGCAAAAAGCCCGGTGTTGTCCTTATTGAAAATGTTGATATCGAATCGTTGATGCTAAAACCTGAGAGTACTTCCCGACTGATCATCCCATCCGGAATATGAAAGTTACCATAAATAAGAACGTGATCACCCTTTTTAAAGGCGCTACCATTGGCGACATGGTGCTGGCATACTCCCAACGCAGCTATAAAATGCTGAAAAAAGGCAAACTTTGTGTTTACGACCGGTTTGGAAATCGTACTGAACCTGATGGACCTGTGTACGAAGGACAGTTGTTTTATCTTAAAAGGTTCGAGTGATTTTCTGATACTTTCAAAAAATGAGTCCATCTAAACATTTAAGTATTACCAATCATACATAAAGTAACCAACAGTCATTTATCTTTGTGAAATTAAACAAAGAATATTTAAAAACACATCTAACACCTGAAGTATATGAATTTGAAATCCATTTTTCTGATTTTAGCAGCATTCACGGCTTTTTCGTTTACAAATTATTCAGTCGCTCAAAAAAAACCAACCGAAATAGTTATACTGCATACCAACGATATGCATTCGAAAATTGACAATTTTGGCAAACTGGCTTATTTTGCTGACAGCATACGAAAAACCCACAAATATGTATTCCTGGTAGCTGCAGGTGATAATTTTACGGGTAATCCAATTGTGGATATGTATCCTGATAAAGGTTTTCCGATGATTGAGTTAATGAATATGCTTCATTATGATGCTACTGCCATAGGCAATCATGAGTTTGATATGGGACAGGAACTGCAGAATAAACGCCGCGAACAGGCAAAATTTCCATATATAAGCTGCAACATCGATGCTAGCGGTGCCGTGGTAAAGCAGCCTGAGCCATATAGTATACTAAAAGCCGGTAAAATCAGAATCCCTCTTCTTGGCATTATTCAACTTGGTGAAAATGGACTGCCTGATTCGCATCCATCGCGGCTTGAAGGCCTGAAATTTACTGATGGCATCACCAAAGCCAAAGATTTTTTATGGCTTAAGGACAAATACGGAATGCTTATCGGCCTTACACATTTGGGTGTTGAAGGAGATGAACCTCTGGCAAATGCCTATCCTCAATTCGACCTGATTATTGGAGGACACTCTCATACCACCATGACTCAACCCATGATGGTGAACGGAGTAATGATTGTTCAAACCGGATCAGGACTAAAAAATGTTGGTATGACCACATTAACAGTAACAAAAGGCAAAATAACGGACAGAAGTTACCAGTTGATTCCCATTGCCAGTATAACTAAAACCAATCCGGAGGTGCAGGCAATGATAGACAAGTACAACAATAATGAAGAAATGAACCGCACCATTGCATATGCTGAAACAGCCTTCGAAAACCAGGAGGAACTTGGCTGCCTGATGACTGATGCTATTACAGCACGCATGCAGCTTGACTTTGCTTTTCAGAATGTCGGGGGCATACGTATCTCCGGTTTACCTAAGGGCGACATTTTACTGAAAGATGTTTTCCGCCTCGATCCTTTCGGAAATCAGGTTGTAACCTATTCAATGAGCTATATCGAAATTAAATCCTTAATCTGCAATGCATATAACCGCGGCAAGGAAATCGACCTGATACCTTCAGGAATGACCTATACCGTGACTGTGAACAACGAAGGTTTATGTACTGACCTGGAGATGAAAGACAAAACCGGAAAACTGCTTGATGCTGATAAAATGTATAAAGTAGGATTAAACAGTTATATTTCGGCCAGTTACAAATTCGATCACGCTGACCCGGGTACAACCAACTACAATACAAGCGCACAAACTCTTCTCGACTATCTCAAGGATGTTAAAAATGTAAATTACGCAGGAGCGAAAAGAGTTTTAGAAAACAAGTAAGGAAACAAGGAACCTGTAAGAATTACCACTGATCAACCTTTTTGACAACAGGGGGCTGCATTCCGGCTTTCAGACTTTCGATTAGTTTCAGTGTAAAATCGTTGACCTGCGTCAGATAACCTTCCCACTCAGGAACATAGGACTTATCATTTTTATCCATCCAGCGTTCAATAGGCTGGCGCGAAACATCTTTGAGGTTGAAATTGGTTATTGTATAACGATAGCGGCCTTCCTTAAGTTCAATTTTCAATGAATAATCAACAATTCCTGCAGGGCGCGAAATACCTTTGTCGTCCCTTACCAATTCAATGCGGTGGATAATATCAATTATACCGGTTGCAGGGTTTCGGACCTTGGTTGCATCTGCCGGATTTTTATACTGTTTGTTTACCCATTCAATTGCGCGGTTAAAAAGCTCGGTAGGTGTTCCTGCAACAGTTACAACCTCCTTGTATGAAATCAGTTTTGACTCAGCATCAACCGGCAACAGTACTGCATCCTGTGCAAAAGAGCTGATTCCGGCATTCATTATCAGGAATATTGTTAGAATAGAAAAGGCAGTTTTCATAGATAGTTATTTAGCAGATGAGTAACAATTTTCGTGCCGCTATGCCAGTTACTTCTTAATCACAGGCTTACGTACAATAATATAGATATCTTCGCTATCGCGCTTCATCATATATTTTTCCCGACCCAGACGTTCAAGTTCCAGCGAATCGCCCAAAAGCCGGCTAAGTTCAATGCTGTCCTTGCGTGATTGATCGCGGTAGAACTGCAGTTCCTCCCGCAATCCATGCAATTCCCTTTTCAATTCATACTGCGAAATCAGGTTATTGCGGTCGAGAAAAAGCATCAGCAAAAGAAAAGCCACCCCTGTAAGCAGGTATTTATTCTTTAATATGGCTGGAATTCTATCAAAAAACTTCTTGATCATGATGAAACAAAGGTATAAAAAAAGGAGCTTGGAGTCGGGGACACAGCGATTTGTTGAAACCGCAATAAATACTCTCATGAATTTCGATATGCATCACACGCTGAATAGTAGAGACTGGCATCGGAAAATGAACCTTATTGTGTTATTTCAGTTTTTAAAGCCCTATTGCTTCAGAGATATCAGTCATGGCGGCGATTGAAATAGCGGCAAACTCATCAATCGGAATTCCGATTTTTTCGCACTCCATAATATTCTCCCGCTTCACTGAGGCAGCAAATGCTTTTTCCTTCATTCGCTTCACCACCGATTTTGTTTTTACTGATGCCAGCTTTTTATCAGGATAAACCAGAGCCGTAGCCATTATAAGCCCGGTAATGGTTTCGCCGGCTGCCAGAGCATGCTGAAACTCTGTTGATCTTTCTTTCCCGGTTGCTGCTTCGTTATGCATTCCGATCGCATCGGTTATATCAGCATCTACGCCCATTTCTGCTAGCCATTTTGCAGCAACGGGTCCATGCGTATAAGGATCAGCATTCGTTTCTTCTACATCCAGGTCGTGAAGCAGTCCGGAAAGAGCCCAGGATTCCGGATTATGCCCCAGATGAACTGCCAACGCACGCATCACCGCTTCTGATGCCAGACTGTGAGCAATCATTTTATCATTTTTAACATACTTCTTCAGTAATACCAGTGCTTCTTCTCTTGGCAGGATCATAATCAGGATTTGGTTCTGTAACTTGATCAAAAAACTTATGCAGGAAGAATCCAACTACGCCTGATGATATTTTTGACGACCCGGATTCCATTCCCAAATACCACACAAAGTTATTAAAAACTGAATTTGACCTGGTATGTAGTGAATTGAAATGAATTGAATATTTTTGTCCTGTACATTTTAAACAAATCAATCATGAAATTCCTGCAATTCCTGTTTATTTCACTGCTGCTTTTACCTGCAATCACAATAGCTCAGGAGACTGAGTTGTATAATTTTCTCAAAAGCATTCCTGGAATAGAAATTGAAAAAAAAGACAGCTCTGCTTTCACTGAGTTTTATATAGTAATGCTTCCACAGGCAGTTGATCACAACAATGAAGCAGGACCGAAATTCAGGCAACGGATTTTTATTGGTCACGAAGGATTTGACAAACCAACAGTTATGGAAACTGAAGGATATGGAGCTGACTGGGTGACACCGCAGGTAAAAACTGAAGTTACCCGGCTCTTAAAGGGCAACCAACTTTATGTTGAACACCGGTATTTCGGACCTTCAACTCCATCCCCGGTTGACTGGAAATATCTGAATGCAGAACAGGATGCAGGCGATTACCATTATATCAGAAATCTGTTCGGGAAGGTTTACAATGGAAAATGGATTGCCACAGGTGTAAGCAAGGGTGGCCAGACAGCCACTGAATACAAAGTTTATTATCCTGATGACGTGGATGTTACTATTCCTTATGTGGCACCAATAAATTACGAAAGACTTGATACACGAATCGACGATCATTTTAATACCGTTGGCACCAAAGAACAAAGAAAACAAATTCAAAAAATTCAATTCTACCTTCTGAAAAATAAAAGTAAAGTTTTACCCTTCTGGAAATCACTGGCTGACAAATCGGGGCTTAAATTCACAACAATAGATGCAGAATCAGCCTTTGACTATTCAGTGCTTGAGTTTCCTTTTTCATTCTGGCAGTATACTGCTGACGAAAGTAAATTACTCAACCCGAAGACCACCACACCAGAAAAAATGGCACTTTTTCTCTTTCAGTTTGTGTATCCATTCTGGTATACTGATGCAGCAAAGCCCTACGAAGCCGCCGGTTACCAGTTTTACACACAACTGGGATATTACGAATACGATGAAAGACCATTCAGGAAATACCTGAAAAATAAGGATTATCCCAATTCCGTTTTTACTCCTGCCAACGCAACAATTGAATGGGATCCTTCGTACCAGAAAAAGCTCAGGAAATTCTTCGAAGGCAGCCCCGTACATATGATTTACATTTATGGGGAAGCCGATCCCTGGGGCGCAACAGCTGCCAATATAAATCCAGGAGGCGAAAGCCTGAAATTAGTTCAGAAAGCAGGCACGCATGGCGCACAGATAGGCACACTGAGCCCTGAACAACGAAAGCAGGTTATTGAAGCTCTTGAAAAATGGCTTGAAACAGAGATAGAATAAAGAACTTTTTAGCTTCTGTTTGCGTTCAGGTCACTTAAACTATTCAGCAGGGAACTACTCATCCTTACATTTTTACTGAAATATACCAAACCTTCGTTTAAACTCCCCGATCAGTCATTAGTTATGGCTGATTTGTATTCCGGTCGAATAGCACATTATGGATTATTGGGCTATATTTGCCTTACAGGCACTATTTCTGAATCATTTATGATTACTTGCCAAATTCAAACAGTTTTCACAAAACACTCAGCAGGTTCAAATGAAGGGAAAAATCCATAAAAACAAGACACTCAATAGCACACTCCGTGAAGTGTCAGAAATTGCCGGCTATCTTTGGCAAAAAGGATGGGCCGAACGGAATGCAGGTAATATCTCTGTTGACGTTAGTCACCAGGTTGAATTTGAATCCGGATTTCCTGATTCATGTCCATTTTTCGAACTGCCTCTTTCATTTTCCATGCTGGGCGGAAAGTGTTTCTTAGTATCAGGCACAGGAAAACGAATGCGTGATCTGGCCCGAAAACCGAAAAACAATTTAGTTTTAGTAAAACTTAATGCGGAAGCATCAGGATACTGGCTTGTTCCATTGCATGAGAAGGATGATTCTATTATGCCTACATCCGAATTACTTGCACACCTGGGAATTCATCAGATGATCTCCTCAAGGGGAAGTGCTGAGAGAGTAGTTCTGCATGCCCATGTCACTGAACTGATTGCACTAACACATGTTGACGAATTCTGCGATCAGGATACGCTTAATGGCGTGTTATGGAGTATGCATCCCGAAACCATAGTTTTCGTTCCGAAAGGAGTCGGTTTTGTTCCTTACACTTTGCCGGGAACACCTGAAATTGCAGAGAAAACAATAGAAGTGCTGCATATGCATGATGTAGCTGTTTGGGAAAAGCACGGGGTGTTCGCAATCGGAAAAAGTGCAGGTGATGCTTTCGACAAAATGGATATCGTTGCAAAATCGGCACATATTTACTTTTTATGCAAATCAGTGGATATTACACCCAAAGGACTAAGTGACATACAATTAGCCGAATTAAAGGCTCTTACATCCAATTTTTGATAATCATTAAACTTAATTCCTTGACATTTGTTTTAAATAAGCACTCTACAAACAAAAGAGGCTTATAATAGTCAAAACAATAAACAAAGTTCAAATGAGCACAATATCTGAAATGATCAATGACCTGAACAGTTTGATGTTACAGGGAAAAGCGATGGAAGCTTTTGAAAAATACTATGCTGAAGATGTAGTAATGCAGGAAAATGAAAACCCTCCCACTGTTGGAAAAGATGCCAACCGCGATCGAGAACTGGCATTTTTTGGCGGCATTACCGAATTCCGTGGTGCTGTAGTGCTTCAGGTTGCAGTAGGTGAAAATGTCTCAATGGTTGAGTCGGGCATGGATTATACCCATAAAGATTATGGTACGCGCAAGTACAAACAAGTTGCTGTGCAACAATGGAAAGATGGCAAAATCGTGAATGAAAAGTTTTATTACGCCGGATAATTCCCTGCTTAGTGCTATATATCAGAAAAACTCCTTACGGGAAACCGAAAGGAGTTTTTTTAATGATAATCAAAAAAAAACCGGCTAAACGCCGGTTTTTAAGTATAATACATTCACTAGTGTTTGCTCAGATAATCAGCAACACCATCAGCAGTAGCCTTCATACCAGCATCACCTTTGTGCCAGTCGGCAGGACATACTTCACCGTTTTCTTCAAAGAACTGAAGAGCATCAACCATACGAATGGCTTCTTCAACGCTGCGACCTAGTGGCAGATCGTTTACTACCTGATGACGGACAACGCCTTGTTTGTCGATAAGGAACAGTCCGCGATAAGCAACTGCATCACCATTGAATTCGACATAATCTTCATCTTCGTCATATTCCCATTCGCCAGCAAGCACATCGTAGTTCTCCGAAATAGTTTTCGAAAGGTCCGATACCAACGGAAAGGTTACACCTTTGATACCACCGGCCTTTTTTTCGGTATTAAGCCATGCCCAGTGTGAAAATTTACTGTCAACAGAGCATCCTACAACTACGGTGTTGCGTTTTTCGAATTCAGCCAGTTTATCCTGAAATGCGATGATTTCGGTAGGACAAACAAAAGTGAAATCAAGAGGGTAAAAGAAAAATACAACGTGTTTTTTGCCAATATACTGTGCGAGTGAGAATTTCTCAACAAACTCACCACCGTTAATTACAGCATCTGCCTCGAACTGAGGCGCTTTTTTTCCAACTAATACAGCCATTTTATTTGTTTTATTTATTGTTTCATTTTTTTTGCAAAGATAAACACATTTTTGCCGAATCGGCCAAAGTGTTCATTTCGTTTATTAAAAACTGTTAACTCCATATATTTGTTCAAAAGCCTTAATTTCAAAGGCCGAATCGAGATTTATCACTCTGATGTTGATATGCCTTTTCAGTAGGATGGGGTTAGGTTTTGGGGGTTAGGAGTTAGGGGGCCAGGTGTTAGTAGGCAGTCGTGACAAGGTTCACAACTTCGATTTGGCTTTGGAGCGCACGATTGCGCTTAGGTGGATTTATTAGGGCCAGGCTTTCATTTCATTCGCAATTTGGCTTAACCATTGTCTTTCAAATATGTCTCTAAACGATTTAAAATCATGCCATTATTGCCTTCTAGCATACTAATATTGAAAGTAAAAGTCTCGTTGAATATTTTTGAACTTATTCGGTATATAAATCTCTTTATAGGATTCCTAAATAGCGCAATATATTTATCATTATCATAAAGCTCAACAGAAATTGTTGTTATTTTAAAAGTACCCATTTTAAATTTCTTTATGTCTTTCCAATTAAAAGTGAGTCCAGTCTGAAAGTCGAATAAATTTTCTTTAGACAATACTAAAGCTGGTTTTTTCAATACTAGTCGAATGAAATATCTTACAATCCTAATTGTCAGAAAAAGAAGAATAGCTGTCATGATTACTATAAAGGCATATCCTTTGAAAGTTGTTACAGTCAAAAGCAGCTTGTAAAGTGGATTTATCATTAATAGAGGAAACAAAAGAAATGACGTAACCAGATAAAAATTATAATAAAAATTTTCAGTTGAGCTATTGTCTTCCATTTTTAGTCTATTGTATTGATTTTCAGTTTTTATGCTTCTGACTAACATTTTTTAAGCTATTGATAATATGTGAATTCCAAACTGACCTTTTTATCCAAATTTCTGGTTTAAATAGCCTGCAAACGTTCGCTTCAGAAGTCAATATCTCCCCTGTATTTGGGGGATTGTGCACAAGGATCCGAGACTTTGCGGCTTTTGCGGATTAAGTAAGCCGAAACTTTCGGTTAAGCACTTACCTCGAGACACAAAACAAACGTAAAATAAGCGCAATAGCGCAAAACTAGTGTTAGCATTGGTATTTTTAATTTTTCATTATTCCAAATTGATTATTCTTAAAATCAAAAACTATAGTTTTATCCAAAAACAAAGTGTTACCAATGGAATGTTCAATATTAATCTTTTTGAATATTTCCACAATTCTATTTGCTTGAGTGTAATATAACCGATTATCCCCAATGGAAAGAGTAGTGTTCTCCATTCCAATTGATTTCTGCTGTTTTGCTCCATATAGGCAAATAATATCACCCCAACTATTGCCACTTATAGTGTCTTTTAATTCTTTTTGGTTTTCCGTTTGCAGGTCATAAAATTCTTTATTTATTGTAGCTATTGGCACACCATTACCAGTGTCAAACAAAAAATTAACATAATCTTTACCTGCTTTCAATTTGACAATAATCTTTTTATTAGAAGTTACGTCCATTGGTGTAAAATCAAATTTTTCTTTTGGAATTTGATTTTCATTCTCAATAATTTGTAGATACAAGTCCTTGTAGTTAATGAGTAAAATACGATTATTGAATTGGTTAACTCCAATAGATCCAATATTATCCTGTCCTTGAAATTTTTTATCAGAACCGTAATTTTTATAAACAACGAGACTGTCAAGTGAACTATTTACATCAGCAAATGTGAAATTGGTCTTGAAAATTTGGTAATCATTCCTTTCGAATAATTTTCTCTTTAAATTTGGGTATTTCTTTAAAATTGAATTTAGCGAATTTTCATAAATAACACTTACGGCCATTCCAAGGTCAAATTGCATTTTAAATTCCTTTTCTATCCCGTCAATTTTTACAGGAACGTAAAATACGATAGCACCTGCTTCTTTTGCTTCTTGGTCTATAAGAATAGGAATTTTAGTAATTTCTGCATTCTTTATTGAGGTACCCAAATTTTTATGGGTCGTGCAACCCAGAAGAAATAATGTTAATAAAATGATAAAATGTCTTTTCATATATTTCTATGCTTTGGTGTTAAAGTCTCTGCTAACAGCAGTCCGTCTAATAATCACCCCTTACGGCAATTCCCTGACTGAAAGTTGGATTAAAATTAAGCAAAATGATTGATATAAGCCTGGCATATTTCAGAAGGATTATCTGCGGATTGAGAAAGTTGCTTCGGGATTCAGCTCTAAATTGATCCTTATTCGGGCAGAAAACGAAAGGCAAAGCTTTTAGATTACACTCCGGGAAATTCCGGCATTGAACTGATTTAGCTATTAATCCTGCTGCTATATTTTAAAAAATCTATTCTAAAATTCAAAACCTTATGTTGCCATCCGGCTGTAAATTAACATACAATACAAGCGTAAAGTGCATAGGAAATCCGCCGTTTTGGTGTGGCTTCAGCAGGCAGGGCTAAGGTTTAACATAGTTCCGATAGCTTTTGGAATCGTGCCGGGTTGTGCTGACCACTTGAAGTCACGCTTATAACCATTAGGTTTTTCTTTTCTGTCAATCCAAAGTTATTCTAAATACTGATTGGTCAAGTCAAAATCGTTGAAAGTCTTTCCGCAAATTATTCCCAAATTCCCGAAACTGTCGGGCAAAGCAATCAGTCCGAAAATTCACGTCGGGTTTTAACACTGAGTGAGCCAAGTTGAAAAGGCAAAACTGTCTTAGTTAGGATTCAGTTTCGTCAAACCTGTGTTTCTCTCATAAAAAATTTCAATGGTCTTAAAATAGTTAAAACAGGTTGATTCTCTGAAATTATCAGTTGTTCTCAATTTATTGATAAGCAGGTCATTTAAGTAAAATTCAGGCAAATCCTGATGCCAGGTAAAAAGCTGAAATATGCTGTTTCCCAAAATATACTATAGGCAATCCTCTCATGCTTAATTAGTATGCTCATTTAATTTTATATCCAATCCCAACACTCAGTGTGATATTCTTTTCGATTGAAGCAGCTGAAAAAGGGCTGAGTGGCAAATAAATCTGTGTTGAAAAATAGTATTTCTGTTTACCGATTTTAAGATTATACAGTAATCCCAATTCCGGCAGAATCCGGTTAGTGACCAATTCAGGCTCATGGATTTCATTAACCATAGCTTTAGAGTGGTAAAACCGCCCACCTGCCAATAAGGATAATCCTGTATTAAACCTTTTAGCGCCAACACTTGCACCTATCCCGAATGATTGAATAAAAAAGAAATAATTGGTAACAAGATAAATCTTATACGGATTTCTATCCCATGCAGAGATGTCAATTTGTGAAAACGAAATCAGCGAGAAGTGTTTTGTGAGATTTTTCTGATAATTAAAATCGAAAGCCAGCAATTGGGGTTGAAGTTTCCCGGCTCCAATTTTCAATTCGGCTGAACGTGTTTTCGGGAGCGCGTAGGACGGAACGGCATCCTGGGATAAAACTGTGCTGATTGATGAACTCATCAACAAAATAATGGCTATAAGGCTTTTCATAATGTGTACTTTATTTATTACTAAAATAGAAATTGATACTCTTATTTATGCTTTCTTTGGCTGAAGATATATGACCCGCAGTACTTACCATATGGAAATCGGTGGTGCAATTGGGATAATAAGTTTTAAGACGATATTGCCATTCTTTTGCTAAAATCCTGATTCCTTCTTCAAACTCCCCGCAACTAACATAAACCAGGCTTTTTCGTGATGAATTTTTAGCCCTGTTTTCGTTTTCATATTCTAAAATGGTGCCATCGCCCCAGTAAAAAGCAGGGCTGAGCGTTAAGTAGTTGGCGAATACATCAGGATGTTTGGTAAACATAAAACCAGTAAAAGTTCCCCCAAGCGAATGCCCAACTATAATTCTGCCTGCTGATGATGTATCAACCAAATACTCCTGCTGAATTTTCGGAATCAGTTCTGATGTAATAAATTTGGCATAGTTTTCGGAGCCGCCGCCTACTCCTGTTGGTTTACCAAGGTTCGGTACTGGTGAATAATCTCTGAACCGCTCGTCCTGTCCTAATGATCCAATGGCGATTACAATAACATTTTGCTTGTTTTTAGCTTTACTAGCTTGTTTACAAGCCCATCCGATTTGTTCATAAATTTTGATTCCGTTCAAATCATCATCGCCATCCAGGGAATATAGGGTTTCGTATTTATTTCCTGCACTATAGTTTTCGGGTAAAACTATATATACAGGATAGGTTGATCCTGTATAGATAGACTGTACCATTATTTTTTCTATAAGCGTGGCATCAAAGGGTTCGTCTTTTTTACAGGAGGCCAGAAAAATGATTAACGGCAAAAACCAACATATTCTTTTTTTCATACTCAATGTTTTTTTTAACTTGTTACAACATTATCTTAATCAGTTAGTGAATTTCACATCAGAATGAATGATTTGTTTTTGCAAAGGTGCGATGATATGTATCAACGATCCTAACCATATTATCCAATCGATGATAAAATTATATGAATGGCGTTTGTATAATTTCTGTACAGAAACAAAAGGTAAATGATACTTTTACAGAATGAACAATGGGTGGCTGTCGTACGAAAATATTTGGACCAGGAATATCCTGTTTGGGTCGTTTTTATTTGCAATAGTTTTACTTCAAAACAAGTTTTCCTCGGGACAGCAGCTGGAGACAAAAGATTCAGTCGCCACTTTACTTTGGCAGTTTTTAGTGATGTATGCTGTTCTTTTCAGCTTTAATCATATAATCATCAGGACACTGCTGTTCGCCAGAAAGTATTTTCTGTTTTTTATTTCCACGGTTCTTTATGTCTTTTTGTTCGCTGTAGTTGCCGGTTGGTTACAAAATAAATCGGAAACTCAACTCTCTTTTACAGGGCAATTGTTAGGTGCTTTCTCAATTTTGTTTATCAGTTCAGCAATTTATCTGGCACATACGGGAATCCAGAGCAGTATAACCAAAAACAAAATCAAACTATTGCAAAAAGATGATGAATTAAATTTTTTGAAACAACAGCTCAGCCCGCACTTCCTGTATAATGCCCTGAATAATTTATATGGTACCGCCTTGTCGGCACCGGAATTGGTTGCTGATAAAATAGTGGAGCTATCAGCTTTACTGAGATATCAGGTAGAAGCCACCAACAAAAATTTTGTTGGTCTGGATGAAGAAAGGGCATTTTTAGAAAATTATATCAATTACCATATTTATAAAACCAATAATTTAACTATTTCCAATACTACCATTGGGAAAATGCATAACTTTCAGGTTCCGCCCTTGCTTTTCCTGCCCTTGTTCGAAAATGCAATTAAATACGCCGGTGAAACGGAGAAGGCTTATGTTGATATTGTATGGACTTTCAGCCAGAATAGTGTTTCTTTTAGCATTGAAAATAGCTATCTTGGTAGTGCTGGCAAATTAATCGGAACTAAAACCGGGCTTGAAAATTTAAGGAAAAGGCTTTCTCTGTTGAATATAAAAAACAAATTGATAACAGGTCAAAAAGCAGAAAATATATACAAATCGGAATTGGTGTTATGGGAATTATCTATAGGTGCTTAATTGTTGATGACGAAAAGCCAGCTCACCTGGTTATCCAATCGCATATAGCAAAATGCGATGAGCTGGAGTTCAGTGGCAGTGCCTATAATGGACAGCAAGCCATACTGATGATGAAGGAGAATAATTATGATTTTGTATTTTTGGATATAAATATGCCACTCATAAATGGCATTGAAGTATTGCAGGTGCTTCAAGTGCGACCTGTTACCATAATTACGACGGCTTACAGCGAATTTGCTTTTGAGGCTTACCAAAACGATGCCGTTGATTATTTACAGAAGCCAATCACGTTTCCCAGGTTTTTAAAATCAATTGAAAAGGCAAAATCTGTTTGGAAGGCAAATAGCAATAAAACAATCATCAGCAGTTCACTTAGCCTAAAGCACGAAGGGGTTTCAGTACAAGTGAAATTGGATGATATTTCGCATTTCCAAAGCATAGGTAATTATGTAAGGATATTTTTCAAAACTCCGAAAAAGCCTATGATGGTTTACGATTCTCTAAAAAATATACTGAGCAATATACCCGCCGAAAAATATATTCAAACCCATAAATCCTACATTATCAATATAGATTGTCTGAAAAATATTGAAAAAGACCAGGTGATATTAATCAATGATGTTCAGATACCAATGGGTCGTAAATTCGAATTATTGGTAAATAAGATGAAAAGCAGAGAGTAATTTCGTTTTTCTTGTATTATATTTACTTGAAAAATAACCACTTACAGGACTTATAAAAGTGAAACAAGCTTATTTAAAAATAAGAAACCTATTCAGTGCCTGAAGTTTTAAGTACCTAAAGTACATAGAGTACTTAGAGTGCCTGAAGTTAAAAGTGAATTAAATTTTAAGTTAACAAAGTTAAATGCACTAAAACAAATATTACCCACCAACCACTGTGCACTCAGCACTCAGCACTGAAAAAAAGTGCCTGGAATACTTATAGTTGCACCTAAATCCCATGAGTACAAAGCACTGAAAAAACTTCCTAAAGTTATAAGTACACTAAGATATCAAATGTTTGAATTAAAACCACCAAATTGCCAAATACCACCCGACCCCCTAACTCCTAACACCCAAAACCTAACCCCTTCTGTATTGTGCACTGAGAAATCATAGAAGTAACAGAATGATTAGTTACAAAATAAGAACTTGTAAAAACTTTCAAGGAGCGCAAATAGTCTCAATGTATTGATTATCGGTAATTTGCCTTGATTTATAAACTTAATGGTAATGTAGAAAGAGATTATTAGTTTCAACAAAGTGCCTCAAAATGAATATCAAACTCTTTCCACTACACAATTAAAACAACCTGGTTTAGCGTTGTGAATATGAATATAATTTATTTCCTCGTTTGTAAAAATTTGGATTATTTGTTCTCTAAGATTTTGTCCTTCGGTTACAGAAGCGTCTTTCATAATTCCATTTTTGTCAAAACCACGTAATGAAAGTAGTCTATGATTAAACATTTTTGGAATTTCGTTTATGTCCAAAATTGCTGTTTTCGCTATCTTTCTCACAAATATTGGTCCGTTTGCCTGATAAGGTGAATTTGTCTTATGATGTTGGTAGGACAACAAAATTACTTCTTCCCCAAGTTCAGCGTCTTGCAAACTTACTCTGCAAGGAAATCCGGGAAATTCATCCACCGTCATTCTTATCGCGCCAGTTTTCTCTAATTCTAAATCATCCAACTTAAATAGATTGGAAAATTCCGAGTCTTGTAATGATTTAAATTTGAAATTCATTGTCCTGTTTTTTTTGTAAAAGTAGGTAAGTTAAAGTTGTTACCAATCCCGAATTTTGCTGATTTTAGTGGTGCTAAAGCAGTACCGCTAACGGCAGTCAGTCTAATTACCCTGATTATCGGCAATTTTCAGGCTTAAATTAAGGTTAAAATTAGGCAAAATGATTGATATAGGCCTGGCATATTTCAGAAGGATTTTCTGCGGGTTGAGAAAGTTGCGTCGGGATACCACTCTCAATTGAGCCTTATTCGGGCAGAAAGTAAAAATCAGAGCTTCCAGATTAATAATACAACCCAACTACCAAAATCCAGACGTTGGATGGATATCACATTATTTACAATAGTATGTTTCAAAAACAAGATTTTCGCTGAATCATACCAGGCTTTTCTCTCTCAAAATGCAAAAACCATCGCAAAGTAAATAGCCACCCCTGGGATGTATTACATTGAGCCTGTCGAAATGTTGTTCAACAGGTTCCTTGGTATCCGTATGTGCTACCTGCGGATAGCAGTGCTTATTTTTATGTTATGGATGTGTATGGACAGCGGGGATTTTACTTTTTTACGGATTACAAATCCTTGTAGTTTGTGAAGGCGGGATTACAAATCCCACCCGACGAGGGCGGTAGCAGGGATTTAAAAAGTGTTAATGAGATCGCTACGATAAGTTGCAAATTCTCGTTATCGGAAGGGTTTTAATCCTTTGACCAAAAATTTTCTGTTAGATAAAAAACAGTATCAATAAAATACAAAATGTCATTTCGGGTCAATACGTTTTCGTCATGTAAATCTTCCAGAATGATACCTAATTCTGGGTTATAATAGTCATTATTACGATTGTTTTCAAAACCATTCAATGTTAAAAACGCTTTAACTTGCATTAAATCCGTATTGGAGGTAATTGAAACATAATTCTGTTTTACTACAGCATATAATATGTTATTGTCTTTTGTAAAACCTAACAACTCATAGGCAGTATCGGAAAAGAAATAGTTGTGAAGCAATAAATTAAAAAAATAATCTTTCCAGGAGGTATAATATATTGAATCGTTAAGTTTTAGTACGTGCTCACTATCTTTTAGATAGACTTTTTGCTCAGCACCTTCACTAACATATTGTGAAAAATCTATTTCTTTAATCCATAAATTTTTCTCTTAAATAAAATTCTCTAATCTCTTTGTTTCCTGATTTTTGAAGTGCTTCCTGTCTTCAGAAGTTGGACTTGTTTTCTCGCCTTCGACAAGGTAACAGGCGATTGTTTGGATAATTGCTCCATACCTAATTTGGCTCTTTCCTGAAAGGACATTATGTAACTCATTTTTTAATTTGTTTTTCATTTACAAAGATAAACGAAAATTATCATTATTACATTCCCACCTGCTGGAGTAATCGCTAAGTATCAATGTGCTCTTTTAATTTATTGTTTTTTATGCGGGCTTCTTTGCCTTCGTCAGGCGGGATTATAAATCCCACCTCTCGTGTTTGGCTAAATTTAAGTAAAACTATCTTTCTTCAGTCGTTTTACATCTTGAAAAAATTGCCAAATTGTGAGACCAGCTAATTTCTCTCAACAATGTTGAGAGTTTTGGAAAAAGTGTTGTAGGTCTCATAAGATTACTTCATTCTTCATAGGTTTTTGTCGGAGAACCCTTTTATATCTGGTTCGTTTTGTTGGATATATTTTGCCAATTCTGTCACTACTGAATCGCCTCATTCAGCAAGTTCAAGTTTCTTGCTGATAAATTCTCAGTGTTCCAATAAAGGTTAATCAGCTCAGTATTAACAGTTTTTATTGCATTAGTCCGGGATTGTTATATTAATTGAATTATGTCAAAAAACCGTTTGTCCATATTTTGTTAGTTTGCTCCAAATTTAAACTTTATTGTCAAAACTCAATTATTGTGAAAATTTCATTTTGAGGGTTTTCAGTTTTTGTGGATTACAAGAGTTGCTAACGGCAGTTCGTCTAACAACCTCCTTCAAAGGCGATTTCCGGGCTGAATATTCAATTAAAAATAGGAAAAAGGTTGATATAAGCCTGGTGTATTTCAGAAGTAATTTCCGTAGGCTGAAAAAGCTGCTTCGGGATATGGCTTTAATTTGAGACATATTCGGACAAAAAACGAAAGGCAAAGCTTTCAGATTACACTCCGGGAAATTCCGGCATTAAACCTTTTAGCTATAAATCCTGCTGCTATATTTTGAAAAATCTATTCTAAAATTCAAAACCTAATGTTGCCATCCGGCTGTAAATTAACATACAACACAAGCATAAAGTGCATAGGAAATCCGCCGTTTTGGACTTGGTTGCAGCAGGCAGAGCTATAGTTTAACATGATTCCGATAGCTATTGGAACCATGCCGGGCACTATGTGCCACATGAAGTCCTATTTATTAGCTGCAGCCATTTATTTTGTTTTCAATTTTATCTATGACTTTTTCTAATTCCTCGGTAATTTCTTTTCCTGTAAACCTTAATGCATCAATTCCAAGAGTTTTTAGCTTTCTATTTATTTTTTCATCTTTTTCTTTGTCATGGAATTGAGAGCCATCGCAAAAAATTGCTAGGTTTTTCCGGGGAAAATAGAAGTCAGATGCTGTTATAAGTTTCTCTTCTCCAATCCATTGTTCGCTTTCTTGCATTTTGTAATAATTTGGGATATGTTCTCCGCTTTCAAAGTGACACATTTGAATTTCTGGTTTTAGGTTGCGAACATGTAACCCTTGCAAAAGAAATAATTCAATAGGAGAATCACATCCCCAAATTCTTCTGGGAATAATATTAGAAAATGTTTTATAGTACAAACTAGTCTTGAAGTTCCTGTATTTTGCATTGATAGGTTTACTAAAAGTCGAGTTTTCCGGCATTCTGACTTGCTTTTTATCAAAAATAGGTGATAAAAAATACAAGCCCCATTGAAAACCAATACTGTCAGTGGGAACTTTTAGTTGAAGATTTGAGAATAATGAGTAATGCATTCCCATTCCAGTTTTCCAAGCTGAGAATGGGTCATATTCTGTGTAGACAAAACCACCCATTTGACATATCTCTCTTAAATCATGCTGCTTTAATGATTCAATATTCCACGTCTCAATCACGCCTCTTTTCTGCATGGGAACTAATGAAACATTATATGGCATACCCAAAACTGTTCCTTTTTCAATTTCATTAAGTGCATAAAAATTAAATACTATTGAAATTGCTTGAAACTCTATAACTCCAATACTTTCATAATATTCATACTCTGCTTTCGATGGATTGACTTCAACTACATTACTCCCTCCTGGTTTTGCAATTAAGAAATCAAACATAGCTTTTGTTAAAGGCAGAATTCCATTTAAAGTAGGAAAGTCGAAATTTAGTAATTCAGGTAAACTACTATAATCAACATCAAGGTTATATCCTTTAGGAAATGCGGAATAAAAAGGAATATGTTCTTTTAAATAAGTTGGTCTGTTTTCTATCAATGTTGCGCTTTTTTATGGTTGCAGATAACAAGTCGATAACCACTACTGTAGCAGTTATTTTTGCATTAGGCTTAGTGAGGATATTTCGCTTCTAAATTGATTTTCAATACATTATACATATTTCCCGACTTAAAAACTCTGTTATTCATTTTAAGATCAATAAAGAACAATTTGAATACTGCTAATACATTGAACAAATATAGCATCTTTATTAACTATCCGGATTTTCTAATGGACTTTTTACCTGTTCAAAATCCCTTGGCAGTAATATGGTTATATATTTCGGTGGTTTTGCTGCTTTCAAAACAGTTTGCATGTGCAAATATTCCGCACAGCTGGCTTATTCAGATTCAACATCAACCGGTTGGTATTTATTAAATATACTCCGGTAATCTTTCTTTTACCACAAGGACGCCAGGTTTTAAAACTCAAAATACCAATATTTTAGGGTGCAAATATTTGTTTTATATCATGCTGCTAATCAGGAATATGAAAATCAGTAACGGGCTCTTGAAGTTAGCTGCTACCCGCAAATAAAAAGCCCGGGCTCAACCGGAACCCAGGCAATTACTTATGTGATGCTTAATAGTTATTTAAGAAACTCATTCACAATATCTTCCTCTTTTATTCCTTCAGCTTCAGCCTTATAATTACGGACTATACGATGGCGAAGAATAGAAGTAGCTACTGCCTGAACATCGGCAATATCAGGTGAATACTTTCCGGTAACGGCTGCATGGCATTTTGCACCCAGAATCAGGTACTGTGATGCCCTCGGGCCGGCTCCCCAGGTAAGATAATTGTTAGCCCAGGCATGTGCCATTGGCGTTCCGGGACGGGTGAGAGAAGCAAGTTTTACAGCATACTGATATACATTATCCGGAACAGGTATACGCCGGATAAGATCCTGAAAATACTTGATTTCTTCAGAGGTAAGTATAACGTTGAGTGATGAAGTATGCATGGTGGTTGTGTTTTTCACCACTTGTATCTCTTCTTCAAACGAAGGATAACCCAACCATATATTAAACATGAACCTGTCGAGCTGAGCCTCGGGTAAGGGATATGTACCCTCCTGTTCAATCGGGTTTTGAGTAGCAAGCACGAAGAATGGCTCCTCAAGCTTATGGCTTACTCCGGCAACTGTTACAGCTTTTTCCTGCATGGCCTCCAGCAAAGCACTCTGAGTTTTTGGAGGGGTACGGTTGATTTCATCAGCAAGAATAATATTGGCAAAAATTGGTCCCCTGATGAAACGGAATTTACGCTCCTGATCCAGAATTTCGGTTCCTATGATATCGGAAGGCATAAGGTCAGGAGTAAACTGAATACGACTGTAAGTAAGCCCTAAAACCTGCGAAATGGTATTAACCATCAGCGTTTTAGCCAAACCAGGAACGCCAACAAGCAGACCGTGCCCTCTTGAAAAAATTGCAATTAACAGGTTTTTTACTACTTCGTCCTGCCCCACAATCACTTTGCCGATTTCGGAACGTAAGGCATTGTATTTTACTAAAAAATCATTGAGTGCTTCTGTATCTGACTTGTATTGAATCATATTGACGGTAGTTTAAGCAGCAATCTCTGCAAACTCTTGCGCAGAGCGAAGGTTATGGATAATTATTCGGTAAAAGTCCAGGTATATCGGAAATCGCATGATTTGAACCTGTCACCCATGCGGATATAGGCCGTTTTCGACTTATTCTCAATCCATTTCCCGGTTACTTTTTCCTTTTTATTTTCGAGGGCCCATTCCTGGATTTTATTATAATCATCCTTCATATTGGCTTTATGAGGTTCGGTACGAACCTTAAGGTACAAAACACGGTATGCCTGTGTCCCGTCTTCGGTGGTATAGGGTACACTTTCCGATATTTCGCCTGGTTTCATCTTGTCAATCACAAAAAACACTTTTGGATCGAGCTCATCAGCAGCCAGCCGGGTATCGCCTGAAGCCTGACTCTGGATTAAACCTCCGTTCACTTTTCCCGGATCGTCGCTATACCTGATAGCAGCTTTTTCGAATGTAATTGAATCGATCCTTACCCTGTCGGCAATACTATCGAGTTTAGTAGCAGCAGCAACCAGGTCGTCAGGAGAGACCTTAGGAATAATGAGGATATGACGTACATTAACAAAATCGCCCTTGCGTTCGATAAGCTGTAAAAGATGATATCCGAACTTGGTCTTTATTATTTCGGAAATATCGTTCTTATTCTTGAGATTAAAAGCCGCAGATTCGAATTCCGGTGCCATGCTCCCTCGACTGAAAAGGCCAAGTTCACCTCCTTTGGATGCTGAACCCGGATCTTCGGAATAAAGCACTGCCAGTGTCGAAAACTTTTCTCCTTTCTGCACCCTTTCCCGCAGAGTCGTTAGTTTTTCGCGCGCTTCCTTTAGTTGAGCGGGACCTACAACTGGTGTTTTAACAATCTGTCCGATTTCGTATTCAGTAGGAATAACCGGGATGCTATCCGGTTTGAGGTTATTAAAATAATCCTTTGTTTCGTTTGGTGTCATTTTAACACTTTCCACAATTTTGCCCTGGGCCTGCTGCGAAAGGATCTCGAGCCTCAGTGGTTCGCGAAGCTCATTTTTAAATTCATCCAGCGATTTATCATAAAACTCCTCGAGTTTCTGTTGCGATCCGAATTGTTGAATATAATAACGCAACCTTCGGTCGAGTTCACTATCCACCTGTTCATCACTCACAACAAGGCTATCGATTTCAGCCTGATAAACCAAAAGTTTCTGAAACAGAAGGTTCTCGAAAATTTCGCATCTGAATACAAAAGGATCACCGGTTGCACCCTGTGCACGGGCTTGAGCAAATTGTGCTTCTACATCCGACCAATATACCGGGTGACTTCCAACCAAAGCAACAATCTCATCAATCACTTTTTCGTTCTGCGCTTTAACCTGGATACCTGATCCTAGAAGTATCAGCAGCAAAACGGGTATCAACATTCTCTTTATCATGTGTACGGGGAAATTATTTCTTGAATATTTCGTATTTATTTTTTTTCATTGCATCACCAATCAGGTCGTCCTCCATCCGTGAAAGCAATTCTGCCTTCCGCTTATTAAGCAATATGGTTCGGATGTTGGCAGTCTCAAAATTGAGAGGAGATATACTTTCTTTGCTTTTGTAAGCCGAAATAGCGACAAAATAAAGGCTTGTTGTGTCCTTTACCTCATAATACCTGTTCTTGCTCAGAAAATCCTGCTGGTCGTCAACTGACAGGGGGATTTTTCGCGATAAATCAGCAAAAGACATCCAGGTTCCATCGCTGATTAAATAATCGGCTCCGTTTTCCTGGCAGAGAGTCTGAAGCTTTTCCATGTCGGCCGGACGCTTGCTTTGCAAAAGCGTTTTGGCTTTGTTGGCCACAGGTGAATCTTTATCTAGAATTACATAGCTTGCTAACACAATATTCTCGCGCAGGTAAAAATTACTCTGATTCTTCGAATAATACTCTTCAATTTCGCTGGCAGGAACAACAGTATCAAGTTTCTGCTTCACCAGTTCGGATTCGTATGCGTAAATTACCAATGAATTCCGGTACTGCTCAATCTGCTCAGAAAAATCAATATTGGCATCATCCAGATTATCTTCGGCCTGTTTCAGCAAGAGTTCCTGCCTGACCCAGTTATTTATATATGCAACTGTAATTTCAGCACTATCGTTTGCGGCGGTACCTTTCGGAACCACACCCTTCAGATCATTGGCATACAGATATTTATCATATACACGGGCTATTGCTTTCTCCTGTTTTTCTTCTCCCGAAGGCAAAAGATTACAGGATATCAGAAATACACCCGATAAAGCTGATAATACCAGCAAACGCCGCATAGTTACTGTTGTATTTGAATTGATTTGAATACTTCCTGGTTAATGATAACCGGGTACTTTGTCCTAAGTTCACTTATCCATTCCTTCTCCAGAAAATTCTGATAATCTGCAGTCATGGATCCCCTGATTTCACTGAGTAATTTGGGCTCAGGAGGAACAACAGCATGTACAATAATCAACGCTTTTTCGTTATCAGCCAAAGGAATTAATTCCGAAATCCCTGGTGTCCATGCAATTCCTTCGAGGTTCATATTTTCACCTTTCAGGTATTTTTTGCGTTCGATCGTAATTTTCTGAATCGTATCATGATTGAATTTGGCTAATATCTGCTCATCCGTTGCACCTTTTTTCAACATTTTGTTCAGGCTTTTGATGATTGAAGGATCTTTAATTATCAATACAGATGCATCGAGCCTGGTTTCCCACATGTAAGTGTTTTTATTTTTTTCGTAGAATTGCTGAAGGCCCAGTGTATCTTTTACTGCTTTTGACCATACTTTTTTATCGGTGAGATCGAAAAGTAAAATTCCGTCGTGGTATTCACCTATGAGAGCTTTAAAGTCAGGATTCTCATTTTCGAGCTGGCTGTCGGCATATTTATTTACTGCTTCACCAACAAATGCATTGTATTGCTGGTAAACATAGGCTGATACATCTTTTTTTGGTGCTCTCCTCTGACTGGTAGCAAGGCTTTTTGCGAAATCAGCCTGTGAATATGATTTTGTACCTATTGTAAAAAGATTTTTGTCAAGCCCTGCTGCCAGTTCGAGTTTCCAGCTTGCTTCGAAAATGGAATCGGTAACTGTTTTTGTAAGTTCGTCGAGAGCAGCCAGGTTTTGAGTAAACCCATAGCTGGCTTTGGTTTTCGCAACAAAAGCGTTCAGTATTTCTGTATTTCTATCGCTACGTGAAATACGTTGTTTGATATCGTCTTTCTCTTCTTCCAGGCTTCCGATCGGTTTGCGGTCAGCAAGTTTTATTATGTGCCAGCCATACATGGTTTGGAAAGGCTCAGAATATTCACCCTTTTCTTTCATTTTCTTGATATTCATTATGAAATCAGGGAGCAGACGGTTAACACCAAACCAGGGTAATATTCCACCTTTACCTGAGGTTGAAAAGTCATCAGAAAACTTTTTGGCTACATCCCCGAAATCACTGCCGCCAGTGAGCAATTTGTAAGCCATGTTGGCTGAATCAGCAACTTTGAGTGAATCGTCGAGGCTTGCATTTGCCGGATAAACCAATATTATATGTGCCAACTGAATTTTCCCCAGTGCCGGGATCCTTTCTGTTACCTTAATCAGGTGATATCCGAAATCGGTTCGCACAGGCATTGTTACTTCACCGGGTTTAGCATTGTATGCCGCTGTTTCGAAGGCATACACCATATCGAAGGCAGTAAAAAATCCGAGGTCTCCCCGGTTGCCTTTTATCTTTTTACCTTCAACTTCACGATCTTTGGCTGAAGCATCTTCTGATCCATCAGCTGCAACTTTTCCGAAGTCCTCTCCTTTTACAATCCGGTTCCTTAACTGCATAATTTTATTCCAGGCAGCAAGTGTATCAGTGGCTGAAGCCAGCCTGTCGACCCGCACAAGAATGTGGCTTGCACGAATATCGAAACGTTGATGATCGGATGCTTCCTGAATCATCTTATCGGTAGCTTTGCTGTCAGCCAGGTAAGGCTGTGCTAATTGTTTACGGTAACCTGACAATTCGTCGCGGAAGGATTTAACCGTATCCATGCCCAAAGCTTTGGCTTCGGTAACCTTTAATCTGAAATTGATATACAAATCAAGGTATTCCTCCAGTGCGGCATTGTCAGTCTTCTCACTTTTGGTATTATTCTTTTCAAAAACTTTAACGAACTCTCCTTTGGAAACCTTTTCGTTTGCCACCTGCAACAGAACAGGATCTGAATTCTGACTGAAAGCGGAAATAGCGAAAATGCCAAAAATCATTGTAAGCGTAACAGTAAAAAGTGTTGGTTTCATAATTCTTGTAATGTTTTATTTAAAATTGATAAGGAACTTATACCACGATGTGGAGAAATGGGTGATTTTTGAAAAATTAGTATTGCTACCTGCTGTAATTTGGTGCTTCGCGGGTAATGGTAATATCATGTGGATGACTTTCGACAACGCCTGAAGATGTAATTTTTATAAATTGTGCCTTTTGAAGCCCTGCAATATTGGCTGAACCTGTGTATCCCATGCCTGCACGCAAGCCACCAACCATCTGGTGAATAACTTCTGAGAGCGCACCTTTGAAAGGAACTCTTCCGACTATACCTTCAGGTACAAGTTTATGAATATCATCTTCAGCATCCTGGAAATAACGGTCTTTCGAACCCTTCTGCATGGCTTCGATGGAACCCATGCCGCGATATGATTTAAATTTGCGGCCTTCATATATGATGGTTTCGCCAGGAGATTCCTCTACTCCTGCAAATAATGATCCTGCCATGATACTGTAGGCACCTGCTGCTATTGCCTTAACGATATCGCCGGTGTAGCGGATTCCTCCGTCAGCTATTACAGGAATGCCTGTACCACGCAATTCCTTTGCCACTGAATATATTGCCGATAACTGGGGTATACCAATGCCTGCTATAATACGAGTAGTGCATATTGAACCGGGACCAATACCAACCTTTACTGCATCTGCACCTGCTTCAGCCAAGGCTTTTGCAGCTTCGGCAGTGGCAATGTTACCAACTACAAGCTGTAAATCAGGAAAATGTTTCTTAACCAGGCGGGTTGTATCCAGTACTCCTTTCGAATGACCGTGGGCTGTATCAATTACAACTGCATCTACTCCGTTTTTTACAAGCTCAGCAACACGTTCGAGTACATCGGAAGTAACTCCAACGCCTGCAGCTACCCTCAAGCGTCCAAGTTCATCCTTGCATGCATTCGGGCGGGCTTTTATCTTTATAATATCCTTGTATGTTATTAATCCTACAAGTTTATAATCTGCGTCAACAACCGGCAATTTTTCAATTTTATATTCCTGAAGGATATCGGACGCTTTTTCGAGGTCAGTATGTGCGTTGGTTGTAACCAGGTTTTCGCGTGTCATAATCTCGGCAAGTGGCCTCAGGGGATTGCGCTCGAAACGAAGGTCGCGGTTCGTGATAATACCAACCAGTTTGCCCTGATTGTTTATAATCGGGATACCGCCAATTTTATTTTCGCGCATGATATTGAGTGCATCCTGAACAAGGGCATCCTCTTTAAGCGTAATTGGGTCAGTGATCATACCACTCTCCGAGCGCTTCACCTTCCTCACCTCTGCGGCCTGATCCTGAATGCTCATGTTTTTGTGAAGCACTCCGATTCCACCTTCCTGTGCAATAGCAATAGCCATGGTTGAATCAGTAACCGTATCCATAGCAGCAGAGACAATAGGAATATTGATCTTTATTTTTTTTGTAAACCAGGAAGACGTATCAACATCGCGGGGAAGGACTTCTGAATATGCAGGGATAAGAAGAACATCGTCATAAGTCAGGCCGTCGCCCGCAAATTTTTCACTATCAATGAACATAGCCTTTTTTTTGGATTTGCAAATTTACTAATTTTAATGGAAGTCCTTGTTAAAAATTCTTAAGTCAGGAGAGGTCTGATCATGAGCTGCTAAAAGGAATAAAAAACAATGTAACTAATCACACTGATACTAATATGCCTGTTCAGTGCACAATGCAGAAGGGGTTAGGTTTTGGGTGTCAGGAGTCAGGGTATCGGGTGGTAGTTGGCTATCGGGTTGTTTTAATTCTAACATTTTATATCTTAATGTACTTATAAATTCAGGATGTTTTTTCAGTGCTTAGTGCTCAGTACTCATGGGATTCAGGGGCAGCAAACTTTTACCTCTTCACTACAGGCACTTTTAACTCCGGGCATTCCAGACACTATAGTCACTCTAAGTACTTTAGGCACTTAAAACTTCAGGCTCTGATTAGGCACAAAACAATAAATGTATGTGCGAAAGCAATATTATTTAACCAGTAATACAGTACCTCTTTTTGTAAACGAACCTCCTCCGAGCGCGCTATAAGTAATAATATAACTATATAATCCCTCTGGAGCTGTCTGCCCTTTGACTGAGCCATCCCAGCCATAATAAATATCATTGGTTTCAAAAATCTGCTGTCCCCATTTATTATAAATTGTCATACTGAAACTTGCCGGATCAACAAAAGTAAAAACAGGACGGAACCACATATTTTTACCTGAAGGACGGAATGCCGTTGGCATAAAAACAGTTGATTCTTTTATAATGCAACATGTATTTGATAGCGATGTGGCATTTACAAGATAAGGATTACCCGGATTTTCATCAGCAACCACCCAATAACAAACTGTTGCTGAAGCCGGGAAACCTGACGATGACTCGGCAAAATCATATGAAGTCGGGCTCAGGGTATTTATGAGGGTGCCATTTACAGGGAGATTATCAACCTGCCGGTAAACTGAGTGTCCATTTACACCCTCCCGCCAGGTTTCATATACATTCCACCATAATGTATTGTCATTTCCGGCGGGTTCGCAGCGGAGAAACATCGAACAGGATGTATTCACCGAATAAACAGATGTACAACTGTCAACTCCAAGCAACCGGTAACAATAGCTCTGGCTATGAACATTGGCAGTGGTATCGTTTAATAACCCTGCCTGGGGCAGAAATCCTGAAGCAGGAGCTGTAAGAGAGTCAACTGAAATCCATAAACCTATACCACCCTGAGGCTCGAATCGCTGAAGGAACAGTTTTTTCAATGTATTCACAGGAGTATAATGATAACCGACTTCCACATCAATATCGTTCTTAACGCTGACCCGGGAAATGTACACTGAATCCGGTAAAGTAGGTCCGTTATAAGTAAAAACCTTCTGACACGAAGAAGATGTTAATTGTCCGTTAGCACTGTATGCTTCAACGTAGTAGGCATAAGTATGACCGGTTAAAAAATTGAAATTATCAGTGAACGATGTATTCAAAGTAGTATCGATATTCACAAATGCAGAGTTATCAGTACTTCTGAAAATTTTATAACCTCCGAGACCTCCGGGCATGGCATTATACATATTCCATGTTAAATTTACTTTTCGCTCGCACTTATCAGCCATGAGCGAGTCAAGTTTGATAGTCTGCACAAACAAAGCATAATCAGGGGCACTCCTTCGGTCGCACTGATCAACAGTAATGACTACATACCTATATGCCGTGTCGCAGGCAAAAGGCACTGAAATATCAGTAAATGAACTGGAATCCTTTGAAACAGTGTCAATGGTCGGCCAATTGGTTCCGTTGTAACGGTTAATTAAAAACCCTTTGATTGAGTCACCGGGTATCTGTGTCCAGCTTAAGACCGGAGATCCTGCAGAGTTAATCCCTACTGACAGATTCTGAACATTGGCAGGATTAGTCTGATCCGACAAACCAGTGACCTGAGATACATTAGACGTATCATTAGCTGATATAGATGATTGAAGGATAACCTGGTAGTTAAAAGGTGTTGGGCTGCAAAAGGGTGCTGAAATAGTATCGTAATATTCCAGGGTAGCATTGAAAGGAACCAGTTTGAGCACATCCCAACCACCGGAAGGCAGAGTTTGCCTTTGAACAGAGTAGGTGCCTTCTGTAACAGGGGTTGAGGAAGACCATTCAAGCTTAACTCTTCCGGTTGATATTATCTGGACATTCAGGGTAATGCCTTGAGGAGCCCTGGTGTATATTGTCTTGCCGAGGCTATTTATGTCTGAATTCTGATTCTGTGAAACATCAATTACTGAAGGCAAGCCAGCAATGGCTTTTGTGCTTAATATAATAAGCACAATAAAAGCAGCTAACTGGCTGAATAACTTGATTTCCCGGTTCAGATAAGTTGTTTGCATAAAACTTAAAATGCAAAAGTAGTAATTAAATTTTTTCAGGTCCTACCACGAGGGTATACAAATCCTCAGGGTTAAAATATCGGATTGCCAGGTCCTGCAGTTGCTGGGCGTTGATATGCTGCACGGTATCAATCATTTCTTCAAAATGAGTAATATCAAGTCCATCTTCAAGTAGTTCGCGGTACAACCCGGCCTGGGCAAACGGACCGTCAACTGCTCTGAGCATTTCTCCTGCCAGATAGTTACGCACCAGTGAAAGTTCACTTTCATTGATCTGTTCGTTGCATAAACGGGTAAGCTCCGATTTTATTTCAGTAAGTGCTTCGCTGGTAAATTCTGCACCTACTTCACCCGAAATCACAAAATACCCGCTGTCGCGCAAAGGCACAACGGCTGAACCTATGCCGTAAGTATATCCTTTATCCTCCCGCAGATTCGACATCAGGCGTGAACCAAAATATCCACCGAGAATCGCATTCAGGACTTTCATACCCGAAAAATCAGGGTGCGACCGGCTGAACATCCTGCAACCCATGCGGATAGCTGACTGCGAAGCACCTTCTTTGACAATAAAATGCTCTTTTTGGATGGATGCTGAAATGTCATAAGAAAGCCTGCCGGTTGGTTTTCCTATCCAGTCGCTTCCTCCGAACTTTTCTTCAAGGTTGTTTAAAAGGCCAGGTTTCACAAGCCCTGCGACCACAATGATGCAATTTCCTGAATGATACCGGGATGCATGAAAACTGGCCAGATCGGAACTGCTTACCCTCGGAATATCGTCAGGACCAAGAAAGGAGCCATAAGGGTGTTCGTCGCCAAAAATAATAGAATTAAAATGAGTACGTGCCAGAAAATTCACTTTTTGGCGGTTAACTTCAAGCATCTGCCTTTGTTTGGAGGCAAGTACTTCTAATTCACTTTCGGGGAACAAAGGATTTTTAATAATTTCACTCAGGAGTGGCAGTGTATCATCAAGGTGCTTGTTAAGCGAATACAAAGAAACATATGCATTATCGCGCTCGGTTGTGTTCTCGAAATGTGCGCCAAAAAAATCAAGGGATTCTGACAAGGCCTTTGCTGTATAGTTCCGTGTACCTTCGCGTAACATCAAATTAGTTGCCATAGCTGTGAATGGTTTCGTTTGAAACCAACTACCGGCACCGAACACCATCTCAATGGAAATAACATCCTGTGTCCCTGAGTTGAACTGGTATACTTTTATTCCGTTACTGAGTTCAAATATCTCAGGTCGAGGAAATTCAACGCGTCCGGGCGGTTGAACTGCAGGCTGTATTTTCCGGTTAAGAATGGTAGTCATATTGCTATTGAGATATTTGCGGAATTATTTTTCACTATTTTGATTTATAACACAAAGTTGAGCAGTTTTCGGGTCTGAAAATCTTTCTTGCCTCAGCAGTTATATCAGTAGTAGTAACTGAAGCATATTTGTTTACAAGATCGTTAACAAGGGAAGCATCGCCTAAAAGTTCAAAGTAGGCGAGATTCATTGCTTTGTCGAGTACCCTCATCTCACTGAATTCCATCATGGCTTCGACCCTGTTTTTAACTTTCTGTAATTCCATTTCGTCAACGGCTTGGTTGCATATCTTGTCGATTTCGACCTGCAGAGCTGTTTCAGCCTCCGAAAAGGAAACACCTTTGATGAGCTTCCCCGTTATTACAAATAACCCGGCATCAGTATCGCCCGATATAAATGCACTGATATCGCTGAACAGGCGGAGATTTTTAACCAGTTGCTGATTTAACCTGCCCGACTGACCTGCAGAAAGAATATCTGAAATCAGATCGGTAGCAAAAAAACCGTCCTCCATGCGACTACACATATGCCAGGCTTTGTAAAGAGCATCATAGGGAACATCGCTGTCAACGGTTAAACTGCGGGCTTCGGTCTGTGGTGGTTCTGACCGGAGATTTCTTTCATTTTTTCTTCCTTGCGGAATCACACCAAACCATTTCTCGGCTAATTCCTTGACATGAGCAGTTTCAACATTTCCGGCAAGCACAAGTATAGCGTTACAAGGATTATAAAACCTCTCATAAAAATCACGCACTTCGTCCATACCGGCTTGTTCGATATGCGAAGGATCAATTCCAATGGTTGCCCATCTGTATGGATGAACTTTATAAGCAAGTGGTCTGAGCAATAGCCATGCATCACCATAAGGCTGATTCAGGTAGTTCTGTCTGAATTCCTCAACAACAACATTACGCTGAACATCAAAACTTTTGGCCGAAAAAGCCAGGTTCAGCATTCGGTCCGATTCGAGCCAAAAGGCAGTTTCGAGGTTGTGACCGGGAACGGTAAGATAGTAATTGGTGAAGTCATTATTCGTGAAAGCATTATTCTCACCTCCTACCCTTTCGAGAGGCTCATCGTAACGGGGTATGTTTATTGATCCGCCAAACATCAGATGTTCAAACAGATGGGCAAATCCAGTGCGGTCAGGATGCTCGTCGCGCGAACCTACATTATACAGTATGTTCATTGCAACTATAGGAGTGCTGGTATCGCGGTGTACCACCACACGCAAGCCATTATCAAGCGTAAAACGATCAAATTCAATCATAAATCGGTATTGAGTGGTTCAGTAAATTATTCAGCCGGAGAAACAGCAAAATAAAACCAGGCATTTTAACTATAAATAACGGGTAGTCCCCGTAATTGTTATTATCGGGCTGCAAAGTTACATGAAAACCCTTGTCAACGCATATTAATCTTCCCTACCGGAGGAGGATAAGAAAAGGAAATTTATTCTTACAAAAAAAGCATAATTACTCTGCGCATTGATAGTGTCACCTTATTTTTTACCTTTGCCCCAACATATTTAGCGCGAATGCTAATTGATTTGTTTACAACATAGTACAAAAATAATTTCGAAACAGCGGGAGAAAAATATCCCACCAGCAAAAAATGACTTTGATTACTACCCTTACTATCTGACCTATAAAAACATATTAATTGAACAATGAAAAAAGATAAAGTAATTTTTGACCTCATCCAGGATGAACAGGACAGGCAAATGCATGGCATCGAACTGATTGCTTCTGAGAATTTTGTCAGCGAACAGGTTCTTAAAGCAATGGGATCCGTATTAACTAACAAGTATGCTGAAGGATACCCCGGCAGGAGGTATTATGGTGGCTGCCAGATTGTGGATCAGACAGAGCAGATTGCCATTGACCGTGCAAAAGCACTCTTCGGTGCTGAATGGGCTAACGTTCAGCCACATTCGGGAGCCCAGGCCAATATGGCAGTTTTGATGACTATTCTGAAACCAGGCGACACCTTTATGGGTCTCAACCTATCGCATGGCGGTCATCTATCGCATGGTTCACCAGTAAATTCATCAGGAATTCTATACAACCCTGTTGCATATGGTGTTGAAGAGGATACAGGAACCATCAATTACGATAAAATGGAAACAGTGGCACTGGCTGAAAAGCCAAAACTGATTATTGCCGGTGCTTCAGCCTACAGCCGCGACTGGGATTATAAACGCATGCGCAAGATTGCCGATAAAATCGGGGCCTTGCTTATGGCTGACATAGCACATCCTGCAGGTCTTATCGCAAGGGGCTTGCTTAATGATCCGGTTCCATATTGCCATATCATAACTACCACAACTCATAAAACATTGCGCGGTCCACGTGGCGGATTAATACTGATAGGAAAAGATTTCGAAAATCCCTGGGGAATAAAAACTCCCAAAGGCGAAATCAAAATGATGTCGGCCATGCTCGATAGTGCAGTATTCCCTGGTATTCAAGGCGGACCGCTCGAACATGTAATTGCTAGTAAAGCAGTTGCTTTCGGCGAGGCCCTTTCGGATGAATTCATGGATTACACCCTACAGGTGAAAAAGAATGCGCAGGTTATGTCGAAAGCTTTTATGGATAAAGGATTCAAGGTGATCTCAGGTGGAACTGACAATCACCTTATGCTTATCGATCTGCGGACAAAATACCCTGACATTACAGGGAAAATGGTAGAGAACACTCTGGTAAAAGCTGATATTACTCTGAATAAAAACATGGTACCTTTCGACAGCCGCACGCCTTTCACAACATCAGGAATACGTGTAGGAACGCCTGCAATTACTACCCGCGGTTTGAAAGAGCAACACATTCCTGTAATTGTTGACATGATTGACGAAGTAATAGCCAACCACGAAAACGATGAAGTGATAGCAAAAGTACGCTCCCAGGTAAACGAAATGATGAGCGAATTCCCTTTATTTGCTTATTAATTCAGCTTGAAAACACTGACTGAAAGCGATATCTGAAAATTTTCAGATATCGCTTTTGCATTTGAAGTTATTTTGTATGTTTACCAAAATTTATAACCCAATTATGAAGACAGTATATATTGTACGACATGGTAAGGCCGTTCCGGCAAGTGCTAACATTGCTGATGCTGACCGATTACTCACTGATACAGGAGTTGCTCGCACCTGCAAAATAGCCTTGTACATGGCTGGGAATAAACCTGTAATTGATCAGATAATTGCAAGCCCGGCTGAAAGAGCTTTCAGCACTGCATTGATCATTGCTGACAAGCTTGGCATACAGGCAAAAAAAGTTGTGGCTGACGAAAAACTGTTCACTGGCGACGATACTGATATTATTAGTCTGCTCGAAGAAGTTGACGATGCAAATAACAGCGTAATGATCGTTGGACATAATCCTTTTATTACCATGTTGGCAAACCGCTTTGCAAATCCAAAAATTGATTCTTTGCCTACAACAGGCGTGGTTTCAGTTCATCTGGATACCGAAAAGTGGGCTGATCTTAAAAGGGCGAAGGTAATACAGAACTTTACCGTCTGGCCCGGGATGCTTTAAAAAGCACCCATTTACGGCAAAGCCTTTCATTTTTTTAAGCATTGAATACATTTGCTTGCTTCACCTTTGTTCAGATACATTGGCGCAGGGGTTGTATTGTTCATGAAAGATAACTTTCAGTCACTCATTTCCACTATAGCTGAATCCTTAGCCACAACCGGTGGTTAAGAGGATTCATAATGATTTGATAGCTAAGAATTGAAAATTTAATCTAAACTTAATTTTCTGTTAGAGCCTATTATCCTACCTTTGGCATAATTGTAGCTGATTCTGATTGACATGCCAGTTGAAAAAATAAATATTTCAGAATTTTACAACAACAAATTGTAGTTAACACAGTTTGATTAAAATAACATTTCAAAGAGTCGAAACAACCCGTATAATCCATGGCCGGAAGTAAACGTAATATACTCAACAGGGAAATCAGCTGGCTGCATTTCAATGAAAGGGTATTGCAAGAAGCATCAGATCCTGCAACTCCACTGATCGACCGCTTACATTTCCTGGGTATTTATTCCAATAATCTCGACGAATTCTTCAGAGTGCGTGTTGCTACCGTAAGCAGAATGATTGGTATGGAAAAAAATGTTTTCCATGACAAATATATTAACCCCCGAAAGACCCTTCGCGATATAAACCGCATTACCAAAGATCAGCAGAAGGAATTTCAACGCATATACAATGCAGCCATACACGAACTGGCAGAGAATAACATTTTTGTTATCAACGATAAAGAACTAACCCCTGAACAAGGCAAATTTGTCGACACGTATTTCAGGGAACATGTAAGGCCCTGCCTTTTCCCTATCATCCTGAGTAATCTGAAAGCAGCTTCATTGCACGATCACTCTTTATATCTTGCAGTAGTATTGCAGGTAAAAGGGAAGCCCGCAGCGGAAAAATATGCTTTGGTCGAAGTACCTGTGAATACACTTTCCCGTTTCCTGATCCTGCCGGTGGACAGTGATAAAAGGTTTATCATTTTGCTTGATGATGTCATCCGGTATTGCCTCAATGAGATATTTTCGGTTTTTGGATTTAATATTTACAAATCATATGCTATAAAATTCACCCGCGATGCGGAAATGGATATTGACAATGATGTATCGAAGAGCTTCCTGATGCTTATGACAGAAGGACTGAAACAGCGTGAAATAGCTCCGCCTGTGAGGTTTGTTTACGACCGGCATATGCCTGAACGACTTCTAAAACAGTTACTTGCCAAACTGAATATCAGCCAGAGTGATACGGTTTCGGCAGGAGGAAGGTACCACAACTTCAAGGATTTTGTTAAATTCCCCAATATAGGAACTCCACAACTGGAATACAGTCCAATGCCACCTCTCGAACATCAGGGGCTGAGGGTTACCAAAAGTATGCTAGCCGGTATCAGGGAACGCGATTACCTGTTACACTATCCTTTCCAGTCATTTCAATACCTTATCGACCTGCTCCGCGAAGCTTCTCTCGACCCACAGGTAAGAGCCATAAAAATGACGCTGTACCGCGTTGCAAGTAATTCGAACGTCGTAAATGCATTGATCAATGCCGCGAGGAATGGTAAAGAAGTCACTGTTTTTCTGGAAGTTCAGGCCCGTTTCGATGAAGAAGCAAATATATACTGGGCCGGAAAAATGCAACAGGAAGGGGTTAAAGTAATACAATCGATCCCTGGCTATAAAGTACATGCTAAACTGCTGCTGATCCGTTGCCGCGAAGGTGTAAAGAATGTGTACTATGCTGGTGTGGGAACAGGAAATTTCAACGAAACAACAGCAAAAATTTATACTGATGTTTCCATTTTTACTTCAAATAAAGAAATAGTTGCGGATGTAAACAGCGTCTTCCACTTATTCGAATCTATTTACAATGCACCAAAGTTCTCAAAACTGGTTGTTGCGCCTTTCCACATGCGAAATCACTTTATAAAACTCATTAACAACGAGGTACGCAACGCAAAAGCAGGTCAGGATGCATGGATTATACTAAAGATAAACAACCTGACTGATACCAAAACCATCAAAAAACTATACGAAGCCAGCATTGCCGGAGTGAAAATAAGCCTGATAGTCAGAGGCATATGCCTGCTTCAGCCAGGTGTTCCACACCAAAGTGAGAATATTACAGCCATTACCATTGTCGGCCGTTTCCTCGAACATAGCCGAATCATGGTATTTGCCAATTCAGGAGCCGAATTGTACTATATTTCTTCAGCCGACTGGATGGAGCGTAATTTCGACAACCGCATTGAGGTAGCCTGTCCGGTTATCGACCGCGATCTGCAGCGCGAAATTATGACCATGCTTCAGATACAACTGCGCGACAACACCAAAGCCAGAGTGATCACTCCAAGTCATTCAACGCAATATGTGAAAGGGAATTTAAACCTGAAAATCAATTCACAGATTGAGACATATAAATTCTTTAAGGATAAAATTTTCTGATAGTATTATACAATATTCCGGTAATCTTTCTTTTACCGCAAGGACGCCAAGTATTAAAACACAAATTATCAATACTTTATGGCGCAAAGATTGATTTTCGTACCGTGCTGATAATCATGCATATAAAAATCATTTACGGACTATTGATTATAAGGTAACGGAATTAATTCTGATTCACAGACAGAGACATACAAACTACTGGAACAGAAAATTCAGGTAGTACCCAACTCCCTGACATTACTGAAGAAACGCTGCCCTGAGGTAAAAACGAATTGTTTTCACAATCACCTAAGCAATTAGCGATTATTGCTGTATCAGCTTTCAGTCACTCAACTTTACGCTGCTCACAATATAAGGGCTCTCACCACGCCAGGGAAGTGTATTGTTTTTCTCTTTGTAATGTACAACCACATTTTTCCCTTGCATTTTCTCAAGCTGAAGTGCAACGTCGTGATCAGCCACAGAAAACTCGAATTTTTCCGATGCCAGGGCCACATTCTTACTACTCTGAACACTGCTGAGTATCATCTCACCTTCGTACGTTTTAAATATTGTACCTTTTCTTGAAACTTTTTGCAACAATCCAGCACGATACCCGTCACTGTATGTGAAAAAGAAACTCCAGTAAACATATAGCCCTACAATCAGTATAAAAAATGCTAATGCCAGATACAGGTATTTCTTTATCTTTCGCTTAATTGTGCTTACTTTATTAACACTGCCAGCGGATGGATTGATTTCGGCCATAACGATTATCCTTTTTTACAAAGATACTTAAATGCTTAAAATTATTTTCGTCTTTCTCAAAAATATAAAGCCATACACCTTGTCAGCGATCCGAAAATGCTTTCGATCCGCATCGATTAGATATTTATATTTGCATCCTAAACCAATGAAACCGAATGATACAGTTTGAAGAAGCATTGGAGATAATTAGCCACACAGCTTTACCCCTGGCATCGGAAACAGTGCAGTTAGATGATAGCCTTGGCAGGATTCTGGCTGAAGATGTATTTTCGGATATGGACATTCCTCCTTTTGACAAATCAGCCGTTGACGGATATGCTTGCCGGCGCGAAGACCTGACTCTGGAATTGAAAGTCCTTGAAACTATAGCTGCAGGAAAAACTCCGTCGAAATTTATAAATCCGGGTGAATGTTCAAAACTGATGACCGGTGGAATGCTTCCGGAAGGTGCTGACACTGTTATTATGATTGAAGATGTTGAGATTACTGGTATCAGTACTATTCGTTTTAAAGCACAAAAAACAGCTCCTAATTATTGCACCCGTGCCGAAGATGTGGTAAAAGGAGCAAAAGTGCTGTCGAAAGGAACTTTCATCCGACCACAGGAAATCGCAATACTTGCATCAGTTGGATGTGCTCAACCGGTTGTATTCAAACAACCTGTAATAGGTGTAATTTCAACCGGCGATGAGTTGGTTGAACCTTCTGAAATCCCTGCTCTTTCGCAGATCCGTAACAGCAATGCTTCACAACTGATAGCGCAGGTAAGGCTTGCAGGATGTGTACCAAAGTACTTCGGCATAGCACGCGATACTGAAAATGCAACTCTGCAGATTATAAATCAGGCTGCGGCTGACAGTGACATTGTACTCCTTACCGGCGGTATTTCAGTTGGCGATTTCGATTTCGTACCTGCAGTGATTAAAGAAGCCGGTTTTGATATAAAATTCCGCAGCATGGCTGTTCAGCCTGGCAAACCTGTGATATATGCAACGAAAGGGAGCAAATACCTGGTTGCTTTGCCCGGAAATCCGGTTTCATCCTTCGTACAGTTCGAAATGCTTGTAAAGCATCTTATCAGGCTTATTACATGCAGCAAAGCTGAAGCAAAGCAACTGAAAATTCCTATGGGTGTAGATTATATACGGAAGAAAAATTCACGCAAAGCATTTTTTCCAGTCCATTTCACTGATGAAGGAACTGTTGTGCCGGTTGATTACCACGGTTCGGCGCATATACATTCGTACATATACGCTCAGGGTATCGGAATTATAGAGATTGGAATAAACGAAATACTGAAAGGTACTCTGGTAGATGTTAGACTCGTATAACCGTCATATCAACTACCTCCGCATTTCGGTAACCGACCGCTGTAATCTGCGTTGCACCTATTGCATGCCTGCTGATGGAATTGAATTACTGCATCACACCGACATACTTTCGTTCGAAGAAATTATGGAAGTTGTAGATGCAGCCATATTAGTAGGAATTGACAAAATACGGATTACCGGAGGTGAACCCCTGGTGCGAAAAGGAGTTGTGAATCTGGTTCAGATGATAGCCTCCAGAAACGCAATCCGCGACCTGGGAATGACCACCAACGGACAGTTGCTGGCAACTTTTGCTCAGCCTTTGAAAGAGGCAGGGCTTCATCGTGTAAACATCAGTCTCGATACACTGAATCCTGAAAAGTACAGAGAGATCACATGTGGAGGCGAAATATCCAACGTACTGAAAGGGATAGAGGCCTCCGTTGAAGCAGGTCTTTTTCCAGTTAAGATTAACTGCGTGATAAAAAAATCTCCTTCTGAAAAGGATGCTGTTGAGGTTGCTGAATATGGTAAAAAACTTGGATTACAGGTAAGATTTATCAGGCAAATGGATCTTGAAAAAGGTGAGTTTTATATTGTTGACGGAGGTAGTGGAGGCGACTGCACCACCTGTAACCGCCTCCGGCTCACAGCCAACGGCATGATTAAACCTTGTTTGTTCAACGATATGGATTACAGCGTTCGTAAGCATGGGGCAGCCAAAGCCCTTGAGCTTGCCCTTAACAATAAACCCTCATGCGGAACAATCAACCGGCATGGTGAATTTTATAATATAGGCGGGTAAAAGATTGAGGCCTTTCTTACTTTTAAAAATTGCAGACTTCTCCTTTCGTATACTAAAATTATTAAAACACAATGAGCAAACTAAGTCATACTGACGATTCCGGCAAAGCCAACATGGTGGACGTAGGACACAAATCAAACCAGTTGCGGATTGCAAAGGCCAGTGGTTTTATAAAACTTCAGGCCGAAACTGTAAGGCTTGTGCAGGAAAACAACATGAAAAAAGGGGATGTTCTTACGGTTGCTCAACTTGCAGGAATACAGGCTGCAAAACTCACATCCTCCATAATTCCACTCTGCCACACACTACTGATAACAAAGGTTGACGTAAAACTGACACTCGAAAGCCGGGGCGTTACAGCCTTGAGCGAAGTTCATTGCATTGGTCAGACCGGTGTCGAAATGGAGGCTCTGACGGCTGTTTCCGCTTCCCTTTTAACCGTTTACGATATGTGCAAAGCCGTAGACAAAAGCATGGAAATAAGCGATATAAAATTGATAAGCAAAACCAAAACCGATATTTAAAAACACCATAAAAACCCAGCCTATCTCATCCTAAAGATCCACATTACAACTCTTTTCAAACTATAAAACATGTATCTTCTACTTCTGGCATTAGCACCTGCCATTCTTTTAATGATGTATGTATATTTTCGCGACAGGTACGAAAAAGAACCCATAGGACTGATACTGAAGGGTATTCTGCTTGGAGCGGTAATTATTTTTCCGGTAGGTCTTATTGAGAATTATATTACAGTTTTCGGGAAAGGCCTCGGTAAATTTTCTGGTGCGGCTTACCAGGGATTTATAGTTGCCGGGGCAACGGAAGAAGCGTTTAAATTCCTGATGGTATATATCCTGATCTGGCGTAACCGGAATTTCAATGAGAAATTTGACGGAATTGTTTATGCCGTTTCTGTATCGCTCGGTTTTGCAGCCATCGAGAACCTGTTTTACGTTTTTTCGAATAACTCAGTGCAAGTTGGCTTGCTTAGAGCTGTAACTGCTGTTCCCGGGCATACCATCTTTGGCATTGTAATGGGATTTTATCTTGGAATGGCACGGTTCAGTATTGCTGAAAGGGGAAAATACCTGTTAAGGGCGTTCACTGTGCCCTGGATACTGCACGGAGTCTATGATTTCCTGCTTATGTCGGAACATCCGGTTCTGTTGCTTGCCTTTGTTCCATTTCTGGTTTTTATGTATCGCTACGGGCACAAACAAATGAAACAGCTTAGCACTCAATCTGTTTTCAACCCTGACAACATCGATTTTACAATGCAGCAAAAAAATCAAAACAAGCAGGAAGAAACACAGAATTCCAGCTATTGATACCAATCCCAAATTCAACCTAAATGTCGTTCACTTTAAAACCTGGTGTACCAAAGATTATACTTATCGCTATAGGTGCGGCATTGTGGGGATTTGCAGCATTCAGGATACTAAGGATGGGTTTCATTTATATTGAACAGCATGCCTTACACCATACACTGAATTATCTCATTGGTCTGGCCGGGTTTTTCCCGTTTTTTCTGCTGGTCTTCCGAAAGGTGAGTATTAAATACATCAACCGGATTAAAAATCTGCCTTCACAGCGACCCTGCATCTTTGCCTTCTTCAGCCTGCGGGGGTACATGATGATGACAATTATGATTGGCTTGGCGTTGATAATAAACAGATGGAAACTGATCCCTGAACTCTACGAGGGAACTTTTTTTATATCCCTTGGCCTTTCGCTTCTGGCCTCAGCCGTAGTGTACATCTTTGAAGGAGTGCAGTTTATTAAACAATATGAAAAAGAGAAAATGACTTTAACCTGATCTCCAGACTAAATTCTGATTCTTCAGAAATAGATTTCCGCGATCAGTAACAAAGAAAAAAGAAAAAAAAAAATACTCTACTCTAAAAACTATAAAATGTCAGCGAACATAAGTGTTGTTTCAGTAAATATCAGCGAAAAAAAGGGTACCATCAAAGTTCCTGTTCCAGCAATTGAATTAAACGAACTGGGAGTAGCCCTCGATGCGCATGCTGGCGACTGGCACAGGCAGGTGAGCCTGTTGGCTGATGAAAGTGTGCAGAGGTTTACACATTCAGCCGGACGAAAGATAAACTATGGCGAATTTGCCGAAAATATCACCACCAGAGGTCTGGAACTGGTTAATACGCATCCGCTCGACAGATTGGTCATAGGCGAAGCAGAACTTGAAATCACCCAGATCGGCAAAGAATGCCACGGGACTTCATGTGCTATTTTCAAGGAAGTAGGGAATTGCGTAATGCCAAAAGAAGGGATTTTTGCCAGGGTATTGAGGAATGGCACAATAAAAGCAGGTGATACTGTAGTTTATAATCCTAAAATTTACAAAACATTAATCCTTACTTTGAGTGATCGTGCCAGCCGCGGAGAATATTCCGATCGTTCAGGTCCAAAAATCGAACAACTCGCATCAGCCTTTTTCGAAAACGAAGGATGGAAGTACTCAATCGAAAGGAAGCTTATTCCGGATGATGCAGAACAACTTCACTCCATCATGGCAGAAGCACGTGAAACAGGTTTCGATTTTATATTTACAACTGGTGGTACCGGTATAGGTCCACGCGATTTCACACCTGATGTTGTTAAACCTATGCTCGACAAGGAAATCCCCGGGGTAATGGAACTTATCCGTTACAAATATGGCAGCATAAAGCCTAATGCGCTGCTATCACGAGCTATTGCCGGCGTTATGGGGAGAACACTCGTATATACTTTACCCGGCAGCATGAAGGCCGTAGAAGAATACCTTGCTGAAATTACACCCACACTCAGGCACAGTATCTATATGCTTCACAATCTGGATTCACATTGATGTATTAATACACCGATTTGTAACCGTGAAACTGGTTTATCTGATCCAAAAGTGCGTTTTAATCTCTGATAGTTTTAAACCGAAGAACGGCAAAAGTGCCTATTAAAGCACCACCGAGTGCAACATAACGTATAATTTCGTCATCAATAAGGTAAAGCACAGAAAATAGCATCATTCCCCACATCATTACTATCGATATAACTTTTATATGGAGTCTGATACCACCACGATCGAGGAAATCACTGAGTATGGGTCCGAATACTTTGTTGTTTATAAGCCAGTCGTGCATCTTTTTTGAGCTTCGTGCAAATGCAAATGAAGCCAGAAGCAAAAACGGTGTTGCTGGAAGTCCGGGTAACAAAACCCCGAAACCAGCCAGAATAACGGAACAAATACCCAGAATCAGGTAAAATATGCGCATACCAGTACTTTTGTGAATTTCAGAATACACCTATGCGCATCCCGGACAACAGGGCAAAGTGCCTGAATACAGTAAAACAAATTTCAGTTGCTTAAGGTTCAGGAAATCTGATAATAAATGTCAGCATAGCAGTATTTTGACCAACAGCGGGAAATAAGGTCAACTTGTTGTTACTTTTCCGGCTTTGTTTCCACATAAATCTACCGGTTACAAATCCAAGTGCCGAACCAACTATTACATCGGATGCCCAGTGTTTGTTGTCATAAACACGCGACACAGCAGTGCCTGCGGCCAGAGTGTAAGCCAACACCGGAACCCATATTGTATTACTGTATTCCATTGCAAAAACAGTTGCCAGACTGAATGCCGCATCGGAATGCCCGGATGGAAAACTGGTGTAACTGCTTGAACTGAAAGGGCCATCCAGGTTTGAATGATCCGGTATTACATCCTGAAAAGGCCTGTGCCTGTGAGTTATTTGTTTAATAACCTGTGTACAAACCGAAGAAACCACAAATGCTTTTGCCGCAGTGAGTGAAGTACCTGCAAGTCGTTTGTCTTTGGCAATCCTGCCTCCAACATACAATCCGCCAATAATAGCTGCAGTTATTTTACCGTTACCAAAAGGTTCAAAAATATATTTCGAAAACTTATCAGCCGTTTCGGATCTGTGACCAGCAAAATACTTCTGAATAGACTCATCCTGAGTATAAGCAATTGTGCCGGCTCCTGCAACTATTCCCAATTCAATCCACTGCCTTTTGCCCCAACCGGCTGGTGAAAGGATAAAATCCCTGGAATCGTACCAATACGATTTCAGATACTGTTTGTTGAGCTTCGGGTACTGAATGGTATCAGCATTGCCTGCAATGGAATGCAGTACAGAATTGAAAAACAGTAACAGTAAAACCCATTTAATCATCTGTCTTTTTTTCAGGATCAGGTTCATCTGGCAAAAAGCGACTGTTGACTTAACCGGAAAGTATAATAATTTCCTTAAAATATGTGCCGTTACGGCAGGTCTTTGCTTAGTGTGCAAAGTAATGCAAAATAAGCCAACCACAGAAGCATTATTAATTTTAAGGTCTTCTCACATTCGTATGTTTGTCAATTACGTTTTTACACAATTGCTCCCATGAAATTGTATATATTGTAAATTTCTGTGTAATTACGAACAAAATAATTGCTTTTCTGTTGCTTTTACTGAACAAATAATGGTCATTTTAACAGATGATACTGGTTACATAACCTGACAAAAAATGGAATTAGAAAAACCTTTGATAAACAAAAAATATTTGCTTGAAAAATTTCCGGGGAAAGGCGGTTGGACTTATGCTGCTATTCCTGAAGTTTTGCAGGACAAACACTCACCTTTCGGCTGGGTTAAAGTAAAAGGAAGTATTGACGGCTTTGAGATTAAAAATTACAAATTAATGCCAATGGGCAACGGGCAACTTTTTTTGCCTGTAAAAGCAGCCATCAGAAAGGAAACAGGCAAGAAAGAAGGCGATTGGGTTAACGTAATACTGTATGCCGACAATGCACCTATAGATATACCAGAGGAATTTTTAGATTGTTTAAAAGAAGATTCTATTGCCCACAATACATTTTTAACGTATACTGACGGACAAAAAAAAGAATTTATCGATTGGATATATGCAGCCAAAACTGACAAAACAAAAGTTGAAAGAATTGCAGAGACACTTGACAAACTTGTTAAGCAAAAAAAGCTAAGAGACAACTGACGACGAAGCTAATAGGGCAGAAAGCACACGAATTGCTACTACCCTAAAATTGAATGAGAAATAAGTAATACCATCTCACTATAAAATCAACTGAAATATGAAATATTTTTTAAGCTTCATTCTATTACTAACCCTGTCAGGCAGTTATGCCCAGTCAGGATTTATATTTGGCTTTGGATACAGTGGAGCAAATATAAAAGCTCCCCGGTTTAACGATTTTCTTAAATCCGCAAATCAGGTAAATACAGGGCTTACAAAACCATTTAATACGGATCAGTTTCATCAGGGATACAATATATGGATAGGCTCAAAATCTCAAAAATCGACCACTGTTTTAGATTTCCATCAGCTTACGAATAAAATAACGGGTGAAGGGGTAGTAAATTCGATCAGCAGCGATCCCGGAAAATTTGAGATAAGCACCCGACACAGTTCCGTTTCCTTCGTATATGACCGCTATTTGCTTTCCTTCTTTGCTGTAGGATTCCAAATCGGATATAGTTATTCAACGGTTCGTAACAGACAGTATGAGCTCGCTTTTGGTGAATCAAAAAGCGTGGTCGATAAAAAAGGTGGAATTCAGCCCGGTTTGAATGCTATTATACAGATTCCACTTGGGAAATCGGCATTTATCCAGTTGCAGCCTTATTATGAATTTGCGTTGTACAAACAGGATATGGATAATATTGCATTTATGTACCTGGGTGCAGACAACACTGCAGCCACTAAATCAAGCCTGAAAGGGATGGGTATGCATATCCGGCTTGGCTTTGAGGTTCAGTAGCTCCCGGATTAGAATCACTTTTCCTAGATTTATCTTTAAGGATAAAACTGCCAGTTTTGTTTTTACAAAAACCCTTTTTCAAAGCAAAAGAAATAGCTGTTTCTGGGGAAATAAGATAAGGTTGTTATACTCAATATTGAACTTTTAACAGGTTTCATAAAAATAAATTTTCAATTATACTATTGATTATCAATAACATTATAAACGTATAGATATTTATTTTATTTATCTGTAGGGGTAAAATCATTTTCAAGTGTCTTATATATACTTCAGTGTAGTTTGTTATTTTATTATTCCTGTAATACAATGATAGTATGAAGCCAATTCTGATTTATGTTATCGTTTGCAGCATGATGCTTTTAAATTATTCATGCAAAAAAGAGTCTGAAACTACTAAATTCCGCCTTCTGAATGTGACTAAGAATACATGGGAAGGCAGCAGCATTGTTGCAGTATATAATTATGATGAATTGAACAGGTTACGCGACATAAAGCACCTGGAGGCAGATATGAATTTCATCGAAATTTTCAATTATAGCCCTGATGGCAGGTTACTCACATATGAAAATGATTATTATCGTTATACCAAAAAAACTTTCTATTATTCCGGTGACAAACTGGATTATTTAGTGAATTCATATATCGACAATGATCATGTACAGAAAAATGACACTTTAGCGTTCTCGTATGACCTGGCTGGTAATATCAGCCGGCAGGTATATAGAAATAAACAGATATACAATCAGTATTTCTACACATGCGACCAAAAAGGGAGAATAATTACTATGATATATAGTGCAACTGGTGATACAACATGGTACACCTGGAGTACTACTGGAAATCTGATTAAACAGAAAGTTAATTCAAGGAACTTTGAAACAGGTGCTTATACAACATATGTCACTCTATATGAATATGATTCCGGAGTTAACTTTATGAACTCTATCCCCTATCCGGCTGCTTTCCGGTTCATAACTTCACTTTTCCCCTCCCCTAAGGAATCACAGAATAATTGCATCAGCAGCCCCCTTTACAATACCTGGTGGCTGAAATCGGGTCCGCATGAATACAGCTATTACAATTCAGCGGGATACCCGGCGAAAATAAAATCGGGTGAAACAGTTTGGGACCTCTTATATGGTGAATATCAGCCGTAAAAATTATTTGCCTGCCTTCAGGTCCGATGATTTAGCCTCTTCTATAATGACATTATAAAAGTACCCGGCACCGAAATCCTTGTTAATACTTACTTTGCCGGTAAATGTTACCGTATTTCCTTCGGTAACTGAATCCATGGTAGTTACAGCAAGATCATACTGACCTGAAAAATCGCTTCCATCCTGCAAATGAGCCCAGTTTCTGCCCATAATCATTCTACTGAACTTTGATACCACACCGCGTACTTTTACAGTTTTGTCAGCATATTTGGCATTGTGCTCATACAATTCAGCAATGGTAATAGCATCACCAGGCTTTTGAACCTTTACATTTTCCATTTTAGGAATGTCCTTTTTTCTGGTAGCCGAAGCAGCAGGTGCAGCATTAGCTGCAGGTGCAGCAGGATCCACCTGAATAGGCTGGTCGCTTACATTCTGAACGAAATATACTGTCGGGAAAGTACGGTTAAGCTCCTTGCTGACAAAATTATCCATCTTCCATGGTTTGTTATAGTAGAGAACATCCCCAATGCTGGCATCCCTTTTGGTAACAGCTATCCAGAGTTCACTATCGTTTTCCTCTACTCTGAAATAGGTATAATTTGTCGTTTGTATTATCTCCAGAACAGTTGCTTCATGGGTTCCTTCAGGAAGGTTTTCTGTTTTAACTTCCTTTTTTTTGCCTGTATTCAGAAAAGGCACTGTAACCAGGATAATTCCCAACACTATAGCAACTGTTATCAGAATTGTTTTGATCCGCATATATGAATTTGAATTGGTTATTAATGATTAATTGTGATTTTTAATATGGCACCTTAAAAGCGCTGAGTCAGGTTGACGTAAATACGATCGTAATTTCTTCCCTTTTCGAAAGTACCTTCATAATTCAGGGAGCAGGATAGCTTTTTCATCATACGCCAGGTGAGATTCATTTCAGCCATATTCTGAACTAAAGGAGTTTCTGAATTCTGGAATTTATAACTTACATACCGGTATCCGATTCCGCCATATATCTTACCGGGTAACACATCGCGTGAAAGTCCGGCACTGTATATTTGTCCACTCAGATAGGCGGTCTCCATCAAAGTAGCCGATAGCGTAGCCGAAGAATTTATCCAGGGAACCTTACTGAATGTAACGTAGGTATAAAGATTTTTTGTAGGCCTAGGATCGGGCTTACTGAAACGGTATCCGGCATTAGCACCTATTGAAATGTTTTTAACAGGGTGAACGCTAACCTGGAACATATATCCTTGTGTGGTCGAAGCATCCAGCAACTGCTCAATGATGTTTTTATATGTTTCGTAATAAATTATATTCTGCCTGTTACTATACGACAGCGAGAAAGATAATTGCTTCATTACTTTATATCGTAGTGAAACATACAGGTTCGACAGTGATGGCTTGTTATCCTGCGTTAAGGTTGTATCTACTTTAACCATGTTGAACATATCAAATTCAACCGATCCAAAAAATGAAAGGTTTCCCAACAGCGAATTAGTATGCTGCAGATATGCAAATCTGCGGTCGGTGTTGCCATTGTTCGTTTGCTCAACAAAAGCAAGTGATGTTTGCATAAAGCCTTTCTTGTTAGCATAATCATGACCCACATATGCACCGTATTGCAAAAGCTTTGCATTAAAACTGTAATTCATATAATCAGGTCTGGTACCTGCAACAATCCCGGCAGTGAATTTTTTAATTTTGGTTTCATACTGAATACCATCAACAGCACCCATATTTGATAATTTGGGATTTATCTTACGTCCGATCCAGATCGAGTTTGTAGGGTTAAAAGCATAATTCAGGGCGAGGCTATAGATTTTCAATCCATTGAAAATATTGCTTTTTACCTCGCTCCACTCGTTCATTTTATGTACAAAGGAAATGTATGTTTCACCCGATAGCTTAGAACCACCAATATTCATGGCATTGAGCGAAAAAGAATACCGCATCCGTTGCGAAAAGTCGGCTACACTCGAAAAATTAGAATAGGAAGAAACTGAAACCCGCCCACTGATGGATTGTTTCAATTCTTTCGGTAGTTCCTTTTTCAGGGAACTGGTATCGGTTTTAGCAGTCTGTGCCGTAACAACCGGCTTTACCGTAACTACATCAATTTTATCAGGTTGCTTTAACTTAAGTTGGGTTGAAAGCTTTTCACCAACTGAAAGTTCTTTTGAAGAAATAGAAATACAAACGCAAGAGATTGACGAAAGCTCCTTAACAACCAATACAGGGATTTTACTGTTGTTTTGTGTCAAAAACAGTGTATCTCCAACAACTATTCTCTCAGTTGACTGGAATTTAACATATACATTCTGAGATGTCACAAATGATATAGTACCTTCAAATGCCTCGTATGAAGTTTGAGCTTTTAAATTAAAAACGAGCAAGACTAAAAGAAGTCCTAGAAGTAGGTTTTTCATAATGTGACTTTTTTAGTTGGTATTAAAAAGACTGTTATCCAACTTATTAATGCCTTCTGAACCATCAGGATGGCAATTTAAACAAGCATTACTATTGTACTGGTATCCGCTAACCCCCTGGTGATCATTGTTTGTTGAATTTTGTGGATGGCAGGAAGTAGTGCAGGTAAATACAGTATAGTTTGATGAATTCGGATGGCAATCAGAGCATAGATCCCATTCATTGTCATGCTGACCTGAATAAATCGGGAAGTATTGTGCATCATGGTCAAAAGTTGAAGGATTCCATGAATTTTGAGTATGGCAATCCGCGCATGTGGTAGGGAATTGTGCTGACTGATGATCAGGATTGTTCGTTGCATTGTAGTCAGACATATGACAACCTGAACATGTATTGGGAGTATTATTATAATTTCCATTATGACATTCAGCGCAGGTTGCACTTACATGAGCACCTGCCAGAACATAATAATTATTATGTGTTGGGAAAGTTGCCGGCTGCCAGTTTGGATTGGTAGTGTGACATGTTGCGCAAGTTGTCGAAATGTTTAAAGCGATGTGATTAGGATTTGTCGCCTGATTATAATTCGTCTGATGACATCCTTCACAGGTATTTGGAGTATTTGAATATCCAGTCGGATGACAAAGTACACAGTTGGTTGCAATACTAGCATGTGCACCAGTCAGAGGATAAATAGTGCTGTGGTTAAACGTTGATGGAGTCCATGCAGTTTGCGAGTGACACGATTCACAGGCAGTGGAAAAACCTGATGTTGCATGATTAGGATTTGTAGTCTGATTATATGTATCAGTGTGACAACCTGCACAAGTATTGGGAGTACTGTTGTAGTTGCCGTTATGGCAACCTGCACATTGGTTTGCAAGAGGAATGTGAGCTCCGGCGAGTACATAATAATTATTATGTGTTGGGAAAGTTGCCGGTGCCCAACCTGGATTTGTGGTATGGCAAGTGGCGCATGTATTGGCTATTCCGATAGCTGTGTGATTAGGATTGGCCGTCTGATTATAATCAGGCGTATGACAACCTGAGCATTCAGTTGGTGCACCTGTATATCCGTTAGGGTGGCAACTCGCACAAGCCAGGTTAGAGTGTCCTCCCGTCAGAGGTACGGTGGATGAATTATGGTTGAATGCTGCACTGGCATTACCTGTAGGGTGACAGGCATAGCAGGCACTACTAAGGTACTGATATCCTCCTACACCCTGGTGCTCATTATTTGTTGACGATTGAGAATGGCAGGAAGTGGTACAGGTGAAAACTGAATAGTCGGATGGATTGGTGTGACAATCAGCACAAAGGTCCCATTCGTTGTCGTGCTGCCCTGAATAAATAGGGAAGTACTGTCCGTCGTGATCAAATGTTGAGGGTGTCCAGGCTGTCTGGGTATGACAATCAGCACAGGTTGTCGGAAATTGCGCCGATGCATGGTTGGGATTGGTGGTCTGGTTATAGTTATCAGTGTGACAACCTGCACAGGTATTAGGGGTTGAGTTATAGTTTCCGTTGTGACAATTTGCACACTGATTGGCGATTGCAACATGCGCTCCCTGCAACACATAATAATTGTTGTGTGTTGGGAAAGTTGCCGGTGCCCAGCCCGGATTGGTTGTATGACAGGTAGCACAGGTATTTGCAATTCCAATTGCGATGTGGTTCGGATTGGTTGTCTGGTTATAATCCGGAGTATGGCATCCTGAACATTCTGTTGGTGTTCCGGTATATCCATTTGGATGACAACTTGCACAGGCAGTAGTTGCATGAGCTCCGGTTAATGGAAATGAGGAAGTACTGTGATTAAATGTACCCGCCGCTGTTCCTGTGGGGTGACATGCAAAACATGAACCGCTGACGTACTGATATCCACCTACATTCTGGTGTTGATTATTGGTAGTAGTCTGAGCGTGGCATGCTGAGGTACAGGTGAAAACAGAGTAATCTGACGGGTTTGTATGGCAGTCAGCACATAAATCCCATTCGTTGTTGTGAGCACCCGAATAGATTGGGAAATACTGCCCGTCGTGATCAAAAGTTGATGGTGTCCATGCAGTTTGGGTGTGACAATCAGCACAGGTTGTCGGGAATTGAGCCGATGCGTGATTCGGATTGGTTGTCTGTGTATAATTATCTGTATGACAGCCGGCACAGGTATTTGGAGTAGAATTGTAATTGCCGTTATGACAATTAGCACATTGATTTGCTAATGGAACATGAGCTCCCTCCAGAACATAATAATTACTGTGAGTAGGGAATGTTGCCGGAGCCCAACCTGGATTTGTGGTATGGCAAGTGGCACAGTCATTTGCAATTCCTATAGCAACATGATTGGGGTTTGCAGTCTGGTTGTAATCCGGAGCATGGCAACTCACGCATTCGGGTGAAGTGTTTCCGTATCCGTTCGGATGGCAGCTTTCGCAGGTTGCAGTAGCATGTCCTCCTGTTAAAGGGAATGGAGAGGTATTATGATTAAACGCGCCGGCTGAATTACCGGTAGGGTGACACGAAAAACATGCACTGCTTAAATACTGATAGCCACCTACTCCCTGATGTTCATTGTTGGTTGAAGATTGTGGATGGCAAGCAGTTGTACATGTAAATTCTGCATAATTTGATGCATTTGGATGACAATCGGAGCAAAGATCCCATTCGTTGTTGTGTGAACCTGAATAAATAGGAAAATATTGCCCGTCATGATCAAAGGTTGACGGTGTCCAGGTCGATTGTGTATGACAGTCAGCACAGGTTGTCGGGAATTGCGCTGAAGCATGGTTAGGGTTCGTAGTTTGGTTATAATTGTTCTGATGGCAACCTACACAGGTGTTAGGAGTACTGTTATAATTCCCGTTGTGGCAGTCTGCACACTGATTGGCAATTGCAGCATGAGCCCCCTGGAGAACATAGTAATTATTGTGCGTTGGGAAGGTGGCAGGATTCCAGCCAGGGCTTAATGTATGGCAGATAGCACAGTCGTTCGAAATCCCGATCGCGGTATGATTTGGGTTGGCGGTCTGATTATAATCGGGAGTATGACAACTGGCACATACCGGAGAAGTACCACTATATCCGTTTGTATGGCATGTGGCACAGTCAACATTCGAATGCCCTCCTGTAAGCGGGAAGGTTGTACTATGATTAAATGCGCCGGCAGCACTTCCATTAGGGTGACAAGCCAGACATGCACTGCTCAGATACTGGTAACCACTTACCCCCTGATGCTCGTTATTTGTCGAAGCTTGTGGATGACAGGATGTGGTACAGGTAAATTCAGCATAATTCGATTGGTTCGGATGACAATCGGCACATGCGTTCCATTCTCCCTGATGCTTCCCTGAATATATCGGGAAATATTGTCCATCATGATCAAAAGTAGCAGGTACCCATGCAGCCTGTGAATGGCAATCAGCACAGGTAGTAGGAAATTGTGCTGCAATATGGTTAGGATCTGTCGTTTGGTTGTATTTGGTTAAATGGCAGCCCACACATTGATTTGGAGTATTGTTATAATTGCCATTATGACAATCGGCACACTGTTCAGCAATCGGAACATGCGCTCCCGCAATTACATAATAATTGTTATGAGTCGGGAATGTAGCCGGATTCCAACCCGGGCTCAGCGTGTGGCATGTAGCACAATCATTTCCGATTCCTATTGCGGTATGATTAGGGTTGGCCGATTCATTGTAATCCTGGGTATGACATCCTGCACACACCGGTGAAGTACCTGCGTATCCATTGGTATGGCAGTTCTGGCAAAGTGCGGTTGAATGCCCTCCTGTAAGAGGAAAGCCAGCTGCTGCATGATCAAAGCCAAGAGATGTGCCATCAGGGTGGCATGTAAAACACGCAATACTATTGTATTCATATCCTCCTACTCCAACATGCTTCAGGTCCATATCCGGCTTGTTGTGGTCGTGGCAATCAATACAGCTGAATTGCTTGAAATCGCCCCCGGTTGTATGGCATTCATTGCAGTTTGTCCATGTGCCTGCATGTTTTCCAGAGTAAACAGGGAAATACAGTCCATCATGATCGAAGGTCGCAGGTGCCCATGCAGCCGGTGAGTGACAATCTTCACAAGTGGTCGGGAATTGTGCTGCGGTATGCGAGGGATTATTCGACTGGTTGTAGTCGGGTGCATGACAGCCAAAACATGTGTTTGGCGAATCAACATAATTTCCTTTATGGCAGGCTGCACAGTCGTTGGCAACTGGGATATGACCACCTTCGAGGCGGTAATACTCGTCATGTGTTGCAAATGTTGCAGGTTTCCAGTCGGGCTCTGTTGTGTGACAAGCAGCACAGTCGTTGGAAATACCAATTTGGGTATGATTCGGATTTATGGATTCATTGTAATTGGTTGTATGGCAATCATAGCAAACCATAGTGGTTCCTTTATAACCATTGGCATGACAACTGGCACAATCGGCTGATGCATGAGCTCCGGTGAGGGGGAAATTTGTTGAGCTGTGGTTAAAAGCTCCGTCTGACGAACCATTAGGGTGGCAACCATAACAGGCATCGCTGTTGTAATTGTATCCGCTTACATCATCGTGTTCATCATCGGTATCCGATTTATTGTGTTCGTGACAATTCGTACAGGTAAACTGCGAATAATTGCCCGGATTGGTGTGGCAGTCAGAACAGTTATCCCATTCTCCTTTGTGCTTTCCTGAATAAATAGGAAAAGATTTACCATCATGATCTTTATACTCAGCTGGTCTCCATCCGGGGCTGAGTGAGTGGCATTCCTTGCAATTTGTCGGAAAATCAAGCGAAATATGATTTGGATTTATAGTAGCAGTATAATCCTGTTGGTGACAGCTATAACATTCATTCGATAAACCGGAGAAAACACCCGAACTGTGGCACTGCTTACAATCGCTAAGTGCATGACCCCCGATTAAAGGAAAGAAATTGTGATTAATACCTGCTCCGGCCCACTCAAAAGCATTTATATTGTGACAGTCGGTACAGTTAGTGGAATACTGGCTTGAGGTATGATTTGGTTTTGTAGTAGCTAAATAATTGTCTTTGTGGCAATCGTAACATTGTATTCCCAAAGGATCAAAACGAAGTCTGGATGCAGTACCCTGCACTGGTGTGGCAGGGATCAGATTGGTATGGCAATCTTTACAATCGGCAACATTGTGAGGACCTATCAGTGGAAAACGGCTTTGCTGGTGTAACTGAGTGATATTACTCACCACCCATGAATTCGGCGTATGGCACCTGGCACATTCCAAACCCACAGTCTGCTCATGCATATCGGCATGACAGTCATTACAACCCGTTTCTGTTTTCGCGAATTCCAACGAATTGTGACAGTCCTTACAATTCACGTCACGATGCTGACCGACCAATGGAAATTTCGTGCTGTCGTGATCGAAGGACAGCGTTTTCAAATCCACTTTCCAGCCATCTGTTTTATGACAATCAGCACAACTAACAGTAAAACTATCTCCATGAGGAGATTTCTGGGCAAACAGACTAACTGTTAGCACCACCGACAGTATTAACGATGACAGTTTTCGCATTTGAATTCTTTTATTTTGTAGTTCACAAAAGTCACACCTTGATCGGTTACCTCCTTATGGCATTTGATACATGCCACATTGATGTGCTTACCATCCAAAGGAAACCGGGTTTTCTGGTGATCGAACTTTGTAACAGGTTTGAAGGAATCGGAATTATGACATTTTTTACAGTCAGTAACTCCGTTCTCATCGAACTGACGAGAATGCACATCCTTATGGCAGGTAGTGCAGGAAGTAGATAAACCAACAAATTTCTGTGTAGCATGACCTGTCTTTTCTTTGTTGAAATGACAATCGCGGCAGGTCTGTTTTGTATGTGCTCCTTCGAGTTCAAACTGAGTTTTTTTATGATCAAAGGTAACCCCTATCCACCTGTTAAGGTTATGACAGCTTTCGCAGTTCGATTCAGGATAATATTTGTCACTTATAATATTCAGGTGTATATTTTCATGGCAATCCTTGCAGGTTTTGCCTATTTCTTTGAATTTCCATTTCTCCTGTTTTTTGTGGCAGGCGAAACATGGAGTTGCCACATGCGATCCTTTTAATGGAAATACAGTTTCATTATGCTGATCAATTGTATACGAAAACTGAGTAAACCCATTTACAGTATGACAAGTGGAACAATCGGGAGAAGCTCCGTTTTTGGCAAACTGCTTTTCATGATAATCGGTATGGCAGTCAGTACACCTTTTAAAATAAAGTGGAGTGGTTAATGAAACCTTATGGCATAGTTTACATGCCACTTTTAAATGTTTACCTTCAAGTTTGTAATCCGCTTTGTTGTGATCAAAGTTCTTAACACCTCCCACTGATTTGAAAGATTCATTGTTATGGCATTCGGCACAATTCTGTCCGAATTTATTATCATGAACATCTTTATGACAGCTGGCACAATTCGTTTTTATTCCTTTAAACGCCTGAAAGGTCTTCCCGTTTTTTAGTGAAGTTTTATGACATTCGATACAGGCAACATCCTGATGCTTTCCAGCTAATTGAAACTTTGCCTTCTGGTGGCTGAATTTGGGTGCTGGTTTAAACTTTTCATCATTATGACAATCAGCACAATTGCTCGAAAGTGTTTTCTGATGGTAATCTGTATGACAGGCAAGACACTCGGTTTTCAAACCAAGGTAGGTTAACTTTTTTGCTCTTATTTTTTTATCACTAATAAATTCAGCTTTATGGCAATCGGCACATTTCTTTTTGGCGTGTGCACCTGTCAGCTTATATCCAGCCAGGTTGTGGTTGAATTTATCCTTGTCGAATTTAAGAATCTGGAAATTTAATCCATGATGATCGTTATGACAGCTAGCACATTGTTTGCCTGATACTTCGGCTGATGAATGGTAGCCCTTCTTCTGATCGATCCTCACTTTTAATTCAGTATGACAGGCAAGGCATTTTGCATTTGACACTTTTTCACCCAGTATATGGCATTTTGTACAATTGGACATCCCCTCGAGGTGCGAATGTACTTTCGACAATGCTCCTGGTGATATCTGAGCAAAAGCCGATAAGCTGAATATAACAGCAAATAAAAAGACACTTACAACAATCCCTGCCCTACTTTTCATATAGTATTTAGCTACTGTAATTTTATTTCTCGTGTTTTAAAATAGCATCACCAAATTTCTTGGTAATCTGCACTCCAGCCTTCTGAAGGAATTGAGTGGGGAGTTCACCACCGGCAAAAATGTAAATAAGATCATTTTTTACATTTAGCTCTTCACCCGGAACATTAGTGGAAAGATAAACCGCATCTTTCGTAATATTAGTCGGGCTGCTGTTAAAGAGCACATTTATTTTGCCAGTTGCAATTGCTTCGTTGATCTTTTCGCTGTTTTTAGGCTTTAACCTGTTAAAAACCTCGTTACGGTACGAAAGTGTAACTGTATTGTTATCAGCAAGCAAAAGAGCAGATTCAATGGCTGAATCGCCACCACCCACAACCATAATGTCTTTACCCTGAATATCCTCAGGCTCAAGTAACCGGTAAGCTACTTTCTCCTGAACTTCACCCTGAACGCCCAGTTTCCGTGGAGTTCCCCTCCTGCCAATAGCAAGAAGCACAGTTTTAGTAGTCAGGCTATCCCCTTTCAGAAAGTCGAGTTTGAATTGTCCGTTTTCGGGTGTAATAGCCTCAACCTTTGAATTTTCTTTGATGGTAATGCTGTTTTTGTCGAGTGCCGCATTCCAGAGTTCGAGCAAAGTCTGCTTATTCGTTTCGAAAAGTTTCACTTTACCGTACAGAGGAAGATCCATAGGGGCAGTCATTACAATCTTTTGCCTGGGAAAGGTAAACACGGTTCCTCCCAGCGAATCCTGTTCAACTATGAGGAAATTGAGGTTGTGCTTTTTCGCCTGTAACCCGGCAGAAATTCCGGCAGGTCCTGCACCTATAATGATCAGGTCGTACTCTGCCTGATGTCCTTTTTTGAATGACTTAATAATATTGTCAACTGCCTGTTTTCCTTGTTCGACCGCATTCTTTATCAGACCCATTCCACCCAGTTCACCGGCAATAAAGATTCCATCAACATTGGTTTCGAAGTTCTGATTAACATGAGGTAGCTCCACGCCACGTTTTTCGGTACCTATACATAATGAAATTGCTTCGGTGGGACAGGCATGAAAACAGGCACCGTGTCCGATACATTTGGATGCATTAATGGTAACCGCTTTCCCGTCTTTAACACCAAGAATATCATGTTCAGGACAAGCTGCAATGCAGGCACCTGTGCGAATACAGCTGTTCGGATCTACTACCGGATGAAGCGAAACAGGTTCGTACATCCCGTCAAGTTTAGCTTTTACAATTTTTTCCTCAACCTTTTTCGAGTCACGTTTTTGCTTTCGCAGGTACACAATAACAACAACAAGGCATAAAACAGCAGCCAGAGAATAAATGATTATATTTTCTACTAGTGGTTCCATAACTAAAAAATCCATCTGTAACCAAAAACAATAGTAACGCCCACATGTATAATCATGATCACTAACATTACCAATGCAAATGGCAAATGTGCCACATGCCAGTATTTGAATAAATTCTGCATTGTGACAAGCCGCTCAATCCTTCTGTTAAGCGAAATTTCATTCTTGACAAGACTTAAAACTTCAGTCCTTTTCGACTTGGGTATATTGTTCTTCCGAAGTACTTTTTTAACATTGCTGATACTGTTACGGTCATTTCTGTATTTACTGAAAGCCCGTACTATAAAATTACTATGATAGATTTCCGGTTTAACTTTAATTGCGTCAACTATTATAGCCTGGCTTTCTTCATCCACCTGAAGACTATTGATAAGGCTATCACCAAAATCACCTTTAAGGCCTCTCACTTCATTTAAACTCAATTCCCGTCCTTCAATAGTACGCGGTATCTGTAAATAGATAAATCTGCCTATAACTCCGCTGGCAAAAACGGCAACCATACTCCAGAAACTGATTGCTACGATGCCTCCAAATTTGAAGGATGTATGAAATAACACCAGGATAGGACCTAATGTACATAGAAAAATATGAAATTCGAGCCAGTGTTTTAAAAGGCCTAGGCGGTAGAATACTCTATACCGCTTTCTCACCATGTAAAAAGTTACGCCGAGTATCATGAAAACCGAGCCTACAATGCCCATTCCATGACCTAAAACACCACTTGGTTTCAGGCTGTTATGATCAGGATGAAAAAAACGTTCTTCAATTCCAACTTTGTAATAGGAGTATCCCATGTATACAACTGCCACTAAGGCAATGAGAACAATGAAAGATAATCCGAAGATATATATTCTGTGAGCAGTTTTGTTCATACTAGTAGTACTAAGCTATTCAGGTGGCAATCTGAATAAGGAGTTAAGCCGAGATCAAAGTTAAAATTTTTTAATGTGTTTTTTACAATTCACCGTTATTTATACAGAGTCTAAATAATAAATGAATGTTTTATTTGAAGTGTTCAAACTAAGCTAACATGCTCAATTCAAACCTTCTAAGCCCGTAATTGGCTGAACTGAATGTTGAATTCTTCCTTTCTGTTACGGTTATACTTTAGTTTTGAAGAATGTAAAACCGGCAAAAAAATCTCAAGACATCCAGAAAGTTTATAAACGAAAGTACGATAAGTAATATTGCAATTCGAACATATATAAATAATAAATTATATTTTTACATCGTATTATAACAAAACAGCTACTTACTTTCACTGGATAATTATCTGTCATTCACCAATATGCAATCAAATATTTTTGAGCAAAAGCAACGCAAAAAAAAAATATATTTCCTTCCAATAATTACTTTTACTTTTGGCAGGAAAATTCCATTTTCCATTTCGGAACATAGAAAAAAGGGTGGGTGAACTTTCTTTTTGTACTTTTGTAATGAAATGAGGAAGTTGAGATTCATAGCATTGTTTTTGGCCATTCTGATTTCCATACTTACCTGTGTGGAGGAGAATAACCATTCATGTTTGGCTGGTAATTCAACACAAATGCCGGTAAAATCGGATGCTTCTGATTTATCGCATCACCACCACACCAGCCATCCCGATCATTTCATCAATAAAAGTACAATTTCATATCAGGGGTTCAGTCTCCCCACTGTTTTCGTATTAAGCCGAAAGGATCAGTTTATATCCGATCCATATCTTTCTTCCATCTGGCAACCGCCTCAAAAATCCTGCTGATTCCGTAAAGAATTCATTTTGCCAAAGTCATTGATTATAATGGCTGCTCACTGGCATTTCAGGTCATACCTTAATTATTATCCTCATGGAAATAGAAGATTTTTTCGAAAACAAACAAAAACACCATCGCAACGGCCAATACCGCAATCATCAAGATTCACATAGCAGTTACGGCCACGACAAATACCACAGCGACGAACACGAAGACTACAACCACAGCGGCCAGCGAGGGAGTTACAACCACGACGGCTATCGCAGGAGCAACTACGGAAACGTGCTGCTGCCTCTATTCGAAAAAGCAAGAAGCAACCCTAAGTTAAAATTTATGCTAATAGCGGCAGCTATCCTGGTATTGGTATCTGCTGTGGTGATAATAACTGCACTTTTTCCACTGATTTTAAAAATTATTGATGATGTAAGCAAAAGTGGAATTCAGGGAATAATCAGCAGTATTCTGAAAGGATAGTCCCAAAAACATGTAAATGCTCCTCATGAAATGTGGAAATTGCAAAGTGCAGTGATATGTCAGGCTAATGGATCAAATTACATACTGATGATGCTGTTTTCTTTTGAAAATCTGTCAGATCTGCCTTTTACCAGCACTTTGCACTTTCACACTGAGATGAACAAATAAGAATTAATTTTATATCATAAAATCAGTTTCCGGGTATGGAAAAAGAAAAAAAGAGAGTAGCAGGAATTTCAGTATTTGCTGCAATTTTCTTAACAGGATTTAAACTGATAATCGGTTTGCTGACCGGCAGTCTTGGAATTCTTTCGGAAGCACTGCATTCAGGTCTCGACCTGGTAGCGGCAGTGATAACATATTTTTCGGTTCGGATTTCGGACCGTCCGCCGGACAAGAAACATCATTTCGGTCATGGGAAGATCGAAAATTTCTCAGCACTTATCGAAACCATATTGCTTGTGATAACCTGTGTATGGATAATTTTTGAAGCAGTTAACCGATTAACAACGGGTAATACTCATATTCAGGTAAATGTGTGGAGTTATGTTGTGGTGATTACTTCCATGGTGGTTGACTTTTCGCGCTCAAGGGCTCTGTACAGGGTTGCCAGGAAATACAACAGCCAGGCACTTGAGGCTGATGCTTTACATTTTTCAACTGATATCTGGAGTTCTGCCGTGGTACTGGCCGGATTGCTTTGTGCCAATTTCGGTATTTATGCTGCTGATTCAGTGGCAGCATTAGGTGTGGCTGTAATTGTTCTGGGCGTATCGTACCAGCTAGGCAAAAGAGCCATCAATGTGTTGCTCGACAGCAGTCCTGTAGCACTGTCCGATGAAATAGCCTCCGAAATTCATTCCATACCCGAAGTTTTGGATTTTCACGATCTTAAAGTCCGGGTAGCAGGTGCTGATACCTTCGTTAATGTAACCATACACGTAGATCCCGGCCTGGATATAGTACAGGCACATACACTTTCGCACAAAGTTGAAAAAACCATCTGCAGTAAAATTGACCGCTGCGAAGTACAGGTTCATTACGAACCGGCTGAATAGCAGGGGAATCTACTTTATTGAAGAGTATTTACAACATGAATTAAGAACCGGAATTCATAGTACATGAGTTGAATTCCAGTAAAACAATACTAAAACTTAAATTAAAGTTCAATTCACTCATTCAAAATAATCCATCTAATTTCAAAAAAATGAAAACATACATCTGGAGTTTGCCCACTAGAATTTTTCACTGGCTTTTGGTAGCCGGTATGGTTACTGCATATATTTTAGGAGAAGAAGAAGAACTGATCCATATTCATTCATCAGTAGGCTATATGGTCGGTATTTTGGTAATTTTCCGCATTCTGTGGGGATTTGCAGGTCCCAGATACTCCAGATTCAGTGATTTTCCTATAGGGTTAAATGCGCTTAAATCCTTTATTACTGACATGAAAACCAGCAAGAGTCATTATGCAGGTCATAATCCGGCAGCCTCGGTAGTAATGCTTGGAATTATTTTGTTTACACTGGCAATAGTAGTATCCGGAACCTTGTTGCTTGCTTCGGACGGTCAGGGGTTTTTCGGTCCAATTAATATTGGCATGTCCTCAGATGTCCTGAAAGAAACCCACGAAATAGCAGTCTACCTGGTAATTGGCCTGGTAATTATACATTTGCTCGGCAACCTTGTTGAGTTTATTACCAACAAAAAAGCAGGCACACTGCAATCAATATTTACCGGCTACAAAAATATAGATGCTCAGGAAGTTCGTCTGACTTCATTCCAGAAGATTGTTGCAGCAATCGGAATAATTTCAGCTCTTGCTATAGTTCCTTATTCACTTGTTACACAAAAAATAGTTCCACTTGTTGAAAATCAGGAAACCGGGGGAAATGAGGAAAATGAGGAAGGCGAAGAAGATGAAGATTAATATTTCACTTTACTTCTGCTATATTAATACTTATACGGGGAAGCTTTGAAATTTCGCATTCATTCGATCTTGGTTTTCCATGTTTCGGATATTAATTCCCATCTTATTCTGCTAAAGCTGAATATTTGCCGGTGTTAGTATAAATTCTGATAGGTTAAGCATGCTTTTCACAAAGGAAAAACATGTTACCTGTTTAAAACAGATATACCTGACCTTCAGCAGGTTCTGCTAAAATAGATAAAATCAATAATAACAATGTGTTTTGACTTATGATAGTTTGACACATGTAACTTATTATATGTAATTTTGCAACCAGAATCCTTTTCAAAACTAAACTCACTACTGCTATGTCAACAAAAAAACTACTTGTTTTCACATCACTTGTATTCCTTTTTTTTAGTTCCTGCCAATCGGGTCAAAGTTCGCAGCTATCGGCACAAAGCCCGTCAGATGTGCACAAAGTAACCGTAAAAGAAGTTCTTCAAACCAGCAGTTACACCTATTTGCTGGTGTCTGAAGATGCAGAAGAAAACTGGCTGGCCTTACCCAAAATGATTGCCAGTGCCGGCGAAACCTATTATTACCGGAACGGATTTAAAATGACGAATTTTGAAAGCAAAGAATTGAACAGGACTTTTAAAACTGTGTATTTCCTCGAATCAATAAGCTCAACTCCTGAAATACCGGCCACTGACATGGCAGCCAATCCACATTCGCCTGCTCAGCAAATTCCGGATTCAACTGCCGTATATAAGGCACAGGTAATAGTTAAGAAAGAAGAAGTTGCCATTCAGCCGGCAGAAAAAGGTATTACTATCGCTGAACTGTTTGCCGGCAAGGAAAAATATGAAGGTAAAACAATCCGGGTAAAAGGAAAAGTAACCAAGTTCAACTCTAAGATAATGAGCAGGAACTGGATTCACTTACAGGATGGGACTGAGTATTCGGGGAAATTTGACCTTACTGTTACAACAAATAGCGAAGTTGCAGTTGGCGATACCGTAACCCTCGAAGGCAAAATAGCCTTGAACAAAGATTTCGGCTATGGGTATGCCTACGAAGTCCTGCTCGAAGATGCTATATTACTGAAAAACTGACCGGATATGATATATTCACCCGGCAAAAGTTGCACTTACATTTTCCAAAAAGTTAAATTTAAAAATCGTTCCTATGTTAATTAAAGCACTGTGGACTGTAACCTATATGTGTGTTGCTGTTATTTTGTTTTCTTCATGTACCAATACTGACCCAAAAGGCAGCACTGACAATAATACTGGTGGCAATACCATGCAGCAAAGTTTTCAGCCAGCATCAGCAGAAAGCACCGCATCTCTTGAAAATAGCCTCAAAACAGATTCGCTGAATACTGATATACGTTTAAAACTGGCTGCAGCTTATTATACCAATAAGGAATTCGAAAAAGCGATTTCGCATTATCTCTATATCCATCAAAGGGATAAATCGAACCTGGCGGCTCTTTTTAACCTGGGAAACATATACTATGACACTCAGCAAAACGAGCAGGCAATTGTTTACTACCAGAAATTTCTGGAGTTGGATAAAAATAACAGCAACGTAAGGTGCGATCTGGCTACCTGCTACATGAACCTGAAAAAAACTGATAAGGCAATCAGTCTTCTTCGCGAGAACATCAAAATGAACAACAATCACCTGCAATCGCACTACAACCTGTCAGTTATGCTAAAGCAAACCGGAAAGATAGCAGAATCGGAAGCCGAACTGAGTATTTACAATACCATGTCAGCAGGTCAACAGCAGCAGCCGCAATAAGAAAAATTCATCTGAATAATTCCAATCTCTTACTTACAAATAACAACAGGTAAATGAATCGTATTTTAAAAATTATTTTCTCGTCGGCAACAACGATTGTCTTACTCAGCATTCTGGCACTGGTACTTGGGCTGGCAACTTTTATCGAAGAAAGATACGATACCGAAACGGCGAAGCAATTTGTGTATCAGGCCAAATGGTTTGAGTTTCTTTTCCTGCTTCTGACAATTAATCTGTTCGGACACATCAAACAGTATAACCTGTTCAGCAGAAAAAAATGGGCCGGTCTTCTTTTTCACGTGGCATTTATAGTCATAATTATCGGAGCCGGAGTTACGCGGTATTTCGGGTTCGAAGGTAGCATGCATATTCGTGAGGGCGAGTCGTCAAACACTATTTATACCACTGAACCCTACCTGCAAATATCGGTTGAGGATAAAAACAATAAGTTAGAATACAGCAAGCCATTTGTAATAAGCAACTTCAAAAACAATTCGTTCCACCACGAGTTTTCGACTGACTCAAAAGGCAGGATTGTAATGGATTTAAAAAAGTTTATGCCCAATGCCGTACAAAAGATGCAGGAAAATGTACCTGGCGGTGTTAACGTGGTGGAACTCATAGCTGCTAACGAAGGCGGGCAGCAAGACCTTTTGATTGAGGAGGGAAATAAAAAGACATTTGGTAACATCTCAGTGGGCTTCAACAACCAATCTGATAGCTGCAGTATTCAGATATCAGAAAACAACGGGGCTGTGATGTTTATCTCTGCTTCGGATGTGGTTGTTGCCGATATGTCGATGAAACCGGAAGACACCGTTGCCGGAAACACCCTGACGGAATTTCAACCTGAAAAGATATACGGCCTCCAGGGATATGTATTTCATTTTACGGGATTTCACAAAAGTGCCCGGTTCGAATGGGCAGATGGCAGTGCCGAAGAAGAGGGAACCAGCGTTATGGTGATGGATATTACAGTGGAGGGAAAAAAGCATGAAGCCGTCGTACTCGGGGGCGCAGGCTATATGATGAATATGCAGTCGTTCAATTTCGGGGATATACCTTTTCTGATCGGGTATGGCGAAAAACCTGTTGAACTGCCGTTTTCAATCTATCTGAAAGATTTCATCCTCGACAGGTATGCCGGATCCATGAGTCCTTCGTCGTACGCAAGCGAAGTAACACTCATTGACAGTAGAAAAAATTTAAAAGAAGACCACAGGGTATTTATGAATAATGTGCTTGATTATGAGAAATACAGGTTTTTTCAGTCTTCGTACGATCAGGATAGAAAGGGAACCATATTGTCAGTTAACCACGATTATTATGGCACCCGGATAACCTATCTGGGTTACCTTTTGCTGATATTGGGTTTTGTTCTGACCTTATTTAATAAACATTCGCGTTTTTATATGCTGGCACAAAAAATCAACGAAATAAGCCTTAAGCGCAGGGCTGGCACTCTGATTTCCTTTATGGTTATTGGTTTAAATGTAATTGCTTTTGCTCAGCAGGATGTACAGAAACCGATCTCGCTCGACCATGCCGACAAATTCGGACATCTGCTTAGTCAGACATTCGACGGTCGTTTCGAGCCTGCGCATTCACTGGCTTATGATGTGATGCACAAAATTTCGCGTAAGGATGAATTTGAAATTGAAGGTAAAGGCAAAATGAATGCCATGCAGGTGATGCTCGATATATTGCTTTATCCTGACTTCTGGAAACAACAGAAGATGATTTATGTGCGCGAAAAATCAGTGCAGGATATTATTGGCATCGACTCAAAATATGCTTCTTTTCTTGATTTCTTCAACAGCAGCAACGAATATAAGCTTCAGCCGTATATTGAAGAAGCTTTCCGGAAAAAGCAATCGGAGCAAAACAGCTTCGACAAGGAAATAATTAAAGTGGATGAGCGGATGAATATTTTTGTGATGGCTCTGAAAGGCAGTATGCTTAAGATTTTCCCCGATCAGGCTTCGACTAACAACAAATGGATAAGCATTGATGATAAAGAGTCAGTTCAGCCATTAACAGGTGCAGTAAGCGTTATAAATGAGGAGTTGCGCCTTGATCAGCTCAATTACCGCAATCTGATGATCAGCTATCTGACGGAAGTTTCGAATGGAACAAAAACCGGTGATTACAACCGATCTGACAAAATACTTGGCTACATCAGCAGTATCCAGCGCGAATCAGCAGGTCCTGAATTACTGGCTTCTGAATCAAAAATTAATATCGAAATCCTTTACAACAAACTCCAGATTTTCATTGTGCTGCGCAATGTTTATGCAATGCTGAGCATGCTGTTGTTATTGCTTGCTTTTACCGACAATCTGCAGGTAAATAAAAACAAATTTGTAACCTGGAGTCTGAATATTTTAATTGGAATGCTTGGGGTGGCCTTTCTTTACCATACTTTAGGTTTGATCCTGCGTTGGTATCTTACTGGCCATGCGCCCTGGAGCAATGGTTACGAGTCACTTCTGCTGGTCGCCTGGGGTGGTTTGCTTGCCGGATTCAGTTTTGTACGCTATTCAAAAATCACCCTTGCCGCCACTGCTTTGCTGGCCTTCTTTATGCTAATGACAGCCAGCCATAGCAGTTATGATCCGCAATTGACTAACCTTCAGCCTGTATTAAAATCGTATTGGCTTATTATTCATGTAGCCACCCTTACCATCAGCTATGGATTTCTGGGTCTCGGATTCTTCCTGGGTTTAATAAACCTGACAATCAACCTGTTTAAAACAGTAAAAAACCACGCACGGCTTGAGTTAATCGTCGCAGAACTAACATATATTAACGAAATGAACCTTACTGTTGGGATTGTTCTGGCAACAATAGGAACATTTCTGGGTGGTGTCTGGGCTAATGAATCCTGGGGCAGATACTGGGGCTGGGATGCCAAGGAAACCTGGGCTCTCGTCATTGTAATCGCTTATTCAATAATTCTTCACATACGCTTTATCCCTAAAATGAGCAGTGCATATGTTTTTAATGTGGCCTCAGTACTGGGTTTTGGAAGCGTAATCATGACGTTTGTAGGTGTAAACTATTATTTGTCAAAAGGACTCCACAGTTATGGAGCAGGCGATACACCCGTTTTCCCGTTATGGGCCTGGGGAATGATTCTCTCACTGATTACGCTAATGATAGCATCGGGAATGAAAGAAAAATACCTGAAAAGTAAATTGCCTGTAGAAAAAACAGAGTTGTAATCTGTACCTGGATGAAGGAGAATCTTTACCATACTGTATTGGTTCCGAACAGAGCAATTAAGCTTAAAAGAGGATTGTTAAAGAGCAGAATCAGGCAACCCCTGGTTCTCTTTTTTTTCAGTCATAAAAAACTACATATCTGTCACATACATAAATGTAAATATTTATGAATAAACTTTAGCACGAAATTTGCACAACCAATATGCAATGCCAAAGAAACATCAGTTTTCCCCTTTGTACAAAATAATATGTTAACTCCTGCAAATACAAAATCCGGCTTTTTAATACTGGCTGTTATGATGCTTTGTTTGGGGAGTTTACCCAATTTGCAGGCGCAGGGCAACAGTGAATTCCTGCCGGGAAGTAAAGAAGATATATTCAGTGTAGTATGGGTAAAGAATTGGCCATCAGCTATTGAAAATAAAAAATCAAGGACCGTAAAAGCCAGGTTAAACTCGATTCTATTCGGAATAAGAACTCCTGAATTAAAAAACCCGGTAGCAATAATAGCAGCCAATTTAGAGGATTTCTGGATTCTGGACCAGGGGAATAAAACCGTTTTCCATACAGTAAAGGGGGTGGGTGATATCCCCCACCCTATAACAAAGACCGGTTTTGATCTTGCTTCTCTGGTTGGCTTGTGTTCACTTTCCGATGGAAGTGTATTATTTACTGATTCACGGAGCCGAAAAATATACTGCATATCCGAAAGCAAGAAAAAACTACAGGTTTTTTCTGATACCTTACAGCTTGAACAGCCAACTGGTATTGCATATCTACCCGAAAAGAAACAGATTTGGGTACTGGAGACTGCTGCTCATCGTATAGCAGTACTTAACGAGAGCGGGAATCTGATAAAACGATTCGGGACCCGTGGAGATGCCCCTGGCGAGTTTAATTTCCCCACTCACATCTGGGCTGATGGCAAGGGGTTAATCTATGTTACTGATGCCATGAATTTCAGGATTCAGGTTCTGGATCCGGAGGGGAATGTGGTTTCAGTTTTTGGCGAAGCAGGTGATGCCAGCGGATATATGGCCCGTCCGAAAGGAACAGCAACCGATTCGCATGGAAACATCTATGTTGTCGACGCTCTTTTTCATGTAGTACAGGTGTTCGACATCAAAGGAACATTTCTATATAAATTTGGAAATCAGGGTCATGGAAATGAGGAATTCTGGATGCCTTCAGGTATTTACATCGATAAGGAGGATTACATCTATGTAGCCGACACTTACAACTCAAGAATACAAATCTTCCAACTCACTACAACTCACGAAAAATGAAAAAGCTTGTAATACGTATTCTAATAATTCTCACCTGGATTCCTGCCTTTGTGCATGCTCAATCCATAGTAAATACAAAACACAATCTATCGGTAAGTGGTCCCGGGAGTGTGAAGGCTACCTCTGAGTCAGAAATCTGTATATTCTGCCATACACCTCACAATGCACGGCCTGTTGCCCCTTTATGGAACAGGAATGATCCCGGGTTAAGCTATACCCTGTACCAAAGTTCCATGTTGCAGGCCTTACCAAACCAGCCTGATGGATCCACCCTGCTCTGCCTCTCCTGCCACGACGGAACTGTTGCCTTAGGCAGTGTGATCAGCCGGCCAACAACAATAGCAATGGCAACTGGCACTTTCATGCCAGCAGGAGTGAGTAACCTTACGAAAAATCTGCGAAACGATCATCCTGTATCGTTCCTATATACTTCAGCAATTGCTACCTCCGACGGCCAGTTGAAAGATCCTTCAGCCATTACTCCTCCCGTTACTCTGCAAAGCGGGAAAATGCAATGTACATCCTGCCACGATCCGCATAAGAATATTTACTCTGACTTCCTGGTTGCTACTTCGCAAAATTCGAATTTATGCAACAGCTGCCATCAGCGCACTTACTGGCCTACAAGCAGCCACAATATTTCGACAAAAACATGGAATGGTACTGCTCCTGATCCCTGGCCCTATACTGAACCAGGCATGACTACCGTTGCCCAGAATGCATGCGAGAGCTGCCACAATCCTCATAATGGAGGAAGCAATGTAATGCTTCTGAAATACCAGGCCGAAGAGAGCAACTGCCTCGATTGCCATAATGGAAATGTTTCATCAAAAAATATATCTACACAATTGGCCAAGGCATATAAGCATAATGTAAGCGGCTATCTGAATGTACATGTTGCCAATGAAGCATCACAAATTACAACTATGCATGTTGAATGCGTTGACTGTCATAATCCGCATGCTGTAAAAACGCTTGCTGCTGCACCACCTTCAGTTAATGGATTTTTAGTCGGGGTGAAAGGAGTAAATCAGGCTGGTGTAGCCGTGAATCCGGCAACCAATGCTTACGAAATATGTTACCGCTGTCATGCCGGAAGTCCCGGCGCGCCTGCTTCGCCAACCGCGAGAGTAATACCTCAGAACAATGTTAGGCTCGAATTCGCGTCAGGAAATCCATCCTATCATTCTGTAGCCTTCGTTGGTGTGAACACGAGTGTTCCCAGCTTAATTGCTCCCTGGAACACAACAAGCAGAATGTTCTGTACGGATTGCCATGCCAGCGACGGAACAGGATCACCTGCAGGTCCGCATGGCTCCATTTACCCGCATATTTTAAAACGGCAATACATTACCGCAGATAATACAAATCATTCTGCAGCAGCTTACGCATTATGCTATGGATGTCACAACCAAACATCAATCACCGGCGATGCATCATTCAAAGAACATAACAAACATATCATAGGCGAGAAAGCTCCCTGTAATATTTGCCATGATCCGCATGGAATCAACAACGCGCAAGGAAATTCAATCAACAATTCGAACCTCATTAATTTTCAGACAGGTATTGTTACAGCCAGTCCAGGCAACGGAGCTATACGGTTCGAGGATCAGGGTGTTAATAAAGGTCGATGTTACCTTACCTGCCATGGAGCTGACCATAATGGATGGAATTATTAGAATCAATTACAACTAAACTGTGAGAAGAATTTTTAGTTTCCGTATTAAAATAGTAGGAACCATTATCCTGGTGGTGTCGTTGTTTTCGGTTGCCTCATTTTCAGCATTCAATTTTTTCCTGAAAGGAAAGCTGCTTACCCATACGGAACATACGTATAACAACATCAACCTTTTGCGCGATCAGTATTATTTTACCATTAGCCAGCATGATGGAAGTATTATTAAATCGATGCTGAAAAATGTTGAAAAAGATTCGGATGTTATTAAAACCTACCTTGTTGACTCCAAAGCCAAAGTAATATATCCTGATAATTATACCTCCCTTGGAAAGGATACAAACAGTTTTAATAAACTGTATTCTCAGGCAAAGGATATTTCCATTAAAAACTATCTTAACAAACCGGTACCCTATAACCGCGTTTTTATCAGGATGCAGAATATGCCTTCCTGTTATTCGTGCCACAACCCTGCTCAAAAAACCCTGGGAATGATCGTAATGGATATTTCAAACTACGAAACAGCAGGGATTATGGATTTTACAAAAAAATTCAGTTTGTTCTACACGCTTTCTATACTGTTAGCTATTTTCCTGCTGGTGGCTTATCTGCATTATAAATACATACGAAAATCACTGAATCAATTCAGATATGCAATCAACCAGATCAACAAAGGAAACCTTGAATCGAGGCTTAACATACCCCAGGTAAGGGAATTAGGTAACCTCGGAAAAGATTTCAACGAAATGCTTGTTACCTTCGAAAATACGCAGAAAGAACTACAGTTATACCATCAGAAAGAACTACAGAGTTCACAAAAACTCGCTACAATTGGCGAAATGTCGGCCCGTATAGCACATGAAATACGGAATCCAATAACCGGCATTGCCAGGGCAATGGAAATTATTATTGCCGAAATGAAAGATTCGGATAACAAGCCAATACTTGAGGAGATTCAACGACAGGCCAACCGGGTAAACCAGGCTATTTCGAATATGTTGAAGTTCTCCCGTTCAAAGGATATTTTTCTGGCCCAGGGTGATATTAACGAGGTAATAAAGTCATTGGTATTTTTCCTTAAAAACCAGGCACACGATAAAGTTGTCAATCTCGAAATGGTGCTGCAGAATGATCTCCCACTGATCGCATTCGACCATGAGCTTATCGAAAATGTTTTACTCAACCTGAGTTTTAATGCAATACAGGCCATGCCTGAAAACGGAACCATCGTTTTCACTACAGTATACAACCCCGGAAGCAAGGTCATTCTCATTTTGGTTTGTGACAACGGAAGTGGTATATCAGCCGAAATTGGCTCCGAGATATTCAAACCCTTTTATACCACAAGGACAAAAGGAACAGGACTTGGTCTTGCTATTTCAAAAGATATAATCGAAAAACATGAAGGCAAACTCTGGTACGAGAATAACACCACCGGAGGTTGTACATTTTACATTTCGCTGCCTGTTTAAAAACACTTACCTTCAGATATAAATTAATGATTACCCACTATGAAACAGTTGAAAATTCTGGTAATTGACGATGAAAAACTAATACGCTGGTCGCTGGAGAAACACCTTGCTACCAAGGGGTATATTGTTTTTACATCAGAAACCGGTGAAGAAGGCATTAAACTGTTTGAATTAAACCGTCCGGAAGTTGTATTTGTCGACAACAAACTACCAGGCATGCAAGGACTTGAGGTTATATTAAAGCTAAAATCGCTGGATGAAGAAGCTTTTATCGTTTTCATGACAGCCTACGGCTCTATTGAAACTGCAGTAAATGCAATGAAGTCTGGTGCAACAGAATATATCAACAAACCCTTTGTGTTCGATCAGATTGAGGTTCTGCTTGAAAAAATCAAATCAAAAATAAAAATAAACAAGGAAATACAGTTGCTGAGGCGACAGCAGAAGGATATTGTAACTTTTGATCATATTATTGGTGAAACACCACTCTTTAACCAGATCATTCAGCTTTCGAAAAAAATTGCTAAAACCAAAACTACTACCATCCTGCTTCTGGGGGAGAGTGGAACCGGTAAAGATATGTTTGCCCATGCTATTCATAATGAAAGCACACGCGATGAGAAACCATTCGTAACCATTAATTGCTCTTCGTTGCCCGAATCCTTGCTTGAAAGTGAACTTTTCGGTCACGAAAAAGGAGCATTTACGGATGCAAAGCAATTAAAAAAAGGACTGTTCGAAATTGCCGAAGGTGGAACCGTATTTCTGGATGAAATTGGTGAAATTAACCAGGCTACCCAGATAAAACTGCTGGGTGTACTCGAAAACAGGGTTGTACGCAGGATTGGCGGAACCGTAAATATACCGGTTGATATACGCATAATTGCGGCTACAAACAGGGACTTGAAAAAAGCGGTAGAGGAAAAGTCGTTCAGAGAGGATTTATACTACCGTCTGAAGGTATTTCAACTCATACTCCCATCGCTGCGCGAACGAAAAGATGATATCCCTTTGCTTGCTGAATATTTTATTAAATACTATAACCAGCAGTTTCAGAAGAATATTACCCGTATTAACGAATCGGTTATAAAACTACTGACACAATACAACTGGCCAGGCAATATCAGGGAGTTGCGCAATGTCATCGAAAGGGCAATTATTCTTGAAAACACTACCACACTTCAAACGGACAGCCTGCCAGGTGAAATCGTGTCGCTAAGTGACTCTTCCAGGAATTCGCAAGATGACACTCAGGAAGAAGAATACATTTCATCAGAGGACATCACCCAACCTTTCGAAATCAATATTCCTACAAATGGTTTCTCCTTATATGATATTGAAAAACAGATCATTAAACAGGCACTGCTGAAAACTGAAAACAACCAGACCCAGACTTCTAAATTGCTGGGCATTACAAGAGATACACTACGGTATAAATTAAAGAAATACCGGTTATAATAACCCGGTGGGTTAAATGCCCCATACAGCCTGGGGTATTTAACCCAATACCGAAAGCTATATATATTTACACTTTTTCATATGCAAATAACAAATTATTAACACTTTACGACCATTAATAATAGTGAAAGTGAAAATTATATTCGGACAATCTTTTTTTTCACTCCCCGACAGATAAAAACCAGGATCACAACAGATAGGTAAAAAAATAAAACCAATTTTTGTATTTACCTCTAATTGCGACACTTATGGTAATCAGTAATTAAATTACACACGAATTGTTACTGAAACGATAAAAGGACAATGTTCAGTAGCTAAGGATTGATTGTACTAATTTTTAATTGCCCTATTAAATTAAACGCTATACCTCTGAATTTCTGGCTTCTACAATTCATGGCATGCAATTTGTAAACAAGTTATCATAAAAATATTTACTACTCAAGCTACATCAAATAACTCAAACAAATTACAACAATGAAAAAAATCACAGGATTTCTCACACTCGCTGCTGTCCTCGTCCTTACTCAACTTGGAATAGCTCAGATCACTGGATCGGGACATGATTTTTCAGGCCAGGCCTGGAATACCACTTCCGAAATTTGTATCGTATGCCATACTCCACACAACGCAAACACTACTGTGCTGAATGCCCCTTTGTGGAACCACAGCCTTTCTGCTGTTGCCAGCTACACTATGTATACGTCAGCCACCTTAAACTCTACAGCCGGTCAACCTGACGGAAGTTCGAAATTATGCCTTAGCTGCCATGATGGTACAGTTGCACTCGAAAACTTTGGTGGTGTAACAAGTGGAACAAATTTTCTTACCGGAGGAACTTTAATGGGGAGCGATTTAAGTAATGATCACCCAATTTCGATCACATATGATGCAGCTCTGGCCCTGGCCGATGGTGGACTTCACGATCCAACCACAACCCAATCAGGTTTAGGTGGCACCATTACCAATACCATGCTTATCGGAAACAAAATGCAGTGTTCATCCTGCCACGATGTTCATAATAGTGCAAATCTTGCCAACTTATTGCTGAAATCAAATACAGCAAGTGCACTTTGTTTAACCTGCCACGATAAATAAAGAAGAATAATATTCGTTCAACAAACGAATATTATAAAAAGGGCGGATGTTTTCGCCCTTTTTTTCTGCCACATTCTGGTACGGCAATACCTGAATATTGCTAAATTTTTCTCAACTTTGCCAAGTAAATATTTGGAAATGGCTCTCAGAACACTCATCATCCTACTTGTTTCAACTCTCTTTATCTCGTGTACCCGAAATATCTCCAGAAGAACAGGCATTGAGGAAGAATCTATTATATATCCTTCTCCTCCCGATACTGCCAGGCTTCAGTTTCTTACACGCATCAGCAGTTCGCGCGATGTAACCGGCATACAGAGATCAGTAGCAAAATTTATTTTCGGAACCGATCCCGATTTACCAATCAACAAGCCTTATGGGGTTGCTGTAAGTAATGGTAAAATCCTGATCTGTGATACATTTATCCACGGGATTGATATTATCGATATGGATAAAAACACCTTCGAGCAATTTATCCCAACTGGTAAAGGTGAGTTGAAAGTTCCGCTGAATTGTTTTGTTGACGCGAAAGGATACCTGTATATTGCAGATTCGGAACGCAAACAGATAGTTATTTTTGATGAAAACCGGAGGTATTACAAGAGTTTTGGTGAATCTGAAAATTTTAAGCCGGTAGATGTATTCGTTCAGGACGACAAAATCTGGGTAACTAATCTGTCCGGACATCAGATTAATGTGTATAGCAACGATTCAGCATTTGAATTACTGAATTCATTTCCTGAAGTAAGCAAAAGCGAGGGAAGTTTATTTTCCCCTACCAACCTGTTTGTTACTGATCAGAAAGTGTATGTTACCGACTTTGGCGATTTCAGAGTAAAGACATACTCACACGAAGGTGAATATCTCTCTTCGATAGGCAGTTATGGACAGGGAATAGGTCAGTTTATCAGACCCAAAGGTATAGCAGTTGACCGGGATACGAACCTCTACGTAGTTGATGCAGGATTCGAAAACACCCAGATTTTCAGCAAAGAAGGAAATCTTCTGATGTTTTTCGGAGGCAATTACAAAGGACACGGTGATATGTGGCTGCCAGCAAAAGTCGCCCTTGACTACGACAACCTCAAGTATTTTCAAAAATTTGTTGATCCGGAATACAATCTGAAATACCTGGTGTTGGTAACCAATCAGTTTGGACCTGATAAATTGAATATATACGGTGCCATTGAGCCTGTAAAAGGTGGAAAGAAATCCATTAAACAGCAGAACACAAAAAAAGGGCGTAGAAATGGCCCGCTGTTTTAATTTGTACGATTTTCAACCAGTTAAATCGAATGGCTAATAAACTATTCCATACAAAGCTTTTGGCTGCAGGTAACTTCCTGCCCTATTCTGCTATTGTATTTCTGATAGTTGTTTTGTCGGCCTGTTCAACCACGCATAATTACAAGCTCCTTTCATTTTTCTTTGATGGTGTGCCTTCTCCTGCTAATGAGACCGTTCAAAAAACTGCAGATACTCTTGGCGGGGTTACAGATACAACCTTATTAGCTCTTAATACAGGCAAAAAAGCACCTCAAACGATGTTTATGCATTCTCCGTACCAGGATAAGCAATGTGCATCGTGCCACGATCAGAGTAAAATGGGAAAGCTGAATAAATCGCAGCCTGATTTATGCTACGAATGCCACGAGAATTTTAATACCAAATTCAAAGTACTGCACGGACCTGTCGGAGGTGGGCAGTGCACCATGTGCCATAATCCGCATATGTCAGCCAACGAGCATCTGATGACGCGAACTGACCGGAATGTTTGTCTTTTATGTCATGTGCCTGAGCAGATTATGAAAATCAAAGTGCATCTGGATAGTAAAGATGCTTCCTGCACTGATTGCCACAATCCGCATGGAGGCGAAAACAGATATGCTTTACGTTAAGCCTATGTTCAACAAAGTAAAATACTGGGTTTTGTTGCCACTTTTGATGGCGATATCAGGCAGTGCACTTTCGCAGAGCATGAGCAAAAATATCTATTTCTGGAAACTGCATTCTGTAACAGGTGAAGCCCGCTTACTTGGCCTTTACCGTGAACAGGAAAGGATTGGAACCGGTATTGACGAATACCAGAAAAGCGCATATTTATCCGGTGGATTATTAATAAGAACCAACAGTTCGTTTATACATCCTAACTTTTTAACACTTGACCTGGACGCGGGATATTTTCCATCAACCAGCCGCGACAATTTTATTGTTGTCCCCGATCAGGCAGAAGTACGCACTTTGAAAAAGCTGGATATTGGGGCAGCTTTCTTCAAACAAAAAAATACAACTATTAACCTGTTCGGCAATTTCGACGAGAGTTATTCCACACGCGAAAACCTGACTGATATAAAGTCAATAAATAAGCATTACGGAGGTATTTTCGGGTACAGCAATAAATTCCTTCCGCTAACCATCGATGTGCATAAAAGGAGCTGGAAAGAGGTAGAAATTCAAACCGGCAGGCAATATACGCTCGACCAGACAATTTTCGGCGCACGTCTAAGTAAGTCCTTTAGCTCCCGTGATAAGAGTGAATTGCGATACTCGCATGATGAAAATGTTAATATAAACCAGAATTTATTCCGGGTTTCGAACACTGTTGACAATATTGACTTTACCAGCCATATAAACCTGGATGCCAAACAGAAATATAACCTGAACACTCTGATCTCGAATTTTAACCAGCGTGGATTTACGACGCTTCAGCGGTTCCAGGCAAGTGAGTTTATGAATTTCCAGCTTCCGGCAAACCTGACGTTGTTCGGAAATTACAATTACTACAATATAAATTTCGGCAAAAATAAACTGATACAGCACAGCGTAAATACCAGCCTGCAACACCAGTTGTACAAAAGCCTTCGTTCAAGCATTCACTTTGATTACAACAAAATAAATCACACTGTATACCAGGAATTTAACACCAAATCGGGATTTGAATTAAATTACACAAAGAAAATACCAACAGGGCAGGTACTGATTTCGTACAGGTACGACAGGTACCATCAGGATTACAAATCCGATCCTGTTGATCTGAATATTACCAGCGAACAATATGTGCTTGCTGACAATAAAATAATTCTGTTAAGGATCCCTGATGTTAAACTGGCATCGGTTGCAATCAAAGATTCGACCGGTACTCTGGTATACATGAACGGGCTCGACTACATATTAATAGAGACCGGTAAATATATTGAAATCAGAAGAATACCCGGGGGAGCGATTGCGAACAATACGGTAGTGCTGGTCGATTACACAGCAACCCAACCCGGTGCATACAAGTACGACGCTAATTCACATGCTTTCAATGCAGGTGTTTACCTGCTTAACAACCTGATTTCAGTGTATTACCGTTTTGTAACACAGGATTATACCAATCTTGAAAAGACTGAGTTTGTAACGCTTAATTATTTCACCCAAAATCTGGTTGGTTGCCGTTTGGAGTATAAGTACATAAGTGCAGGAGTAGAATACGACAATTATCAGAGTTCGATATTGCCCTATAGAATGATGCGTTATTATCTGAATTTTCAGAAAAATTATGGCAGGAATCTCAGTGTGATGCTCAATGGGAACATGCAGGATTATGTAATGCTCGATGAAGCTGAGCCTAAGTATCAGAAATACATGGATGTAACAGGGAGAGTAATCTATACACTTTACAGGCAAACCACGCTGAATGCTGAAATGATGTACCGTAAGCAAACCGGTCGTGGAATTGACCTGGATCTGCTTACCGCGAAAACAGAGGTAACTTCTATCATAAACCGCCTAAGTATAACACTGGGACTGGAACTATACCGGCGAAACTACATTGGCGAACAAATTAATTTCAAAGGCGCATATTTTAAACTTGTAAGGAAGTTTTAATCATGGAAAAATCGTTGTTTCTCTCAGCACTTCTGCCATTTATGTTGCTTCTTGGATTTTTCAATCAGGACAATACAACAGTGAATGAAACCGCTGTTTATCTTGAAGATGTTTCTCAGAAACCACTTGCTGAAGAACTCAAATGCAGTGATTGCCATAGTGATCTTATTGAGAGTGCGGTGGTGCATGGACCTGCATCACAATCCTGCGATAACTGTCATAATGTGGATATAAAAGAGCATGCCGAAAACGGAGCCAGAGGTTTAAATCTGGTTAAAGAGGTTCCTGAACTTTGCTATACCTGCCACGAAGAGATAAAAACAGACCTGTCATCACTCCCTCAGGTTCACCTGGCCATGAACAGCGGATGCACTTCATGCCATTCGCCGCATTCATCAGATGAAAAAAATATCCTCGTGGCTCAGCAGAAGAAACTTTGCTTAAGCTGTCACAATAAAGATGTAACCGCAACCGGCGAAAAAACAGTCAATATCAAAAAACTGCTTTCCTACAGCAAAGTTGTACATCCTCCGGTTGAAGGAGGTTGCGTTGTCTGCCATCAGCCACATGCATCGCAAAACAATTACTTACTGATAAGTGCTTTCCCGAAAGGCAACTATGTTCCTGCAGTGCGCGATACTTTTGCTTTTTGCTGGGAATGCCACGACAGCGATCTGCTTGAGGTTGCCCAGACAACTTCTGCTACCAATTTCAGGGATGGCGAAAGAAATCTTCACTTTGTGCACATGAATGGCCCAAAAGCAAGAAGCTGCATCATGTGTCATAATGTACACGCTTCTGCCAACGAGCACCTGATCGAAGATAAGGTGAAATTTGGAAACTGGGAACTTCCCATACGTTACATTCCAAACGAAAACGGGGGATCCTGTTTCCCTGGATGTCATGCTGAAAAGACTTATACCCGGTAAAACGGCTGAATCTTCTGATAAATATTTTTTGCGACCACTGCCCTCCCCCGCTGGCGCGGATTTGTAACTTAGCGTAGCGATCTCATGAGCGCAGCGAATAATCCGTGCCGGTATAATTATCAATAATATTCCATGCCTGTAGATTTTTAACAAATTACAGCCTTCGCTATAAGCAAAAGCAACCTGGTCATGAGCCGGAAATATAAATTTCATTATCCGGATGGAGTATATTTTATTACGTTTGCTATTGATTATGCTGGTGGAAAAGGCATATTGGATAAATTTGTAGTTGAATAAAAAAGGGAGGTTTTAATAGGTACTGGTTATAAATCCGCACCAGCGTGGGCCTGATAACACTACTTCTGTGGATCTTATCGCCTGGCTAAGATTCAAATCCGCACCAGCAATGATAGGATATTAATATCTATTCCAAATATGCGGCGTATAGATCTGAAAAACTTATGGTTACTGGTTCTGCAGACTGTTCCAACTAGTGTTTTAGTCAATAGCTCTGAATTATTTTGCAAAAAAGGCTATTCCCTTTTGCAAAAAATCGGATAACGGATATAGTTTTGCATTTCTTATGATTATTTCGTGCTATAAACATTGAATTGTGCCCTCATACATTAGATTAAATCAACTCCTCAAATAAAGACAAAAGAAATTATCTTTTCTCCATCAATTTAATAGATATAAAAAACAGATCTTATGAAATTGGTACTAACAATTCTTTTCTTCATAAAGTTCCTTCCAGTGTTCTCGCAAACCTCTTTTGTTACCAGCTATGGGGATAATTCGGGAGAAATACCCTTATGCATTTCCCAGATAGGCAATTCATATTATATAGGGCAGCAGTATAACTATGAGCAGGTAACTTTTTGGCGGTATGCCAGGATGTTGAAAATGAGTGCCGGTGGCGAAATCCTTTCGAGTATCTTCTTTCCGGTTGAAGACAGCAGCTATTCCGACATCGATAGGATTGTACCTTTAAATGGTTCTGAATTTCTGGCAATAGGCGGGTTTCGACAAAAGGGTTCTCCCAATGCCCAATTATGGGTAATGAAAATGGATACCTCTTTAAATATCATCTGGGACAAAAAGTACTACACCAACCGGCCTTTCACAACAAATATATCTGTTGTCGAAAATTCCAATGGAAACCTGCTGATAGGTTCAGCCTTAACCACTGGTTCTCCTAACCATTACCATTCATTGATGTTTCTCGAAATAACTAAAAACGGAGACTCCCTGCAATCCCGTTTCTACACCAATGGCAGTTCATATTCGACTGATCTTCAATCTATTATTTGGATGAATGGCCAGTACAAAGCTTTTGTTGGGGGATATCAATCTTACACTGGGCCAAACTGTTTTTCCCAAATTTTGCAATTAGATACAAGTCTAAACATACTTGAAATTCGGCCTACTCCATATATAATCCAAAGAAATATGACTGCGGAAAAGGTGAATGAAAGTAATTATTATATTGCCGGTCTTGCGCTAATTCATACACAATTTGATGTGGGTATTGCCAGGCTCAGCGATATGGAAGACAGCTTAGCCTTTAACCATGCAGGCAAACCAGGAGAAATTGATGATTACAGCGGCTGGATGAAATGTTTATCAACTGCTAATTGCAATAGTATATACACAGGAGGCACAGCAAATGACTATATGACTTTTTACAGTTGCCCGGCTACCAACAAAGTGCTGATGCTCAGCAATTACGATTCGTTGCTCAACTGCCGCTGGACACACTTTTATGGCAGCGATACCGCCTGTTATACCCTGAGCACATTGGAGGCTACTTCTGACGGAGGCTGCATCATGGGAGGTATGTTTGTTACTCCAAGCCGGCCCGAGAATATGCTTGATGTAGTAATACTAAAAGTGGACAGCCTAGGGCTTTTTACCGACCTGCCCGAAAATGCGGTTGTTCGTGTGCATGAAGCCATTGTATATCCTAATCCCGGGCAGGAGTATCTTATCGTACAGAGCGGGCCACAAATATCGGGAGCCGGATTCAGGCTTTACAATGCTAACGGTAGTGCCGTACTCGAATGCACACTTAATACTACTTATGAACAAATGGTCACTTCAACGCTTCCGCCTGGGGTGTATCCCTGGCAAATCATTCACAAAGGAAAAATTATAGAACAAGGGAAATGGATAAAATATTGAGAAAATGAATTTTAACATTTAAACTAATAAAAATTACGTTGATTAAGTTCAAATATTATAACAAACAATAATAATTTAAAATCTATGAAAACAAAAGGATTATTGATTACAATGATGTTGACAATACTAATGACTTTTTCATTGAAATCGCAAAATTCATTCTTGTTAAATCCAAATGGAAATAGTGGGGAGTATTTCAAGTACGTTACTAAAGACTACAATGTTAATGGAACAATATATTACACAGGACTTCTAAATTTAGGTGGATATAAGAACACAGTTTCCGGAACTTATTACAATACAGCAGCCCCCCTCCAAAAACTCCAGCTCCAGGGTGGCAATATCCTATTGTGCCGCACCAATTTTGCGCCCGGATCTCCTGACCTCAACCCAACCTCGCTTAACGGAGCCATCCTGTTCAGCGATATGGTTACCACAGTCAACGACTGGATACATGGCAAATGGGGCATTGAGTATGACGACCAGTACAGTGCCGGTGGTTTGAATTTTTTTAATCCCAAATCGAGCTTGACAGACTACCGGCAAAATTTTGCTTTGTTTATCCGGAACGATGGTAATGTCGGTATTGGAACCGGAGTCCCCACAGCTAAATTGCAGGTTGCTGATGGTGATATTTTTATTCAGGATATTGACAAGGGTATCATAATGAAATCGCCCGACGGCCAGTGTTGGCGGGGCACAATGAATAATCAGGGGCAATTACAGTTTGTTTCGTTACCTGAATGTGTTGTGCTTTCGGATGCCAAAACTGTTGAAACAACCTCAACTTTGAAGGTATATCCTAACCCGGCCACAAACACTCTTACTATTGATCTGCACACGTTCGAAAACAAGACGGTTACTTTACGGGTTATAAATCTGTCAGGACAACTTGTGGTTGAAAAATCAGTTTCCGCCTCCGGAAATTATTCCTTAAATGTATCTTCTTTGTCAACCGGCACATATACACTATTTGTTTCCTGTGCAGGTTTCAATGAATCCCTGCAATTTGTCAGGCAATGAAACAGCGTAAATTAAAGCACTGCATTGTTATCTGTTGTCTTCCATACACTAAAAGTCAGATAGGCCATTTGTATTTTGCGATTACGTAAAAGCCATATACCCGGCAAAACGACTTAAACTTCTGATAACCATTTTTACGACCACTTCAACCACCTAACATTGATGGATTGTATACCTTTGTAATCGTTGGTCACAGGATGAAACAGTTGTAAACCTGAGACAGAAACAGCCATTCAAAGCAGAATGAATTTTTTGATTTTCATGCAGGCTGATGATACATCGGTGCATATTTATATTTATCAGATTCAGAATTTCAGTTTAAGTCGAGCCCAAACTTACTTTTGAACCTTAAGCAATGCAGTTTTGTTTTATTTTTGTATACTGCCATTTTAAACAGCATAATGTTACTTCGTCGAACTTGGTATTCCCGTTTTCTGAAATTGCTCTTCAGGTGTTTGATGACACTACTCCTGTGGATTTCGTTTCTGACAACCTCTGCCCAAAAAACCAGTGATACAAGGGAAAATGCTCAATACAACGAAGCAATCTCCAATGCTGACCGATATTTGCTTGTAGGAAACTATCTAATGGCACTAAATGAATACGAGCGGGCGTGGGATTTGTATCCAAGGCAAAAATATCCTGAGAAAAAAATTGATCAGATCAATAAAACCCTGATCAACACACCGCTGAGCAGAATACTGTACGAAGAAGCCATTAAGCAGGGCGACAGCAACTTTACAGCCAACGATTTCAAAAAAGCTAACACAGCATACTATAATGCACTCCGGCTCGATCCTGCCGCTCAGTATCCACGGGATCAGCTAAGCGATATTTCGACCCATTTCAATGATCCTCAGAATGAACTGCGGTGCAGGATTATTCTTATTCATGCCTCAAGAGCAGTATCAAGGGCCAGATATGATAAGGCCATTGAGTTTTACAAGCAGGTTCTGGTATTGAAACCAACCGAGAAATGGCTCGAAAAAAAGATAGAAGAAATAACAATTCTGAAGGAAAAAACATTTTCGGGAAGTGATGCTTATGTAAAGCTCATTTCGGAATCGGATAATTTACTCGAACAGAAAAAATGGACTGAAGCCCGGGAAGGATACTCAAAAGCTCTCGCAATTAAACCAAAAGAGAATTATCCGGCTGCCAAAATTGTATTTATTGATCATGCAATGGCGCATAAAACCGGGTCGCAGGTAACATATGCATTGTTGATTGAAAATGCTGATATATTCTATAAACTTCAGGATTATGAAAATGCAGCCATTCTGTATCAGCAGGGCCTGAATCTGAAACCCGGTGAACAATACCCCAAAAGCATGCTCAAAAAGCTGAGCCACAAGACTGATGATAAAAACAAATCGTATATACAGTACGAAGCCTCTGTCATAAATGCTGATCTGCTCAGCATGGCCGGAGATATTGAAGCAGCACTCATTGGTTACCAGCGGGGAGCGGCCCTGATTCCAGATGATCCATATGTAAAATCAAGAATTTCAGAGCTCTCGGCTGTTACCACTAACATAAATGAAAATCAGAATGCTTATTTGCTGGCTGTTTCGAAGGGAGATAAATCGTTTGAGGCAAAAAATTATACCAAAGCACTTTCAGAATACCGGTATGCCAGCTGGTTAAAGCCGGATGAAACTTACCCAAAAGCAAGAACTGAAGAGATTCAGAACATAATGCAAAACGTGAAAGCTAAAACGGATCAAGTTCCGAAAGAGGTTGCAGCGATTGAAGTTATCACTGAAAAAGCAGTTGACAATATCCCAACGGCAGATGAATTGCAAAAGCCGATATCGTCATCCAAAGAAAAATCAGAAGAAATTAAGCAGTCAGAAGTTAGTACCATCGCCGAAACACTGATACCTCAGGCTAATAACACTGACATCCCTGATATAAAGAAAGACAATCCGGTAGAAATACTTTCCATAGCAAACGCTGAAATAAAACAGGGGCCTCCCCTTCCGGAAACAAAAACTCAATTGCATGAGCCCATAACGGTACCTGATTCAACTCAGAATCAATATGAAAGGGTGCTGGCATCGGCTGACAATTCCTTGAGTGAAAGCAGGTATGATGCTGCCGTATCCGGATACCAGTCGGCCCTGCTGCTGAAACCTGAAGAAGAGTATCCCAGGAGACAGATAGAGATGATAGCAGATTTGCCTGGAAATCAGAAAGCACACATAGCACGGCCAGAAACGAAAACAGGAGTTTCGGTTCAGCAGGTTACTGAAACTGCCGTCACGGATCCCAAAAACACTCCTACGACTTTAAAGCAGCAGGTCGTTAAACCTGATGTTGTCAAAATAGCACCCGCCAAACAAAGTGCAGATGAAGAAAGCTACTCCAAAGCCATTGATTTTGCTGACAAAGCATTTGCTGACCAGAATTATCAGCATGCGGTTAACGGGTATAAAGCTGCGCTGAAAATTAAGCCTTCAGAGAAATATCCACAGGAAAAAATCGAATGGATTAATACCATTCTCGACGGGCAGAAGGTAGTTCAGGAAAAATACAAAAACCTGATAATTACCGCTGATAAAGCCTTTAGTGATAAAAAATACTCTGATGCCTTGTCAGGTTATCAGTCAGCACTGGTGGTTCTGCCTGCACAGAAATACCCACTGGAGAAGATAGCTGCCATCAATGTAATAATGGGACAATCAAAAGCGCTTGACGATACTTATTCGAAAACAATAGCTTCTGCTGACCGGGCATTTGCCGAAAAAAAATACTCCGAAGCTTTAAACCGCTACGAGAACGCATTAAAACTAAAACCTTCGGAAGAATACCCTGAACAAAGAATTGAAGCAATTAACACACTTCTTGGACTGACCAAAGAGCAGCAGGAGAATTACCGTAACGCAATAAGTTTAGCCGATCAGTCAATGGCTGAAAAGAGTTATGATGAGGCACTCAGGAACTATCAGTCGGCTTCGGAAATCAAACCCGGTGAAGCATATCCGAAACAAAAAATTGCTTCGATCAATGTTATACTGGGGCAGCAAAAAGCTAAACAAGACAGATATTCTGTTGCAATCAGGGATGCAGATTTGGCTTATGAGGATAAAGATTATGTAGCTGCTATTACTTCATACAAATCAGCCCTCGGACTATTTCCTGACGAAACCCACCCAAGGGAACGGATTGAAACTATCAATGCATTGCTGATTGCTCAGAAGGCTTCACGCGAAGGCTATAATAAGGCTTTAATGGCTGCTGAAAAAGCATTTGCGGCCAAAGATTACCCGGCAGCTATTTCGGGGTTTCAGTCAGCCCAGGCATTTCTTCCTGAAGAAAAATACCCTGACGAAAGAATTACTGTAATTGTAGGAATCATTTCGATGGAGAAGGAGAGACTCGACAGACAGTATAATGAGTATATCAGTCAGGCTGACCAGTTGTTCCTGGCCCAGGATTTTCTGCTGGCCCAAAAAGCTTACTACATGGCTTCGGCACTGAAGCCTGAGGAAGAATATCCGAAAGCCAGGCATGAAGAAATTGCAGGACTTCTGTCGGCAAGGGCCAGAGCTGTAAAAGAAGCATATAACAAGGCTATCACAGATGCTGACAACGCATACAAGTCACTTATTTTTGATCAGGCGGTTAACTCCTATTCGAAGGCTCTCGAAATAAAACCCGGAGAAATATACCCCGGACAAATGATAGCCCGTATAAGGAAGTATATGATGGAAAACTCTGTGGTAGAGGTTACATCCGAAGGGTTTCTGCTAAAAAAGGATTCCGAAAAAAGCTTCAGTTTCAAACCTGTGGATATAAATCTGCGTAAAAATAATTACCTGGTAGTAAGAGCTCGTAATACCGGGAATATAGCACCAAAGCTCTATATAAACTATGGCTGCGATAAACTGAAAAACGGCGGTATCGTTTTGAAAAATATCAATACCGGATTATTAAACGATTTTGTAATCAATATCAGCATGCAGGATAAGTGGTTTCGTGAGGATAACAACTGGCTGAGTTTTTACTCCGAAAATGGCGACCTGGAAGTGGCGTCAGTACGCATTTCACAGGGAAAATAAAACGGCAAACGTACAACCAATATTGAAATTCAAGTTCCGGATCAGCCTTCAATTTCTTTTGCCTTATCCCAGTATACATCCATTTCGGCGAGGTTCATATCATGAAGATTTTTACCTTCGGCATTTACCGCTTTTTCGAGATACTTAAAACGACTGATAAACTTGCGGTTGGTACGTTCGAGAGCAGTCTCGGGATTTACATTTATAAAGCGCGCATAATTAACCAGGGCAAACAGTACATCACCAAACTCTGATTCTGTTTTCTGAGCATCGGCTCCATTCGCAAGTTCATGCTTTAGTTCACCTATTTCCTCTTCTACTTTTTCCCATACCTGCGTGGGATTGTCCCAGTCGAACCCAACTCCTCTCACCTTATCCTGAATACGATACGCTTTTATCATGGCAGGTAAGGACATTGGAACTCCTTCGAGCACTGATTCGCGTCCTTCCTTGAGCTTAATTTTTTCCCAGTTATCTTTTACATCGGTAGCACTATTAACCTTCACATCACCATAAATATGCGGATGCCGGTTAATCAGTTTTTCATTTATTCCTTTCAGAACATCAGCAATACCAAATGTGCCGGTTTCTTCGCCAAGTTTTGCATAAAAAACCATATGCAGCATCAGGTCGCCAAGTTCCTTGCGAATTTCATCAAGATTGTTTTCGAGTATTGCATCCGAAAGTTCATAGGTTTCTTCGATGGTAAGGTGACGGAGCGAGTCGAAAGTCTGCTCCTTATCCCATGGACATTGAGCCCTCAGGTCATCCATAATAGTTAAAAGTCTCTCAAATTCAATAAGCCGCGTATCCATTGCTTTTTTTTTGTAAAGGTACAGATTGTGAGTGGGGTGAATAACCTGAGGTTAATAACTCGTGAAAATAACCTGAAAGAGTGGAGATACCAACAACTTCAGGTAAAACGTAAGGAAATAAAAGTTACAGCAATCCCGGTGGCAGGAAGTGACTTTGAACAGCTAAAAAGCCCTGTTTTGTCCATGTATTCCGCCTGTTTCAAAAAAAAACTTTGCCGAATGCACGAATGGCTGTAATTTTGCGTTATTCTGATGGCCTTTAAGGGCCATTTTTATTAATCAAGGAATAATGCCCCGAATCAGCTCAAAAACAACTTATATAACTCTGATCCTGCTTGTGCTCGTTAAACTGCCGGTTTTTGCCCAGCATAAACTCTGGGGTTCAAATCTGTTGCTCGAAGGTCGCGTTAATTATGGTTTTATGATAAACCATCATCTTGAAATGAAGATTTTCAATGCTCATTTCCCCTCTTTCGAAGTCAACCTGGGCAAAGAAACATTCGGTCGCGAACGATGGCAGTATTTATACAACTACCCGGTTATTGGAGTAAGCTACTGGTATTCACAGATGGGAAATTCCGAATTTCTTGGAAGTGCAAATGCCGTATTCCCTTACGTTAACTATCCAATACTCCGAAACCGGAAACAAGAACTCAACTTCAGGGTAGGCCTGGGTCTCGCTTATCTTACAAAACGATTCGACCGTATTGATAACTATAAATATATAGCTATTGGCTCGCATATAAATGCAGCTATCAACCTGATGGCTGAATACCGTGTGAGGATAAATCCACGGATGAACGCGGCCGTAGGGCTGGCACTTATGCATTTTTCGAATGGCTCGACCAAAACACCTAATTACGGAATCAATACGCCATCCATAAATTTAGCATTTGCCTACCGTTTGAGTAAAGAGAATCCTCAGCTGAATAAAAAGATGACCCCTGGATTGTTTATTTTCGAATTTCCGGGAACAAAATCACTTGATCTATCCATGGGAGCAACTGTTGCCTACAAGGATATGGGCAGCGAATACGGACGCAACTTTATGATTTACAACGTATTTGGTAGTATCATGAAACAATTTTCGTACAAAAGCAGTGCTGGAATCGGATTTGATTTAACATACGATGAATCGGACTTTTATTTCGCGAAACTGAAAAAAGTTGAATATAAGCACAACCGGCAGCTATGGCGCTTTGGCATATGCCCGGCATACCAGCTCAGCATGTCGAACCTCTCATATAATTTCGGACTTGGTTATTACTTAAGCGGCAAATTGGCTCCTCAAGACATTTATTTTAAGCTAGGCTTACAATACCAAATTACAACCGGACTTTTTGCCAACCTCACCTTACGGACACATTTCGGCCAGGCTGACTATGTGGGTATTGGATTAGGATACAAGCTGCAGTGGACTTATTTCAAAAAAACATGACAAATCCTTCAAATATAAGATCATACTTCACAAAACCACCATTCAGAAAACTAATGCTGATATTGGTTCTAATGCCATTTGCTGTGTTTACTTCCTGCGAAAAGGATCATTTTTTTGATTTCGCAAAAAGCACAGGTAAAACGGTTACCATCAACAGACCATTCAGCGGAAGTTTTACAAAAGTATTTCTGAAAGATGATGTAGACCTGGTTCTGACCCAGGGCAGTACTTTCAGCATAAAGCTGGAGGGGGGAGAAAACCTGCTTCCGGGTATTGAAACAACTATAAACAACGACCAGCTGACTATTGAAAACTCCAATACCTATAACTGGGTACGTTCGTACGACAAAAAAATTACCGCCTACGTCACAATGCCTCATATCCTTGAAATACAATATCAGGCTACCAGCACACTAACAAATACAGATACAATCCGCGAAGATTCCCTTTCGGTATCCGCAACCGGAGGATCAGGGTACATTGATCTGACAATACTCACAGGTACATCTAAACTCAGTATTATCAACGGTTCTGTTGACATGAAGGTAAAAGGCAAGACCAGTGTTAATTTTATATTTTCGGGCGGTTACGGACCTTTTCACTGCCTTGATCTTGAATCGGGATTCCTCTTTATGCGCAATGCCAGTCCGAACGATTGTTATGTAAACGTAAATCATCATCTCGAATATGAGATCATGGGTCTCGGAAACATTTATTATAAAGGAAATCCTCCCGAAATATCGGGAACGGCTACCAGCAGCGGGAAACTAATCAAATATGACTAAGATTGTGCTGGTATTCTTCTTAATAATGTGGTACCAGAACAGTCTATCTTTTCCCTTTTGAGAGTTCGAGTATTCTATAATTCTGACCCCTTCATTTTAAACTGTAAATCCTATCTTTGTGGCTTCATCCACTGAAAGCCGATGAAATACCGTTTATGACAGGCATTTCTTTCTCTAAATCAAGCTTCCGATCATGGCCTGCCTATATTCCCTGGCTTATTATAATTATTGTTTTCTGGGTCATCGCCAATACCTCGCTTAAAAAGGATTATAAAACAGGTTTGATTGAAAATGATGCCAAGGGTTATTATGCATATCTGCCGGCTTTTTTCATCTATCACGACTTCAATTTCAGATTTTACTACCAGATTGAGCGTGTGACCTATACCAACTCATTTCCCAGTTACCAATACCTCAGGGTTCATAACAACAAAACGATTAACAAATACTATGCAGGCACGGCGGTTTGCCTTATACCCTTTTTCGTTACCGGACACATTATAACACTGATTGCCGGGCTTCCTGCCGACGGATACAGCTATTATTATACATTGCTTGTGCACATCGGGGCTTTGTTTTATCTGTTTTTAGCATTGATTGGATTGCGCAAACTACTGCGAACCTACCAGATTGAAGAGCACGTAATTGCTCTTATCATGCTGGCAATTGTTTTTGGAACAAACATCTTCTACTATGTAATTACCGAGTTTGCCATGTCGCACCTGTATTCATTTACAGCGATAACCTGGTTCTGCTATAATGTTCGAATGTATTTTACCGGTAAAAAAAGTCTGCACCTCGTTTACATCGCACTTTTGCTTGGAATAATTACTCTTATCAGGCCTGTAAATTTGATGATTCTGCTTTCTGTACCCTTTTTAGCTGGAAGCCGAAAACAGCTGTTGTCAGGCTTCATAGCGATGTTTGAAAAAAAAGGGATACTTGTTCTGGCTATCATTTGTTTCCTGGCCATTGTTTCAGTTCAGCTAATTATTTACAAGCTTTCCACCGGTAGTTTTATCGTTTATTCCTACAAGCAGGAAGGTTTCAATTTCCAGAATCCTCAGGTTTTGAATTTCCTGTTCAGCTACCGCAAAGGGATGTTTGTTTACACACCCTTGTTATTTCTCAGCCTGGCAGGATTAATCAACATGTTCAGGACAAGTCGATTCAGCTTTTTTTCACTGCTTGGCTTTTTGTACGCTCTGGTTTATGTGCTCTCTTCCTGGCATATGTGGTTTTATGGCGGAAGTTTTTCACAGAGGGTAATGATTGATTTTTATGCGTTTTTTTCGATTCTGCTGGCTATTGCTATTCAAGGTATCAGCTATTTGAAAATAAAAAAGGTCTTTATCAGTCTTATTGTTCTGGTAATAATTGTTTGCCAGGTGCAGACGTATCAATACCGTAAAGCCCATATTCACTGGTCGGAAATGACTAAGGAAAAATACTGGGATTCGTTTCTGAGGCTGGACAGGCTGATAAAATAAATGAACTCGCAGTTTGAACTTCGCCAAATACCCAAATTCTTTTTCAAAACCAAAACCCTGATTCCTGAAATGCAAAAGCCCCGCCTAAGCAGGGCTTTGAGTTACTATGATGCAGGGAAAATATACTCTTAGTACATTCCACCCATACCGCCCATACCAGGATTTGGCATAGCTGGTTCTTTATCATCTTTAGGTTCGAAGATTACACACTCAGTTGTAAGCATCATACCAGCAATTGAGGCTGCGTTTTCAAGAGCTACGCGGGCTACTTTAGCAGGATCGATAACACCTGAATTGTAGAGGTTTTCATAAACCTCGGTACGTGCATTGAAGCCGAAATCATCTTTACCATCTTTCACTTTCTGAACGATGATTGATCCTTCGAAACCTGCATTTGCAACAATCTGGCGAAGTGGTTCCTCGAGAGCGCGTTTTACGATCTTGATACCCAGTTCTTCATCCTGATTGTCAGTTTTAACATTTTCGAGAACACTTATAGCACGGATATATGCAACACCGCCACCAGGGATAGTACCTTCTTCAATAGCAGCGCGGGTAGCGTGCAGAGCATCAACAAAACGGTCTTTCTTTTCCTTCATTTCCATTTCGCTGGCTGCGCCTACATAAATAACTGCAACTCCACCGCTAAGTTTAGCCAAACGCTCCTGAAGTTTTTCGCGATCGTAATCGGATGTGGTAGTTTCGATCTGAGCTTTAATCTGGTTAACGCGGGCGACAATACCTTCCTTAGCACCTTTTCCGCTAACAATAGTAGTGTTGTCCTTGTCAATATTGATTTTTTCAGCCTGGCCAAGGTAACTCAGGTCAGCATCTTCGAGGCGGTATCCCTGTTCTTCTGATACAACTGTTCCGCCAGTCAGTATTGCAATATCCTGCAGCATTTCTTTACGACGATCACCAAAGCCTGGTGCTTTTACTGCCACAATTTTGAGTGAACCACGAATCTTGTTCACTACTAAAGTAGCAAGGGCTTCACCATCAACATCTTCGGATATGATAAGCAGTGGACGTCCGGTTTGAACTACTTTTTCGAGTACCGGAAGCAGATCCTTCATGCTGCTGATTTTCTTGTCATGAATCAGGATATATGGATTTTCGTAAACAACTTCCATTTTCTCTCCATCAGTAACAAAATAAGGTGAGATGTATCCGCGATCGAACTGCATTCCTTCAACAACTTTTACAGTTGTTTCGAAACCTTTAGCTTCTTCGATGGTAATAACACCTTCTTTGGAAACTGCTTTCATTGCTTCAGCAATTTTTTCACCAATAAAAAGATCATTATTACCTGAAATGGTAGCAACCTGTTTTATTTTTTCGTTGCTGTCGCCAACTTCTTTTGATTGTTTTTTTATGTTAGCCACAACCAGTGCAACCGCTTTATCAATACCACGTTTCAAATCCATAGGATTTGCTCCGGCAGTAACATTTTTCAGTCCGGTCGTAATAATTGACTGTGCAAGGATGGTTGCAGTTGTTGTACCATCACCAGCTATGTCAGCAGTTTTGGATGCAACTTCCTTTACCATTTGAGCTCCCATGTTTTCAACGGGGTCTTTCATTTCAATTTCTTTTGCAACCGAAACGCCATCCTTGGTGATTTGTGGTGCACCATAAGTCTTTTCAATGATTACATTACGTCCTTTAGGACCCAGGGTAACTTTAACTGCGTTTGCCAAAGCATCAACGCCTTTTTTCATGCGGTCGCGGGCTTCGCTTTCGAAAATTATTTCTTTGCCTTTCATTTCTGAAGTTTTTTTGTGTTAATAAATTAGATTACAGCCAGGATATCGCTTTCGCGCATGATCAGGTAATCTTTACCTTCGATGTTGATTTCGGTACCTGAATATTTACCGTACAATACCTGATCGCCAACTTTAACTGTAATTGGTTCATCTTTTTTACCATTTCCAACGGCTACAACTGTGCCTTTCTGTGGTTTTTCCTTAGCAGTATCGGGTATAATTATACCACCTGCTGTTTTTTGTTCGGCTGCTGCCGGCTCAACCAGTACTCGGTCGGCCAAAGGCTTTACATTTACCTGTGCCATGTTCTTTACTTGATTTTTATGTTTAACTGAAAAATAAAATTTCTATGAGTGCTTTTGCATTGTCATAATTCATGCCAAAGTTAAAACTGACTATCGCGAACGACAATATAGCATACCACTCTATATGCTCGTTAATAGCACCTTAGCATACAATTCATTGAATTTGTGCGGAAAATTACTTTAACAGTTGAAGTCTGTAAAAAAAGAATGTCAGAATGTATGTGACATTCTGACATTCAGCAAATAATCTATGGGATCGTTTTATTTTTCTTCCTTTGGAGCAGCCTGGAAATCCTGAACCGGCTGAGCATTTTCATCAATATTCTGACGGAGTTCCGTATCGGCTGTTCCTTGCTTGCCATTTCCACGTGGAATCACAACAATTGAAAAAAGACTGAGTACTAAAAGTGCTACAGCTAATCCCCAGGTAAATTTCTCGAGAAAATCAGCGGTCTTACGAACACCCATGTACTGATTAGATGAGGAAAAGTTAGAAGCCAGGCCTCCCCCTTTTGAATTCTGAACCAATACAACCAGTATCATCAGAACACAAGCTATCAGGATTAAAACCGAAACAAAAATAAAAGCATTCATACCCTCTTTTTTTTATGTATTTATAAATGTGTTACTTACGTTTAATATCTATTTCTTTTATTTGGCCTGCAAAGTAACTACTTTTTTCGGGAATAAGCAACATGAGTTTTTCATAAATTTTTATTGCCATCGCATAAAATCCCTGTTGCTCATAAATCTTTGCCAGAGTTTCGCTTACTATATCCTCAGGAAGACTCGCACTCTGCCTCGATTTATCCTCCGGATTGTAGAATTCGCGCTTGGGAGCTGTGATTCTTGGTTCCTCACGTATAAATCTGTCAATCAAATCACTATGCGAACCGATAGGTTCAGTTAAAATTTCTTGTGCAACTGTTCCAACATAAATAAAATCAACCTCCGATGGTTCTGTTTCAGCAATATGCACTTCGCTCAAACGCCTGAAGAATACGTCAATTAAAGGATTGTGCGGAACTTCCTGAATTTCTGTTTCCTCAATACTACTGTGGCCATGAAAGTTACCAGAATCAATCGCTCCAACAACAGGTTCATCCACTACTGTTGCTTCTGTGGTCAGAGATTGAGTATGAGGGTGAATACTGTCTTCAGCCCCGGCAGTGATTTCCCTGAGTGCTGCACTACTGTATGTATCCTTACTATGACTATAATTTCCTTCGATCATGGCTTTCAGCATGCTCCGGTCACCGGCGTATGCCGCAGCAAGCCTTAATGACAACGGATATGCCTCATGTGCGGTATTGTACAGATTCCTGGCGAGCATCATTCGTGCAACCTGAAAATACGGATACTCTTTAACCAACAACCAGAGCTCATCAACTGTTGAATTATCAAGCAGAGAAGGATCTTTCAGATATTTGTCAAATGTTTCAGGAGTCATTTCCGGCTGATACTATTCAGTTTAGTTCGTTTATTCTAAAGTTTAATCGGATGCCCGGCCAACGAATGAAGTGCTATCCGATTTCAGATTTGCCCTTCTTTTACCAGTTCACTACAGCTTTATTAAAAATATCCTGGGCTAACTCATCATTGATAAGATCAATTAATGACTCTTCCACATCGGCAAGGCGTTTTTTTGCATCGTAATCCTGAAAGCGGGAGAAATTGCTTTCAAAATCCTGTTTAGGATCCTGTTTGTTGGTAAACCTTATATTTACTGTTATTTTTAAACGCTGCAAAGCTGCCTGCTGATCGCCTGTAATAGCAACAGGTTCCGTAGTATATCCAGTAATTTCACCTTCCAGATTCAGATCTCCATTCGAACTTACAAGTATTAGTCCTGATTGACTTGTAAATTTATCACGAATTATTTCGGTTAATTTGCGGCTCAGGGTCGGTTGAACAAGCAGAGCATTATTAGGCAGATAGCTTACCGAAATAGTTTTTACAGCAGGCGAAATACTGGCGCCGGTAAATGAGTAGCTGCAGCCTTCACTCAGGCTGGCTGTAAACAGTACAGCAAAAAGCGAAAGTAAAACCAACAGGTTACCGGAAGCATTATTTTCCCCTGAATTTCTTCTATCCTTTAATTCCATATTCTCTAATCTTACGGTAAAGTGTTCGCTCCGAGATACCAAGTTCTTTTGCTGCATTGCGCCTGCGGCCTTCATGTTTGTCGAGTGCCCGGCGGATCAACTCGAGTTCTCTTTCCTGAAGGGAAAGTGATTCTTCCATTATTTCGCCATGAATGAATGATTCTTCATCAACCGGAGAAACCCTGTCGTGTACAACTACCCTGCTGGTGTCCTGTCGTTGAGGCTCATTGTTATAATGCTCGGAAATATGCGTCGGAGCTGTGTTGAAATGATTTGCAACCTCATCGTGCCCGATTATTTCACCTACCAGCTTTTTCAGATCTGTAATATCGCGGCGCATATCGAAAAGCACCTTATATAACAGCTCTCTTTCTGACATTTCATTGCCTTTGTTTACGTCCTTAAACAGCACAGGCAAATCGCGCCGTACTGTTTCAGGAAGATAACGCTGAATAGTAGTTCCGGTAACATTCCGGTTACGCTCAATAATCGAAATCTGCTCCGTGAAATTTTTCAATTGCCTTATGTTACCTGTCCAGCGGTAATTCATCAGTACCTGACGGGCTTCCTCATCAAGTTCAAGCACAGGCATACGGTATTTCTCGGCAAAATCAGAAGCAAACTTGCGGAACAACAACACAATATCATCCTTGCGTTCGCGCAGAGCAGGAACGGCAATGGGTACAGAATTCAACCTGTAGAATAAATCCTGCCTGAATTTACCATGATCAATTGCCATCTGCACATCAACGTTGGTGGCAGCCACAACACGTACATCGGTCTTCTGGCTTTTGGATGATCCTACTTTAAAAAATTCGCCTGATTCGAGAACACGCAGTAATCTTACCTGTGTGGACAAAGGCAACTCAGCCACTTCGTCAAGAAAAATAGTTCCTCCGTTAGCAACCTCGAAATATCCTTTCCGGGCTTCATGTGCACCTGTAAAAGATCCCTTTTCGTGGCCGAAAAGTTCAGAATCAATCGTGCCTTCAGGAATTGCACCACAGTTAACAGCAATGTAAGAGCCGTGTTTGCGCGAACTCAGTTGGTGAATGATCTGTGGAAATATTTCTTTACCTACCCCGCTTTCACCGGTTATAAGTACACTCAAATCAGTTGGAGCAACCTGCCTGGCTATATCTATTGCTCTTTCGAGCAGGGGCGAATTACCAATTATACCAAAACGTTGCTTTATCGAAATTATATCCATCGTCACGAATAGCTTTTGCTCTATTTCCATGCAAAGTTAAGACTAATATTGTAAAACAATTAAGCCGTTTAACGTTTTTTGGCAGTATTGCTGACAAAATGACAAATTTTTATTATTTGCTATAGATCAAATACATATGCAAAAAAAATCCGGAGCAGCGTCCGGATTTGAATAATAGATTATACTGAATGAGATTATCTCCTGATAATTGCATTCAATTCTTTTTCGAATACGTCTACAAGTCTTTTCATCAGTTTATCTATCTCTGTATCAGTAAGCGTTTTTTGATCGTCCTGCAAAATAAAACTCACTGAATACGATTTCTTGCCGGCTTCAACCTTTTCGCCTTCATAAACATCGAACAAGTTCACTGCACGCAGTATTCCTTTTCCATTGCGATAAGCCAATGACTCAATATCAGTAAATGCCGCACTTTTATCCAATACCAGGGCAAGGTCGCGACGCACCTCAGGGAAACGTGATATTTCACTGAATTTTACACTGTCAGGCTTCACAACATTCAGCAAGGTTTTCCAGTCCACTTCAGCATAATATACTTCCTGCTTAATGTCGAATTGCTTCAGAATACCGGCATTCAGACGTCCGATCTGGACTATTTGCTTCGTATTGATACTAAAAGCCTGACCTTCAGCAAAAATCCGATTGTCAATTTCGGATGCAACAAGTTTATTGGTGGCAATTCCTGTTTTACGAAGCGTTGCAAACACAATAGATTTCAGAAAATGATGATCCGTCTTACGGGAAGGAGAATACCAGCTTTCGCTTTGCTGATTGCCTGTAACAAAAACAGAGAGCTTTTTATTCTCGGTATATTTACGGGTAACATCATTACTCTCCGCCTGCTTAGGGTTGTACGTGTACACATTGCCGAATTCATAAAACTTCAGATCCTGCATGCGACGGTTAAGATTGTACGAAACACTTTCAAGTCCGCTGAATAGCAGTGTCTGCCTCATTACTCCCAGTTCTCCGCTGAGCGGATTCAGAATTTTAACACATTCATCGAATGAATAGATATCCGATTTCGAATAATATGCTGAACTGCTGAGTGAATTGGTTAGTATTTCATTAAATCCGTTATTGCTTAAATAATCAGCAAGCTTTTGCTGAAGTTTTTCAGGATCGGGTTTACGGCTATAGGACAAAGATGAATGCACCGAATCGCTCAATTCAATATTGTTATACCCATAAATACGCAAAATCTCTTCTACCACATCAGCTTCGCGGGTAACATCCACTTTAAACGGAGGAACGGAGAGCAACAAACCTTCTTCATTCTCCGAAAGTATCTGAATAGCCAGCGATGTGAGTATACTTTTAACCAGGCTCTTATCAATGTTTTTTCCAATAAGGGTGTTGATCCTTTTGAATGATACTTCAATTTTAAAGTTCTGAACCGGATTGGGGTATACATCAACAATTTCCGAAGAAATAGTTCCACCAGCAATTTCCTGTATCAATAAAGCAGCGCGTTTCAGTGCATAAACCGTAATATCCGGATCAGCACCACGCTCAAAACGGAAAGAAGCATCAGTTTTCAGCCCGTGAAGTTTGGATGTTTTGCGAACATGTGTACCATCGAAATAGGCACTTTCGAGAAATATAGAGGTTGTTTTTTCGGTTACACCTGATTTTGCTCCGCCAAAAACTCCTGCAATACACATGGGTTCGTCCGCATTGCAAATCATCAGATCGTTGGAACTCAGGCTGCGTTCGACTCCGTCGAGAGTAACAAATTTACTTCCTTCGGGCATTTTCTTTACAACAACCTGATTCCCGCTCACAAAAGCTGCATCAAAGGCATGCAGCGGCTGACCTGTTTCCATCAACACGTAGTTTGTAATATCAACTACGTTATTGATCGGTCGCAGACCCACTGCTTTCAGCCTGTTACTCAGCCAATCAGGTGATTTTCCGACTTTGATTCCATTAATTGTTACTCCCGAATACCTGGCACAAGCTTCAGCATTGGCAATAGTAACAGTTACAGGGAGTGAATTATTTTCTGTTTTAAACTTCTCAACAGCAGGGCGTTTAAGGTCAACACTTTCGTGTTGTTTTTCACGGTTATTTATCGCAGCTGCAAGATCGCGTGCAACTCCGATGTGAGAGATAGCATCAGCCCTGTTCGGAGTAATTGCTACTTCAAATACGGTATCAGCTACTACACCAAAATACTCGGAACCAGGCATCCCTATTGCTGCATTTTCGTCAAGAACCATTATGCCGGCATGTGAATCGCCAAGGCCCAGTTCGTCTTCAGCACAAATCATCCCATCGCTGGGTTCTCCGCGAAGTTTACCTGCCTTGATTGTAAAAGATTGGTCCCCACTGTAAATAACAGTGCCAATTGTTGCGACCGGAACACGTTGCCCTGCAGCCACATTAGGAGCTCCACATACTATATCCAATACTTTATCACCTCCGATATCAACCTTGCAACAGGTAAGCTTATCGGCATTCGGGTGCCGTTGTGTGGAGAGCACATGTCCGATAACAATGCCTTTCAATCCACCTTTAACGGATTCAAATTCTTCGATAGCCTCTACTTCGAGGCCGCAATCGGTAAGTATTCGTGCGACTTCGACAGGCGCGAGGCTAACATTTATATACTCTTTAAGCCAATTGTAGGAAATTTTCATTATAAGTTCTTTACGGAGGCGCAAATTTAGGTATAATTTAGATTTGCAGGAAGCCCTATAACTACCTATTGCATCAAAATAAAAGCCACGCATTCTCCTGATCAGAGCAGAAACTAAAAACCAGTCAGAATAAAAATTATCTGATGAAGCTGATTACAGATGTGACAGGTCATTTCAACTTTGCTTATTCTTTTAGTATTTATTTAAGCACACCACCAATTAATGTGTATTTTTGGCTCTCACAATCATACTTTTAACTAAAACGCTTTGAAAAAAATCTTCTTCTCCACAATTCTGTTACTCACTTTTTCTGTGATGTTGATCAGTTGGGGATACACCGGTCATTATAAGATCAGCGAATCGTCATCGCTTTCATTCAATACGCAGATGCAGGATTTTCTCTCCTGGGTTGATTTTTTGAGCGATCATTCCTCGGATGCTGATTTTCGTAAGGACAGCGATCCTACAGAAGGACCGAAACATTATATTGATATCGACAATTACAGCGAATTTACTTCCTCAGGGCGCATCCCCCAGACTCTAGATTCAGTGGTTGCCATTCACGGGTATTCGTTTGTTGAAAACAATGGATTTTTGCCCTGGGCTACCAAAACATCATTTGACTCCCTGACCAATTGTTTGCAAAGACGCGATTTTACAAAGGCTCAGATTTTCGCAGCCGATCTCGGACATTATGTTGCTGATGGTCATATGCCGTTGCATATTACCAAAAACTACAACGGACAACTCACCGGCAATTCAGGTATTCACTCCCGTTTTGAGTCGACCATGATAAATGCAAATATCTCACAGATTGTGTATGCTGGTGATTCAGCAACCGAAATTACTGATGTGAACCAATTCATTTTTGAGTATCTGTATGCCAATTACATTTATTGCGATTCGATACTGGCTGCTGACAATTATGCTAAAACATTCTCAACCAGTTATTCATCAACCGAATACAAAACCGCTTTGTGGGATAAAAGCAGAAGTTTTACGATTCCCTTGTTTGAACGTGCATCCAAATCACTTGCTTCACTCATATATTCCGCATGGCTGCAAGCAGGAAGCCCACCGCTAAGTACAGCATCGGTTGCTGATCTAAATCCGGCAAACAATGCAATTTTGTTCCAGAATATCCCCAATCCTTTTACTTCATCGACATTAGTCAGTTATATTCTGAAGGAAAATGCTCCTGTTACACTAAGTGTTTTCGATATCAACGGAAAGAAAATTGAAACCCTGGTTCAGAAATCCATGCTGGCAGGCAGCTATTCGTTTGAGTGGAATCCTGGCAGAATTCCGGCAGGTATGTATTACATGGTTTTACAAACCGGAGAATTTTTTCAGGTTAAAAAAATGGTGTATTCAGGACAGGATTAGATTGCACTAATTGTCATAAGACCTACAAAGTGCTTATTCAAAAGTATTGATAGTTGCTGTTCAGTGTGTGAATAAGTGTTAGCTTATCATTGCCCATTCCGACTTTTTGTTTCGCAGGTAATCGAGATATCGAACCATACGCTGGTTTTCCGGTTTCTCCAGATGAGGATCAGTTTCAAGTAGTTTCTGCGCCATATTACGGGCGGCACGGAGCATTTGCTCATCGCGCACAATATCAGCCAATTTCAGATCCAGAATGCCACTCTGCCGGGTACCTTCGAGATCGCCGGGACCACGGAGTTTAAGATCGACATCCGATATTTCGAAACCATCTGTTGTCCTGACCATGGTCTCAATTCGGGTTCGGCCATCGGAAGTAAGATTGAATCCTGTCATCAGAATACAATGGGATTGATCGGCTCCCCGTCCTACCCTGCCCCGTAACTGATGCAGTTGCGATAGCCCGAATCGTTCAGCATTTTCGATCACCATTACTGAAGCATTAGGCACATCAACACCAACTTCAATAACGGTGGTTGCCACCATTATCTGGGTTTCGCCATTTTTGAATTTCATCATCTCTGAATCCTTTTCATCCGCTTTCATTCGGCCATGTACCATGCTTAGTGTATAAGAAGGCGATGGGAAAAACTGTTTCAGGTATTCAAAGCCATCGTGCAAATTCTTAAGATCAAGCATTTCGGATTCCTCTATCAAAGGGTATACAACGTATATCTGCCGGCCTGAAGCAATTTGCTGGCGCATAAAATTATACACTTTTTCGTGCCCTGATTCATAAAAATGGTAGGTTTTGATAGGTTTACGTCCCGGCGGCATTTCATCAATTACTGATAGGTCCAGATCACCATACACCGTCATGGCCAGAGTTCTTGGTATTGGTGTCGCCGTCATTACAAGTATATGAGGTGGCACCTCACTCTTACTCCACATTTTGGCGCGCTGTGCCACACCAAACCTGTGTTGTTCGTCAACCACCACCAATCCAAGGTTTTTGAACTGCACTGTATCTTCTATCAGGGCATGTGTGCCGATAATAATATGCAGTTCGCCTGATTGCAGCATAGGGTGAATATCCTTTCGGCGCGCCTTTTTTGTACTTCCGGTAAGAAGTTCAACTTTCACATTCATTCCATTCAGGAACTTTGAAATAGTAGCAAAATGTTGATTTGCAAGAATCTCGGTCGGAGCCATGAGGCATGCCTGAAAACCATTGTCCAGAGCAATCAGCATACACATGAGTGCCACGAGGGTTTTTCCACTACCAACGTCACCCTGAAGCAAGCGATTCATCTGCCTGCCCGACCCAAGATCGGAGCGTATTTCGCGAATAACTCTTTTCTGTGCATTTGTAAGCTCAAAGGGAAGGCATTCCTTGTAAAACCCATTGAAAAGATCTCCAATCAGCCCGAAAACACTTCCCTTAACTTTCTGTGAACGGGTCATCTTATAACGCAGTAAACGAAGCTGGATAAAGAAAAGCTCATCAAATTTAAGCCGGGCTCTGGCCTTTTCAAGTCGCTCAGTATCAGGCGGGAAATGAATATTATACATAGCTTCTTCCCTGCCAACCAGTTTAAACTCATTTATAATTTCAGAGCTCAACGTCTCGGGAATCAGTCCTTTCAGTTGTGTGATTAGTGTGCGCGTTATTTTCGAAATAGCCCTGGTACTTAAGCCGTTAAGCTTCATTTTTTCCGACGAATTATAAATCGGATGAAGAGGATCAGCCGGCTGTGCAATAAATTCGGCTACAGTCTCTACTTCGGGGTGGGAGATATTGTACCTTCCATTGAACAAGCTGGGTTTGCCAAAAACGACCCATTCGCTGCCAGATGTAAATTTATCTTTGACCCAGTTTATGCCCTGAAACCAAACCAGGTCAATAAAACCACTCGCATCCCTCAGGGTAACTACCAATCTTGAACTCCGTCCCTGTCCAGCAAGCTGCACATCTGTAACCTTTCCTCTGATTTGCAGATAGGCATTTTCCGAATTAATTTCTCCAATCGGTAAAAATCTGCTGCGATCCACGTGCCTGAAGGGATAATAGGTCAGCATATCGTAATATGTGTTCACTCCGGCATCCTTACGCAAAAGCTCACCTCTCTTGGGACCAACTCCCTTAAGGTACTCTATTGGCGTAAGAAGCAAATCAGCTGACATCGTATGGGTTTAGCAGGAACTAATTCTATATTTATGTGAAGGTACAAATTCCCTTCACCAACACTCATGTTACAAAAGTATAAAAACAAAAGCAACTCTCCGTTGCTGAAGAGTTGCCTGTTTATAAAACTTAATTTCCGTGCTTTCCAGATTTTAATATTCCCAGAGCTGCTGTTCGAAATTAAAGAGTTCTTCTTTAATACGCTCTGATTCAAGAATAGCATCCATACCAGTTGCATAGTCCCGTATTTTCCTGTCATACTGGTTATCTACTTTATAGATATAGCTGCTGAACATTCTTTTCCAGAAAAAATCGTCGTAAGTAAGTCGGGCAGCACCATTAAATCTGTTGAAAACTTCTGATTTAGCCATAATTGGTCTGGCTTCGGGGAAATATATCCAGAAAAGTGGTTTTTCACCTCTCAGAGTTCCATCGTCGCCAATTACATCAATTACAGGACAAATGCCGATGATGCGAACTTCCATCATCGATCGCTGTTTATCAAAGAACCAATCTTCCTTGATCCTGATCTTTTTAATATCCGTGGTATTCAGTTTCTTTACAATAACGGTATCATAAAAGTCATAGGGTGGATATGACCTTTGGAACTGCATGGAATCAGCTTTTTCAACTTTCGACATCAGTTCCTTGAACGACATAGGTGAAATAAACTCATCGGTTGGCGAAGCTGCATCATAGGCAGTAAGGCTACCTTCTTTTATCGCATCCATCATGATTGTCATAAAACTGCGCCAGTTATTATGCGGAACTTCCGGATAATACATAGGCTGATTCATTTTCTCACGCATATCGATCACTCTCCAGACACGCTTGTCCCAGATATAATCCGCTCTGCGGATCCAGGGATAGGCTATAGGATTCTTATCAAGTTTCTCACTTAAATCCACCACTCCATCGCGGGGAGGTGTATTTAATATCTGCTGCCCTTTGCTATCCACAGCAATGAAAAGCAACAATATGGCTATGATCAGAATGTTCTTTTTCATATCAACTACTAAAATCATTTGATTTATTGAAGTGTTAGTACAATCGGTTTAAGGTTACGGTTTTTACCGTCAGGTCCTTTAGCATATATATCTTCGAGGATGATTTTATCTCCCCTTCGGGCTCCGCGGATAAAATCCTTCATTTGTGGTGATAAAACACCGCTATTGCTGGTATAATCGTAGATATCGCCTTTGCGGTTACCGGAAAACTTAAAGGATGTGATGGTAAAATTCAGGTTGAATTCAAAATCAGGAGGCATACGCGGAATAATAGCTCCGGATGCAAGAAGAACATCTTTATTCACTGAACCGCCCGGGATATTAGCAATAAATGCTTCCGGACTTGGAACATATTTTACACGGTACTCGACAGCACCCATATTTTTCATCCTATCGCCAAGTTTAGCACTTACGGTAACTGAAGCCTTACCAGGAGTTGCAGGTCTTACAACCCACTCCCCACCGCTGCGTGCGATAGTTCCGTTCGAAATACCAGCATTGATCTGATCAGGTGAAACACCGCCTGCTGAAATGGATACAGGGTTATCAACTCCAATGTAGAATACATTCATTTTGGTAGCTGAAACCGATAATGAAGGAGGTGCAACAATGTAATCGAATTTAACAGGGGTCGACTCTATTGAGCCATCCGGTTTCTTATAATTAACAGTACCTGTAACAGTTTTTGGCCCTGGTGAGGTAGCAGGCAAGGTAACTTTAATAACACCATTTTCGCTGGTGCGCAGGCCACCTATATTAGCAGTAAAGCTCTGTTTGCTATCCATTGCAGTAACAAACACCTCGGCTTCGTAGTTTTCACCCTGAAAAACATACTGACTCTTAGGAACTACAGTAGCTCCAACCTGATCAATTTTAAAGTCAGCTTCACCAATTTTACTTTTCAGGTAAGTGATCACATCAAGCTCGGCATTTTGTACTTCGTTAACCAACTTATTAAGAATGGTAACGTTTGCAGCAAGAATAGTATGGTAGAAGTTATGCATCTCCCAGTTTTGCTTTACTTTACTTGCATTATAAAAGGGGCCGTCGAGATCAATACCGAGTTTAATATTGCCACGTTCACCAGGATCAACCAGGTTGAGTAAATCCTGTTTGTATTTGGCAAGCTTAAGTTTCATTTCTGCGGCTTTGCCTTTTGAGCCGTCTTCTGACTTTCCAATGAAGTATATTGTAGTCTCGTTGTACTTATCTTTACTCTTCATCATGTAAAGAGGACGGACTTTAGCTGAATCGATAGAAATTTTCTCCGATTTCGATATTGCTTCGTACTTTACATTGGTAAGATACGATTTCAACTCATCAGAAAGTTTGCGTACTTCTTTAGCTTTCTCCCAATATGGGCCCACTTTTACAGGATCATTTGCATATGCTGACTCGAAGCGGGCATAATAATCAGAAGTTTTACCTGTGAAAGTCTTATTTGTGGTTTCCATGCTGTCGTTCACTACCAGAAAAGCATTCAGAATCTCAACAGACACATTGAGTGCCAATAAGGCCGTTAGTACCAGGTACATCATCCCGATCATTTTTTGCCTCGGCGTCTCTTTATAACCAGCCATAATTAAGCGTTTTCAGTGTTGAATTATTTTTAATGAAGTTACTGTCTACAGTTATTTGCCAAGATTTACGTTCATGGCAGTCAGCATGTTGCCATATACCTGGTTAAGAGCACTCACCCGTTTGGTAAGCTGATCTATTTCCTGCTGATATTTGGTCATGTTGGCTGATGAATCATTCATACTTGTTAGGAATGAACCTACTGTTGATCTGAGCTGGTTGGTTGTTTCGATTTGTTCGTTCGAACTTCTCAGCTGAACTTCATAAATAGTATTGAGAGCGGCAAGGTTGGCAGATATTTTCTGTAACTGATCGTTGTAGGCTTTGCTGTCGAGGGCACTGAAATTCAGCATTTCGGCTGATTTGCTCAGCATTTCGGCTGATATGTTATATTTCTCAGCCAGCCTGTTGGCTGAATCAGTAGCAGTTGATAGACTGTTTGAGAAAGTTTCGGTAGCTGACATTTCCTTTTTAATAGCTGAAGAAACATCATTGTAAACATTTGCCAAAGTTCCTGCTGAAGCTGCTGCTGATTTAATACTGGTCGAAAATTCGCCAACAGTAGTTGCATCCTGCTGAAGAACATCACTAACTTTCTTATAAGAAGAAGATAATTCACCTGCTGATTTGCCGGCATCTTTTACATTCTTCACAAAATCATCTGTTGCTACCGCTGTGCTGGTAACATCGGACATTTTACTAACATTTTCACTCATTTTCCGCATACCGTTGCCGAGACTTTCAATTAACTCGGGTCCAATTTTCGCTTTGGTAAGCATGTCATCAAGTTCCTGGGTTACAGATTTACCTCCGGCTGTTTTTTTGAGTGAACCTGGTTTGCCATCGTGGTACATTCCGGCAAGTTCAGGATAAACCAAACTCCAGTCAGGTTCTGTATGGGGAGGTTCGAAAGCAGAAAAGAAGAATATAATTGCTTCGGTTGTTAAACCCACTATAAGCAGCTGATCAGCATATGCATAGTGGTTGATTTTAAACAGAGCACCGATAATTACAACTGAAGCTCCCCAGCCGTAAAGCTTTGACATAAAGTTTTTGTATGGCTTGCTGCTGACAAAACTTGTTAATCCCATAACCTGATTTTTTGAGTATTATTCTTAATTAATTTTAAATTTCAACGTTTCTGATAGGAGCGAAACCCACTTTCTACTTTTAGTTGTAAATTCTTGAAGCTCGTGCCGGATTATCATCTTTCTGGCGGCCCATGAAATCCTGTACGGTACGGAAACCGATATAACACTTGGCTGAATCCTGATACTCGTATGCACGTGTAGAAACCTGAAGGTAGTAAGCTATATCTTTCCATGAACCTCCGCGAACCAGTTTGCGCTTCATCAATGGAGGGTCATCTTCCTTTGCATTATACATATAAGTAGGGTTCATATCCCAGCTGAACTGTCCGGCTGATTCGTCGTATGCATCGGCACACCACTCTGAAACATTACCAGCCATATCGTAGAGGCCAAAATCATTAGCCGGATAATGTGCAACTACTACTGTCCTGGCTCCTCCATCGTCGATATAATTTCCGCGTAGAGGTTTAAAATTAGCAAGGAAACAGCCTTTGTCGTTACGTGTATAAGGTCCGCCCCAGGGATATGGACTAAAGGTGTTTCCACCGCGTGCTGCCCACTCCCATTCCGATTCGGTTGGCAAACGGAATTCATTAGGAACAGCACTTTTTTTACGCTGCAGGAATGACTCGAGATAGCGCGTACGCCAGATACAGAATGCTGATGCCTGTTTCCAGTTAACACCGATTACTGGATAATTATCGTATGCAGGATGCCAGAAATAGCGCTGAGCAACAGGATCATTATAGCTATATACATAATCATGAAGCCACGAAAGTGTATCAGGATAAACGTTTATAACTTCCTTACGAACATAAACGGAGCGATCTTTCATCCCCTGAGGGCGGTTGGCAAAATTCGCATTCTTCGAATCTCCAGGTTGAGTATAGTCTTTCTTGGAAGCAGCAATCAGGTCAACGAAGTAATATTCGTAAAAAAGTTTGCGCGTGTCAATTTCCTTTTTCCTGAAATATCTTTCGTTTTCGGGCAGGAACATAGGCTCGAGGGCATCTCTGCTTTCTTCTGCATCCCATTTTAGTTCTGTTTCCCAATTAAGGTAAGGCGGATCGTACACTTCACCGGTTTTCTTGTTTTCCGATATCAGAAACTGATCAGGGGTTACTTCTCCCAGCATACGGCGGGCTATTGAGTCCTTCACCCAATACACGAACTGACGGTATTCGTTATTGGTAATTTCGGTCTCGTCCATATAGAAAGCCGTAACAGTGATGGTTCGTGGATTATTCAGGTGAGCATTAGTCACATCCTGATCTCCTGATCCCATGGTGTAGCTTCCCATCGGCACATATGCCATGCCAAAAGGATCAGGTTGATAGAACCTCTCCCTATTCTGAACTCCTATAAGTTCTCCATTGCCGTTATTACGGCAACTGGCAAAAAGTAATGCAATCAGAGAAATGCAAAGCAGTTTTTTCATTGCTGTGTTGTTTGTTTTGAGTCAATTGCAAGCTTTAGAAATGTTAATTCAACTGAAAAACGGGCTTCCTTTTAATTTAGAACAACCCATTGAATCAACAAGCCTTCCGGCGATTCCTGACATCATTTCAGTATGCAATTAACGGGAAGTTTTATTCTTTATTATCCGGGTTAATAAATTTTTTAATAAAGAACCGGTATGTTTGGTATTTAGCATCAGAGATACCGTGTATTTCGGTATCCTGAGCGTGTCTTATCTCTTTCAAGTTTGAAGCGGTAACGTGCCATTATCTCATGACTTCCGGAAGCTGCAATTTTACTTGTGGGAATATCGTAGGCATATCCTATTTCAATATCCTTGTAGGCCACGCCTACCATCATCGAAATCGCATCGCTTATACGGTACGAAACGCCACCCCAGACTTTATTATTGTACCTGGCCATCAGATTGATGTCAGCCTGTATTGTATTACCATCCGATTTAAGAAAAACAGAGGGGGTAAAAACATACCCCTGGTAAGCCGGAAGAGTAATATCGTGACCACCTGTAAGATAATAATGACGGCTGTTCTGATAAGGAATTATCCCCCCTGCATCGCCTGAGGTTTTCTTCGTTTCCAAAATCTGAGTAGAAGAAAATGCTATGTAATACCGGGGTTTTTGCAGAAATACACCAACTGACATATCAGTGATTGTAACTCCGTCGGTGGTAAGTCCCATAAGTACAGGATCACTCTCAACAACAGGATGCAACAGGGATTTATCCGAAATTGAACGGTTGTTGAAATTGGCATTTACACCAAACCCGAGTTTTGCATTTCCAAGATTCATATGATACGAGTAGCCCAGTTTTACAAGCATATTTTTAAACTGTCCTTCTTTATCCTGCGCTAATCCAAACCCTAAGCCTCCGTGCAAAAACCGCACTGGTGCATCTGCTGTAAGCAAAAATGTTTCAGGAGATACCTTGTTATTTTCATCATCCTTAAAACCAACCCATTGCTCTCTGAAGATTCCGGTAACAGTTATCCCATCACTCAGTCCATAAGAACCAGGATTTACGAAAGCATTATTAAACATATTATGAGTCACCTGAGGTTCCTGCTGCGCTTTAAGCCCGGAAAAAAAGGCAAAAAACAAAGTAACTGACAAGAAGTAACGCATAAGTGTTGTCAAGGGCATAAGTGTTGTTGAAAAAACGCGCTAAAGTAATAAAAAATAGGTTTAGGCAAGAATTATCAGGTAATTTGATACAATTAGTTTTCACCAAATGCCTGTTAAATCTGATCTTGCAATTTATAACGCTACCGGTTTCAGATTATTGCAGTAACTCAAGAATGCTGCAAATTGCCTTTTTCATTCTGATGATCAGTAAAAGTTCGGCAAAAGCTATGCTGCTCACAAAAAAAAACAGATAAACAGCCAATCAGAATCCCCTAATTGCGATCAATTATGTAAATTTCAGCCAGTTGCAGTATTCACATGCAATGTTGAACTTTAACGGCAAATATATTCAGAATAGTTGTGGATTCTCATTTTATCTCACGAAATTTGCACCCTCATAAAAATAACCTGAAAAATATTGTTAAAATATTGATTTTATGGACTTTCGACCCGAAAAAATATTTTCAAAAAAGTGGTTTATCAGCTACAGCCTGATTGTTGTTGGCTCAATCATTCTTGCAGCTGGCTTTGTTTTTTTTATTTCGCCTTACAAAATTGTGCCGGGAGGGGTTTATGGTATTGCCATTGTGATACATTACCTTACCGAAGGAATGCTATCATGGGCTCCCTCGGGCTTCCCTATTGGTATGATGGGCCTGATTCTGAATATTCCGTTAACCATTCTCGGCATTAAGATACTGGGTCCCCGGTTTGGAGTAAAAACTGTTGTGGGTTTTGTGCTTACCTCGGTATTTATGGATCTGATTACCTACCTGTTCGGTGAAGCACCGCTGGTTGCCGGCGACGCACTGCTTTCGTCCATTTTTGGAGGAGTGCTTGTGGGTATCGGGCTTGGACTGATTTTTAAATCGAAAGCTACCTCCGGTGGTTCTGATATTGTGGCCATGATACTGGCAAAACATACAAAATTGCCCTTGGGACAGCTTATGATCTACGTTGATTCGGCTATTGTACTGATAGGATTGGCTGTTTTTGCCGATTGGAAAATCCCCTTGTACTCCTGGATCGTGATTTATGTAACCGGAAAGACCATTGATATTGTATTGCAGGGAATGAGTGTCGACAAAACCCTGTTTATCATTTCGGATAAATTTGAAGAAATCCGCAACCGTATTATCAACGATCTGAACAGGGGGGGCACTTATATTCCCGGCAAAGGCATGTACAATGGTTCTGACAAAACAATTATCTTTACGGTTGTGAACCGCCGCGAAATGGCATTACTGGAGGAGTATATTCACGAGATAGATCCTACTGCCTTCCTTACCGTACTGGAAGCAAATGAAATACTTGGCGAAGGTTTCAAATCCCTGAAGGAAAAACTGGAGGATTAACACCTTTTGGTTCAGTTTACAGATTTGAATTAAACCGTAAGTAACGAAAATCAAATACGATGTGGCCTTTCGGTAAAAAACCGGATATGTAATTGTTTTTCTGAAACTTAATATATCTGCATCCACAGCAACGATGTCCGGAATAAACTATTTTAGATTAAGTTGCAGAAAACTGTAAATTGCGCACCACATCTGTGACCTTCCGGAACCAATGAAGCCTGAGGCGGTATTGATCAGATAAAAAAATGCATGGCAGTATGGCGAAAACCAGAACAGACTCATCAATATTTCAGACAGAAAAGCTTTTTTCTGCTAAATGGTTTAAATCCTACGCACTTATTGCCTTCGGCACTTTTCTTGTAGCCGTTGGTTATGTTCTGTTTATCAGTCCCGATAAGATAGTACCCGGCGGCATCTACGGCATCGCCATCATGCTTCATCACCTTTTGGGAACACCTATTGGGTTAACTGCCCTGGCTTTTAATATTCCTCTTACCCTTATCGGCATCAAATTACTGGGACCGCGTTTTGGAGCAAAAACTGTTGTCGCATTTATACTTACATCAATTTTTGTAGATACCTTATCCTATTTTTATGGCTCAAAGCCTCTTGTTCCGGGCGAAACGCTGGTTTCGTGTATATTCGGCGGATTATTTATAGGTATCGGAGTAGCTTTTACCTTTAAGGCTAAGGCAACCAGCGGCGGGAGTGACGTGATAGCAATGATACTGCAGAAATATACCAGGCTGCCTCTCGGACAGCTTATGATGATAGTAGATTCATCCATAGTACTGCTGAGTTATGTTGCTTTTGGCGACTGGAGAATCCCTCTGTTCAGTTGGATAACCATATTTGTACTTGGCCGGGTGGTCGACACGGCTATGCATGGTTTTTCGTACGATAAAACCCTTTTTATTATTTCAGATAAACACGAGAACATACGCGACAGCATTATCGGTGATCTGAAACGGGGAGGAACATTCCTGCATGGAGAAGGAATGTACAGGCACGACAGCAAACAGATTATTTTTACAGTTGTGACCCCCCGCGAACTTTATATGCTTGAGGAATATGTGCACCGCATTGATCCTGAAGCATTTATTGCCGTACTCGACGCATATGAAATCCTGGGAAAAGGTTTTAAATCGCTGAGCGAAAAGGTAGAAGAAAAATAAAAGAGGCCTCTTATGAAGCTAAAGTTCAGCAGATATGTAACGGATTACGATCTAATCAGGGATTATGTAAGAGTCATTCCAGGAAGCCTGTTATTGATGATCAGCCGGAAAAACATAGAAAAACCAGTGCTACTCCTGCTCCTGGTCCCATATCTTTTAACAGGAATTACCGGATGCTCCAAAAGCGAGGAATTGGTGTTTTATCCTAAAAAGGAGCATTATGTAGAGCGTAATATTGAATATGGTATAAATGCGGATACCAGCAGTAATATACAACATTTACTTCTTGATATATATTATCCTTCCTCAGCCGACGACACATTGAAATATCCGCTCGTACTGATGATACACGGAGGCAGTTACCTGAATGGAACAAAAGAATGGGTCGCACCCTCCTGCGAAATACTGGCAGATTCCGGCTTTATAGTAGCAAATATTGATTATCGCCAGGGATGGAGATCCTGCTCAGGCGGAGAGTTTACACTGGAAGAAGCCTTTTATAAAGGGATGCAGGATGCCAATGCTGCCCTGCGATTTCTGATTTCAAATGCCAGCTCGTACCGTATAGATACAAACTGGGTTTTTATTGCCGGCGAAAGTGCAGGTGCCGCCATTGCTCTGAACTGCAGTTTTATTAATGAAGAAGTATCGGAAAAGGTATACCCTTTGCTTGCACAAAAACTGGGCGGACTCCACAATTCAGGAAATGAAATCAAACAAACTTATACCATCAAAGGTATTTGTACAAAATGGGGATCCATATCCGACACAACCCTTCCTGCAAGAAGCAAGGAAATACCAGTAATTGGCTTTCATGGAACCGAAGATTCACTGGTACCGGCTGACAGGGGATATTTCCTCGGGTGCACAAAATTACCCGCATTCGGGACCCTCTGCATTTACAGGGTGTTGCTCAGCAATAACATTACCTGTGTTGCTCACTTAAAAACAGGTGCTGATCATCTGCCTGATGATTACACACCGGAGTTTACTATGAGTAAGACAGCTGTCTTTTTTCACCAGATAATGGAAAACAGGGCAAAAAGTGCGCTATTTATTGAATGATACAGACATTATTAATAATACTCCGGTAATCTTTCTTTTACCGCAAGGACGCAAAGTATTAATACACAGAATATCAAAATTTTAGGGCGCAAAGGTTGATCTTTGTATCGTGCTGACAATCAGGTATATGAAAATTATCAACGGACTATTGTATTAAAAGCGATTCAAAAAAAATAGAGAGCATTGCTGCTCTCTATCACTTTTATCCTATTTTGATCAGCGGATTATCTGAATAGTTTTACTATATCGTTGCCATTGGCGAATATCAGAAGTGCAAAAAGAAGCACCATTCCTGTGATCTGGGCATATTCCATAAACTTATCGCTGGGCTTGCGACCGGTAATAATTTCATAAAGCAGGAACATTACATGCCCCCCGTCAAGAGCAGGGATAGGAAGAATATTAAGCACAGCCAGCATTAACGAAAGAAATGCAGTAAGCCCCCAGAATGATTCCCAGTCCCAAACCGATGGAAAAATGCTTCCGATAGTTATAAAACCTCCGACAGATTCGTATGCCTTCACTTCTGGATTAAAAAGAAGTTTCAGTGATTTCAGATAGTCGGCAGTTTTTTCGTATGCCTTCACTGTTCCGGCAGGGATAGCCTGAAAAATCGTATAATCATGTTCCTTGAATGTAAAATACCCGGCAGGTGATTTGGGTGCAACACCTATAAGCCCCCGGTCAGAAACTTCAACAGCAAGTACAACAGTATCAGCACCTCTGAGTACTTTTACGTTTACTTTTTCGCCTTTATGTTGTTGAACTACGGCTTTAAATTCGTCGAAAAATAAAGTTTTTTGTCCGTTTATTCCGACAATCTTATCACCCACCTGCATTCCGGCACTTTTGGCACCCGATCCTGGAGCAAAATCCGCTGCTTCGAAAGGTATGCGAACGCTTATAAAATCAGGAGATTTATGTTTGATGAGTTTTGATAATAAGGTACCGGGTATTTCGATTTCTATGTCCTGATTATCGCGGGTTACCTGAATAGTCTTTGCATTCTCGAGTACGATGGTAGCGGGAATCCTGAAAAAATCCTCAACAGGTTTATTGTCAACAGTGCGTATTTTGTCACCATTGCGCAGACCCATTTTCTGCCCCAGCGTATCAACCGTAATGCCATACTTCACTTCTGAGTTCGGGAGATACTGTTCGCCCCACCACGAAAGCATAACTACATAAATCCCTATAGCTAACAATACGTTTACTGTTACACCGCCCAACATAATAATAAGGCGCTGCCACGATGGTTTTGCCCTGAACTCATAAGGCTGTGGAGGAAGTTTCATGGCTTCTTTATCCATGGATTCGTCAATCATCCCCGAAATCTTAACATATCCGCCTAATGGCAGCCAGCCAACGCCGTATTCAGTATCACCTTTTTTGAATTTGAACAGTGAAAACCAGGGATCAAAGAAAAGATAGAATTTTTCGACTCTGGTTTTGAATATGCGGGCAGCAATGAAATGTCCGAATTCGTGAAATATCACCAGAATTGATAAACTTAGAAGGAGTTGGGCAACTTTTATTAAAATAACCATATGCGGCGATGTCGTGTTTTTTATTAATTATATCCCATTTTTAACGGGATGCGAAATTACTGCTTTTTTTGGCTTGAAACCCAATGTCCTTAAATTTGGCTAATTCTTAGTTTGGGGTACTATTTTTATAATAGAGTTCATTGTGATTTTTTTTCTTGTCCTTTTGTTTTGATACAAATGGACCAAAAGATCAAGTCTTAATATAAATTTTAAACATCTGTACGCTTTGGTAAAGGCTCGCAAAACAAGGCTTGACAAGTTGGGAGCATCATCCCTACAGTACGTGAAGCTGGTGTTTTGCTACACACATGCCTACGCTGTTTTACCTTCAGCTACATCTGTATTAAAATTTCTATTAGGCCAGTCCTTACACCCTGAAAATTTACTTGTGAACCCAACACGTTGCCACGCTATGCTACCATATAGAGCAGATTTTCTTAGACTAAGACCGGCATTTTGACAATAAGTTTGGATTTGAACCCATCCTAAGAGCAACTCAAAATAAAGAATTAGCCTAAATCTGATAAATCCATAATACAATCTGAATCATTCCGGCATCAAAAACAAATCAGAGGTTTTGGAGGCTGGAACCCCTGAATGAATAGGTAAGTTTACCTCAAGGTGCTTTGAATACAGCAACATTGAGTTTGTTTTGACTCCAGACCCATACCGGAGCAAAGACGAATAAGATAGAAAAACCACATTTTTCATGGTCGTACTCAAAATCAGATTTATACAAACATCAATGGTTCGGTGCCGGATACTTCTTTCACAATTTTTTTTTTGCTGTTTCACATCCTTGGCAGTCTTACCAATTCTGCCAAAAACCGAAATTGCTTCAGTGATTAAAACCTGCAATAAGTTCAGTAGAAATCAGTCTCGATTCTCTGTCGGTAGCTTCATAATCACTAAGATCAGGATCTTTGATAAAAGAAACTTTTTGCATGCTTTGCTCAATGAGCTCAGGAATCTGAAGAAAACTGATTTCGTCGCGGAGGAACGCATGAACGGCCACTTCATCAGCTGCATTCATAATGCAGGGCATATTCCCTCCCTGCCGTATTGCCTCATAAGCCAGGCTGAGGCAGCGGAAATTTTCGGTATCTGGTTTTTCGAAGGTAAACTGCAGGCATTCATCGAAACTGAACTTCGGAAACTGCGACGGAACGCGACTTGGGTAAGTGAGAGCGTATTGAATAGGCAGCCTCATATCGGGCAACCCAAGTTGAGCCTTTATAGAACCATCGGCAAACTGAACCATGGAATGAATGATACTCTGAGGGTGAACCACAACTTCGATTTTGGGAATATCGAGATTGAAAAGCCATTTTGCTTCAATAACTTCGAGGCCCTTGTTCATTAGGGTGGCTGAATCGATGGTTACTTTGCAGCCCATATTCCAGTTAGGGTGTTTTAATGCCTGATCTTTGGTGACCTGAAGCAGGGCTTCATGGTTCATGCCTCTGAACGGACCACCAGAAGCGGTTAAAATAATTTTTTCGACCGGGTTGTGGAATTCGCCTGCAAGACACTGAAAAACAGCTGAATGTTCGGAGTCAACAGGATAAATATTTACTCCTTTCTCCCGTGCCAGCCGGGTTACCATTTCGCCGGCAACCACCAGAGTTTCCTTGTTGGCGAGAGCAATTTGTTTACCTGCCCGTATAGCCTGTAAGGTAGGTTTGAGCCCACTCCAGCCCACCAAGGCTACCAAAACCATGTCGATGGTTTCCATTTCGACTATCTGTTCGATAGAAGCAGCTCCAGAGTAAACTTTTATATCATACGGATCAAGAGCTTCGAGCACTCTTTCGTACATACTTTCCTTAGAGATGACCACGGCATTAGGCATAAATTCAATTGCCTGCCTGATAAGCAAGGGTGCATTGGCATGAGCCGTGAGCACTTCAACATCAAGTATATCAGGATGCTGCCTTACAACCTCAAGTGCCTGTGTTCCTATTGAGCCTGTTGATCCAAGAATGGCAATGCGACGTTTCAAATTCGGTCTCCTTTAATTAGTGCTGAGTGCTGAGTGCAGAGTGCATAGTACTCAGTGCTGAGTGCTGAGTGTTCAGTGGATTTGGTGATAGTAGTAATTTAACTTTAGGCACTACCAACTTTAGGCACTTATTCTTCCTGGTAGTTCACCTAAAACACAATGTAATCTTTTGGGTTTACCGGAATGCCATTGATCCATAATTCGATATGCAGATGAGGCCCTGTTGACAGTTCACCTGTTTCACCAATAATAGCAACGGTTTCGCCGGCATGAACTATATTTCCTTCCTTTTTCAGTAATACGGAGTTGTGCTTGTAAACAGAAATCACATTTCCAGGATGCTGAATGGCAATAACATAACCTGTTTCAACGGTCCACCCTGCAAAAATAATTGTACCATCCTGCACCGATTTGATGACTTCGTTGCTTGCGGCAACTACATCGATACCAAAGTGCTTGCGCAAAGGATCAAATTCGCTGGTTACTATGCCTTTAACAGGTGAAAAGAATGTGAGATTACGAAGGCTTGAACCTTTTCCGGCCGACTTATCCGATTTAAAGAGTTTATACTTGTTCGCATTATCGTATTCAGTCCGCAGAATTGAATCTTCAGCCGAGCGTTTGTCTTTAATATTAGTGTAATCCCGGGTTTTCGATGTATCCTCAGTAAAGAGCATCCTTTCGTTCGGCAGGTCGCCACCCAATACTTTTTTAAGGTCTTCGAGGTAATTCTCCTGCGAACGCATAGCGAAAGCAACCGAATCGGATCGAAGCTGCAATTCATAAATCCTGCGTTGCAGGGTCACGTCAGTATACCCCGGAATATACTCCTTCAATGGAGTGAATGCGATAATGTATGTGGTGAGCAAAACCAGCAGAATTGATAACAAACCTACTGCAACAAATACATTCAGCCGTGAAAGCTTAAACGAAATACGCTCTTCGAGAGTTTCTTCGTTCAGAATTACGAGCCTGTACTGATCGCGTATACGTCGCAACAGTAGCTTCCATATTTTTGTTCCTTCAGTTCTAAAGTCCATGTTTTAATTGAAACAGGCATGTATTATTTTGCAAACCTACCTAAAATAAGAAAATTCATCACAAAACCACTGAAATATTATTTCATAAAAGTACATAAAATTGTATACTACTCACTGAATTTCTGATATTTAGATTACGTTACTTCCAATACCTGGATGAAACGTAAAACTGTTATATTCGTGTCCTTGTGGCATGGCAGCTATTTACTAACAGTTATGATTCGATGCAGGGCATTAATGGCAGGTACAATCTCTCCGATAAACTTCAAATCCACTACTTATGATTTAATTGCTTTAAAAACACCTCTTTTAACGGGATATTGAAAAAAATGAAATATTTTTGCACTCTTTGAGTTAATATATTGTATTGCTCCTTTTAAAGTAACCTAACAAATATTACCCCTTTGAAATTAAAAGCAGTTTCCAGATTTATCTTCTTACCGTTACTGATCGCAGGTATTGCTTTTGTGTATTCATGTTCCACCAAAAAGAATACTTTCACCCGAAGAGCGTATCATAATCTTACGACCCATTATAACATTTACTGGAATGGAAATGAGAGTTTTAAGAACGGGCGTAACACTCTTACTGAAACGAATGCAGACAACTATAACAGTATTCTCACGGTATACAATTACGGAACACCCGATGAAGCCCGCAAAATATATTCCAACATGGACAGGGCCATCGAGAAAGCCGGCATAGCAATCCCGCGTCATTCCCTGTTTTTTAACAACGTTGAGTTTAACCGATGGATCGACAATTGTTATATGCTGATTGGCAAAGCGCAGTTTTACAAGCAGGATTATGCCAACTCGCGCCGTACCATGGAATACCTGATGAAACAATATGCTGACAGCGATACAGAACTCGAAGCCTGGTTGTGGTACATCCGGACCTATATACAGCAGAAACGATTCGAAGATGTGGCATCGCACATCGAACAATTCGAAGCCAGGTTATCGAAGCAAAAGGTTCCCTATAAAATCAGAAAAGAAATCCCTTTGCTGTATGCCGATTACTACCTGCTGTCGGGCAACTATAATGCAGCGAAAACAAACCTGAAACAAGGAATACTGTTGTCGTCGGATGCAAAACTGAAAGCCCGGATTTATTTTATTCTCGGGCAGATTGCTCAGAAAGAGAAAAATTTCAGCGAAGCAACCAATTATTATACGAAGGTGATCAAGAGTCCTGCACCTTTCGAAATGGTGTTCAATGCGAGGATCAATATGGCCAAGTCATTTGATATTTACACCGGCGACAAGGCGGGCCTCGAAAAGCAACTGAAACGTATGCTTAAGGATACCAAAAACAAGGAATACTTCGACCAGGTATACTATGCGCTGGCTGAACTTGCCATCCTCGACAAGAATGACACGCTTGTGATGCATTATCTGAAACTATCGGTTGCAACAAGTACAAAAAACAATTACCAGAAGTCGTCGTCGTCATTGCAGCTTGCCGATATGTTTTTCAAGAGGCAGAACTACGAAATGGCGGCACCTTATTACGACACAACCATACAGACTTTACCACTCGAACATCCTGATTATGCTGCTATCAACTCTAAAACACTCACTCTTACCGAACTGGTAAAAAACCTTCGTGTTGTTCAGTATGAGGATAGTCTGCAGAAACTTGCCCGTTTGCCTGATGCTGAGCTGGCAGCAATTATTCAGAAAATAATTGATAAGGTAATAAAGGAGGAAGAAGAACAGAAAGCACTGGAAGAACAGCAGCGCAATGAGATGAACATGATCAGCAGCATCCCTAATATGCGAAACGAAAACCTCTCAGGCGTGGGAGGCGGTGGATGGTATTTCTATAATCCTTCGGCCATAAGTTTCGGATATTCGGAATTCATGCGAAAATGGGGCCGCCGTAAACTGGAAGATAACTGGAGATTGAGTAACAAGCGGGCAGTGGTTCAACTTGACGAAATTTCGCTTGATCCTGCAGCCGAAGGTGATTCTATAGCAAAAGGCACGACCACTGCCACTAAAAAAGAGCTCTCAGATCCTAAAAAGCCTGAAACCTATATAGCCCGGTTACCCAAAACACCCGAAGCCATTGCTGAGTCAAACAAACAGATTGCATCGGCTTTACTAAACCTGGGATATATTTACAAGGATGGCTTAAAAGACATACCCAATTCGGTTAAATCATTCGAAGAACTTACTACCCGTTTTCCTGATATGAAGGACGGCATCCGTATTTATTATCAGTTATATCTCATAGGAAAGGAAATACCCGATGAAGAACTGACTAAAAAATACAGTGATATAATTTTAAATCGATATGGCGAATCCGATTATGCCCAGTTAATAAGGGATCCCGAATATAACCAGGAAGTACTTGCCCGTAAAAACCGGGTCTCATCGCTTTACGAGGAAACCTATCAGGCATTTACACGTGGCCAGTACAGAATGGTGCTGCTATACAGCGACCAGGCCATTGCCGATTATAAGGATAAGGATCTTATTCCCCGTTTCGAATACCTGCGGGCACTTTCACTCGGCAAAACCTCGGGTATTGATACCATGGTTGTGGCTTTGAAAAAACTCGTTGTCAGCAGTCCGAACCACCCTATTACTCCTGTTGCCAGTGAATTGCTTCAGAAGTATGATAAAAACGCTGTGGCGCAGAACCAAGCTACAAGTTCACAGATGCCCGATCCGGCAAGTTCTGCGGCTGTATCTACAGGATCGACGTTTATACAAACTACCGATACGGTGGTGCCTGATATCTATAAGCTGAACCCTGCCCAGACGCATTTCTACATCATGATGGTAGATGGTAACAATGTAAATGTAAATGCAACAAAAATAAGGATTTCCGACTTTATTCTGAAGAATTTCAACAATGCCAATTTATCAATCAATGCCATTGTACTCGATGGAGGCTGGCAAATGATATCGATAAGCAGTTTCCGTAACAGCCAATCTGCCATGGACTTTTATTCGGCTATAGGCCAGAATGAGTATGTGATTGCGCCACTCGTAAACAGCGATTTCAAGCAGATGATAATATCGATGGATAATTATCCCATATTTTACCGCGAGAAAAAATACAACGGGTATCTGAATTTCTTCAAAAAGAATTATCTGAAATAGCAATTCAGAGTTTATTAACCCTACTCATACCTGCATAATTGTGAGATGATTGAATATGAATGTTCTGTAAGCAATTCACCCGGACTTAAGAATCAGCAGGCATATACATAAATTCAAGCACCAAAATTTACTTTTTGGATTCAGGATAGTGCATTATTAAATTAATGCACTATTTTTGTTTTGCTAAACTAATTTTAACAGGAATATGTCGAAAATTGTAACCACCGAAACGCCTTCAGTTAATATTATCGGTAATGGCACCGAAATAAAAGGAGATATCAAAACCAATGGCGACCTGCGCATTGACGGATTTATCAAGGGTACCATTTCGGCAACCGGTAAGGTCGTAGTAGGCTCAACCGGAAAAGTTGAAGGCGAGATCAGTTGTCAGAATGCTGATATTTCGGGTGATGTAAAAGCACATATTAAGGTTACTGAATTACTCAGCCTGAAAGCAAATGCAGTGGTGAGTGGCGACATTTTAACTAACAAACTGGCCATTGAACCTGGTGCCGTGTTTACCGGAGCCTGTAAAATGGGAAACCAGGGAATGCCTGATGGAAAAACAGAACTTTCAACCAAAGCCGAAGCCTGACAAGGAAAGCCGGCCACCCCTCGAGAGCTATGCCCGTTATTCAGGTCTGGCTTTCCAGATGTTTGCAATCATTGCATTGGGAATTTTTGCCGGTCTGAAACTCGACCAATGGCTAAAGATCAGGTTCCCCGTTTTTACTGTTTTTTTTTCCATACTTTCAGTTGCGGCCGCCATATATACTGCTGTTAAAGATCTTTTGAAAAAAAAATAAACGACAGTGTACAACACTCCGGCAATTCTTCTTTTACTGCAGGAGTGCCAGGTTTTAAAACACAGAATTCCAATACTTCAGGACGCATTGAACTTTTTTTCTACCCTGCTGCTAGTTAAGTTTTTGGATTTTTTTATGCTCGATTGAGATTTGAAAAGCAGATGAATCCAGTATTTCGCAATATCTAAAAATCCATTTAAACTGAACACACAAGTATGAAGGAATTACTAAACCGGTTTATACGAAACCTGACTATATTTACAGCATTGATTGGTGTTGCGGCTTTTGCCGTTTCCTTTTTCACTGAAGGTTTTATCACAAAATTCTGGCCATTATTGCTTCTGCTACTGGCAGGTATTACGATTACAACCGTTACACTGCTGATGATTGCCAGCGAAAAAAAATTCTCAAAGTTTTCGAACACTTTTATGATAGCAAGTATGCTTAAAATCCTGCTGCTGCTCATTATTATCGGAGGATACGCATTCAAATTCCCCGGAGATGCTATACGTTTTTCAGTTACTCTTCTGGTTTTTTATATTCTCTTCCTGGTTTTCGAGATTATCTGGTTGCTAAAGCTTCAGCGATCGGGAGATTAGTGATGGCGCGATTGGGAGAGGGAGCAATGGAGAGAGGGAATGATATATAAATAGTCAATTCTACATATCGGATTTGAAAATTTGGAAAATTGGAAATTGGCGAATTGGGAAATTGGCGAATTGGGAAATTTGGATAGTGCATCTAGGTCACAAGTCGAAAAACGCAGATTCCCTAACACCCAACCCCTAAAACCCTACTTCTTCCAACGCACTCAGCACCTTTGTTTAATATTTGCTTCATTTCATTAAACCCTTTTAACTTTTAGCTGTTTTAACAGTATTGAAACCAATATTGTACTTTTGCAGTCTAAATCCGGCCAACATGATTTATATTACCCGTCGCGAACGCTTTAATGCAGCTCACCGTTTATTCAGGCCGGAATTCAGCGATGAAAAGAATCTTGAAATTTTTGGCAAATGCTCGAATCCAAACTGGCATGGGCACAATTACACTCTTTTTGTAACCGTAAAAGGAGAGACTAACCCAGATACCGGATTTTTGGTAAACCTTAAAGATCTTAGCGCACTCATCAATTCATTTGTAATTGAGAAACTCGACCATAGGAACATCAATCTTGAAGTTGATTTTATGGCAGGCAAATTAGCTTCAACCGAAAATCTGGCAGTTGGTATCTGGAACGAACTCTCCGAACCTGTAGCAACCTTGGGAGCCTGCCTCAGCAGCATAAAACTTTACGAGACTGAGAATAATTTTGTCGAATACCTTGGAGTACAGTAATTTGCATTATCCAGGCAGTAATTTAACCACTTGTACAAATCTGATAAACACCCCGGAACTTTGAATTTTTACATTTTAATGTATGAATCAACATGCTCTTACTAATACATTTTAACCTTGTTTTTTACAGCCCTATAAATAAAATTCTATGGCCAGCCAGATATTAAAACCCATGATGATTGAAAATAATATGGATGATTACGAACTGAATGACGGATACGAAAAGCGTGATATCTACAATATGTCGACCATAAAAGATCTGGCTTTCCATTATCATGAAATACTAAAATTGATAGGTGAAGATCCATCGCGCGAAGGTCTTGAAAAAACCCCTGAACGTGTTGCCAAAGCCATGCAGTTTCTTACTCACGGGTACGATCTCGATCCGGAAGAAATTCTGCGTTCGGCCATGTTCAGCGAAGATTACAAGCAAATGGTGATTGTAAAGGACATCGAACTCTATTCGATGTGCGAACACCATATGATCCCGTTTTTCGGAAAAGCTCATGTAGCCTATATTCCCAATGGACATATAGTCGGACTGAGTAAAATCCCTCGTATAGTAGATGCTTTTGCACGCAGGTTACAGGTTCAGGAACGTCTCACAACTCAGATCAAAGATGCCATAAACAATACTCTAAAACCTTTGGGTGTGGCTGTTGTTATTGAAGCACAGCATATGTGTATGAGTATGCGCGGAATACAAAAACAGAACTCTGTCACTACCACTTCCGATTTCACCGGAGCTTTCCTGGTAGATAAAACAAGGGCTGAATTTATTCACCTGATAGGAAGCAGGTTGCACTAAACCATTCCAGGTTAATTCGAGATTTTCCTTATGATCTTATCCTGATTCAGGACTCATCACGCCATGTACAAAGCTTTTTTCTACCTTTGCCGCACGAAAACGTAAATATTAAAAAATGAAAGCATATGTTTTTCCCGGACAGGGAGCACAATTTGTAGGAATGGGCAAGGATTTGTATGATACACATCCTCTGGCGAAAGAAATGTTCGAAAAAGCCAACGATATTCTGGGATTCAGGATTACTGATCTAATGTTTTCAGGAACCGACGAAGACCTCAGACAGACCCGTGTTACTCAGCCTGCAATTTTCCTGCACTCAGTGATTCTGGCGGCTACTATACCAGATTTTAAACCCGATATGGTTGCGGGTCACTCCTTGGGAGAATTTTCGGCTCTGGTAGCCAATAAGTGCCTATCCTTTGATGATGGTCTCAGGCTGGTTTATGCACGCGCTATGGCCATGCAAAAGGCCTGTGAAGCCGAACCCAGCACTATGGCTGCCATACTAGGTCTTGATGATACCACTACCGAAGAAGTTCTTTCTACAATCAGTGAAGTAGTAGTACCGGCAAATTATAACAGCCCTGGTCAACTGGTCATATCAGGTTCTATAAAAGGTATAGAACTGGCCTGTGAAGCTTTGAAAGCAGCCGGAGCCAAACGTGCTTTACCACTGAAAGTCGGCGGAGCATTCCATTCACCTCTAATGGAACCTGCCCGTATAGAGCTTGCAGCTGCTATTGAAGCTGCAGTATTCAGCACTCCGGTTTGTCCGGTTTACCAGAATGTTGACGCAAAATCATATACAAATCCTGCTGAAATAAAAGCCAATCTGGTTTCTCAACTTACATCCCCGGTTCGCTGGACGCAGATTGTACAGAATATGGTTGCTGACGGAGCCACAACTTTTGTTGAACTCGGCCCTGGCAGTGTGTTGCAGGGACTTGTAAAGAAGATTTCTCCAGAAGTAGAAGCAATGGGAGTTTAGAAAGAGAATAAGATAATCTTTGAAATGCCTTGATTCAGCAGTGAATCAGGGCATTTTTTTTAAGGAATCCCCCTTGATCCCTCTTTTGAAAGAAAAGGGGGACAACCTTCGATAAAAAATTGTGCAAGCAACAAGCTAAAAATACTAGTTCCATGCACAGAGCAAGAAGAATTGCAAAATCTGTCCCCCTTAAAAAAGGGGGACCACAGGGGGATTGAGGAGTAAAAGAATCCCCCTAATCCCCCTTTTGAAAAAAAAGGGGGACACCTTTCGAGATAAATTTGTGCTAGCAACAAGCTAAAAATATCAGTTCTATTCACCGAAAGTGAAAGCTTGCACAATCTGTCCCCCTTAAAAAAGGGGGACCACAGGGGGATTGACTTGCATCCAATATTTCACTATCTTTAGCTGATAATATAGCTTATTATGGTTTACTATTCCAGAAATAAAAATCTAAAGCCTTTTACAAGAGAACTCAGAACATATGGAACCAAAGGTGAAGCTGTTTTGTGGAAGATGGTCTTAAAAGCAAGGCTTATGAATGGTTACCAGTTCAACAGGCAATTTATTATTGAAGATTATATAGTAGATTTTATTTGCAGGAAGCTGAAACTGATTATAGAAATTGATGGTTCCAGTCATACAATAAGAGATGCTCAGGATAGAATCAGGCAAAATAGATTGGAAGAATTGGGCTTTTATGTATTACGTTTTTCAGAAATGGAAGTTATTGGTTTTCTGGAAGATGTTCATAACAAGATTTACTATACAGTAAAGGCAATAGAGGAAAAAGAGAATGGCAATAAAAGGAATTCCCATTGATTCCCCTTTTGAAAAAAAGGGGGACACCCTTCGATAAAAAATTGTGCAAGCAACAAGCTAAAAATACCAGTTCTATTCACCGAAAGTGAATGCTTGCACAGTCTGTCCCCCTTAAAAAAGGGGGACCACAGGGGGATTGAGGAGTAAAAGAATCCCCCTAATCCCCCTTTTGAAAAAAAGGGGGACACCTTTCGAGATAAATTTGTGCTAGCAACAAGCTAAAAATATCAGTTCTATTCACCGAAAGTGAAAGCTTGCACATTCTGTCTCCCTTAAAAAAGGGGGACCACAGGTGGATTGAGGAGTAAAAAAATCCCCCTTTTTCCCCCTTTTGAAAAAAAAGGGGAACACCCTTCGATAAAAAATTGTGCAAGCCACAAGCTAAAAATACCAGTTCTATTCACCGAAAGTGAATGCTTGCACAGTCTGTCCCCCTTAAAAAAGGGGGACCACAGGGGGATTGAGGAGTAATATCAATTCTGTATATAATATAATCCAAATATATTTTTTAGATTAATTGGATTATAATATAAATAGAATTATATTTGCACATGTCAAAACCAATAATCTTTACGATACAGGAAAGCCAAACGGAGATAAAGAAGCTCATCAAAAGTCATGAGCCTTTTTTAGCGCAGCGGCTAAGAGTGCTTCTTGAATGCAAG
>Ga0208789_1000057_pt1 | contig 181177 bp, 150 predicted proteins | sample Methanotroph_Enr_FD_187368 | JGI IMG/M metagenome (GOLD analysis project Ga0208789, IMG submission 187368) | Enriched soil microbial communities from Old Woman Creek wetland in Ohio, USA - Methanotroph_Enrichment_5 (SPAdes) (version 2) | ecosystem: Environmental > Terrestrial > Soil > Wetlands...
ATCCCCAAAATCAAATTAGCAAATCAACTTGAAGCCTTACTTATCGAAGAAATTGTGATATTATGCGGAGGTAATCCTCAGATAATCAAAACATTTTACAGCTCAGCTTAGGTTTCGAACACTTATGATTTGCAATGTGTGCCGGTACAAATTAAAAAATATGCAGCTTTGCCTTACGTTCTTTGAAAAAAAGATGCTTCATCCCGCAAATCCTAAAAACCGGTAAGTACTGTTTCAGACTTTGTTCTTGCCAACTACCCAGGAATCCGCATATTGTATTCGATGGAACATACACTGTATATAGCAGTATTCACTCCTGATTTTGCTTTACACTATTGCTGTTCAGGAATTAAGTGTACCGGAATTGGTTCCTGTTGAGTGCTATTACCTTGCACAGGAATATAAAAAAGCCTGCAACCTCCCATACTGAAGATTGCAGGCTGTTAACCGGATTGTGTCTTGTTTTAAAAGACAGATAATCCAGCCGGTTCAAAGTTGTTTACAATGAATCCCTGAGTACTTTCCCTGGTTTGAATTTAACAACTTTCTTAGCACTGATATTCAGAACTTCACCTGTACGTGGATTACGTCCGGTTCTTGAACTTCTTTCGGATACTGAAAATGAGCCAAAGCCCAAAATTTCAACGCTGTCGCCTGCCTGAAGAGCACCGGTAACAGTTTCGTGATAGCATTCGATTACTTTTTTTGCCTGAACTTTGGTAAGTCCGGCTCCTTCAGCTAATTTGTCAATTAATTCAGCTTTGTTCATCTTAGTTGTTTTTAGTACTTGTTAATAATTGGGTGTTTTGATCTGATACTATTTTTTTCTGATGCTGTAAAATGAATTTTTACAATGAAACCGGAATTTGTCGTTGATGCATTTCAATTACAACGCAGGCTCCCGCATACTTCATAACCTGTTTTGCGTTTAAATGTTCATTTTCCTTTGTTAAAGCTGCGTTTTAGGGGTTAATCCCATATTTCCGGTGTTTAACGCTTACCTGGTGTTCTGATTTCATTCAGGTGTATGCAAATAAACTCAGGTTTTTAGTATTCCGTTGTGTCCCCAAAAGAAAGGATGACAGTAAAATGGTTTTTTATTCAAAGTGACACCAAAAAGCAATTACGCTCTTTTTAACTCCATATTGCTTTGAAGAATTACCCGAAATTAACGAAGAAATACCGCAAACCTTCGCAAAGATAGGGAAGTGGTTGTAATAGTCAAAAAAATATCGAAAGAATCTGATCGGCATAAAAATCAGATTCAGTGCTTAGAATAAAATCACTAAATTTGCCGCATATACTTATTCCATTTGGCAGCACTTTTCAAAAAGCAGACTACCGTTAAAAACGAGGATCCGGAAAAGGAAATGACATTCTGGGATCACCTTACCGAACTGCGCAAACGATTGGTGCGTATGGTTATAGGATGGATTGTAATGACAGTAGTAGCATTTGCATATAGCAGATTTATTTTCGACGAAATACTTTTAGCTCCCAAGGACACTTCTTTTATTACCTATAAATGGCTATGCCGTTTAGGCGAAATTCTTCATGTTGACAAGCTGTGCCTGCCTCCAATGTCGCTTACCATCATTAATCTCAATCTTTCGGGCCAGTTCATGACCGATATGACGGTTTCGATGTTTGCCGGGCTTATTATGGCTTCCCCGTTTATTATTTACCAGTTGTGGCAGTTTGTGATGCCTGCCTTGTATGTAACGGAACGCAGGTATGCACGACAGGCTGTTTTTGTTATGTCGTTCCTTTTCATGGTTGGTGTGCTGTTCAGTTATTATTTTATGGTTCCCTGGACACTTAATTTCCTGGGTACGTACCAGGTTAGTTCTATGGTAGCGAATCAGATTTCACTTTCGTCCTATATCAGCACGGTAACTTCAACCATACTTTCAGTCGGAATTGTTTTCGAATTGCCGGTAGTGGTTTATGTGCTCTCGAAAATCGGGATTGTAACACCTGATTTTTTAAAGAAGAACCGCAAATATGCATTCGTCATTATTCTGATTCTGGCAGCAATTATTACGCCTCCCGATGTTTTCAGCCAGCTTATGGTAACTGTTCCCTTATACAGCCTTTACGAAATCAGCATTTTGGTTTCTAAAAGGGTTTCACCCAAGCCCGATCCGTCACTGGATGACGACGATGAGGACGAATAAGTGTTTGATATCCTGAACATTCTCTGATTTTATTGAAACCCGGTATTTTTTCGACCAGACTTTCAGGTATTGTGTGCCATCTTTGTAACCTTATCAATATCCCTGCGTCACATGCTTAAACAATAAAATTTATAAAGCATACAGTCATGGAAAAGAATAAGCGTTTGTTCCGTTCAGCCAAAAGCAAAGTATTCGGGGGTGTTGCCGGTGGTATTGCCGAGTATTTCGAAATTGACCCCATTATTATAAGGCTCTTATTTGTAATCATAGCATTTGCCGGTGGCGGCGGAGCCGTGGTTTATCTTATACTCTGGGTTGCCTTGCCTCTTGAACCACTTACTCCATTCACAATGAATATGGGTTCGGGTACTGCATACGGATCCGAAAATCCAGGTGAGCAGCCAGGTTCGCAATTTAACTCAACTTCCGACAATTCCTTTAATATGCCTGTGAAATCAGAAAACCGTACCGGGCTTATCGGTGGGATTGTACTCATTTCGCTCGGTCTTATTTTTCTGGCCAACAGGTTTATACCCAACATCGATTTCGGTGACCTCTGGCCACTGGTACTGGTAGTGCTGGGAGGTGTGCTTATAGCAACCAGCTTTGCCGAGCGCAGAAAAGACAAGGAAGAATAAATGGGGTAAAACCTTCAATAAGTTAATATTCAAACAAATAATAAATCTGTTACTATGAGCTACCGTAAAATATTCTGGGGACTGCTGCTGGTTATCATTGGCATCCTTTTTATCCTGAAAAATACAGGAGTGCTGTTTTTCACCTGGCACAGCATGTGGCATCTCTGGCCAGTAATACTCATACTTTGGGGTATTTCTATCATACCTGTCAAGGACTGGATTAAATTAGTGCTTTCGTTGGTCACTGTAGTAATTACTTTTGTTGCCGTGCAGCAATACGGGCCGAAAGATGATCATAAATGGAACTTCGAATGGAACGATCATAACAATCATACCGAAAGTACTGATTCGGAAGGTGCAACCGCCTTCAACAACATCATGTCGGAGGATTTTGACTCACTTACCCGGTATGCCGAACTCAACCTGAATATCGGAGTGGGCAATTTTAAAATCAACGATACAACAGCTATGCTTATTGAAGTAAAGCATGATAATGACAATGCTAATTATTCGATGACTGCAAAAACGGAAGACAGCCTCTCCGTAATCGACCTGTCACTTGAGAAGGGCGAATTCAACGATGGCAATATCCGGAACAATGTTGAAATGAAACTGAATTCAAATCCAATATGGGATCTTGATCTGAATGTTGGTGCTGCCGAAGTCAATTTTGATCTTTCGGGTTTTAAAACCCGTAATGTTAAAATTCAGGGTGGTGCATCTGATATTGAACTTAAACTGGGTGCCGCTCTTCCACTTACCGATGTAAAAATTGAAGCAGGTGCAGCCTCTATTATGATCAGGGTGCCCGAAAGTGCAGGATGCGAAATTATATCCAACACATTTATGGCCAGCAAGGATTTTAAAGGATTTACCAAAATCGGGAAGCAGAATTATCAGACTCCCAATTTTGCCAGCAGTACCAATAAGATTAAGATTGATCTGCAGGCCGGAGTAGCCCGGGTTGATATAGTGCGATACTAAAAACTACTGTTATCTTTGGCTTAAGCATTACAACCAGGGATAAGCTTTTAATACTGAGTTACTTCCATCCGGGAGTTGTAAGTTATCTGAAAGTACATTCTCTTTCAAGAAAACTGCTGAGTAAAAAACATAATTCTTCCGGGGCATCAGCATGAATCCAGTGCGATGCTCCGGAAATATTTTTTATAATGACTTCCGGAAACAAGGTTTTTATCAGGGGAATATCAGCATCTGTAATATAATCTGATTTGCCTCCCCGCACAAACAGGGTTGGACCCGGATAACTACTCTCACTTTGAATACCATCAAAAAGCAGATCCATACTCTGGTTGATAGCTTCGAGGTTTAGCCGCCAGGCTAATTTGCCATGCAGTTTATAATAAAGGTTTTTCAGAATGAACATGCGGATACGTGCATCCGGTATCCTGGAATCGAGAATTTTCTCCACCTCGCCACGCGACGAAATCTGATCAAGATTAATACTCATCATCTGGCTTATAACCTGTGTATGCGTAATCCTTTCAGGATATTTGCGCGGACTTATATCAATTACAACCAGTTTTTTTACTCTGGCCGGGTTTTCGAGAGCATAGGTCATGGCAACTTTACCACCCATGGAGTGACCTATCAATATAGGGTTTTCAATATTGTGATGTTCAATAAACTCAGCCAGGTCATCGGCCATGGCAGGAAAACTGTGAATGGAAGTGTGTGGCGACTGCCCGTGATTTCGCTGATCGGGTATATAAACATGAAACCTGTCAGCAATGCGACGTCCCATGGTGACCCAGTTGTCGCTCTGCCCGAAAAGACCATGCAGAATAATGGCAGGTTGCCCTTCTCCGAATTCTCTGTAAAAAAGGTTCATGTTAGTTCAGGCAAAAATATCCTATTTGATTTCGGGTGAAGTATAGCAAACCACTTTATTGTCATGAAACGTAGGGATAAGTATCATGTTTTTCGAAAGTATAATGCCGAAATCAGCAGCATTTATCCTTTGCATGGCAGTGGAGAGAAGTGTTTCAGGCTTTTGTCTTTGGGTTGCAATAAAAACAGATCCTAACCAGTCGCTGAAAATGAATCTGTTGTCGGAATTAACATAAAGTCCGTCGACACCACCGGTATTGATCATCCAAATTAGCACTTCTCCTGTTTTAATATCTGCCTGCAGTATGCTGTTGCTGGTTCCTATATAGAGCAGATTGTCGCGCAGAAACAGGCCATTCGCGCCTTTAAACATGTCACCCTGCAGCCATAAATTTACTTTTCCATCCAATAATACATAAACCTGGCCTGTTCCCGAATCGCTTATAAATATCATTCCGGTAGCTGGATTAATGGCTATATCATTCAGAAATTTTGCGCCTTCAACCGGGTAGTGTTTAACTATGGTGGCAGTTGCTATGTCAATTTCAACTATTTCGTCGATATTACTGACAAAAAGATGCCTGTTAAGTATCCCCATTCCTTTCGGAGCGTCAATACCCGTAACCCAGGCAGAATCAAGTATTTTGCCATTGGTCGAAATTCTGGCAATAAATCCGGTGCTATCCTTTGCAGCAGATTTCCCTGCAATATTGGAAACAAAAATAATGTCTGATACCGAATCGTAAAGCACTGATTCAGGAACATTCAGGCCTGAGCCCGTTTCCCACAATCTGACCAGGGGTTTAGCCGGTTCAGAATTCTGAGCCTGTGCCGTACTCAATAACAACAAAAAGACTATAAATAGGATTGCAAATTTCATTTTTATACAGATTATTTGATTTTTCGCTCAGCTATAATTTCCCCGGATCTGAATGTCACGGTTTTAGTCAAAGCACCTTTTTCGTCCCAGTATTGCCAGACTCCTTCCTCGAATCCAAGCTGAAATACGCCTTCTTTGGATTTTATTCCATTGGAATAAAAATAGGTCCAGGTACCGGTTTCGCGGCAGTCAGCATACAAACCTTCATATTCTTTTGCGCCGCTGTGGTAATAATGGGTCGATAAACCGTTCATCAGGCCTCCGGCATAGATTTTTTCATATTCAAGGCCTCCTTCCATATAATAGAACCGGTAAGGTCCGTTGAATTCACCATCGCGATAAGTGATCTCCATCATAACATTCCCGTTTGGATACCACGAGGTTTCTACTCCGTTCACTTTGCCATTCAGATATGGAATGCTCACCTGCTTACGGCCATCAGCAAACCATGCGACTGCTATTCCTGTATATGGTGAATTTGATTCCTTCAGGTAAATCAGTCCATTGCGCTCCTCAGTCTGCCTGGTTTCAATATCCTTCTGCGCCATGATTGGAACTGTAGGCAGGAGAGCCAAAAGTAGGACTAAAGCTTTTACTATCATAATATGACTATTCACGGCAGACTATGTAAATTTTGTAAAATATCGATGAATAACAACAGGAGATTGCTTTTTATGTAGCTGTTCAGTTGTATAATGCTCAACTGTTCAGATTTACTTCAATTGCCTGAGGTATAACTCAATTGTTTTTTCGAGTCCGAGGTATAACGCATCGCTTATTAATGCATGTCCGATCGAAACTTCCTGAATCTGCGGTATGGTTCTTACCAGAAACCAAAGGTTGTTCAGATCCAGGTCGTGTCCTGCATTTATACCTAACCCGTTTTGTGTAGCCACTTTTGCTGCTTCCACAAAGGGTGCAATTGCATGGAACCGGTTAACAGTAAAGTCTTTGGCATACGACTCCGTGTATAGCTCAATGCGATCGGTTCCGGTTTCGGCAGCATGAATTACCATTTCAACGTCAGGATCAACAAAAATGGAAGTTCTTATTCCATGCGATCTGAACTCAGCCACAATTTCTTTCAGGAAGTCCTTGTTTTTCTTTGTATCCCAGCCCGCATTGGAGGTAATTGCATCGAGTGAGTCAGGCACCAGCGTCACCTGTGTTGGTCTCACTTCAAGAACCAGGTCGATAAAGCGGGGAATAGGATTGCCTTCGATATTAAATTCGGTTTTAATGAGTGGGAATATCTCGTAAACATCGCTGTAACGGATATGGCGCTCATCAGGACGGGGGTGCACGGTTATTCCCTGAGCACCAAAGAATTCACAATCCATTGCTGCTTTCAGCACATCAGGCATATTCCCGCCCCTGGCATTCCGAATTGTAGCAATTTTGTTAATATTTACGCTTAACTTTGTCATCACGGATTTTTATTCCTGCAAAATTACAAAACACCACGCTTTGTTTTACCAGTTTAAGGCACGATATTTGAGCATATAGTTTTATGATAGCAAAAGATCTTATATCAGGTGCAGTGCTGCCACTTAAAGCTTCCGATACCGGACTTATTGCCATGCATTGGTTTGATGAGTTCAGGGTTTCGCACCTTCCTGTGGTTGGTGACTCGCAGTTGATCGGTCTAATTTCGGAAGACGATATTTTTGCAGCCGGATCGTTCGAAGAGCCTATATGGAATTTTCAGCTCCAGTTGCAGAACGTTTCTATATTGCAGACAAGGCATATTTATGAGGCAATGAAGCTTTTTGCCGACTATAAGCTCACCACCCTTCCGGTAATTGACGAAAAAGGATTGTACCTGGGCGTGATAACCCTGGCTGACCTGGTCGAAAAAATGGCTGCTACTGCTGCAGTAAGCAATCCGGGAGGAATACTGGTGCTCGAACTTAATGCCAACGATTATTCGCTGGTCGAGGTATCGCGTATTATTGAAGAAAACGACACAAAAATTCTGAGCCTGTATGTTAGTTCACCGGCCGATTCAACACGTCTCGAACTTACTCTTAAACTGAACCGTATCGATATACAGCCGGTTATTCAGTCTTTTATCAGGCACGATTATACCATAAAAGCATCATTTTTCGAAAGTGATTATTTTGACAATCTTCGCGAGCGCTACGACCTGCTGATGACTTATTTAAACGTTTGATACCTCTACATGAGATACCATTTCAAGAACCTTCCGGTAAATAATGCCTTTTTGCTAATGACGGCTTGCCTGATGCTTCTTGGATTTAAAATTGCCTTAGCTCAACCTGGTGCTTCAGCTAAAAGTGTTATTGTCGGATCAATCAGCATTTCGGGCAATGAGAAAACCAAGGAACAAATTATTTCAAGGGAACTATTATTTGCAACGGGCGATACCCTTGCCCGGGAAGAATTTGCTATGCTAGTATACCATTCGCGGCAGAATGTATTAAATACTTCACTCTTCAATTTTGTAACCATCGATACGGTATTGAGCCGGAATCAGGATAACCTGTTACTTGCCGAAGTAAAAATAATACTGCTCGAGCGCTGGTATATATGGCCGGTGCCTATTATGAAGATTACTGACAGAAATTTGAATGCATGGTGGCAATCGCACGATTTTAGCAGGATTAATTATGGCCTTGATGTAAAATGGTACAATTTTACCGGCCGCATGGATGAACTGGATGCAGTGGTGCAATTCGGCAAAAACCGCAGGTTCAGTTTGGCCTACCGTAATCCTTATATCGACAGGAATAAACATTTGGGAATTGGATTTGAAGCGGGATACAGTAAAAATCGCGAAGTCGGTTATGGTACGCTTAACGACAAGCTTGTTTTTGCTTTTGTTCCTGAAGGGTTGTCTTATAATAAATATCTGGTAGTGAATGGGTATTATCGAAAAAACGTGTATACCATTCACGAACTGAAAGCCGGTGTACAATTATTTGGTTTTTCTGATTCACTATTGGTGCTTAATCATGAATACAGTTATCCAGATGTTAAAAAACCTATATTTCTGAATGTTTATTACAAACTGAAAGTCGATCACCGCGATATTAAATACTACCCGCTAAAAGGGTGGTATGCTGATATGGAGTTGAATAAATCAGGACTGGGTTTCGGTTTTGAAAAGCCTGTGGATATTGCCTGGGCGAAAGTTACAGCCAGATACTATGCCCAAATGGCTGCGCACTGGTACACCGGAATTTCAGTAACCGGTAAAGTTTCCTCCGCAGGATGGCAGCCTTATTTTCTTATGCAGGGATTGGGATACAACCGCGATTATGTGAGGGGTTACGAATACAATGTAATTGATGGCAGGCATTTCGGAGTAATACGTTCCAATATCAAATATGCCATTGTTCCCGAGCGGACCAGGAATATAGGATTAATACCAACTCCTAAATTTTCGCGTATTCATTATGCTTTATACCTTACTGCTTTTGCTGATGCCGGCTATGTATGGCAGCCCCAACGGACCGGACAATACAATAACCAACTCCCCCGGACCCTTCTGGCAGGCGCGGGCATAGGAATTGATATGGTGACATACTACGATAAAATAGTGCGGATTGAGTATGCTGTAAACAAATCCGGTAAAAGTGGTATCTTTATACACTTTATTTCAGGAATCTGAGGGTTTTCTCACATTGGATCCTATTTAACTCAAAATACTAATTAACTAAATTTCAGGAAGTGAACATAGCATTATATGGTAAAGCATTTAATACTGATCACCTTGAATACTTTCGTGTTCTCGCTGAATCTCTCGAAAACAAGGATTGCAAACTCCTCATCTGGAAGCCTTTTTATGATTTTTTGAAAGACAAAATCATTTTTCAGCAGGATGTATCCATTTTTGCCGGACACAATGAGTTGAAAGGGAAAGCTGATATACTGTTTTCAGTAGGTGGTGATGGAACTTTGCTCGATTCGGTGCGACTCGTGCGCGATTCGGGAATTCCTATTGCCGGTATCAATCTGGGTCGCATGGGTTTCCTGTCGAGCATCCCCAGGACCGAAATAAGATCAGCAGTTGATGATATTATTAATGGGAAATTCCGTATTGACAAAAGGACGCTCATCAGCCTGCAATCGCCGCTGAATTTTTTCAGCGATTTTAACTATGCACTCAATGAACTGTCAGTTAATAAAATTGAGAGTTCGTCGCTGGTAGTTGTTCATGTATGGGTTAACGATCAGCCTGTGCACTCATACTGGGCTGACGGTCTTATTATAGCTACTCCGACAGGCTCAACGGCTTATTCATTAAGTTGCGGCGGACCTATTCTTACACCCGATTCGGGTAGTTTTGTTATCACTCCTATTGCTCCGCACAATTTATCGGTGCGTCCGGTCGTTATTCCTGACAACAGCCTGATACGTATCAGGGTTGATAGCCGCGACAATCAGGCACTTATAGGGCTCGATTCGAAAACTGCTATTATTACTCCTGAAAATGAATTGGTTGTTGGTAAAGCAGGATTTGAAATAAACCTGGTGCAACGTTTGAATGAGAACTTTTTTTCAACAATACGTACAAAGCTCAACTGGGGCTCCGATATACGGAACTGATTTTAGTTTCTCAACTGCAGCTACCTGTATTTTAAACTTCTGGCATTTCCTTTTTTTTAATGAATCAAATCACCCTTTGTTTTTACGGTGATATTCATCGTTCTTGTTCCTGAATGACTATGATACTGATTCTGACTGCAGTAGTATAACTCCCCTCAACTTCCCCATACTCATTATACTTAATGCTATATTTTTTCTCATTTACACCTAATGCTGATGCTTTGATATAGATATACTATCAGGTTTAAAATCATTAATCAAGGCTGTCCTTGTTACTATGTGCTCTGTATCAATAATAATACTACCTTTGCGGGCTTCAAAAATTATGCGAAAAATTTCAGTTTTCTTCCTGTTGCTGGTGCTTTTAGTACCGTTTGGTTATGCGCAGAAATCGGGTGATCTGGGTCTTATGGGCGGGGTTACTTATTACATTGGCGACCTCAATCCTGCCATTCCTTTCCGTATGTCGAAAAAGGCATTCGGTATTTTGTACAGGCAGAATTTTAACTCACGGGTTTCAGTAAGGGCACATGGTTTGCGGGGTACTGTTGCTGGTGACGATGCAATCAGCAAAGCGAATTCCGGAAGAAACCTGAATTTCGAATCTACCATTACCGAAGCAGGAGTACAACTCGAAATCAATTTTCTCGATTATTTTATCGGCAGTAAGCAACATCCTGTTTCACCATACATTTTTGGAGGTGCTTCTGTATTCTTTTTCAAACCTTACGGGAATGTGCAAGGTGTAAGAATGCAATTACAACCTTTAACAACCGAAGGACAAAGCAAGCCATACAAGTCTTATTCATTCAGCATTCCTTTCGGGCTCGGAGTGAAATACAGCATAAATAAACTCTTTGGTGTTGGCGCGGAATGGGGCATGCGCAAAACTATGACGGATTACCTCGACGATGTAAGTAAGACTTACTATCTCGATCTTGCAGGAACCAATCCTGCCACTGCCACAGCAACTGAAGTGGCATCGGACCCCTTACTTACCCATAATGCCGGCATGCAGCGTGGCAACTCACGCGATACCGACTGGTATTCGTATGCAGGTATTTCGGTTACTGTTAAAATCAGAATGCTCAGCCAGGAACGCTGTCTCGACCACCAACGTGAAGGTTATTAATAGATTAAGACGTTTCAGGCCTGCAACTTAGACGTTAAGAATAATTAACAAAAGCGGCTCTTGCTGTAAGCCACAAAAGCCTAAATTTGTCGGAAATGACAGAAAACGAAAATTTGATCGACACGATCGATAAAACGAAGTTGCCAAAGCACATTGCCATTATCATGGATGGTAATGGCAGATGGGCAAAGCAACGTGGTGAGGAACGGGTTTTTGGTCACAATAACGGGGTTCAGTCTGTTCGCGAAACAGCAGAAGCTGCGGCTGAATTAGGTATAAAATATCTTACTTTATATGCTTTTTCAACTGAAAACTGGAATCGTCCGAAAGATGAAGTTGATGCATTGATGCATCTGTTGGTTGTTACCATCAGCAATGAAATCAAAACACTGAATGATAATAATATAAGGCTCAGAGTGATAGGTAATATACACTGCATGAGCCAGAATGTTAAAATGGAGCTTGAACAGGCAATGGAGGCTACGGCAGGCAACACCAGGATGGATATGTTTCTGGCATTGAGTTATAGTGGCAGATGGGAGATAGTTGATGCAATAAAAAAGATTGCCCAGCAGGTTAAGGAAGGAACGCTGAGTCCAAATCAGATCAATGAAAAATTAGTCTCAGCCAATATGAATGCACCTGATCTTCCTGATCCTGAACTTCTGATCCGTACCAGTGGAGAATACCGGACCAGTAATTTTTTAATCTGGCAGTCAGCCTATACTGAGTTGTTTTTTTCTCCTAAACTTTGGCCCGATTTCCGTAAAGACGATCTTTATCAGGCTATTATTGATTTCCAACATCGCGAGAGGCGATTTGGTAAAACGAGTGAACAAATTATAAATTGCAAAGGATGACACTGAGGCGCTTTACTTTACTATCTGTTATATTTTTAATCCTCTCAATGCCTGTGGTGGCTCAGATATCAATAGGTGACGAGCTGCCTGATATCAATTACACCCTTCCAAAAAAATACACCATCGGAGGTATTACAGTTACCGGCGTTCAGTATCTGAACAGTTCGGTATTAATCTCTTTATCAGGTCTTCAGGTTGGAAATAAAATTGATATCCCCGGCGAAAAAATACGTTCAGCCATTGACAAATTATGGCAACAGGGTCTCTTCGAAGATGTTAAAATTGTAGCAACCCGTGTTCAGGGCGATCAGATCTTTCTGGATATCAGGCTGGCAGAGAGACCCCGCCTTTCTAAGTTCAGTTTCAGCGGTATCCGCAAAGGAGAGGCTGACGATTTACGCGATAAAATAAAGATCTCAAGAGGCGATGTAGTTACCGATAACATGCTTACCCGTGTCAGAAATACTATCATTAAACATTATATAGGCAAAGGGTATTTTAATGCTAATGTAAAAATAAGCCAGATCAGAGATACCGCACTTATCAACAATGTCGCTCTGAATATTGATGTGACTAAAGGCGGACGCGTCAGAATTGAGAAAGTCAATATTATCGGGAATAAAAATCTGAGTGAGCTCACACTTAAATCAGCGCTAAAAAAGACAAAAGAAAAAGGAGCGTATCGCCCTCTGTATGCGGTGCAGGAATCGTTTTTCGGCTTTTTCGGGTATCTCTTTTCGAAGGATTTGAAACACTATTCTGCATTTGTTCAGGAGACTGCTGCCAAGAATATGAAATTCAGGATTTTTAAATCTTCGAAATTTATTGAAAATGATTATGAAGAGGATAAAATCGCAATTGTAAAGAAATTCTATGAGAACGGATACCGGGATGCAACTCTTATAAGAGATTCAGTATATAAAACCGGTCGGAACAGCATTACTATCGATTTGCATGTCTACGAAGGCAACAAATACTATTATCGTAATATTTCTTTTGTTGGAAATACAAAGTTCACTTCCACTGAACTGGGTCTTTTACTTGGCATAAGGAAGGGCGACGTTTATAACCAGGATCAGTTGGATGCTGCGCTGCAGTTCAATCCAAACGGTATTGACCTTATGAGCCTTTTTGTAGATGATGGTTACCTTACCTGTACCATTGAGCCAATTGAGATCAGTGCCGAAAACGACTCTATTGATTTGCAGATCCGTATACGTGAAGGCCGGCAAATGAATGTTAACAGGGTAAAAGTGAGTGGTAACACACGTACCAACGACAATGTTATTATCAGAGAACTCTATTCAAGGCCCGGCCAGCTTTTCAGTCGTTCTGATATATTGCGTAGCCGCACTTCCCTGTCGCAGTTGAAATATTTCGATCAGGAAAAAATTGATATTCAAACACCTAATATCGATCCGGCAAACGGAACGGTTGACGTTGCCTATAAAGTAGAGGAGACATCATCCGACCAGTTAGAGCTTTCAGGAGGCTGGGGATATGGAAGATTAATCGGAACTCTTGGGGTTTCATTCAACAATTTCTCGGCTCGTAATTTTTTCGACAAAGGGGCATGGAAACCTATACCTTCGGGCGACGGGCAGAAATTATCGTTGCGTTTGCAGTCGTACGGAAAAGGATATCTTAGTGCCAGTGCTTCGTTCACTGAACCCTGGCTGGGCGGTAAAAAACCAAATCAATTGAGTGTTTCGTCCTATATCTCAGCATTCAACAATGGATATGCTAAATCCAGCCCTTCCTACTACGCATACAATATTACCGGTTTGTCCTTTGTTTTCAGCCGCCGCCTTTCGTGGCCCGATAACTATTTCAACCTGTCGCAGAGTTTTAACCTGCAACATTACCAACTTGACAATTATGTACTGTTTGGCAAGCAGCAGGATGGATTGTATCAGAGTTATTCGTACACCATTGCATTAGGAAGATATTCAACAGATGCTCCTATATATCCGCGTGCCGGATCGGAATTTAACCTTTCGCTCGAAGTTACTCCTCCTTACTCATTACTGGCACCCGATTGGTTTGCAGCAAAATCAGCAGATGATAAATACAGGATGATTGAGTTCAACCAATGGAAAATGAGTGGCGCATTTTACCAACAGATAGTTGGAGACCTTGTACTGATGGCCCGCACAAAAGTAGGGTTCCTCGGTAAATACAGCAGCGATATACAGGTAACACCATTCAACCGTTATTTTATGGGTGGTGATGGCATGTCGGGATATTCGGCTATCGACGGACGTCAGCTTGTAGGTTTCAGGGGTTACACCAATGAGAGCCTCACGCCTGAATATGGTGTTACATCCAGACCAGCAGGTGGAACTATCTTCAACAAAAGTACACTTGAACTCCGTTACCCATTGTCTCTCAACCCCAATTCAACCATTTTCGGACTTATTTTTGTGGAAGCGGGCAACGACTGGTCGAAGTTCAAAGACTTTAACCCATTCGATATTAAAAGGTCAGCCGGTGTAGGAGTAAGAGTATTCCTTCCTATGTTCGGTTTGCTGGGTCTCGACTGGGGTTATGGATTTGATGCAGTCCCTGGTTCACCGAATGCAAATAAGGGTCAGTTCCATTTTTCAATCAATTCTTCCATCGATTAGCAGTTTGGCAGGTTTTTTGATCTTTTATACGAGTACAATTAAATTTATTCTCCATACTTTAAACCCCGGAGGTCAATATGAAAAAATTATTTCTTGTAACTGTAATTCTTTGCGCTTTTGGTTTTGGTGTTTCGGCCCAGAAATTTGCTTACGTAAATACCGATTACATCCTTGACAATATTCCCGAATATGCTGATGCGCAATCGCAGCTTGATGAGCTCTCCATTCAATGGCAGAAAGAGATAGAGGCGAAATTTGCAGAAATTGATAAAATGTATAAGAATTTTCAGAACGAAGCTGTACTTCTTCCTGAAGATATGAAAAAGAAACGTGAGGATGATATCATTAAAAAGGAAAAAGAGGGAAAAGATCTTCAAAAGAAACGTTTTGGCAAAGATGGTGATCTTTTCAAGAAACGTCAGGAACTGGTAAAACCTATACAGGAGAAAGTCTACAATGCCATAGAAGAAATTGCCGCTGCCGAAAATTATGCAGTAGTTTTTGATAAAGCCAGCAACGCTACCCTTATTTACTCAAACCCCAAGTTCGATATCAGCGAGCAGGTTCTTGATAAACTGGGATATACCTACAAACCTCAGCAACCTGCTAAAACCAAAAAATAGCATACTATATGCTTCAGGTAACGCCTTTTTTTTAACTTTGCGCCTGATTTAACTGTAAACACTTAAACCACAACAAACAAAATGATGAAGAATCTCTTTAAAGTTCTAGCAATTGTAATGATTATTGCTGTTGCAACTACCGCTAATGCTCAGAAAACCTCTAAAATCGGACATATCGACTTCGGGAAATTACTGGAACAAATGCCAGGACAGGATACTGTAAAACTTGTAATGGAAAAATATGTGCAATCACTTCAGGGTGAGTTGCAGGCAATGCAATCGGAATTGGAATTGAAAGCTACTGATTATCAGAAAAACATGGCTACCATGTCGAATATCATCAAAGCTACCAAGGAAAAAGAAATTACTGACCTTCAGGGTCGTATCGAAGCTTTCCAGCAGTCAGCACAGCAGGATCTTTCGGCAAAACAAACCGAATTGATCACTCCGTTTGTTGATAAAGCAAAGCAGGCTATCAAAGACGTTGCGAAAGAAGGCGGATATGCATATATCATGAATGCAGTTGAAGATCTTATCCTTTATTCCGACGGTGGCGATGATGTTATGCCACTTGTAAAGAAAAAACTGGGTATTACCCTGTAATTAAAGAGCAATCTTTACCTTATTAACTCCGGCCTCGTCCGGAGTTTTTTTATGCCAAAGCTATAATAATTCAATAATAAGCGTGTACTTATGCTTAACATCTATTGTGTTTTATTGGCTTCTGTTAACACTCTCTTGATCAGCATATTTATAATATTGTTTTCTGTAACCCTTAAACTATTTAATTATGAAAACACTCATTATGGTAATTGCTTTTTTAGTTATTTTTTCAACCTCTGTATCAGCCCAATTGGAAAAGGGAAGCTGGATAGGTGGTGTAAGCGGAAGTTTCGGATTTGGCGGACGATCATCCTCCAACCGGGTATTTAGCTGGAGTTTTAATCCATCAGCCATGTATCTTGTGAAACGAAATATCGCATTAGGTATTGAAATGAATAATAGCTTTGTTCACTACAAGGGAAGCTATACCAGTGGTACTGAAAACTATTCACAAAAAGGCGTTAACTATTCACTTAAACTTACACCAATTGTGCGAAAGTACTTTGGAAATGGCCAGTTCAGGCCGTATGTGGGATTGAGTACAGGTATTGTTATGGAGCACATGCGTGGCTATAGTAGTTATGATGGAAATACAAACACTGAAACCGGGTTTAAATACTATCTGGCCCCGCAGGTCGGAGCATCCTGGTGGTTAAATGATAAAGTGTTTCTGGATTTGAAAGCAAGTTACAATGTAATGGATTCGTTTATTGGCAGTGGATACCATACATTGGATTTGAATATTGGGGTAGGATTTAAAATCGGGAAATAGAACTTAAAGTAAGCTGAAAAAAAAGCCGGAAACTAATTTCAGTTTCCGGCTTTTTATATTTTCCTGTGAATTGATTAATCCCTGCGGCCTGTGAAAATCATGATATAATACAGCAAGGTGGCTAATGAAGCCAGGGCAGCTACCACATAAGTATAGGCAGCCCATTTAAGAGCATCCTGTGCTTTAGGATGAGTTTCCTGTGTGGTTATACCACTGTTGTTGAGCCATAGTAAAGCGCGACGGCTGGCATCAATTTCAACCGGTAGGGTTACGAAGCTGAATAGGGTAGTGGCTGCAAATAAAATGATACCGGCAAATAACAATTGCGGGAATGTATTTATCAGCAAAACTCCTGCCAGCAATACCCACTGAACCCAGTTGGATGCAAAACTTACCGCCGGAACCATGGCACTCCTCATCTTAAGGAATGCATAGGCTTCGGCATGCTGTACGGCATGGCCGCATTCGTGGGCTGCAACAGCTGCTGCCGAAATACTCGATTTGAAGTAAACATCCTCGCTCAGGTTCACGGTTTTGGTCTCCGGATTATAATGGTCAGTCAGCCTTCCCTGTACCGAAACTACCTGAACATCGAGAATGCCGTTGTCGCGAAGCATCTTTTCAGCAATATCTTTTCCGGTATAGCCTTTTCCTATAGGAATTGCTGAATACTTCCTGAACTTCGATTTTAACACCTGGCTTACGATCAGACTCAGGATCATGAAGCCTATAAAAATGACTATGTACATTTCTTATGATTTTTAGTTAAGACTTGACTCAACAAATTTCCTGCCATAGCTCTGAATACGACATTGTGTCAGAAGCATCTGTTGCATTATCCTGACTATACAGAACTTTCGTTTTCGTTTACAGGAATTATATTTTCATCATGCCAGCTGGCATACATGGTGTAGCTTTTCGAAATACGGTTTACCTGGCCTTCAAGCAACGACTGATCAATTGATTTGATTTTTTTTGCCGGTATTCCGGCATATACACTGCCCGATTCAACAATAGTGTTTTGCGATACTACTGCTCCGGCCGCAATTATTGAATTGCTCTCTACTACCACTCCATCCATAACAATGGCACCCATGCCTATAAGTACATTGTCGTGTATGGTGCAGCCATGAATAATGGCGGCGTGTGCAATGGAAACATTATTTCCGATATGCACCGGTGCTTTCTGATACGTGCAGTGGACAACCGCGGCGTCCTGTATGTTTACATTATTGCCTATTCGTATGGAATGAACATCGCCCCGTATAACAGTATTGAACCATACGCTGCAATTATCACCTAATACAACGTCGCCGACAATAGTAGCATTTTCGGCAACAAAAGTATTCTTTCCGATTACCGGTGCAATTCCCTTTATAGGATAAATCAGAGGCATTTGGTTGGGGTTTTCGATTTACGATTTACGAATTTGGAAATTTTGCACTGAAAGACTAATCGTACCTCGTACTTTGTCAATCGTACCTTTTTTTGATTTGCGATTTGAGATTAGTCCTATGTGATTATATTTAGGAAGCAATTTACTGATTCTTGACCTGATTCTTTCTCAATCCTCAGGGCTGAATGAATTGATCTCTTTGTCGTTGACGACCTTGGGATAATCAATTGAAAAATGAAGTCCGCGGCTTTCCTTGCGTTCGATAGCCATTTTAATAATCAGCGTGGCTACTTTAATCAGGTTCCTGACTTCACAGATTTTGGCTATAAGAACAGAGTGTTTGTAAAGCTCTTCCGTTTCACGCTCAAGGATGTTGAGCCTGTCGGCGGCTCGTTTAAGCCGGAGGTTCGACCGTACTATTCCAACATAGTTGGTCATAATTCCCTGTAACTCCCTCATGGTTTGTGTAATAAGAACCATTTCTTCGTTCATTACAGTGCCTTCGGCATTCCAGTCAGGGATTTCGTTGCAGAATTCTATATCCTTAAGCTTTGCGGACGAATCGATGCAGGCCCGGTGCGAGTATACCAGCGACTCAAGAAGCGAATTGCTGGCCAGACGATTTGCACCGTGCAAACCGGTTGATGAGCATTCGCCCGAAGCGTAAAGATTGATGATGGAACTTCGTCCCCATTCGTCAACTTTAATCCCGCCACAAGTATAATGTGCAGCCGGGACTATAGGTATCATTTCCCTTGTCATATCAATGCCAATACTCAGGCACTTTGCGTAAACTCCTGGAAAATGATCGATAAGCTTGTTTCGGTCGAGATGGCGGCAATCGAGAAACAAATGGTCTTCACCGCTTATTTTCAACTCGCTGTCGATGGCCCGGGCAACAATATCGCGGGGGGCCAGTGATTGGCGCTTATCGTATTTCTGCATAAATTCATTGCCGTTAGCATCTTTCAGTATGCCGCCAAAACCTCGAAGAGCTTCGGTAATCAGGAACGAAGGTTTTTCGGAAGGATTGTATAGCGAGGTAGGATGAAACTGAATAAATTCCATCTTTTCGATGGTTCCCTTGGCGCGGTATACCATGGCGATACCATCGCCGGTTGCGATGCGCGGATTGGTGGTCGTTGCATACACATTGCCCGCTCCACCTGTAGCCATAAGGGTAACTTTGGCAAGGATAGTATCAATGCTGTTGGTGGCACGATTCAGCACATAAGCACCGTAACATGTAATATCCGGAGTCCGGCGGTTTACATAAACACCAAGATGATGCTGGGTGATAATTTCTACTGTAAAATGATTTTCGAGAATTTCGATATTACTATCTTCGTTTGCCCTGTCGAGCAGGGTCTGCTCAATTTCGAGACCTGTCTGATCCTTATGATGCAGAACCCGAAACTCGGAATGCCCGCCTTCTTTGGCAAGATCGTATTTGCCTGAAGCATTTTTATCGAAATTAACTCCCAGCTCTATCAATTCCTTTATTCGCTCAGGAGCTTCTGTAATGGTAATTCTTACGGCTTTCTCATCATTCAGATCATCACCGGCAATCAGAGTATCCTGTATATGTTTTTCGTAGGTATCGGGGGTGTACATTACCGCAGCAATTCCTCCTTGAGCATATTTTGTGGCAGTTTCTTCAGCTTTGTTTTTGGCAACTATACAAACCTTACCGTATTTTGCAGCTTTCAGTGCAAAACTAAGTCCGGCAATGCCTGTACCTATTACCAGGAAATCAACTTGTCGTCGCATACTATTATTTATAACAGAGTGCAAATTTAACAAATAGAAGCGGTGTTTGATCAGTTTACATCTGTATTCATTAAAATATGTGAATGAGAAGGTCCTGATTATTGAATCAGGGACATCAGATTTGTGGCTTGGGAAGGGTTGCAGCACATATATCTGAAAACGGAATATTGAATATTGGATAAGAAATATCGAATAAAGAATATCGAATGTTGAATAAGGAATATCGAATAAAGAATATCGAATATTGAATAAAGAATATCGAATATTGAATAAAGAATATCGAATATTGAATAAAGAGTATCGAATAAAGAATATCGAATATTGAATGTTGAATATAGAATATCGAATAAGGAATATCGAATATTGAATGTTGAATAAGGAATGTCGAATAAAGAATATCGAATATTGAATGTTGAATATAGAATATCGAATAAGGAATATCGAATATTGAATGTTGAATAAGGAATATCGAATGAAGAATATTGAATAAGGAATATCGAATATTGAATGTTGAATAAAGAGTATCGAATAAAGAATATCGAATATTGAATGTTGAATAAGGAATATCGAATGAAGAATATTGAATAAGGAATATCGAATATTGAATGTTGAATAAAGAGTATCGAATAAAGAATATCGAATATTGAATGTTGAATAAAGAATATCGAATAAAGAATATTGAATGTTGAATAAGGAATGTCGAATAAAGGATATTGAACTATCGGATCTATTTGTATTTTTACCATTAGATTGCTGTGGTTAAGAATTGTTAAATCAACGTTTTATAGCCCGGAAGCAAATATTATATTCCATTTGGTTGCGTTTATTCGAAAACTAAATCCTTAATCATATGTCAAACTCCTCCACATTTGGTAAAATCAATCAATGGGCTCGTACTTCCATCAGCCTGAAACTTATTGTTATTGGTGTTTTTGTATTGATTCTGCTTATTCCATCCGAGATGGTACAGTCGCTTATACGCGAACGTGAAACTACCCGTAATGAAGCCATTTCGGAAATCTGGCGAACATGGGGCGATAAACAGGTGCTGGCTGGTCCGGTAGTAAGCGTCCCTGTAATTAACACCAAGTCAATGCCCAATGGAACTGTTGAGTCAGAGACACAATTTCTTCATTTCCTGCCAGAAAATCTTTCGGTTTCAGGCGACGTGGTTCCTGTGATCCGGTATCGCAGTATTTATGAAGTTGTTCTCTACTCGGCCAACCTGACTGTAAAAGGAAATTTTAAACCCTTGATACCTAAAGGACTTAGTGTGAAGGCTGAGGATATTAAATGGGATAAGGCGTATGTTACTATTGGTATTTCCGATATGAAAGGGGTGAAGGAAAATATTGATCTTGCCTGGAACGATTCGGTTTTTCGCATGCAACCAGGCATTCCTGTTCATGATATTATCAGGGGTGGAGTTAGTTATCCTGTTGACATTGATCCGGCTTTTGATAACAAATTCAGTTTCAAACTTCAGCTGAATGGAAGCAGGCTTTTAGCTTTTTTGCCGTTTGCTTCTGACATGAATGTTGACCTTACTTCGGCCTGGGCAAATCCATCTTTTGAAGGTGCTTTTATTCCGACTGAAAAATCGGTTACCAGGGATGGTTTTACTGCCAAATGGAAAATACTCGAACTGAACCGTAATTACGGACAATTTGGGCTCGACAATTTTATAAGTAGCGGAAAAGAGTCACCAAATCTGATGTTTACTAACGACCGCATTTCTCCTGATAATGTTGAAGGGGGCTTTGGCGTGAACCTGATAATGCCGGTTGACCAGTATCAGCGTACCACCCGCGCAGCCAAATACGGCGTGCTTTTTGTAATTCTTACGTTTGTAACTTTCTTCTTCTTCGAATTGTTGCGTAAAAAATATGTTCATCCTCTTCAATACCTGATTGTTGGATTTGCCATAATGCTTTTCTACCTGCTATTGCTTTCGCTTGCCGAATACCTGTTGTTCGACCTGGCTTATGCCATTTCGGCCGTGGTGGTTACGCTTATGGTTATGCTATATGCCGGTGCCATTTTCAGCAACCGCAAATACGGAATTATTGTCGGCTTGATACTGTTCATGCTGTATGCTTATTTTTACACGCTTCTGCAATTGCAGCTTTATTCGCTGCTGTTTGGCTCAATAGGAATGGCTGTAATACTTTCGGTAATTATGATTCTGACAAGGAATCTACACCGTGAAAGGCAAGTTGAGGAAACTGAACAGGAAGAATAGAACAGCGTTTTTATACTGATAAAGCCTTGCTGGAACTCGAATTCGGGCAGGGTTTTTTATTTTTCAACAATAAGTTTTCCGTTTCCTAAAATCAGTCCTTCCCTGATATGCCTGATTAAATATATGCCTGATGCCAGGGCAGATATATCAATAGTCATTTGCTGGGATGTGCCTGTTGAAATGGTCATTATTATCTGTCCCATTTCGTTTACAAGCAGCAACAGATCCCCGTTTTTAACCAACTGTTTTAAGCTTACATTTACAGCAGCAGAACCAGGGTTTGGCCAGATATCGAAAGTTGCTTTTACCTTCTCTTTGGTCAAATACTCGTGAATATCGGTAATTACCAGTGGGGCAAGAGCTGTGGTATCGCTAGTGATGGGGTAATTGCATAAACTATCGTAAACAAAACTTTCTGAGTTAATTCCAGAATAAAAGAGATAAAAATTCGAATTAATATAATTTTCGAATTTACACGTCGCTATATCATTATTTTCATTTTGATAAAGAACCAATAGCTTGTTGTCGAACGTTTTAATTATTTCAGCAGGAAGATTTTTAGAATAAGTTAATGGAATTTCCTGTATTTTCTTTCCTGACGTATCGGTTACAATAAAGTAGGATGAGTTATCCGGAGAATTGGAATCCTCAAAGGCAAAGCCAGCCACAACAACAGTGTCATTAAACATACATATTGCACCTGGTAAAACATATCCTCCTGTCTGGGCTTTAAGCGAATCAATTACTTTGATCGGGGTTCCGTTTTGATCAAATTTGTATATTTTAGGTGCGTTGGTATAGGTAGATCCTGTAGGCGAACCTGCTGTTGTATAGTAATCTCCATTGTTTGCTTGTACTGTTTTACCCAGATAAGTGAAGTAAAATTCCGGCCAGCACAAATCCCAGATATTTTCCATCTCAGTATTAGTCTTTATCCAAAATGATTGGCCTCCTATATTTGCTGTAGCACTGGTTAACAGAAAATTATTATCATTAATATGGATCATATCCGTCGCCAAAGGGTTAGGCTGACAGAAATCATTCTGAGGCAACGAATCCAATTGAACGAAATCTCCGTTTTTGTTAAGTTTAATTAGAAGAGACCTCGACCCTAAGGGATTTCCTACATCCCAGTTTGTTACCATTGTTTGTAAGCTACTGTCGGCCAGCTCAATAATAGCTGTTGTAAGTATATCCTTTCTATCCAATAATATCCTAGACCATTCAACTTCACCACAGGGATTTAGTTTTACAAAAAGGGCTGTATCCGAATTTATGCTGCCCGAAAGGGCCATGCCTCCGTCCGATGTTTGAATCAAATTATGAAAACGGGTAAGGCTGGTGGCATCGCCAAATAATTTTTTCCATAGTACATTGCCGTTCAGATCCGTTTTCAGCAGCAGTCCATACCCTTTGTTAATGTTGCTATTGCTGATAGTGCCTGCAATAAGGTAGCCTTTGTCATAAGTTTCAATCAAACACAGCGGTTTTTCGGCTGTAGCTGTGGTGTACCATTGTGGCCATTGAGCATTACCAAGGAGTGCATTCAGTGATAAAATCATCAATAATAAAAGACTACGATTTGTCATACTTTTGTTTTTAATTGTAATGAAACATGTATAGATAGTTAGAAAATCAATGCTTTACAATTAATTTGCCCGTACTTAGTAAACTCTTTTGCCTGCTATGCTGAATTAAGTAAAACCCATCGGGCAAATCAGCAATCTCAAGTAAGTATTCCGGGTTAATATCGTCAATTTCAATTATTTTCAGCTCTTAGCCTTGCAAATCTTTAATTTTTAGATCATCACCCAATTTGCATAACTTATGCGGTTTAATAGTAATGAATGCCGAATCCGGGTTCAGCCATATTTCGAGGGTGCTTTCTTATTGACTTTGAGTTGGTAACTCCTCCAGTTTTGTATAAAGGGTGCAATCAATACCAATGGTGTCGCTTACAATGGGGTAGGGGCAAAGGCTGTCGTATATGCGGGGCAGCGTATAAGTGCTGTCATTTTCGAGGTCGGCATTCAGATTATATAGATATATCGTCCATTGATTTAAAGGAACAAAGGCCCCCAGTATATAAGTTAAAGCCCAAGTAATACCTTCACTGGTTCATTTCCTTCGAAAAGCATTTTTGCCGGGTTTTCGAGCAGTTCCTTTACCATTACCAGGAAACTTACTGATTCGCGTCCGTCAATTACGCGGTGATCGTACGATAATGCAATGTACATCATCGGGGCAACCACCACCTGACCGTTAACTGCTATAGGTCTCTCAATAATATTATGCATTCCGAGTATAGCACTCTGGGGAGGATTAAGAATAGGTGTCGACATCATGGATCCAAAAACACCTCCGTTAGTGATCGTAAAAGTTCCTCCCGTCATTTCCTCCAGTGTGATCTTATTATCACGGGCTTTGCCGGCCAGTTCCTTTATCCGTTGTTCGATTTGTGCCAGCGAAAGTGATTCGGCATTGCGGATCACAGGAACAACAAGGCCTTTAGGGGCACTTACAGCAATTCCAATATCGGAATATTTGTGAAAAATAAGTTCATCACCATCAATCATGGCATTCACCTGCGGGAATTTGGCTAAGGCTATAGTTACAGCCTTTGTGAAAAACGACATGAACCCTATTCCTACGCCAAACTGCTCCTTGAATTTTTCGTTGTATTGCTTTTTCAGGCTCATTATCTGGCTCATGTTCACTTCGTTAAAAGTGGTGAGCATGGCAGTTTCGTTTTTTACACTAACCAGACGCTGAGCAAGTTTAATGCGTAGAGTTGATAGCTTTTTGCGTTCAGTTTCGCGTGAATTTTCAGCTATAGTTACCGGGGTTGCCGGGCTCAGATTTGCCTTGCCTGAACTTGCATTGAGTACATCCTGCCGGGTAATCCGGGTATGACCGAGTTGCTCAAGAACTTCGCGGCCTGTAAGCTGTTTTTCTTCCATTATTTTCCGGGCAAGCGGAGTAATTTTTACGTCGGCATCATCAGTAGCAACAGGATTGACTGGGGTTAACAGTACAGTAGTTTCTTTTTGTGAGGTAGCAATTGTTTCGGGCACAATTTCTTCCAGACCTGCAGGTGCTGCTGCTTCAGTATCAATTTGGGCAATCACAGTCCCTATGCTCACACTTTCACCGGCTTCGACCAGTATAGTAATTGCACCGGAATTTGTTGCATTTACGGTTAAGGTTGCCTTGTCGGAATCAATTTCAGCAATTTCAGCGTCTTTAATCACGTAGGAGCCGTTTTCCACCAGCCAGTTTGCAATCTGAACCTCGGTAATCGATTCGCCGGGGGTAGGGGCTTTTATTTCGATAATCATATGTTATGGTATTTCTAAAAATCGTTTCTGTATTTTGAAGTATTTTGTATTGATAATGTGTGCATTGAGGGAAATTCAATGTATAAAGTTATTTTCTTTAACCACAAAGTGCACAAAGTTGTTAAACAAAGTTCACAATGTGCCGTTGATTACTCTTCTTATTCCATCTTTCAATAGGACAACATTAAAGTTTATAAGAAGGCCAAGTTTAAAGTTTCCAAGTTTTAAGTAGGTTAGTGTTTGTGCTAAATAGATATCATTTAAAGCATCAACACTTTTAATTTCGATAACTAATTTCTTATCAACCAACAAGTCGATCCGGTATCCGCACTAAAGTTTTACATCTTCAAAAATCAAGGGCATCGGTTTCTCCTTCTCAATCGCTATACCTGCCATCCTGATTTTATATGCCAGGCATTCCTTGTATGCACTTTCAAGTAAACCCGGGCCGAGAGCCTTGTGGACTTCAATCGCCATTCCAATCACTCTGTTTGCTATTTCATTTTCTGTCATATTTTTCTCTGAGTTCTTTGTGAATAACCTTAGTGCCCTTTGTGGTTATGCTTTTTAATCTCAGGTTGAAAAAGCGAATCGTATGTCTTACTGATGCTGCTCTACAGCCTTCCATTCTTTAGGTGCACAAAGCATCCTGCAGGTATGGTTCCGGTCAGCACAGGTACAGTCGCCAAATGCTTTGTCAATAATTTTTGCCTGGCGCTGAACATGTAATTTGGGTGACCCTGTGGCCGGGCTACCACTTTCAGGCCGGGCAACCAGCATTAGTTTCACCCCTTTGAAATGGCGCAGAATAAATGACCATGCACCCATATTGGCAGGTTCTTCCTGCACCCAGGCAAAAACAGTGGCCAATTTATATTTCTTCAGTATGGACTGCAATTGTTCCAAAGGAAAAGGATAAAGTTGTTCGACACGGACGATAGCAATATCGTTATGACCTCTTTTTCTCCTTTCGGCAATAAGATCGTAGTATACCTTGCCATTGCAGAAGTTCACACGGGTAACCACATCAGGATTAATATCATCGTCAATTACCTCCTCAAACGAGCCTCTCGACAAGGCTGCCACCGGCGACACACATTCGGGATGCCTGAGCAGGCTTTTGGGCGTGAAAACGATGAGCGGTTTACGGAAGTCGCGGTGTACCTGCCGGCGAAGCAGGTGGAAAAAGTTTGCAGGTGTGGTGCAATTGGCTACCTGTATATTGTTTTCGGCACATTGCTGAAGGAAACGCTCCATGCGGCCGCTTGAGTGTTCAGGTCCCTGGCCTTCGTAACCATGTGGCAGAAGCATGACCAGCGAATTCATAACACGCCATTTTTCTTCGGCACTCACAATATACTGGTCAATAACTATCTGTGCGCCGTTCATGAAATCGCCAAACTGAGCTTCCCAGATAGTAAGTGAAAAGGGGGAAGCAAGCGAGTACCCATATTCAAATCCGAGTACTCCGTATTCGGAAAGTGGCGAATTGTAGATCTGGAAAGGAGCCTGGTTATCGCTGATATTCTGAAGCGGAGTATATTTCTCTTCCGAATCTTCCATAGTCAGCACAGCATGGCGGTGCGAAAAAGTACCCCGTTCCGAATCCTGCCCGCTCACACGCACAGGTATTTTTTCCTGCAGCAGCGATGCGTAAGCAAGTAATTCGCCCATAGCCCAGTCGACGGTTCCTTTCTCGGTAAACATAGTCCTGCGCTCTTCCATAACGCGAACCAATTTTTTGAAAAAAGGCTTGCCATGTGGCACTTCAGTTATTTTTTGGGTGAGTTCGAGTAGGAGGGTGTACTCAACACTTGTATTGACAGGTTTCAGGAAATCGGCTTCGGTAGCAGGATGAAGCTTGTTCCACGAATTCTCGAGAAAAGTGATAACCCTTGCTTTTTCGTCTTCTTTCGAATCGAGCAGTTCTTTTTCCAGCTCAGCCAGAAACGCGCTTTCGATGGCAGCAGCCTCATTGGCAGTTATGGCACCCTGCTCAAGGAGTCTGTTAATGTAAATGGTGCGGGGATCATCGTGTCTTTCGATGATTTTGTACAAAATAGGCTGAGTAAAACGTGGCTCATCACCTTCGTTATGACCATATTTACGGTATCCCAGTAAATCGATAAAAACATCTTTGTGGAAACGTTGCCGGTATTCAACCGCCAGTTCCATGGTATATACCACCGCCTCCACATCATCGGCGTTTACATGGAAAATCGGGCATTGAGTGGTTTTGGCCACATCAGTACAATACACCGAGCTGCGGGCATCCAGGTAATTGGTAGTGAATCCTATCTGATTGTTCACAACCAGATGTATGGTTCCCCCTGTTGTATACCCTTTAAGTTCCGACATTTGCAGTGTTTCGTATACTACACCCTGCCCCGCAATGGAAGCATCACCATGAATAATAATAGGAATAATCTGCTGGCTGTCGTTGTTGTAGTCAGTTTCAATCTTACTGCGTGTAATCCCTTCCACAACAGGACCAACGGTCTCGAGATGTGAAGGATTGGGTGCAAGTGAAAGCTGGAGCTTTTTACCGCTGTCCGAAACCCGTTCTGACGAAAAGCCCAGATGGTATTTTACATCGCCAAGCAGGTATTCGTCTTCCAGTTGTTTGCCTTCAAATTCATTAAAGATATCCTGGTATGGCTTACCCAGTGTATTGGCAAGGACGTTTAACCTGCCACGATGAGGCATGCCAATGATAAATTCGCTTATGCCGTTTTCAGCTCCTTTGTTGATAATAGCATCAATTGCAGGAATCAACGATTCGCAGCCTTCGAGGGAAAAGCGTTTCTGTCCAATGTATTTCTTATGCAGGAACTTTTCGAAAAGCACGGCTTTACTGAGTTCCTTTAAAATGTGAAGTTTCTTTTCACGGCTGAAAACAGGAGTGTTTTTGGTATGCTCCATGCGGGCCATGAGCCATTCGTGTATCTCCGGACGTCGGATATATGCATATTCAACACCTACACTCTGGCAATAGGTTGTTTCGAGATGATCTATGATTTTATTCAGTGTTGCATCACCGATCCCGATTTCGCCACCTGCTTTGAAAACCTGTTCGCGATCCTCATCGGTCAGGCCGAAATTGTCGATATGCAATGATGGGGAATAGGTGCGACGGGTGCGGACAGGATTTGTTTTTGTGAATAAATGGCCTCTTTTGCGGTATTCGTTTATCAGATCGATAACTTTAAACTCCCCTGGTTTCATATCAGTCTGAGGCAAAATCCTGCCGCTGAATTCGAAACCCTGAAAAAATCTTCTCCATCCAATCTCTATGCTCTCAGGATTCTGTTTGTATTGCCGGTATAACTCTTCAATGGCTTCAGTGTCGGCATTACTCAGAAACGATAACTCATCCATATTTGTTTTTTATCAGAAACGTTTACAACCTAGATATGTTCAATCAAAATTAGCAAATTATTAACAAACAGAAGCCGTTAATGAATAAACAGTCACTGATGGGGATTATATGCAGTATCAGAATGTATCCGGATTGAACGAATATTTCTATTCTTTGATAATTATTTTGCTTTGCGATTTCGAGCCTGCTGCTACTGTTATTCCATAGCAGCCTGAAGCTACTTTGTTACCATAATTGTCAGTTCCTTTCCAGATGGCTTTTGACCATCCGTCAGAATCTTTTTGAGTGAAAAGTGTTTTTATTGCTCTGCCCTGTATGTCAAAAATTTGTATCTGTGTATTTTCGGCAGCTCTTATCAGAATGCTGGTCTCCTCACGGAAAGGGCTGGGTCTGACGATCATGGTTTCGGCTGCCGGCTTTTCGTTAAGACCTCCGAAAATATAATCGTAATGTGAGTAGTAAATAGTGCTGAATCCCTCACGTTCCGACTCCCAAAATAAATTAACCCTGATGAAATAAAAATCGGGGAAGGTTTCGAAAATACGGGGATTGACGTCGTTGCCGGGCCAGTTGGAGATATTTGTTCCCAAATTTGTCCAAAATGGGGTTTCGCCAAAAATTTCATTTTGCCCGAGTGAGTCCGATACATAGGCTAAAATGTAGAATCCCAATGATTTTACACCTATCATATAACTGCATATCGCAGGTTGGCTTAAGTTGTACAAAGCCGAATTGCGGTATTCGGTTTCGGGTAGGCTTTCGGTGCTGATTGCCAGCCCTGAATGATTAGAGCCAGAATTAGTTTGCATGCTCAGATACGAACCCATCATAATGCCACCCGTTGAAAGGGATGAGCATTCTCCGGCAATGACTTTTTCGGAAGTGCTGTTAATCACCCAGTTTCCGAGATAGTAATAGATATTTTTGGAGATAAGACGTGTTGAGCCAACATCAGGCTTCATGTAAGTGAGGCTGTTTGAAGTAAATGCAGGGTTATATGCACCTGCCGAATCAATGGCAAAAGGAGAAGTAAATGTTTTGGTATCCCACTGATAAGATGAAACCCATATTTTACCGTTGTTCTCCCAGGCTACCAGGCCCTGGGAATAATTTGTTTTCTGGCTAATATCGTCACCAGGGAGTGATGATAATAACGTTGGCTGCGAGAATGTCCCATCCGGATAGTATAAAATGTATTCCAGATCGGTATCAGTACCCTCGTCAGACTGGTAAATGACTGCACAGAGTGGAAACAGAGGCTGATTGCTAAATTCCATTATTTCAGGATGCGTATATTTCACACCTGGTTTGTGAAGAGCTACCCGTTCTTCGTTTGCAGATCCATACATCAGTTTATAGCATAGTTCGGTGGTCGAACCATCAAGTTCTTTATCCCAGAAGAGAATATTTTCGGGGCCGGTTCCATAGAGAGCTGCATTGCGGTTGTTATGTGATGAGTCAGTCATTGCCTGACCCGGATACCAAACATTAAATTGAGCCTGCGATAAGAAAGGCAGTAATAGAAGGAAGAAAAGGACTTGGTTTTTCATATTGGATGGTTTTTTAAAGTCATGATACCTGCTTGAATTAAAACATTAATAATGGTACTAAAGTTAATATCTTTTGATCGATTTGCGGGAGTATATTTAGCAATCAATTTACACTTTATAATTCAGGTTTAGAATATGCAGCCGGGTACTATGGCATAGACTGCAACACTAGATTTTGTACAAAATTGCATTCTGGATGGATTGGACTGATTTTATGTTTGCCGCCAGACTATAAAATTAATATAATATTCAGTGCTGTGCGAATATATGGTGAAAAAGCCCGAAAAAAAAAGCCCTGATTTCTCAAGGCTTTTCTAATTTTATTATTTTCCGGAGGTTTAACGGATAACAGTTACCCGCTGACTGAAAACTTTGTTGCCTGCTGTCAGCCGTACGTTATATGTTCCTGGTTTCAGACTGCTGCAATCCAGAGCTATATCATGAGTTCCAGCATCGTATATTGTCTGGGGTACGCTTAATACAAGTGCTCCCTGCATATTGTACATGTCAACAACCACTGTTTCGGCACTGCCGTTTGTATAGGATAATAGAGCAATATTCTGAACCGGATTTGGATGAATTGTGAATGAAGCCAGGCTGGTTTCGTTTAATCCGACATTGCCGATTGAATAAAACTGCGAAGTCTGTGAGCTGCCGAAAGCAGTTCCCGATGCAATGGTAGTACTTCCGCTTGAAACCTTGTAGAACCCTATTCCATTGGTACAGCACACGCCATTTTCGCCGGCATCATTGATGGTAAATTCATAACAGGTTCCGAAGTCGAGATTTACATTGCTTGTATAGGTATGAGCCGATTGGCTGTAAGGGCCACCACTTGCAACGGTATTCCCCTGCAAATCTTTTACGGTCCAGGTGGTTTCGCCCGGACTATTATCAGTTTTAACCAAAACTGTGACCGAAGTGCCCGATTGCGGTGCCATCGCAAAAGTGTAATTAATAGTATCGTTCTTATGGTACTCATCAACCACTCCATTAACTGAAACTCCGTATACTTTCAGGGTATTTGTATTTTTGATGGTAAAGTCGATTGCGGGTAAAGTGATGGTTGATTTATCAAGAAAACCCAGATTGCCACTATATTGATAGGTCGCTTCAGGTTCGTCGTTGACCTTATATTTAATTTCGGCTGATGAAAGTGCAACCGATCCATTGTTACGTAAGCTGAACTGAGGCGCGAAGGATGGCTCACAGTATGATGGAAGTACATTTTCCAGTCCCGATAATTCCAGATCATTCTGATATACTCCTGCAATAGGAGTTGCAGTAGTTATGGCAGCCTGCTTTACGGCTTTGGTCTGCACATCCTGGATAAAACCAACAACACTCAGTTCGTTTATGCTATATACGTTAGCCAGTTTCCATGCGAATTCGAGAATAAAATAGTCGCCAACCTGAAAAGATGACATCAGACTTGTTCCTGACGCACTTGGAAGCATTTTTTTCATAACATTATAAAAATCCTTCTCTCCGTTAGTTCCGGGGGCTGTATTGAAATGGATGTGCTTTTCAATAACGGCGCAGTGAGCAACCAGTGTTCCTGATACAGCAGCGGTAGCTTTTCCAAGCATAGTTACATAAATTGTATCGTTTCCGACACTCAGATGCTGGTTGATGTATAGTTCGAAAGGTGATGGGATTGCATATTCGGCATCAATCTTTGACTGGTTCACATTGGAAGGTGCACCCAGATAACTGCTTCCGGCAACAGGGCTGCCATCCATTACCGCATGGGGTACGCCATTAACGCCATAATACGAAACACGAGCAGCAACATCGGTAGGATTATGTAGGTTCATGGGGTCAAATCCTGGCCAGCTTGTCTGGTATTTTATAGAAGTGCACTTTGAAGCATTGGCAGTGAGCAGAGCATTGAAAGCAGGATTCTGACTGGCACATGGACCACAACTGGCCTGTGTGAATTCTTCGAATAAAACCAAACGCTGCGATTGGCTGAATGCTGAAACTGAGAGCACAAGGATTGTACTGACTATCAGTGAGATTTTTTTCATAATGAATGGGCTTGATATATAGAGTGGCAAATATCCTAATAAAAATGATTCATGCTGTTGATTCATCTCAAATAAATCAATCTTGGTTAAAAATTTATTTAAGATCGCCAAACTGATTCAATTTGAATCTATCTTTGCACTGAAAATCATTGTTTAGTGCTAAATATTAATCCGGCATATGAAAAAAACTATACTTTCCATTTTTTCCATTCTTTTGGTATCGCTACTCTCAGCGCGCCCGGCTGCAACTGATTATCAATTCAGTGGTTCAAGATATATCATAGGAACTGATACACTTGAACTCTACGATACTCTTGGAAATAAAATAAATAACAGCACTATTAAAATATCAGGGAGCGATCCTTCGGTGGATGCATTGGTGGGTCATATCTGGCTTAAAAATACAACCAATGTTGAGATGCCGAATGTATTTGTTCGCCGCATCATCAACCAGGAAGTAGTTAACACCACCAATTCGTTTTGCTTCGGAGTAATCTGTTATCCTCCGTGGGTAGGTGAATCATCGATGGCTGATACAGCAAAAGTTGGTATCACGAATAAGTCATTTTATGCTGATTATTATCCTGATGGTCATGGAGGGCTTACTTCAATTACATTTGAATTTTATGATAATGTAACTTTTGGCGTTCCGGTAAGTGCAAAAGCAACCATCGAATTCCATATCAGTGCTAACAGCACAAATGAAGATAAACTTGTTTTTAAAGGCCCGTTCCCAAACCCGTCCTCACAGACAGCATCATTTGAATACAATATTCCCTCATCGCAAAGCAATGCTCATCTTGTTATTAGAAACATGTTGGGTGTAGAGGTCGAAAACACTATGCTGGAGCAACGTTCAGGCAAAAAAGCAATTGATGTTTCGGGCTATGCTTCCGGAATTTATTTCTTTGCACTGATTGTGGATGGTAAAGTAGTTCAATCGAAAAAAATGATTGTAAAACATTAATTCAGATTACCAGGCTTCAGTGCCGAAATCTGAGATCCTTATATACTAGACATATTGAAGTGCAGGGTAGGAGATACTCTGCACTTTTTTGTTTCCGGAGTATATAAACACAATACTGCGGTAATCTTTCTTTTACCGCAAGGGCGCAAAGTATTAAAACACAGAATATCAATATTTTAGGGCGCAAAGACCTGTCTTTGTATCGTGCTGATAATCAGTTATATGAAAAATGTTAACGGACTATTGTAAACAAAAAATGCAGGCTTATGCCTGCATTTTTTATTCCGGGACCGGATGATTTACAATCCGAATTCTTTTTTGATTTTATCAACGCTGTCAATTTTTTCCCAGCCAAAAAATTCAACTTCCTTGAAGTGCTTTTCTTTTCCATTGATTTTTTCGGAACGGGTGCTGCCGTTCTTGTAATAAACTTCAACTTCGGCCTTATAATGATCGCGGCCGAAATGACCATAGGATGCAGTGCGCTCAAAAATAGGGTTTTTTAGTCCAAAACGCTGAACAATAGCATATGGGCGTAAGTCAAAAATCTTACTCACCTTTTCGGCAATCTGTCCATCAGTAAGTTTTTTCCCTTCAGCGTCCTTTACTTTACCAGTTTTATAGGTGTTAACATAAACTCCAACAGGTTCTGCAATACCAATTGCATAAGCAACCTGAACAAGTATTTCGTCAGCAACACCGGCAGCTACAAGGTTTTTGGCAATATGACGGGCTGCGTATGCAGCCGAGCGGTCAACTTTCGACGAATCTTTTCCTGAGAAAGCTCCGCCACCGTGTGCGCCTTTTCCACCATAGGTGTCAACAATAATTTTACGGCCTGTAAGACCTGTATCGCCATGAGGACCGCCAATAACAAATTTGCCGGTTGGGTTAACAAAATATTTAACATCCTCGCCAAAGAGTTTGCGAACCCTGGCTGGAAGTGATCTTTTAACGCGTGGAAGTAAAATGTTTTTCACATCTTCCGCAATCTGATCCTGCATAGCTTTTTCAGCAGCTTTTACAGCCTTGGGTGACGAATCCACCGGAAGAATAAATTCATCGTGCTGAGTCGAAACAACAATTGTATCGATGCGCACAGGCCTGTTGCGTTCGTCATATTCAACGGTTACCTGTGACTTGCTGTCGGGACGCAGATATTTCATCTTCTTCCCTTCGCGGCGGATAACGGCTAATTCCTGAAGGAGTATATGCGATAATTCGATCGGCATTGGCATCAGGTTGTCCATTTCGTTGCTTGCATAGCCGAACATCATGCCCTGATCTCCGGCACCCTGATCTTCAGGATTACCATGATCAACACCCATAAAAATATCATCCGATTGCTCGTGAATGGTAGATATTACACCACAGGAATTGTTATCGAAACGATAATCGGCCTTAGTATATCCTATGCGCTCGATGGTACTTCGAACTATTTTCTGAATATCAACATAGCCTGTTGTACGAACTTCGCCACTGCATACTGCAAGACCTGTTGTTACAAGGGTTTCACAAGCAACTTTGCTTTCGGGGTCGAAACGTAAAAACTCGTCGAGCAAAGCGTCTGATATCTGGTCTGCTACTTTGTCGGGATGCCCTTCCGACACACTTTCTGATGTGAATAAATATCCCATCTCTAACTTTTTAAGAGGTTAAAAATTGTAAAAATGCCGGGGGATCAAGTGCTGCTTGCAGGAATTTGTTTTAGCATTTTTTTTTGTGGTTGCAAGCAATCAAATTTTTCCACCCAATGAGCCGGCAAAGGTATAGATTTTTGTTATTACTTCATCAGCTTGTAAAGTATTTCTTATTCGGTTTTATGCAGGTTTGAAATCGCAACAGGATATTCTTCAATGAAAAAATGAAATGGGGTGTTAGGTTCATTCATTACCTTAGCTGCCCGTTTAATTTATATTTCCATGATAAAATTCAGCCTGTTAATACTCCTGGTTTTGACGATTTCAGGTAGTGTGGCCCAGTCACCGGCATCCTACGTGAACCCTTTTATAGGTACAAATGAAATGGGTCATACATACCCGGGTGCTACTGTACCGTTTGGTATGGTTCAGCTTAGTCCCGAAACGGATACTATTCAGTACTCAGTCGGGCAGGGATATGTTAAAGATGTTTACCGGTATTGTGCAGGCTACCAGTACTCTGACAAAACCATTGTTGGGTTCAGTCATACTCATTTTTCAGGAACCGGGCACAGCGATCTGGGCGATTTTCTAGTAATGCCGACCACAGGAAATATTCAGCTTAATCCCGGAATTGCTTCGGATCCTGAATCGGGTTACCGGAGCCGGTTTTCTCATGAAGCTGAAAAAGCAACTGCCGGATACTATTCGGTTATGCTCAGCGACTACAATATTCTGGCTGAGCATACTACCTCGGCCAGGGTAGGGTTTCACCGATATACTTTTCCTGAAAGTGCTCAGGCTAATATTATACTGGATATGGTGTCCGGCATTTATAATTATGATGGCAAAGTAGTATGGAGTTCGGTCAGAGTTGAAAGCGATACTCTAGTAACCGGTTACAGGCAAACGCAAGGCTGGGCAAGGGAGCGCTCCATGTATTTTGCCATGGTATTTTCGAAGCCGGTACGAAATTATGGTTGCCGCGATGATGCCAGGGTAGTGTATAACGATTTCTACAGGAAGTTCAATATAACCAGGGATTTTCCTGAGATGTCGGGGCGTAAACTGCGTACCTTTTTTAGTTTCGATACCAAAGCCGGTGAACAGATCCTTGTAAAATTTGCTCTTTCATCAGTAAGTGCCGAAGGTGCAATAAAAAATCTGGAAGCCGAAATTCCGCATTGGGACTTCGATCGGGTACATCAGGAAGCAGAGGATGCCTGGAATAAGGAATTGAGCTGTATCGAAATTGATGCGCCGGAAGAAAAGAAAATCATATTCTATACCGCACTTTACCACACCTTACTTTCGCCAACACTTTTTATGGATGTTGATGGCAGCTACCGCGGTCTGGATCATAATAACCATCATGCCGAAGGGTTTAAAAATTATACTACCTTTTCGTTGTGGGATACATACAGGGCTTTGCATCCACTGTTTACACTGGTTCAACAGCAGAGAACTTCCGATATGATAAATTCCATGCTGGTCCATCAGCAGCAGAGTGTTCATCATATTCTTCCGGTGTGGAGTCACTATGCCAATGAGAACTGGTGCATGATTGGTTACCATGCCGTTCCTGTAATTGCTGATGCCTATATGAAAGGAATCAGGGGTTTCGATGTGCAGAAAGCACTTGATGCCTGCATTGCGAGTTCAGTTTATGCTCCTTATGACGGAATTGGTGAATATTTAAAATATGGATATGTTCCTTCTGATAAATCATCGAATGCGGCTTCCAAGACCCTTGAATATGCTTACGATGACTATTGTATCAGCCGCATGGCCGAAAAAATGGGGAAGCCGGAAATAGCAGAACAATACAAAAAGAGAGCCGAAGCTTTCAATCTGATCTTCGACAGCGGCAACGGGTTTATGCGTGCAAAGCGCAGTGATGGAACCTTTCAGTCGCCTTTTGATCCGCTGAGTACTGAGAAGCAGGGTTTTATTGAAGGAAATGCATGGAATTATTCACTGTATGTGCCTCAGGATCCGGCTAAACTGATCCAACTTCATGGAGGTAACAAGAGATTTATTCCACATCTTGATTCGTTATTCGATGTAAAACTCGATGAAAAGCACTTTGGTGAATCGGAAGATATTACGGCAGCCGGACTAATCGGAAATTATGTACATGGGAATGAACCAAGCCATCATGTGCCCTACCTGTATGTGTTTGCAGGAGCACCCTGGAAAACACAAGAACGCATCCATCAGATTGTAAGCACCATGTATCGCGATGCAACCGATGGCCTCTGCGGCAACGACGACTGCGGGCAGATGTCGGCCTGGTATATATTCAGTTCACTGGGATTTTACCCTGTATGCCCCGGAAGCAATGAATATGTTATTGGGGCACCTTCTGTGGATAAAGCCACACTGAACCTGGAGAACGGTAAAGTCTTCACTGTTACTGCTACTAACCTGAGCTCCAAAAATATTTATATAAAAAAGATACTGTTAAACGGCAAGCCTTTGTCCGGATTCATTCTGCGGCACGAAGATGTTATGCAGGGAGGGAGTCTTGAATTTGTAATGGGAGATAAGGCAGTTAAATAAAAGAACAGGAAAGGAGAAAAGGTTTCAGGAGTATCTTCTGCGATTTGTTCCGGCTCCGTCTGGTTTACATGATGTATTACTCTTTTTCTCCGGATTTGCACCAGATTTATCGGCTATATACTGCTGCTTTGCCCGTTAAACCTGCACGTAAATGAAATTTCGTTGAACGGACTGGTCCCATTCCGAAAAAATTGTATTTTTGATAAAAACAGCAAACCATGGATTTTACTGAAGTATTACTGAAGCGCGAAAGTATACGCAACTACGATCCCGATAGATCGGTTGACACTGACACACTGCGAAGAATTCTCGAAGCTGGCAGGATTGCACCTTCAGCTTCCAATTACCAGCCCTGGGAATTCTGGCTGATATCATCGAAAGAAATGCTCGAAAAAGTTAAGCCCTGTTATTCGCGGCAATGGATAACCGATGCACCGCATATACTGGTGGTCACGGGTGATATGGACCATGCCTGGGAAAGAGCTGACGGGTACAACTCCCTTCAGACTGACCTGGCGATATCCATGCACCAGATGGTGCTTGCAGCAACCAATGAGGGAGTTGGTTCGTGCTGGGTAACCAATTTCAATCCTGATATACTTCGCGGAGCCCTGGGGTTAAAGGAATCGGTGAAAGTGTTTGGTATTACACCTCTGGGTTATCCCCGCGAAACCTATACCAAAAGAACGGTCATTATGAGGAAAGCTCTGGAAGACGTTGTTATTTACCGGTAGTTCGTGTAGGTCTCTCGTGCTGCTGATTGTTCAGGCAGGCAAAAAATTTCTGTTATAATTGTTTCTGGACATTTATATACCTGAACTTTTCAGGATAATCCAATCAAATTGTCACTAATAATTTAATAATCACTGACTGATGAAGATACAGCAACGACGGTTCTTTATTCTGTTGTTTTCGGTACTCACGCTTACACTTGTATTAAATCTGGGTCAGGTTTATTCATTCTGGAATATTCATTCAACGGCACTTCTACTGAGCCGCTGGGCTACCATGGCACTTCTGGTTTTTTATGCTTTCCGCAAAAAATCACTTACTACCTGGATACTGATCAGTATGGTATTAGGAGCCGAATTTGGTCACGATATGCCTTCCATTGCCATTCATCTTAACCTTTTCAGTAAGATATTTCTGAATATGGTTAAGACGATAATTGCACCATTGTTATTTGCTACATTGGTTGTTGGAATCGCAGGTCATTCAAACCTGAAGCAGGTAGGCAGAATGGGCTGGAAATCCATAGTCTATTTCGAAATTGTATCAACTATTGCCCTGTTTATTGGCTTGTTAGCTATCAATATCAGTAAAGCGGGTGTTGGGGTGATTATTCCACCGGAAATCAGCCAGACCGGAATGCCTCAGGTAAAAGCCCAGACATGGGAAGAAATTATCCTTCATATTTTCCCCGAAAATATAGCAAAAGCTATTTATGAAGGGCAGGTATTGCAGATCGTGGTTTTCAGCATTGTATTCGGAATTGCAGTAGCAATGCTTAAGGATCAGCACCGTAACCGTATGGTGCATTTTGCCGAGAGTCTTTCCGAAACCATGTTCAAATTTACCAATCTGGTAATGTACCTTGCCCCGGTAGCTGTTTTCGCAGCTATAGCCTATTCAGTGGGACATATGGGACTGAGCATACTTGGAAATCTTGTACAACTTCTGGCTACACTGTATGTGGCACTTATTTTTTTCATTTTGCTGGTATTGCTTCCGGTTGCTTTGTTCATGCGGATACCGGTGCGAAATTTTATACGGGCTGTCTCCGAACCGGCAACGATTGCTTTTGCCACTACAAGCTCCGAATCGGCACTCCCGATTGCAATGGAAGCGATGGAAAAATTCGGGGTTCCCCGCAAGATAGTCGCATTTGTAATGCCGACAGGGTATAGTTTTAACCTCGACGGAACTACACTATATCTTTCGCTGGCAACTATTTTTGTTGCACAATGTGCCGGAATCGATCTGCCGATTGGGAAACAACTGCTGATAGTATTTACACTTATGCTTACCAGCAAAGGGGTAGCCGGAGTTCCAAGAGCGTCACTGGTGATTTTGCTGGGAACGGCAGCCAGTTTCGGACTCCCGACATGGCCGATTTTTATTATCCTGGGCATTGACGAACTTATGGATATGGCACGAACTGCGGTAAATGTAGTTGGCAATTGCCTTGCTACCGCTGTAGTGGCGCGGTGGGAAGGAGAATTTGATGAAAAGGCGGCAAAGAATTTTAGTGTTAAGATGGTGGAGTAGTACGGTGTAAACTATACACTTGAGGGTTAGCGTATTTGGAGTGCTTAAGCCTTTACACTAAAGAAAACCTGATTTTTTTTATGACATAATATCAGCTATTTACCGGGCACTCTAAATCTGCAATTGCGGGCGGTTAGGGTCGGTGCTGTTGGCTGATAATTCTTTGATTTTCTCAAAACACCTCACCCTGCCCTCTCCTCAAGGAGAGGGTCGTATACAAGTCAGGTTTGTCGACGGGCATAATTTCTACTTTAGATGGTATGGCGAAAAATGCGGAATTATAGCTTGTCAGATTTTTTTTTAGCCTCTGTATGGTTATTACAGCTCTTTTGATTTGTTGGAGATTTCCCGCATTGCTCCAAAATTCAAAATTCCCTGAAATGATTTCCGGATATATACCATACGCTCTAAAACCTTGAATAAAAGTACAAAATTTCAAATAAGTACAATCTGTCGCCCTTTTCTAAAATTTAAGTAGTCAACTGTCCTTCTCCTTGAGGAGAAGGTGCCGGAGGCGGATGAGGTGAAAACTGCAAACTTTGATTAAAACCACTGCAAAGCTACTGTTGCATTACAAAAGCATGGTTTTCTGCTACTATACTGATATTGCTATTTTTAGTTGCAAATTCAGAATATCACTCACTTTTTGTTGGAACACTATGGACAGCGAGGGAAATACTAACAAAAAAAGAGCGGTCTGAAGCGGCTCTTTTTCATGTATTTTATGGTTTTTATACAGTCATGATATCCTTTTCCTTATGCTCCAGTATCTTATCAACCTGAACGATAAAGCTGTCAGTGATATGCTGTATGTCTTTTTCCAGAGTTTTAATATCATCTTCTGAAACTCCATCCTTTTCCAGTTTTTTGGCATCTTCAACTGCAGTGCGACGCATATTGCGAATAGCTACTTTAGCTGCTTCGGCTTCAGCTTTTGCTTTTTTTACCAGATCGCGGCGGCGTTCTTCAGTAAGTGGCGGAACTGCTATACGCAGGAACTCGCCGTTATTTTGAGGGTTGAAACCAAGATTGGCATCCGTAATGGCTTTCGAAATGGCATTGAGCATGTTTTTTTCCCAGGGCTGAACTGTAATCATACGGGCATCGGGAGTGTTGATGTTTGCAATTTTATCAACAGAAGTCGGATTGCCGTAATAGTCAACCTTCACTCCTTCAAGCATCTGTGGGCTAGCTTTACTGGTGCGGAATTTATGAAATTCCTTTTCGAGATGTGTAAGTGCATGCTGCATGCTTTCCTTGATCTCTTCAATAATAAACTTAGCTTCTTCAGTCATGGTTCGTGGTTTTGTAATGCAAAGTTAAAAAATGTAATGAAACTGCAATAATGATAAAAAAAATGTCGGTATGAGCTGGAACCGGCAATCAACGGGTTATCTGAATCATGTCCCGGATGCTTACTGATATCAGCCGGATCAAAATCAATTATGCTTCAATCAAGGTGCCGCAATTGTTTCCGCTCAGAATTTTCTGAAGATTACCTGCTTTATGAACATCAAAAACTATTACAGGCATCTTGTTTTCGCTGCAAAGTGTAAAAGCAGTGAGATCCATAATGTTAAGGCCTTTGCTGTATGCTTCTGCAAAAGTGAGGGTAGTATACTTGGTTGCATTGGGATCTTTTTCAGGATCAGCCGTATAAACTCCGTCAACACGGGTTCCTTTGAGCAATACATCAGCATTTATTTCGATAGCCCGGAGTGCTGCTGCAGTATCAGTGGTGAAAAACGGGTTCCCTGTTCCACCGGCAATTATAACAACATCTCCTTTTTCAAGTTTGCTGATGACTTTAGACCCACTTACACGTTCGGCAACAGGGTCAACGGCCAGTGCGGAAAGTACTTTTGATTTTATCCCCACACTCTGAAGTGCAGATTGCAGGGCAAGACTGTTAATTACAGTGGCAAGCATCCCCATATAATCGCCCTGCACGCGATCGGTGCCAATGTTATTTCCTTTTAATCCGCGGAAAATATTTCCTCCTCCGAGTACCACAGCCACCTGGGTTCCCTGTTGCACAGCCATTTTAATTTCGGAGGCATATAATGCCAGCATGGCTGTATCAAAACCCTGACCTGAATTCCCTGCCAGCGACTCGCCGCTGAGCTTGAGTAAGATGCGTTTGTATTTCATAGAATTATAAGTTTGAATCATAAGAGATTAACAAGATTCAGCAAAAAGAAATTTTAAATCCCCAACCTGAAACTTATACTGTGGTACTGCGAATATACAAATATTCAGAATATATAGGTTTTTAGCCGCCGTTTTCGAGGAAAGGGAGGGGTTATCTGATACTTTTCCGGCAGAAAACTACCGGGCTAACAATAGTGCTTTGGTCTGGATTCCTGAAGCATGGTGTAACCTGTAGAAATAAGTCGCAGGAGGAAGTCCTGATAAATTAGCTCTAACAAGATTAAAACCTGCTTTATAAGTCTCGGATCCGATTGTAAGAACCTGGCGGCCAAATAAATCGAATAGAACCAATTCTGCTTCTCCGGCTTCGGCAAGCGTAAATGGAATATTTGTGATATCGCTTACCGGATTTGGAAAATTCTGACCGAGACTGAATGCTTCTGGGGCCGATTCCTCTTCTATTCCTACTGTTGCATCAAAATAATTCAGAGTGATGCACCAGTTTTCGAGAGAGCCATATTGACTTACAGCATCATCCTGGATTTTTAAAATCCAGTTGCCCGCCAGAGGCTTCACATCAAACGAACTGAGAGGCTGCTCTGGTTTGTAACTTCCGGTAAAAGGGGCTGAGCCATTTCTGATGGAAATAGCAGCTTCATCGTCAAAGGTAGTATTGGTAAAGTTGGATCCACTGCCTCCGTTATCGGAACTCAGGTCAATTATTGTTCCATCAGGTCCGATCAGTGAAAGATTGAGTGTCGAAACCCGGGTATGATTGATGGTAACATTTACGTTTATATCTTTTATTCCTCCTGGAAATGCTGAAACAATTGTATCATAAACCGTGGACAAATCGGGAATTGTTTTCGGGACAGAGCCGGAACAAATGGTCTCAGTATGCTCCGGGGCTACCAGGTAGGAGTAAAACGAAACCGGAACAACAGTCCCCGGAGGATTTATGCCTTTTCCGCCTTTTGGGAGTGTTTCTATAATAAATCCATCCTGATCCTGAACAGCGAAATAATAAGTCACCGTAGTGCCATATGCCTGACCAGGAATAGTGAATTTGTAGGAACTGCCTGTAATTTCATCAGCCTGCAGTGCCTGAAAGTCGCCTTCGTTTACTTTGTAATACAACCGTGGCTGATTTGCGCCGACTGCGATTTCGCGTGAAGAAAAGGCACTTAATGTTGCCGTCTGCTCTCCGGTACCTGAGCCCGAAGTTATCTGCTGATGCTGCAGGCTCATCCGGCAATTCCATCCTTCGCTGGCCAGACCTGCTACTGCGGCCTGCACCATCCTGGTGAAAAAAGGAAGATTCACTTTGCTGAAATTATCTTCGGGTGTGTGATAATATGCGTTGAAATCGCCGGGATATTCCTCAATTGCCAGGATTGCCGGATAATTTTTATACCAGAAAGAGGCATGATCACTGGCTTCAATATTGGTGTACGTCCATGTGAACTCAGGGGTGTAAATATTCATTACATCCTGATACTCTTTGGTAAGAACCTGTGAGAGTGTATTTGTTCCAAGCGTAAGCACATAGTCGTTATTCGAATCCCATGCAATCATGTCGAAATTCAGCACACCGAGAATTTCATCACCATTTGCAGAGGCACTGTCAGCGTAAGCTTCACTTCCAACAAGCCCGATTTCCTCTTCGTCCCAGATGGCAAATTCAATAGTGTATTCGCTTGGATAACCTGAAAGGATGCGCGCTGCTTCCATAACAGCCACTACTCCTGATGCGTTGTCGTCAGCACCCGGTGCCAGACTTGCGGTTGGCATATTATCGTAATGGGCACAAATAATGTACTTCTTGCCCGGGAATTTGCTGCCGGTTTTCCATCCAAGAACATTTCTTCCTGTCGGACTGTAATCCTGAAAACGTGCCTGATAGCCATATTCCTCGAATTTTTCGAGCACAAACTGGGTCGCAATATTCTGAATGCTGTTGAATTGGTAATTACGGGTGGTGATAGTCTGAACATTACCACTGACAACTACTGAAGTGTCGCCCGATAATTGCCTGTCGCGCAAACCAACGGTTGAATCATTCACCAATCCGATAAGTGAATCTATCACCGGGCTGTAGGCAATCGCCAGCTGTGCCTGTACTTTGGCATGAATGCAGATAAAAACAGTTAAGCCAATCAGAACGTTATATGCATTTTTCATTAGTGATACAGTAAAAATAAGGAATCAGGATTGTTTAAAAGCCGGAATCAGTGCTGTTTATAGCTCATCTTTCCCATGACAGGCTTTGTATTTCTTTCCACTGCCGCATGGGCATGGATCGTTCCGGCCTACCTTCTTTTCTACTTTTACTGGTCCTGTAGTTGTTGATTCACTGGTTCTCTGGCTCAGAATATCGCTGCGGTCCTCGCGCAGACGGCTGTTATCAGTCCGTTGAGGCTGACGTACTTCCTTAACCTGATCTGCCTGCTGAGCAGGGAGATTGGCCCTCGAAAGGAAGCCAATGATGTCTTTATTAACCTTCTGAAGCATGGTTTTGAAAAGATTGAACGACTCCAGTTTATAAATGAGGAGCGGGTCTTTTTGCTCATAACTTGCTGATTGTACACTGTGGCGAAGTTCGTCCATTTCACGGAGATGTTCTTTCCATGCATCATCGATTACGCCTAAAGTAATTCCCTTTTCGATGGCTAGCGATACTTCCATTCCTTTATCATCGTATGCCCGCTTAAGGTTTGCGGCAACCTGCATGGATTTTATACCATCGGTAATCGGAATTGCAATAAACTGGTAACGTGGATTGTTTTCGTACACATCCTTCACCACCGGATAAGCTAATTCAGCGATTCTCTTCGATTTCTGGTGGTAGTTTTCGTAAATATGGTGGAATAGCTGATCAGTGAGTTTGGTTTTATTACCCTGACTGAACTCTTTTTCATCGAATGGGCATTCCGCTGCGAAAGTTGTCAACAGTTCGAATGTAAACCCTTCGAAGTCTCCGTTTTCCTGGTATTCCGAAATGTAGTTCTCGCAAAGGTCGTAGATCATATTTGAGACATCAAGAGCGAGCCTTTCTCCATAAAGAGCCTGACGCCGCTTGCTGTATATTACCTCCCTCTGGGCATTCATAACATCGTCGTATTCGAGCAGACGTTTACGGATACCGAAGTTGTTTTCCTCCACTTTCTTCTGTGCCCGTTCGATGCTTTTGGTGATCATACGATGCTGAATAACTTCACCTTCTTTGAGCCCGAGCCGGTCCATGATGCCTGCTATGCTTTCGGATCCGAACATACGCATCAGGTCGTCCTCAAGAGAAACAAAGAATTGTGAACTACCAGGGTCGCCCTGGCGACCCGCACGACCGCGCAACTGCCTGTCAACACGACGCGATTCGTGACGCTCAGTACCTATGATAGCGAGACCACCGGCCTCTTTTACACCTGGTCCAAGCTTGATGTCGGTACCACGACCTGCCATGTTGGTAGCAATGGTAACCGTGCGGGCTAAACCGGCCTCGGCTACAATCTGGGCTTCGCGCTGATGCAGTTTTGCATTCAGTACGTTATGTGCAATCCTGTCGCGGGTAAGCATGCGGCTGAGCAATTCGGAAATCTCAACTGAAGTTGTTCCAACCAGAACAGGCCTGCCTTTCTCGATTAGTGACTTGATTTCAGCAATGACAGCATTAAATTTCTCGCGCTTCGTTTTGTAAACAAGATCTTCGTTATCGGCACGCACAACAGGACGGTTGGTTGGTATCACCACCACATCCAGTTTGTAGATATCCCAGAATTCACCGGCTTCAGTTTCAGCAGTACCCGTCATACCAGCAAGTTTACGGTACATACGGAAATAATTCTGAAGGGTTACAGTAGCATAGGTCTGGGTGGCAGCTTCAATCTTAACATTTTCTTTTGCTTCAATAGCCTGGTGCAGACCATCGCTGTAACGGCGTCCTTCGAGAATACGACCGGTTTGCTCATCAACAATCTTTACCTTATTATCCATTACCACATACTCCACGTCAATTTCGAATAGTGCGTAGGCTTTAAGTAATTGATTTACAGTATGTATGCGTTCGGATTTTACTGAATAATCGCGCAGAAGTTCCGTTTTTTGCTCCAGTTTTTCTTTATCGGTAAGCTGCCTGCGTTCCATTTCCGCTATTTCAGCTCCAACATCCGGTAGTATATAGAATTTTGGATCATCGTAGGATTTGGTAATCAGATCAATACCTTTATCAGTAAGTTCAATCGAATTGTTTTTTTCATCAATAACGAAAAACAGCTCATCATCCATGATATGCATGTTTTTCGATTGCTCCTGCATATAAAAGTTTTCTGTTTTCAGCAGTATAGCTTTTATACCGGGTTCACTGAGGAATTTAATGAGAGCTTTGTTTTTGGGAAGTCCACGGAATGAACGTAAGAGAGCTTCTCCGCCTTTTTTCTCGTTTTCCTGGGCTATTTTCCCCTCATCATTAAAAACCAGCAGGTTTTTTGCTTCCGAAAGCAATTTGGTGACCAGATTACGCTGTTCGTTATACAGTTTGGTGATTTCCGGTTTCAGGGCTTCGAATTCCTGATTTTCGCCACGCGGTGTCGGTCCGGAGATGATTAACGGAGTTCGCGCATCATCAATCAACACGGAGTCAACCTCATCAACAATTGCATAATTGTGCGGACGCTGTACCAGTTCATCCGGATTGCGCGCCATATTGTCACGAAGGTAGTCGAAGCCGAATTCATTATTTGTACCATAGGTTACATCGGCAAGGTAGGCATTGCGGCGTTCGGTCGAATTGGGCTCGTGCCGGTCAATGCAATCAACGCGCAAACCGTGAAATTCGAAAAGCACTCCCATCCATTCCGAGTCGCGTTTTGCAAGGTAATCGTTAACGGTTACAACGTGTACGCCCTTTCCGGGGAGCGCATTCAGATAAATAGGCAGTGTGGCCACAAGTGTTTTTCCTTCTCCTGTACCCATTTCGGAAATTTTGCCCGAATGAAGTACAATACCCCCGATGAGCTGCACGTCATAGTGCACCATATCCCAGGTTACCATGTTGCCGCCAGCCATCCACCGGTTATCCCAGTAAGCCTTATCATCAACAATATTCACACTGTCCTTACGGGCAGCCTGATCGCGGTCGAACTGGGTAGCCGTAACCTCAAGAGAATCGTTTGTGGAAAAACGCCGACCGGTTTCTTTCACCACGGCAAAAGCAGCGGGAAGTATTTCGAGTAATGTATCCTGGGTTTTACGGTATTCCTCTTTGTCGAGGAAATCAATTCTTTTGTACAGTTCTTCCTTTTCCTCAATATCAATATCGAAATCGCTCTCAATACGTGCTTTTATCGTGTCAATCTCATCGCGTTCAGCTTTTACAGCATCAGCAATTTTTTGTTTGAATGATAAAGTCATAGCGCGAAGGCCATCATTATCGAGCGATTGTAGTTTCAGGAACTCCGCCTTGGCCTTTTCAACCAGAGGGGTAATGTTTTTTATATCACGGTCGGATTTGGTTCCGCCCGAAATCATCTTCAGAAATGAGTTGAGCATTGTAGAATTGGGTTAAGCGAACATGAATAAGTTCAATCAAACATGCAAAGATAATGTATTCCACCGAAAGGCAATAAAACCGCCGGACCGATGTAAACCGGGCAAATCAAAGCAAATACCATACAAAAGCTGAGTATTTGGTAAATAATGGACAATCTGTCAGTTGCTGAGGAAGTCAGATGTATTTTGACTGGTAGTATATACAACAGTATATAAGACAATGTAATTGCTGGAGTAAAATAAATCGGGGCGCTGGTATTGCCAGCGCCCCGATTGTTGATTGTTAATATTCGTCTTCGTGAAAGAAGAAATCTTCTTTTGAAGGATAATCGGGCCAGAGATCTTCGATGCTTTCGTAGATCTCCCCCTCATCTTCCAGTTCCTGGAGGTTTTCAACCACTTCCATAGGAGCTCCCGAGCGAACACAGTAGTCGAGAAGCTCTTCTTTAGTAGCCGGCCAGGGGGCGTCCTCAAGTTTTGAGGCTAATTCTAACGTCCAGTACATTTGTTAAAAATTAGGTGTAAATTTTTTGCAAAAATAATCTATTCAAAATCAAAATCAATACCTCACGCAATTTTGTGAATAACTTATTAAAAATTAGGTGTTTCACTAAGGGTTTTTACCAAAAATCGAGCTAAAAGCGGGATGTGATAAGATTTTTTACTGCTTTAAAACGTCATGTTTCCAGGGCAGATCGGGGACATTGTTATCAAATGCGAGTTTTCGTGCCAGTACAAACAGGTAATCCGAAAGCCGGTTGATGTATTTGATTACTAACTCATCCACAGCCATATCTGCCGATAACCTTATAATATCCCGCTCGCCTCTGCGGCATACTGTACGGCATATATGACAAAGCGAAACTAAAGGATGACCGCCCGGAAGAATAAAAGAATTTAGAGCAGGCAGATACTGGTTCATGGTATCAATTTCGCATTCCAGCTCAACCACAAATTCTTCTTTCAGCTTAGGCAGGGTACGGAGTATTTCTTTATCAGGATCAGTTGCCAGCAGCGACTCTGCTGTAAACAGGTTTTCCTGTACCCGTAATAGTATTGCCCGTGCGTGTATGTCAGTAAGTTGATCGCGAAGATTTCCTATAAATGAATTGAGCTCGTCGAGTGTGCCATAGGCTTCAATCCGTTCGTGGTATTTGGGTACGCGGGTACCTCCGATCAGGGATGTCTCTCCTTTGTCGCCGGTTTTAGAATATATTTTCCATTCTTTCTCCATGTACTCGGACTCATTTCAATTGGTAAATTTCCGTATTCAATTGTATTGTTTCACAAATCAGGAACAATAAACAACCCAACCGGTACTAATTGTTCAATACATGAGCTGAAGAAACAATATTGGTGTTCAGATAATCGGCTGAAACTTTTCCGTCCATAAGCCTGATGATGCGGTGGGCATGTAAAGCGATGTCTTCTTCGTGGGTTACAAGTATTATTGTGTTGCCTGCACGGTGAATCTGCTCAAGCACACCCATTATTTCGTACGATGTGGTTGAGTCGAGGTTTCCGGTGGGCTCATCGGCCAGAATAATTGAGGGTTCATTTACCAATGCCCTGGCGATGGCAACTCGCTGACGCTGACCTCCCGAAAGCTCATTGGGTTTATGGTGGGCTCTGTCAGTAAGACCTACACTTGAAATTACTTTGTTGGCACGCTCGAGCCGTACTGCTTTCGAAACTCCTGCATAAACCTGGGGAAGCATTACATTGTCAAGTGCTGTGCTGCGGGGTAAAAGGTTGAATGTCTGAAACACGAAACCAATTTCTTTATTTCGTATTCGCGCCAGTTCGTTATCATTCAGTTTGCTGACATCCTGCCCATTGAGTATGTATTGCCCGCTGGTAGGTGTATCGAGGCAACCCAGAAGGTTCATAAGGGTTGATTTGCCCGATCCCGAAGGGCCCATAAGAGCCACAAATTCATTTTTATATATTGACAGTGTAACCGAACGCAATGCCCTAACCAGCTCGGTTCCTACTTTGTAGGTGCGGGTAATATCAGTCAAACGAATTATTTCCTGCTTACTCATTGGGAAAGTGTTAAAATGATTGAGTAACAAAAGTAATGGTTTTTGGAATGAAATATTTTGTGATGCCGATTAAAGTTTACAACTATTTATATTGCCCTATAAATATACCCGAAGCTGTTACCCCCTGTTTTAGCAACTGATAACGGAAGATTAAGGTTATTGTATATTATTCCGGCAATCCCTTTGTTGTTATCTTTCATAACACTGCCATTCGCATCGTACGTATATTCCGCAATACGGGAAGTGTCATAATTCAGAATGGTATAAGCAAAACCTCCTTTCATCTGTATCCCAGGTTGCGGTTAAAGGTAACACTCAATTACTGAACACTACGGATAACGGGGGGCTTACTATTATTTTTTTGCGAGTATTTGTAACATTACTCCGGTAGTCTTTTCTTTTACCGCAAGGACGCAAAGTATTAGAACACAGAATATCAATATTATATTGTGAAAAGGTTTGTTTTTGTATCATGCAGATAATCCAGGATATGAAAATTGTTAACGGACGATTGTTTAAAACACTTTTGTACATTAAAGAATGTTTTATCTGTTTGAATTCAACCTCAAAGAATCTAATTTGATACCAAAAATTGCGTCATCATAGCCTGAATGCGTATATATTTTGAGAATGATAGCTTCTTTTTTATCCTTCGGTTTAATTTCAAAATCAGTGCTATCAAATTCAAGATTTAGTCTGAAATTTGCATTTGTACAGCTATACATTAATTCGCGGTAAGATAGCGAATCTGGTAACTTTAAGCGAAAGGCATAATAACCATCAGGTGTTACCCCTTTTCTTACAATTGATGTATAATTAACAATAGTGCTATCCATCTCTGGCACCACACTCCTATTATTGTGATATCTCCCTACCCATCTTAAAGTCCCATCATTATAAAACTGTTTCCATACACCATCTCTTTCCCCATTATGTAAAAACCCTTCTTCTTTAACTGTTCCGTTTTTATGAAACGAGATGTATTTAATTCTATGAGTCGAATCATTAGTTGGAATGAGTTTTTCGGTAATTTCATTCATTGCTCCTTTGATTATTAACTCTTGGTCTCTATTACATCCATAAAATAGAAACAAATAGAGAAATAGAAAAGCACATAAATAGTGCATGTGTTTGCCTACTTCTACATACATTAAGAAAATCTTTGCCCTTTTCATAGTTATTTTGGTTTCTTGTATAGTTCTCTTTCCTCTCTGGTTTTTCCAGTAGCTTTATTTAAAAAAGTTTTCTTAGTATAGGCTGTATCGCCTTCATTGCGTACAACGCTATCTCCATCTTCATCAAAAATTGTGGTATTATCCAACCATGCTTTTTCATAAGTGGACGCAATTAATATTTCATTATTATTACCAGCTGACTCATTCAATATTTCTTTATCAGAGGTCATTTCTATTGAGATTTCTGTAATATCTTTTACTCTTTGTGCCATTTCTGCAGGGGTAAGAGAATTCCACCCAGTAGGACGACCACCAGTTGTAGCATACGAAAATGCCAGCAATATTAAATCAATATTTACCTGGTCAACATCATGTTCAGCTTTAAGTGTTGTTGTAGAAATAGGATCACCACTTTTTATAAAACATATTCCACCTTCACGTGATCCTTCATTTCCACCACCATCTTCACCACTAGGCATATTGTTATGGAACCAAGCTTGTATTTTGGCCCAGAGAGTAGGCCTAATAATTGTTCCAGGTAACATATACCCCTCTGTATTATTGCCTTTTCCGTCTTTGTTATTGTGACCTGTTCCAACAGCAGCTTCAACCCAATCAGGATGGTCTTCCGGTTTCCCCCACATATCATATCCTCTTGTTGAAGGCCCGTTCCAATCCATTCCATCCGGATCGATAAACCTAATTGGGTTATCAATACAATAATTATATGGTGACCATCTTAAGCTATACTCCGACAATGGATCCACACTATGCCACCTCCCCAGCACCGGATCATAAAACCTGGCCCCGTAATCATACCACCTAACTCCATATCTTTAAGCTTGTTACGCTAAAACTTGTAAAAGAACTCTCTCTTAGTACTATCGTTTTTCTTAATAATTATCATAAGCGTATCTGGTGGTTTTATGATGCTATCACCAACTTGGGCGTTAGACCATAATTCGGACCACATTTCTGCATTTTTCGAAATAATTTGATATCTAGTTTGAATGTCAAAGTAGTACATATAATGCTGTTTATCATTACGATAAATTTTTATTATTTTTCCTTTGTAGTATTCTTCTTTTGCCTGTTTATGACCAATATCAATTCTTATACAAGCACTTACAAGAAAAAAAGCAATCAAAATTATAAATTTATTTTTCATTTCGGTATATTTTTAAAAAACTGGTTTTGAAGTAACTGATACTCCAGTACTACCTGTAATTATTGGTAATGACTTTGAACCAACACCTAATCCGGCGGAAACGAAATTCCAGTTTTGACCAACACCCTTTTCAGATAAATCTTGCTGAGTTGATACAGAAAATGGGCCAATATTGACGTTTTGATATGAATTTCCTCCAAAAGTGCTTTCTATTGTTGGAGTTCCCTCTCCAGTATAACTTCCTATAGTTAATGAAACACTTCCTGAAATATCAAGACCAGATCCAGCTCTAAATCCTGTGGTTATATTTACCCCATCTCCTTTTACATATACAATATTTAAATCAGCCCCACCTCCGCCTCCAACTATTGCAGTGCCAGAAAATGTGACTGCAGCATAATCCGGCATTCCAAAATTTGCAGGGCCATATCCCCTATCGTTCTGGCACATATGACGTGTACCTGCATAAGGGTCATTTGCTGTTATTGTTGGGCCAGATAATGGTGCAGCAGTATACGTTTTCCCATCTTGAGCACCATAAATGAAATTTCCTTTACTATCAATTCCGTTAACAGTCTTACCTATATATTTTTCTTCAGGTTTTAAATCAGGATCATTTTTTTTTGTCACCTCTTTGTCATTGTGAACTGTTCCATTAGCAGCTTCAACCCAATCAGGATTGTCTTCCGGTTTCCCCCACATATCATATCCTCTTGTTGAAGGCCCGTTCCAATCCATTCCATCCGGATCGATAAACCGAATTGGATTATCAATACAATAATTATATGGTGACCATCTTAAGCTATACTCCGACAATGGATCCACACTATGCCACCTCCCCAGCACAGGGTCATAAAACCTGGCCCCGTAATCATACCAGTTTAAACTCATTTCGTCCTGCATCATTTTACTGTTATACAGGTACTCGTTTGGATGATTTACATCAGTACTATTGGCTGATAGTTCTTTTATATTCATTCCAAATGGGTAGTAACTGTCAACCTGCTGAACCTTAACTACACCGCTAAAACCGGATCACAAATTTTTGCCTGCTTAATTCCTTTTTCAGAAAAACAATTCCAATTCTGAAAAGATCGATGCTTACAGTAACCTGCGCATGATCCGTAATTTCATCCCATGCTTGTTCCATGCCCGGCGACCAGTGGATGTCGTCAAAAACAAGAATTGTATCGTTATGCGATATTTTTAAAAGCGATTCGAAATAGCCAACTGTGGCTTTGTAGGTATGGTTGCCATCGATAAATGCGAAGTCAAGTTTTTCAGCTTGTTTCATTACGTCGGGAAGTACCAGGTCGAAACGGCCAATATTCTGAATAATATTTGAAACCTGCAGGAAATTAAAGTTCGACATAGCCTGTTCTGACCGGGTTGTGCAGCCTTCGATGGTAAAAACACGGGTATCGGATTTTGCCATCGCCATGTACAAGGTGCTTAATCCAAGGGATGTGCCTAATTCAATGATAGTCTCAGGTTTAAAATGATTTACCAGGCGGTAAAGCACTCTGCCATATTTCTCGCTGATCCCACTCTTTCGGGCAATAGCTGACACACTTTCGAAACGAAATGAAAAGTCGCGCCGTCCCTTGCCTGTCCCGAAATCAGTGATTTCAATCATTTGGGTTTTGCGTAAAAGTTTTTTACGCAGATTACTGATATTATCGAAAGCGGGTGACTCTTCCTTGTTTTTAAAGACTTCATCTATAAGCTTATAAACGAAAGGGGAATGAACAGAATGCCTGCTACCGGCTTTTCGCAGGTAACGCAGGTAGGCGAAAAACATAAAAGCTTTCGAGACCATAAAAGTAATGTAGTACTTTGAAAAATAAATTCTTAAATGAAACGAACCTTATGTATTTTTGTCCCCTCGTAACAAACAAAGGTTTCATGACGATTCAGAAAATCACTGCGAAAATAGAGAATTATCTGTCGCTTGTTAAGTTTTCACATACAATATTTGCATTACCATTTGCATTACTGGGATTTGCGCTGGCTACAATTCACCATAGCGATTCACTCAGTTGGGAATTATTGGGCCTGGTCTTGCTTTGTATGCTTTTTGCCCGAAATGCAGCAATGAGTTTTAATCGTTGGGCCGACAGAGATATTGACGAAGTAAACCCACGTACTGCTCTTCGCGAAATACCTGCCCGGAAAATAAAGCAGCAATCTGCACTTGCTTTCAGCTTAATCAATGCGGTATTGTTTGTTGTAGCTGCCTGGTTTATAAACTCATTGTGCTTTTATCTGTCGCCTGTTGCCCTGGTGGTTATATTAGGATATAGTTTAACCAAGCGTTTCACTGCTTTGTCGCACTTCGTCCTGGGTCTGGGTCTTGCTCTGGCGCCGACAGGTGCTTATCTGGCAGTTACCGGCAGTTTCGACTGGATTCCGGCAATAATCTCCATTTCAGTATTGTGCTGGGTTTCGGGTTTCGATATTATCTATGCGCTTCAGGATGATGATTTCGATCGCGAAAACCACCTGCGTTCCATTCCGGTATGGCTTGGCAGGAAGAGAGCTCTCAATTTATCGCTCGCACTGCATTTCATTACATCTATTGTTCTTATTGCGGCGGGAATAATCGGAGACTTTAAGACAATTTACTGGGTCGGGCTTGGTATTTTTACTATACTTCTTTTTTATCAGCACACCATCGTTAAATATAATGATCTGCGCAGGGTGAATATGGCGTTTTTCACACTTAATGGGATTGCAAGTATTGTTTTTTCAACTTTTGCAATTACTGACTTGTTATTCTAATCCGGCGGAAGTAGATTCTCGATGCGTGGCTAAAGCGGAAAATACAGCCTTATCGAAAAGGACTTTGTCAACCGGGAAGAAATCGAAAGCGATCGGGATATAAAATACCGGCAAGCCTCCCAATATCGATTCAGCCTCTTCATGGTTTAGCCTTTTAGCATCTTTCTCGGTGGTAACAATTATTTTGCGTTTGGTAGGCAGATTCTTAAACTTCTCTTTTATCTGAATCAGATCTTTCTGGGTGAAATGATAATGATCAGCAAATTCCATGATTTCCAGGTCGGAACACTGCCTGCGTACATATTCCTGTATAGGTCCGGGGTTGCCGATTCCGGTTACCAGAATAATCGAATAGACGCTCTCAGTTTTCGAAGCATGATCGCAACTGTTTTTATACACTGGCTCATAGGGAAGGTAATTGATATACGAAAAGCAAACCAATTGCCCCGGATAAGGTTTTATTTCGGCAATAAGCTGTTTTCTGACAATAGGGGAGAACACTCTTGGTGTTTTGGTTACCACAATAATATCCGCTCTTTTGCGTCCGCTTATTGACTCACGCAGTCGGCCGAAAGGCAAAAACCAATCTTTGGTGAAGAGTTTGAAGTAGTCAGTTACCAGTATTGATAATTCCGGTTTTAAATATCTGTGCTGGAAAGCATCATCGAGAATTACTGCATTTAAACCAGGATTCGAGCTGATCAGGGTACGGACTCCTGTACGTCGGCTTTCACAAACTGCCACATTTATATGCTCAAATTTCTGATGGTATTGCAACGGCTCATCTCCAATGGTTGCAACCGTTTCATTTTCGCCGGCAAGCCTGAACCCTTTTGACTTTCTTTTGTACCCGCGACTCAGTATGGCAGTATCATATTTATCGCCCAGAAGCCGCACTATGTATTCCACCATTGGTGTTTTTCCTGAACCTCCTGCTATTAAATTTCCTACTGAAATTACAGGAATACGAAACTTTTCGGAAGGCAGTATATGGATATCAAACAGAATATTACGGATTCTGGTAATGAGTCCGTAAAGCAAGGCAAGGGGGAAAAGTAAGAATCTGAATGCTTCCACGTGTTAAAGATACAATAAAATTGAACAAATTGGCGACATTTTCAATTAAGGAATTATTATATTGTCAATTTCATATGCTCGATAAAACTGTATTTGTGCGATGTAATCATATGGATAACAGCCTTTTAATGCTATATTTGGTAGGAATCAGCTTTTTATTACCTTTACACTTTATCGGAATAATGCAAACGAGCATGAAATTATCAGAGATAACAACTTACCTTGATACCGAAATTTCACCAGCCCTCCAGGAAAGTTATGATAACTGCGGTCTGCTGGTAGGCAATCCTGAACTTACTATAACCGGTGTGCTTATTTGTTTGGATATAACGGATAAAGTACTCGATGAAGCGGGCATAAAAAAATGCAATCTTGTTATTTCGCATCACCCGCTGATCTTTTCGGGCATAAAAAGTTTAACTGGCCGTAATGATACGGAGCGTCTGGTAATCAGGGCTATTACAGAGAATATTGCAGTTTATGCATTGCACACTAACCTCGACAACCATTACGAAGGTGTGAACCGCTTTTTGTGCGACAAGATCGGGATTGAAAATGCTGGTATTTTACGACCTGTGCCCGATAAACTGCGCAAGCTGATCACTTTTTGTCCGACTGCACATGCTGATATGGTACGAGAGGCCGTTTTTGCAGCTGGTGCCGGACAGATAGGGAACTACGATTCGTGTAGTTATACTGCTAATGGCGAAGGAACTTTCAGAGCATTGAACGGGGCCAATCCTTTTGTTGGTGAGCCCTGGAAACTACACTCTGAACCTGAAGTGCGTATTGAGACTATTTTCCCGGCCTTTTTGGAGAATAAAATTGTGGATGCATTGAAAAAAACTCACCCCTACGAAGAAGTTGCCTACGATATTTATCCTTTAACCAATTTACACCAGCGGATTGGTGCAGGAATGGTAGGAATGCTGCCTGAGAAAGTCGATGCCGGAGAATTTCTGACATATATAAAAAAAATTCTTAATGTGGGATGCATCCGTCATACAGATTTTAAAAATAAAATAATACAAAAGGTTGCTGTTTGCGGAGGCTCCGGAAGCTTCCTCATCAGAGATGCAATGCGCTGTAATGCTGATATATACATGACTGGTGATATTAAATACCACGACTTTTTCATACCCGAAAACCACATGATCCTGGCTGATATCGGACACTATGAAAGTGAACAATTTACAAAAGAACTGATTTATACCTTATTAAAGAAAAAATTTACTACTTTTGCACTCTTTATTTCCGGAACCAATACCAATCCGGTTAATTATTTGTAAATCAATATAAAACATCATAATCTGCTATGGCAAAAAGTGTTGCTAAACCAGCTGAAACAATCGGTGAAGAGAACAATATGGCTTCAAATGCTGTCGAAACAAGTGAAACTGTCGAAATTCATGCTGACCATGGAAAAGACGAAACGGAGATTTCGATTGAAAAAAAACTGATAGCCTTGTATACTCTTCAGCAAAATGACTCAAAGATCGACCGTATAAAAATTGTTCGCGGTGAGTTGCCTCTTGAAGTTGAGGATCTTGAAGATGATGTTGCCGGCCTCGAAACCCGCATTGATAATTACATTCACGAGATTGAACTGCTTGAGAAACAGGTAGCTGACAAGCATCTTGCAATAAAGGAAAGCCAGGGCCTTATAAAGCGCTACGAGGAGCAGCAGAATAATGTAAGGAATAACCGTGAGTATGATGCACTTACCAAAGAAATAGAGTTTCAGAGCCTCGAAATACAATTGGCCGAGAAACGCATACGCGAATTCACTGCTCAGCTTACCATGAGCAAGGAGGAAATTGAAAATGCACAGCACGAGCTGAGCGACCGCAAAAATGATCTGGAAGCTAAACGAAGCGAACTTACCGATATAGTGGCCGAAACTGAACTCGAAGAAAAGGAACTGAACAATAAATCGGAGCAGCAGCAGCGCATGATTGAAGAAAGACTTCTGATTGCCTACAAGCGCATCCGTAAGAATGCCCGTAATGGTCTGGCAGTTGTTCCTGTTGAACGCGATGCCTGCGGAGGATGTTTCAGCTATATCCCGCCACAACGCCAGCTTGATATTAAACTGCATAAAAAAATCATAGTTTGTGAATTCTGCGGACGTATTCTGGTTGATAAAGAATTAGCAGAGTCATTGAGCTAATTCATGCAAAAAGTATATACTGGAGCCGGTTATTTTATAGCCGGCTCTTTTTATTTAGTGCAGCAGTAAATTTATAATCCTAAAATTCGGATTTTTGTATCTGTGGCGAGGTTCTGATTTAAGTACAGGTTCAATGAAGCATTTAATAATATTTCTTTTTTCTTTTTTATTTACACTTGAGGTCAGTGCCTCCTTTGTATTTAATGATAATTGCAAACAGGCTTATACGGATGTGATGTGCCTTCGATTTGCCAAAGCTGAAAGCCGGATGACTACTGAAAGGAAACTTAACCCCGGCAACCAGGTTCCGGTCGTTATCGACAATTACATCGATTTTCTGAAAGTTCTAATTGGAGAGGAGGATGTGGATTTTAACCATTTGAAGGATACCAAAGATATACGTTTGCAGAATCTTGCCCGTGACGGTAAAAACTCACCCTGGTGCCTTTACAGCCAGTCACTTATTTATATGCAGTTGGGAATTGCACGCATTAAATTTGGCGAATATGTGAGCGCAAGCCTGGAGATAAACCGTGCTTACAGGCTTCTGACCGAGAATCAATCCAGGTTTCCGGGATTTGTGATGAATAAGGCAGGGTTGGGTGTGCTGCACTCCCTGATAGGAACAGTGCCCGAAAAATATCGTTGGGCAACACGTTCACTAAACTTTGATGGAACCATACCGGAAGGAAATTCTGAATTATCTGTCGCTTACCAGCAAGTAATTAAAGATCCGCAGCTCCACTTTTTATTGCCCGAAATAGCTATTCTACTCACATTTGTAACCGTTAATCTTTCATCTGACTTACCCGCAGCCTTGAAATTGGTTGAATCATTCAGGTCGGAACCACTTGCCCTGTATTTAAAAGAAAGCCCGCTTCTGGTTTATGCATGTGCAAATATATATTCCAGAGCAGGAGAGAATGATAAAACAATAAAACTTATCAGCGAAAGGCCTACAATTGACAGGTATCCTTTTCATTACCTGAATTTTATGCTAGGGGTTGCTAAGTTGAACCGGCTCGATAAAGATGCATGTTACCCCCTGTTAAGTTTTTTAGGTGCTTTTAAAGGGAAAAATTATATACGATCGGGATATATGCATCTGGCCTGGTATTACTTACTTGAACATGATCCGAAACAATATGCTGTTTATCTTGAAAGAATAAAACTGAGAGGAAATGATCAGGTCGACAACGACCGTGAAGCCCTGAAATTTGCAAACCGGAATGCAAAACCCGACTTGCCTTTGCTCCGTGCAAGACTGCTTTCTGACGGAGGATATTATGCCCGGGCACTTGCCGAACTCGAAGGTTACCATCCGGCAGACAAGAAAAATCTACTTGAATACAGTTACCGGCAGGGACGTATATACCACAACTGGGGTAAAACAGATGAAGCGGTGAAATACTATAAGATTACCCTGGCTAACGGCATTGATCTGCCCTATTATTTTGCAGCCAATTCGGCCCTGCAATTAGGGATTATCTACGAAAAACGTAAGGAGTTTAATTTGGCCCGAAAATATTTTTCCAGTGTACTGGAAATGGATTTTGATGAGTATCAGTTTAGTATCAGCAACAAAGCCCAGGCTGGGTTGAGTCGCATCAAGGGGAAATAGGCCGGTACGAATTGAAGGAGAGAGGAGATTTATCTTTATGGATTGCGAAACCTGATTTTTCGGGCCCAAAGACAATCGGACTTTAAAAAACTAGTTCCTGGCAGGTTTATAGTTCGATACTTTTAAAATCTGCTGCGAGTCAGTATTCTCCATAAGTTGTTTCAGGGTTATTCCATCAGCTTCGCTCATATATGCCCTTACAATGAGCCAGCCAATATAAGCCCCGAGCCTGCCAGGGGATTCTGCTGCAAATCCGGAAGTAAATGGTGCATCGGTCATCAGTTTCGAAACTCCCTGTGGGTCAGATGAAAACAACAGTTGATGCTCAATAATAAATGCCCATATACTGCCTTCGTTATTCCTGCTCCAGGTTAATTGCTCCGAAGAATATCCTATCTTGTTTTCATCTTTTATATCGGGTAAGGTTACATCCAGGAAATAGAGTGCTTTGCCTGCCAATATCATTTGATCGAGGAGGGTATTGCTCTTTTCGTTCACTTTAACAATCTGGTCGGAAACAGCAAGCATACATAGTGGCAGAATGTGGTCGCGGGTGAAGCGGTTGATCTTGTACTTTGGGATACCCGCTTTGGGATAGGCAGCCACATCGCTTCCAAGAAATATGTCAATTCCGATAGCCATGGCTGAATCAGAATAATAAACCGGGTTGTCAATATCGAGTCCCGAAACATAGGTGAACACCTTTGGCAACTGCTTTTCGGGATAGGCTTGTCTGTAAATGTCAAAGGCATCGGTAAGCCCCGCTTCAAGAAATGAGATATCGGGATATTTTTCAGTAGTGAGCGTGTAGAGTTCTTTTATATTGGGATCAGAAATAAAATTGTAGATCCTCAAAATATTCATGGTGTCATGCCATTGTTGCCCAAGGAAAAAAGAATACTCAGGATAAAGTGATGACATGCCTTGTCTGAGATTGTTCTTATCGAGGTTGAAGAGAGCCTTTTCGTACCTTTTTATTGTAATTTCGTCCTTTTCGACCCTTATATCCGGCTGGGCAGGCATGGCAACTGTATTAGTTTTGTTGTTGCACGACTGTATTGAAAATGCCAAAACAATAAATGAAGAAAATAAAAGCTTGAGCAGAATGGATTTAATCATGTATTTCGCGGTGTTGTGCTATGAGTTATAGCAGTTTTACTCCAAGACTTACGTTGAAAACGTTATTTTTTAGCTTGAACGATCCGCTGCCGTCATACATATTATTCAGGCCTAATTCGTACCTTACATCAAGTGTCATAAACAACACATCGACCCCGGCACCTGCCTGCATCGACCAGGTACTGTTTTTAATGTCATCAACTGACTTTACAGGCCAGAGGTCATCAACAATGGAAGGTTCGAGTTGCTTGTCGATAACATAAGTTAAAGCAGGTCCGGCCATTATCCTGAAGTTGATTACTCCTCCTTTAAGGAGTCTTACTCCAAGTAAGGCAGGAATTTTAATGGTCTGTAACCTGTAATTCTGTGTGAGTACTGATGCCCCGCTGTTTTTGCTCACCGTCCCTTTAGTTACCTGGTAATTCACTTCAGGTTGTATGTAGAAACGGGAACCTATCCGCATAAAAGCTCCTATCTGAAAGGAGTTATTAATGCTGGCCTGAATTGAATCGAGGTTATTGGTGAGTGTGTTTGAATTATACCCGATTTTCGGGCCAATGCTGAACGAGTCCTGTCCGCTGGCTGTAGAAATTGCTGCCAGAACGAATATTGCAATAAGAAGCTTTTTCATTATTCTGCTTTTAGTGTGAAAGTTTAACGAATAAACTGCGCAGTTAGTATTCAGAGGTTCTTAAACCTTTAAGTTGTGAACGAATTGCGAATTTAATTGTTTATTTATTGTGAGAATATTTTTTGCACGATCTTTGCACTTTATTACCCGAAAAATTAAAACAAATACTATGCTTAAAACTAAGATTACAATTGTACTTCTTTTGGTACTGGTAACGTATGCAGCAAATGCACAATTTCCACCTTACTATTTTGGCCTGAAAGCTGCGCCCCAGTTAAGCTGGATGAAACCTAATGCTGACAATTACGAGAATGCCGGATTAAAAGCGGGGTTCTCCTGGGGCTTTATAGCCGAATTTAATTTTACTGAAAACCACAGTATTGGAACTGGTTTCAATATGCTGTTTAACGGTGGGAAGCTCAAATTTCCTGCAACTATTGACGGTGCTGACGGCACTATGAAAAGAGATTATTTCCTCAAATACATCGAAATCCCTATGACGTTAAAAATGCGCACTAACAATATCAATGGTATGCGGTATTTCGGTCGTATTGGTCTGGGTACAGCTTTTAAAATCGGGTCGAAAAAAACCGATGAATTCACGGCAGAAGATGGCAGCGTAATAACAACCAAAAAGGCTTCATACGACAAAGTTAGTTTTGCCCGTGAGTCACTGATCGTTGGATTGGGTGGTGAATACGAGATCAAGGAAGGCCCGAAATTGGGAGTGGAACTTAACTTCAACAATGGTTTTACCAATATTCTGAAAGAAAGTGGTGAAAAAGCTGTTCCGAATTTCTTCGAACTGTCTTTCTCAGTGCTTTTCTAGAATAAATTTATTTTTCTTTTTTAAGCCTGGGTATTCATCCGGGCTTTATTTTTGTAAAAAAGTTACCTCATGCGCATTGCACTCGCCCAACTTGACTATATTATTGGTGATTTTGAACTGAATACAGCCAAAATTATCGCGACAATTGAAAAATGCAGGCTGCAGGGTGCTGATCTGGTTGTATTTGCTGAGCTATCAATATGCGGTTACCCGCCACGCGATTTCCTCGAATTCGACGATTTTATCGAGAAAAGTTATTCCTCAGTCAATGCTATCGCGGCTCAGTGTGTTGATATAGCCGCCATTGTAGGAACTCCTTCACGTAACCCTGATGCCAGAGGAAAGAACCTTTTCAATACTGCCTGGCTGCTTGCGGGTGGAAAAGTAGAGGCTCTCGCACACAAGGCTTTGCTTCCGACTTACGATATCTTCGATGAATATCGCTATTTTGAACCCAACAGGGAATTCAGCTGTATAGTATATAAAGGTGTAAGCATCGCTCTTACCATTTGTGAGGATATCTGGAACCTGGTTCCGGATCCTATGTATGTTTCAAATCCTATGGATATTCTGGCTGAACAATCGCCGGATATTATGATTAATATTTCAGCATCGCCTTTTCACTACGGGCAGCAAAAAACACGACTCGGAATTCTTCGTGCAAATACCTCCAGGTACGGCATCCCGCTTATTTATGTGAACCAGGTAGGAGCTCACACTGAACTCCTGTTCGATGGAAACTCCTGTGCTGTCGACAGACAGGGATCCATAGTCGCAAATTGTACTGCATTTAGTGAAGATGTTTGCCTGGTGGATTTCGATATGCAAAGCAAATCATTTTCGGGCCATAGCACTGTGCAAAAAACTGAAACAGGAAAAATTGAACTGATTCACGATGCACTGGTAATGGGAATTAAGGATTATTTTACCAAGATGGGATTTACTAAAGCTATTCTTGGTTTATCCGGTGGTATCGACTCTGCCGTTACAATCGCATTGGCAGCAGAAGCCCTGGGATCGGAAAATGTGTATGCAGTTCTTCTTCCATCGGAATTTTCGAGCGATCATTCCATAAACGATGCGGTGGCTTTAGCTGAAAATCTGGGCTGTAAATATGATATAATCAGCATTAGTAGCGGGTACCAGGCCATCCTTGATTCCCTGGGGCCGCATTTTGGCGATTTGCCTTTTAGTGTTGCCGAAGAGAATATGCAGGCCCGGGTAAGGGCTGTACTCTTAATGGGTCTGGCCAATAAATTTGGTTATATTCTGCTCAATACCAGTAATAAAAGCGAGGCGGCGGTTGGATACGGAACACTATACGGCGACATGTGCGGAGGTATTTCGGTGCTTGGCGATGTGTATAAAACCGAAGTGTACCTGCTCGCACAACATATTAACAGGAGCAGCGAAATTATACCGGTCAACAGCATTGTTAAACCACCATCGGCAGAACTGAGACCGGGTCAGAAGGACAGTGACTCACTTCCTGATTATGAACTGCTCGATCAGATTTTATACAATTATATTGAGCTTCGCCAAAGTCCCGCAGCATTGATTGCGTCAGGTTTCGACGAAAATACTGTGAGAAGGGTACTCCGGATGGTAAATACAAATGAATGGAAACGGCATCAGACGCCTCCCATTTTGAGGGTGTCGCCCAAAGCATTCGGGCAGGGAAGAAGGATGCCGATAGTGGGGAGATATTTGTCTTAAATTTGTAACTAATAGAATTAAATACATAGCATTTCTAAAAAGAGTTTTTTGCCATAGGCTACCATTGTATTCCTGATAAAGAATAAAGCTCTCATACATACTATAATACATGTTGTTACTCCTGCACTCGATTAAATAGCCTGCCCGGTTTAGGTTCAGTTATTCAGTAATATTCCAGAAAATGATAAAATACATTTATACGCATTATTTTTCAATATTTCTTGTTGCTGCAATTTGTCATACAGTATTAGTGTCGCATTCACAAAATGCAATAGACACAGTTTTTCGGGGGCGACCAGAAATGATATTTGTTGCCGGAGGTAGTTTCGAAATGGGCTCATTGTTGGGTGGGTCAGATAAAAGGCCGGTTCACCGCGTAACCCTCAATAGTTTTTATATTGGTAAATATGAGGTAACTCAGTCGTTGTGGCAACAGGTAATGGGAAACGACGGGCACGAAAACTATTTTCAGGATTGCCCGGATTGCCCGGTCGAACGCGTGAGCTGGTTTGGTGCCAACGAGTTTATTAAAAGACTGAATTTGTTAACAACTGAGAAATACCGGCTGCCAACCGAAGCTGAGTGGGAATATGCTGCAAAAGGGGGCAGGCTTACACAAAACCATAAATACAGTGGAAGTGACAGTACCGATGGTATTGCATGGCGGAACGGCAATTCAGATAACATGACACACCAGGCAGGGCAGAAGAAATGCAATGAATTGGGTATTTATGATATGACTGGTAATGTCTGGGAGTGGTGCTCCGATTGGTACAGCGAAACGTATTATTCAATCTCGCCAACAGAAGATCCGAAAGGAATAGCAGTAGGATCTGAAAAAGTACTCAGGGGAGGAAGTTGGTTTCAGGAAGCATTCGGACTTAATGTAACTGACAGGAATTCAATGGATCCTGAGTGGAGAACCGGATTTGTAGGATTCAGGTTGTGCCGTTGAAGAAAAGTCACAAGCCCGGATTTATAAACCAGCCAAGTAAAAAAAACGGCACACATCTTTCTAAAAGTTGCATGCCGTAATTTGCGAAATTCAGTGAATTTCAGTGTAGATCTTTCAATTGCTTGAGGGCAGGAATGATTACATGTTGATAGCTTCCACCGATTTTATTTCCGGCAGAGCTTTCTTCATTGCATCTTCTACTCCGTTTTTAAGTGTCATCCTGCTGAAAGGACAAGAACCACAGGCACCCTGAAGTTCTACATTCACCACGTTTTCACCTGTAAGTTCCACGAAACTGATATCACCTCCATCAGCCTGTAGGTAAGGACGAATCTGTTCAATTACATTGCGGACTTTGGTTTCCAATTCTGACATATGCTTCTGTTTTTTGTTGTTGTTTGGGTATTTTGTTTGTTTGGACTTATAAAATAATCAGATTGTTAATCATTCATTTCAACGATGTGTGTCGGGTCAACAGTAGCATTGCGAATGGCTACCTGCTGCGCAACGGACTCAGCAAGTTTTCTGAACGCAACAGATACTGCTGTTGATTCGAACCGGGCTACCGGGTTTCCGCTATCACCTGATTCGCATATTCCCTGTACTAAAGGAATCTGTCCCAGCAAGGGAACTCCGATTTCTTCAGCGAAACGTTTACCTCCTTCTTTGCCAAAGATATAGTATTTGTTTTCAGGTAATTCCACAGGTGTAAACCAGGCCATGTTTTCGACCAGTCCCAATACCGGTACCTTTATGCTTTCGGTTGTAAACATATTGTACGCTTTACGGGCGTCTGCCAGAGCAACTTCCTGTGGGGTTGTAACAATGGCTGCGCCTGTCACCGGTACTGTCTGAACCAGTGTTATATGAAGATCGCCTGTTCCGGGTGGCATATCAATTATAAGGTAGTCGAGTTCACCCCAATCGCCGCCGGTAAGCATCTGAGTAAGATAGTTGGATGCCATTGGGCCTCTCCAAACCAAGGCTTTATTAGGGTCAACAAAGAAACCAATGGATAATAATTTCACTCCGTACTTTTCAATAGGCTCCAGTATGGTACGTCCGTCCTCTTCGCGTGCGGTTGGACGAGCATCAACCAGGTCGAACATCAATGGTACTGAAGGTCCGTAAATATCGGCATCAAGCAAACCGACTTTAGCTCCCAGTTCCGATAGAGCCACTGCCAGGTTGCAGGCAACTGTTGATTTGCCTACACCTCCTTTACCCGAAACAATAGCGATAATATTCTTAACCCCTTTCAACAGGCTGCCATCATTTTTACGGCGGGTAGTAGTTCGTGAAGATAATTCGATATTCACTATTACGTTAGAACCAATGCCTGACTGCAAAGCCTTCACACAGTCATCCTTCATTTTATCTTTCATCGGGCAGGCAGGAGTGGTCAGGACTAATTTAAAACTGACGCTGCTTCCATCAATTTCAATATCCTCAATCATGCCTAATGATATGACATCCTTATGCAAATCAGGATCAAGAACTGTTTTTAATGACTTGATTACCTGATCATTAGTTATTTTCATTAGTAAATTTCTTATTTTTATTTAGAATGTGTAAAGATAATTTATTTTTAATGATATGCAGCCGGATTACTAAATTATTCGTAACTAATCATTCTTATACTTAAATGCTTTTTCAGTGCATAATGCAGGATGAGGGATTAGGTCCCGATAGCAATCGGGATGGGTGTCAGGAGTTAGGGGGCCAGGAGGTAGTTGGCTATCTGGTCTTTTTAGTTCTATTATTTTATAACTGAATTTTCGACTTAGCTGATAAACTGTTAGTAAAAACAAAACCCCTTCCGGTGTATTGAAAGGGGTTAGTTGTATAAAATCAGCAGGAATTCAGCTTTTTACCTGATAAACAAGAGTTCGCGGTATTTCGGAAGCGGCCATTTTTCATTATCAACAATAAGTTCAAGCTTATCGATGTGATAACGGATCTCGTCAAAGAACGGGAAGATAACAGTTGCATATGCTAATGCCTTTTCGCGTGCATCCTCAATGTTATTGGCTGTTTTGCGGGCTTCGAGCATCTCACTTACTTTGGTCTCGATTATCTCAACATGTTCCGAGATTTCTTTGATGAGTTTAAGCCTGCGGAATGAGAGTGTATTGTACTCTGTCTCGCTATAAAGGTTCTTCAGTCCCTGAGTGCTGCTGATCAGCATGGCCTGGTATTCAATTACTGTAGGAAGAATGTGATTCATAGCCAGATCACTCAATACACGGGCTTCGATCTGAATTTTTTTGGAATAGAGTTCGTGACGGACTTCCGTACGGGCCTCCATTTCAATATCAGTGTAAACATTGGCCCGCTTGAAAAGCTCCCTGGTTTCAGGAGTGAGGTATGCATCGTAAATAAGTGGAACAATAGCTTCGCAGTCGAGTCCACGTTTGGCGGCTTCAGTTTTCCATTCCTCGCTGTAGCCATTTCCATCAAAGCGGATTGGTTTGGACTTCTTAATCAGGCGGCGCAATACCTGTAGGATTGCCTCATCCTTCTTTATTCCTTTTTCGATAATTGCATCCACTTCTTCTTTAAAATCAACCAGTTGAACGGCAAGTGCTGTATTAAGCGGTATCATGGCCGAAGCGCAGTTTGCTGATGATCCCACAGCGCGGAACTCGAACCTGTTTCCGGTAAATGCAAAAGGTGAAGTGCGGTTACGGTCGGTGTTATCAAGGAGTATTTCCGGGATTTTGCCAATATCAAGTTTGATGGCAGTTTTTTCTTCAGGCGACATTTTTTCATCTGTAACTCTTTGCTCAATTTCATCGAGCATTCTGGTTAACTGCTGGCCTAAGAACGCTGAAATGATAGCCGGAGGTGCTTCGTTGGCACCAAGCCTGTGTTGATTGCCTGGCGAGGAAATAGAAGCCTTAAGTAAGGCATTGTGTTTGTGAACAGCAACCAGAGTGTTGATTAAGAAAGTCAGGAATTGCAGGTTTAATCTGGGTGTTTTTCCCGGCGATAAAAGATTAACCCCTGTATTTGTTGATACTGACCAGTTGTTATGCTTGCCTGAGCCATTAATTCCGGAAAATGGTTTTTCGTGAAGTAAAACTTTAAAGCTATGTCTGGTGGCAACTTTTCGCATAATCATCATAACCAATAGATTATGATCGTTGGCAAGATTGGTTTCTTCATAAATCGGAGCCAGTTCATACTGATTTGGAGCTACTTCATTATGACGGGTTTTAATAGGAATTCCAAGTTTATAGGCTTCGAATTCAAGATCTTTCATGAAAGCAAGTACACGGCTTGGAATCTGACCGAAATACTGGTCTTCCAGTTGCTGATTTTTAGCTGAAGCATGCCCCATAAGAGTGCGTTCTGTTAATACCAGGTCGGGCCGGGCATTAAATACGGCTTCGTCAACCAGAAAATATTCCTGCTCCCATCCAAGATTACTGTTCACCCTTGTAACATCTTTGTCAAAATACTGGCAAACATCAACAGCCGCTTTATCCAGATAATGCAGTGCTTTCAAAAGAGGTGTTTTGTAATCTAATGCCTCGCCTGTATACGAAATAAAGATCGTGGGTATGATGAGCGTTCCTTCCAGTACAAAAGCCGGTGATGAAGGATCCCATGCTGTATAGCCACGTGCTTCGAATGTATTGCGGATACCTCCGCTTGGGAAGCTCGATGCATCTGGTTCCTGCTGAACTAGCAATTCGCCCGAAAATACTTCAATAGCATTTCCGCGACCGGTTGGAACAGTAAATGTATCATGCTTTTCGGCTGTACTCTCTGTAAGCGGCTGGAACCAATGCGTATAATGCGTCGCGCCCAGACTCATGGCCCAGTTTTTCATTCCCATGGCAATCTGGTCAGAGAGCTTCATGTCGATACGTGTACCGAGATCTATTGCAGCAATTACGGCTTTGTAAGCATCCTTTGGAAGATATTTTTCCATTTTCGACCTGTCGAATACGTACATTCCGAAATAATCAGAAATTTTTTCACCTGGTGAAACAGTTTCAACCGGTCTTCTTTTGAGTGCATCTTCCAATGCTTTAAAACGTAAAGTTGCCATATTTTTAGTTTATTAATATTTTGCAAAAATATAAAATATTTAAGAATACCCCTTAAAAAATGTGTGATTATTATAAAAATAATATAAAATAGTGTGATTATAGTCTAAAATGAGAGGTGTAAGTCAAAAAAAGTAATAAAAAATTAAATATTGTAAGTTTTAGTAAATCGAACATCAAACAAATTTCCGACTGACACTGCAGGAATCCTGGATGTGAATTTCTAATGGAATAATTTAATACCTGAATCCTGATAGCGGAATTTACCTTAAACAATTACCTGGCTCTTCCACCTGCTGATATCGCATGTAGAAACTCCTGAAAAAACTGTGGAAACTACCGTATGATGAGCTTGTAGGTAAGAGGATTTTGATTCCTGGATAGGCTTCGGATAAAATAGATACCCGGGGGAATATCAAGTGACAGGCTTATTTTTACTGAATCAACTTCTGATTTGTATACCTGCTGCCCTGATACATTGAAAATTTCGATTGTTGTTAAAACAGGATGAGTGTTATAGAGTACAACTTCAAAATTTCCGGAAGATGGGTTGGGAAATATATTCAGCGTTGTGGAGGTTTCAAAACTTTCGGTATTGGTCGGCTCAACAATATTTACCGGCTGAGTGCTGCGGTAGAGTCCACCTTCGCTGCCCAAAAAGTAAAATACTGAATACATATATCCAGATGCATCAAACCCCAATTGTGCTGCTTTAGCATTTGGAGGTAGACCGTTGGATGCGGAAACCCAATCTGTATTTTCGTTCCATGTTGAATTGGCTGCCATGTAGACCGGATCTGTATAACTCCCGTTATTGGTAGCGATATATGCATTGTTTGAATTGTCGAATACAAGGTCGTTGATATCCGACAATCCGTTTAAATCGGTATCAAGGAATTTTGTCCATTGATCGCCGTTGCTTCCGGGTAGGGAATACCAAAGCATGTTCGCCCACCAATCGGTGGCGGCAAACAAGTAGCCACCTGTATCGGTTTCTACTTCAATTACATTTCCATACCAGGGAATGGAATTTCCAACGCCTTCGATCCAGGATTTACCTCCATCGGATGAGCGGCTGACTCCCTCTGATTCGCTGCCAAGATATATAGTCGACCCCGATGTTAGTTCTATATCCCAGATTGCAGAAAAGGATGGGATAGGGCTATCTGTCCAGGTTTCACCATCGTCAATGGAATAGGAAAGCACAGCACCTCCAAACCGCCCTGTAGCCCATAAGGTATCCGAATTGTGTTGTTTTATTTTTGTGTATAAGTCGGTTCCATTCTTTGCCACCTGGGTCCAGGCATCTCCTTTGTCAACGGATCTGAAAATAACTCCTTTGGAGGGTGTTCCGGGAATAAAAGCAGCATAAAGAAGGTCTCCGGCTGCGTTTCCTGTAATCTGAAATGAATAATTGGTGGTTAACCCTGATGTTTTTTGCTCCCAGGTAGCTCCGTTATCATCGGATCTCCAAATGCCTGCATACTGGGTTCCAACAAACAAGGTGCCATCAGCAGAGCCGGTAAAACTCACAATTGCTTTCCTGGCATCTAACCCGGGATTCATATCTTCCCAGGAGTTACCATGATCAGGAGACTTATATATACCCGAAGCACCGGCATATATTCTACCCGATGGAGAGAAACAGAAACTGTAAAAAGAACTTGTAGATAAAGAGCCACTTACCATCGACCACGTATCTCCCTTATTTGCTGAACGGTATATATTGCCATATCCATTGTTAGTGACGGCAAAAAAGAGATTATCCTGATTGTCGATGCCAAACATTGTTGCATTGAGTGATGGTAATCCTGTATTGATAGGGGTCCAGATTCCGCCTGATGCCGGAATGCGGAATACATTATTGCTGTTGCATACTGCATAAAGTGTGTCCGTTGAACTAATGGCAAGTTTTGTAATATACGGGTTAGGGATTTCGCCAACCAGAGACCAGGAATTGGTTCCATTGAATTCATAAATGCCGCTATTGAAACAACCTGTATAAAGAATTCCTGAAGATCCGACAGCTAAAGCCCTGGCAAGAGCCGGAAGATTAAATTTGATGCTTATCCATGAGTTTCCATCCCATTTGTAAATATCATCAGCAACAGAAATCATGTACATATCACCGGCAAGACCACTTGCAAACGCCCATACCAGACTGCTGTTGCCGGGTAAGCCATCGTTGGCCGGAGTCCAGGAGCCCTGGCTATACCTGTAAATGCCATGCGCACCTGTACCGGCAAATATTTCATCCTCTGATGAAACTGCTATGCCTCTGATGAGTGAGTCGCCAAGCCCCTGGCTGAAATTGACCCATGTGCTACCTTCATCCGATGATCTGAAAACCCCGAAATTAGTAGTGCCCAGGTATATTTCGTTATTTGAGGCTACGGCCAATGCCGTAACACCTTCGTTTGGTCCGTTGACTTTTTCCCAGTTTATCTGCGACTGCGCCTTGCTAAAATGTGTGAAGACCAATAACAGAAAAATACAATTTTTTACTGAGATCAGTTTATACATACGAATCAAGGGTTATATAACAGACAGAAGGAGAAATAAAGATTTTTGGTGGTTAAATATTTCCTGGCAAATGAAAGAGTGTTCCAGCATATTAATATCTATAGAAAAGACGGCACCACCGCAATGCCTGAATCAAAGTTCTAATTCAATTGATGGATCCCAGAAAAATGCTTTAAAGTCAGTGATCTGGTTGTCTTTTATTGTTATACCCTCGCTTTCCAGAAGCTGCCACATAGTATTCTCGCCTCCGAAATGATGTTTTCCGGTGAGTAGTCCATTTCGGTTAACCACCCTGTGAGCAGGAATAAGTCTGAGTCGCTGATGTGAGGCATTCATAGCCCATCCAACCATCCGGGCTGAACCACCTGAGCCAAGATAACGGGCAATAGCACCATACGAAGTAACTCTGCCGCAAGGAATAAGCTCAACCACCGAATATACTTTTTCGAAAAATGAAATGTCGTTCGTCACTACCAGCAATTTAGACGTACTAAATTACACTAAAAGGCTTACGAATGGAGAAATTTAACAAGAGAATAACAGGTTCAGATTTTTTTGAGCCTGAAACGCAGGTACTTGATTGTGAGTCCCTGTGAGAGCCAGATTTTTTCATAATGAGTCTGTACGTCAATCACATCCTTCACTTCCGCATCACCCGGGTTTGAATAAAGATCGCTGTTATGATACAAAAGCTCATGCCCCCCTTCTTTAATAATATCAAGTGTATAATTATAAAACATATCATTATCCGTTTTCAGGTGGATAATGCCACCTTCTTTTAAAATCTGGCGGTACCTTTCGATAAACTGGGGCGATGTGAAACGCTTGCTGTGCCTTGGACTATTGGGTTGTGGTTCCGGAAAGGTGATCCAGATTTCGTCTACTTCGGCTGAGCCGAACACTTTACCGATATTTTCGGCGCGTACACGGACAAAGGCAACATTTTTGCGTTGTTCTTCGATGCTTGTTTTGGCTCCCCGCCACATGCGGGCACCCTTTTTATCAATCCCGATAAAATTACGGACGGGATATTTGTCAGAAAGATCTACCGTATACTCTCCTTTACCGCAACCTACTTCGATAATAATCGGATTGGTGTTGCGAAAGAAATCAAGATTCCAGTTACCGCGCAGCGAAAACCCGGCAGAGAGCTCTTCCCATCCGGGTTGGAAAAAATGATCAAAAGTTTCATTTTCAGCAAAACGCTGAAGTTTCCTCTTAGCCAAGAGATGAATGTTTTAGGTGAATGTTTTGAGGGGAAGTATTTGGGCGATTTGATTTCTGCTTTTAGTCTTTATCCTTTTTAAGGATCCAGGATGAAGTGAAACCGGCTTTTTTAATTTCGTCCAACTGAGTGCATGCCTCGGAATAATCAGAAAAACTCTTCATGCTCACAATATAAAGTCCACCAGGAGTTGTATCTGCAATAGATGCCGGGTATCCCTGTTCGCGTAGTGAAGCAACCTGTTTCTGTGCATTGTTCTGATCGCGGAAAGCCCCCCCGACTATGCAATAAGCCTGTTCTGTAACAGTAACATCAGCAGGGACAGCAATGGAAGGAGTAGCAATAGTTATATTGTTTTTTGCCAATTCAGTATAGGATACTATTCCGGGATTGAACGTAGCGTTTTCTCCGGATAGAAGGCCAAAAGGCGATTGAGTGGCTTCGTCAGCAGCTTTTATAGTTTTTCCTGAGTTCTTTAATTGAGTGGCTGGGGCAGTTTTACCTGGAGTTGACCGCACCCAGGAATACATACCGGTGTAATTGTGTACGTAGTTGTTTATCAGGTTACCATTAAGCGACCCCCATAATGTAAATGCAATAAAAGGAGCGAGTACTGCCGCCCATTTAAGTGTTTCAGGAATAAGCCGACGTAATTTTCCGGAACCATTCAGCTGTTTTAAAGGCTGAATTTCAGAAATAATCGATGGCTCACAAGCGGATGTTTTTGCAATGAATGTAGGTAAACCGTAAGAATCGGCATTGAAGTTAACCTGCATCGAAGGAGTAAATTCAATTTTGCCCGAAGCATTAATGAAAAGACTACCGATTCCTTCAAGCTCGACTTTTCCGTCGTTTTTTAAAGTATTGTGACAGGCTTCTACCCACTTTTTAATTTCGTATCCGGCTTCGCGGTACGAAGTATTCTCAGTAGTGGTTATATGATTTAACAGAATGCCGTCGTTTGATGCGAGGCCGCCATTAAAGGCTATTCGAACCGATGGCGGAAGGAATTCATGTGTGGCATGCAGAATCTGTGCCGGATTATATGCTTTAATAAAACCACCTAACCCAGGAACTATCACGCATTCGTGGTGATAAAGTAAGTCAGCTATATACCGTGTTATCATCAGACTTTTTTGGCTTTTGACCTGCTAAGGTAATACAATCGGCCCGAAATTATCAAGCATTGTTAGTAAGTTTCAGTAAATCTTCAGGGGCATCGATGCCAATAGTCTCAATATCAGTTAAAGCCGTATGGATGCTGTAGCCATGATACATCCACCGCAATTGTTCCAGCGATTCGGCTACCTCGGAAGCGACAGCAGGCAAGTCGATAAGTTGCAATAATACCTGAGTGCGGAATGCATATAATCCTATATGACGAAAATATTCTGACTGCTTTGCCCAATCGCCATCAGTTCCTCCACGAAGGAATGGGATGGGTGAACGGCTGAAATACATGGCTCTACCCGAATGATCGGTTACTACCTTAACAACATTGGGATTCATAAGATCGGCAGTGTCCGAGACCCGGCTTATGAGAGTGCCTATTTTAGCTTCCGGGTTTTGAAAAACAGAGACTGCGAGATCAATCTGAGCAGGCTCGATAAAAGGCTCATCTCCCTGAATGTTTACAACAATATCATATGGGCATTTGCCTGAAGATGAAAGTGCAGAAACTACTTCGCCAATGCGGGAGGTTCCTGAAACATGCGATCCGGCAGTCATCATAACTTCTCCGCCTGCTTCCAGAACATGATTGAAAATCCGTTCGTCGTCGGTTGCAACGATTATTTTGTTCAGTGTTTTGCTTTTCCTGGCCTGTTCATAAACTCGCATGATCATGCTTTTCCCATTAATCATCACAAGCGGCTTCCCCGGGAAGCGGCTCGAGGCAAAACGGGCAGGAATAATTCCCAATGATTGTAAGGCCATCAGCAACGAAATGGTAAGATGTGATTTTAATAGGAACGGGCAAAAATTACCCTTTGTTTTGATGGTTTCCCGGTAAGAATGCACTTGCCTTCTTCCATTTTACCATCTATGGGAATGAGTCTTATTGTAGCTTTTGTTTCGTCCTTGATACGTTGCTCGGTTTCAGGGGTTCCGTCCCAGTGTGCTGAAATAAAACCACCTTTCCCGTCGAGTTGGGCAACAAATTCTTCCCAGGTATCAACTTTGTTGGTGTTTTCTTCACGGAAATCAAAGGCTTTCTGATACAGATTTTCCTGAATGCTTTCGAGCAGATGGCTTATTTTAAGTTCAATATCTGTGATCTGGTAAACAGCTTTTTCGAGTGTATCGCGGCGGGCTACTTCCACAGTTCCGTTCTCAAGGTCGCGGGGGCCAATGGCTAAGCGTACAGGAACACCTTTGAATTCGTATTCATTGAACTTCCAGCCTGGCTTTTGTGTGTTGCGATCGTCATATTTAACACTGATCCCCAGTGCTTTGAGTTTTTTTACAATTTCATTTACAGTTTCCGAAATTTGTGCCAGTTGTTCATCTGTCTTGTAAATAGGAATGATAACAACCTGGATAGGAGCGAGTTTTGGTGGAAGAACCAATCCGTGATCGTCAGAATGAGACATTATGAGCGCGCCCATAAGCCGTGTTGAGACGCCCCAGGAAGTAGCCCACACATAATCCAGTTTGTTTTCCTTGCTCAGGAACTGTACATCGAAAGCTTTCGCGAAATTCTGTCCGAGAAAATGAGAAGTGCCTGCCTGAAGAGCTTTCCCGTCCTGCATAAGTGCTTCGATGCAGTAGGTTTCTACAGCTCCTGCAAATCTCTCGTTTGGCGATTTAACTCCTTTTAACACGGGCATAGCCATCCATCCTTCGGCAAAATCAGCATATACGTTGATCATTTTTTCTGTTTCTTCGATGGCTTCAGCTTCTGTTGCATGCGCAGTATGACCTTCCTGCCACAAAAACTCAGTAGTGCGTAAAAACAAGCGTGTACGCATTTCCCATCGCACCACATTGGCCCACTGGTTGACAAGTATCGGTAGATCGCGGTACGACTGAATCCATGTACGGTAAGTATCCCAAATAATGGTTTCGGATGTAGGACGAACAATCAGTTCTTCCTCAAGTTTTGCATCAGGGTCAACAATAACTCCTTTGCCATCCGGTGAATTTTTCAACCTGTAATGTGTAACCACAGCACATTCTTTGGCAAATCCCTCAACATGTGAAGCTTCTTTGCTGAAAAAAGATTTTGGGATAAATAAAGGGAAATAGGCATTCTGATGGCCGGTTTCCTTAAATTTGTCATCCAGAACTCTCTGGATTTTTTCCCAGATAGCATAGCCATAGGGTTTGATTACCATGCATCCCCGAACGGCTGAGTTATCAGCCAGATCAGCCTTAATAACCAAATCGTTGTACCATTGAGAATAGTTCTCTTCGCGTGTCGTAAAATCTTTTGCCATTTTATTAATTGTGGTATGATAATTGTGCTTTTTAACCTGATTATTAAGCTGCAAAACTACAAAAAAATCACTTGTAATCGTATAACCAGGCTTAATGAAAAGCTTTAAACCAAAGGAGGTCACCATGAAATACTTTATTCCCTTTCTTGCTGCAATACTGATAGTATTGAGTGCATGTACCACTCAGTACCAGGCTTCCGGCTACGACGATGTTTATTTCTCGTCGAAAAACCAACCAGTGGAGCCAAAGCATCCTATGGTTGTAAAAACTCCTGAAACGGACATGGACAATTACGCCCGCAGTGAATCACCTGAATTGCAGCAACAGCCTTCAGAAGTGGATTACAACAATCAGGATACTGCATACTATACTGAAAACCAGCAATATTCATCCGAGTATGATGCAAATGCCGAGTCAGGCTACAACGAGGACGATTACTACGATTATGCGTATTCAGCGCGCATCAGGAGGTTCCATAATCCTTATTGTTACGATAATTACTACAACGATTATTATACCAATTCGTATTGGTACGACCAGAATCCCTGGAGCTGGGGAACTAGCATTTACATGGGATATAACTGGTGGAGACCTTACAATTCCTACGGGTACAATTCATGGTATATGGATCCATATTACGGTTGGGGCTTCGGCGGGAATTACGGCTTCGGTTACGGCAATGGATACGGATGGGATTATGGAATGGGATACGGCAGCTATTATAACGGATACTACAACGGTTACTGGAATGGGTATTATGATGGCTATTATTACAACAGCTACGATAACAACTCACATTACTACGGACACCGTAGATCAGTTGGCAGCTCGGGAAGCATAGCCCGTACTGACAACCGGAGTTTCGGCGAGCGCTACGAGGCCAGTCTTGCTTCAGGACGAACAGCAACCAACGGCAGAAGCAGTGGAACTGTTGTTCCTGATCGTGAAAATACATCCTCAAATACTTCGCGTAATGGCAATGTGGTAAATAATGACAGGGTAAGTTTATCAAGAGGGACTTCTGTAACTCAGGATGCCCGTAATGGTTCAAATCCCGCTGTGAATACAAATCCTAATACGCGTATACAGAATGGAGGAACCAGTGCAAATGACAACCGGAACAGCAGACCTGGAGTTACAACTCAGCGTCAGGGAACGACTCCTCAACGCCCTGGAACAACCAATACCCAGCCTCAGCGTCAGTACCAGTATTCGTCGCCTAACCGCAACAATCAGAATGCAAATGGTAACACCCGGAATAATATTAACAACCAGCGCAATACACAGTCCTATACCTCTCCTTCGTACAACCGTCCACGGTCAGGTCAGGAATATACTTCGCCAAAGTACAGGAATACCCAGCCTTCGGGGAACGGACAGAACAATACACGCGTAGCTCCACCTAATAATGGCAGCAACGAAAACAGAAGAGTTGTTCAGCCTAATCAAAACCGTCAGAGTGCACCACGGTCGAATGAGAACTATCAGGCTCCACGAAATAACTCAAATTCACAGCCTGCCCGAACGAATACTTACACCGCTCCACCGCGAAACAGCAGTCCAGCTCCTTCGCGTTCCAACGAAAGCTATGCTCCATCACGCAGCAGTTCCTCAGGTTCGGGAAGCAGTTCCGGATCCTCAGGCAGCAGCTATTCTCCATCCAGGAGCTCTTCTTCCGGATCAAGCGGAAGCTCATCATCAGGCTCATCAAGTGGAAATTCATCCTCAGGTTCCAGCCGCAGTTCATCATCCGGATCGGGCGGACGCAGATAATACAAGTGTAGAACAAACTAATTCAGGGGAACCCTTTACAGTTAAATTAACGCAATTCTGCCTGTTTGGGTAAGGGGGATTAATTGACTTAAATTTTAACAACTATGAAAAGAACTTTTGCAATACTTATCGCATTCCTGCTCTTTTGTGGAGCGTATGCTCAGAACGAAAATGATGCTCTCAGATATTCACTTATTAATTATGGAGGCACCGCCCGCTTTTCCGGAATGTCGGGTGCCTACGGGGCTGTAGGGGCGAATTTCTCAACTCTCAGCCAGAACCCTGCCGGAATCGGGCTTTACCGTAAATCGGAATTTTCCATCACACCTATGTTTGCCAATAACAAAACCCAATCCGGATACCTGAGCAATTCAAATGAGGATTTCCGCAACACACTTTACCTTGCCAATGCCGGATATGTAATGGCAGTAAAACTAAATGAAGGAAACGGCAGCCACCTTAAACAAGTTCAGTTCGGATTTGGGATGAATACTATGACCTTATTCAACAACCGCAGTATACTCGACGGGCTGAATAACCAGAATTCACTTATAACCCAATACCTGTTTGATGCCGATGCTGCCGGTCCAAACCGAAGTGATCTGGATGATTTTGGTGCTGGTATGGCATATGACGTAAACCTTTTGTTTCAGGATACAAACAGCGTGTGGATGTCAGACTTACCTGACGGAGGCATGCAGCAGACCAAGATCATCGAAACCAGGGGAAGTACCAGTGAAACTGTGCTGAGCGCAGGTACAAATTTCGACGACAAGCTTTTCCTTGGGGTTACATTCGGGTTTCCCCGCATTAATTACCAGGAAGAAAGCACACTGACCGAAAAGGATGACAATTATTTAAGCCCATTCCTAAAGTCCTTCGAACGTACCGAGTACCTCGATGCAAAAGGAACAGGATTTAATTTTAAGTTTGGATTTATCTACAAGCCTGCCGATTTTATCCGAATAGGTGGAGCTTTTCATACTCCTACATCCTTCGGAAACATAAGCGAATCCTATGGATCATCGATGACAGCGAATTATGACCAACCACCACTTACAACCAGCAATGCAACAAGTTTCAGCTATGATGCCGACGGAACATACGAATACAGATTAACCACACCCATGAGGGCTATCGGAAGTCTGGCATTGGTTATCGGACAGCACGGTGTACTTAGTGCCGATTACGAATATATTGATTATTCAACTTCCCGTTTACGTGCCAGTGATTACGGTTTTACCGACGAAAATAATACTATCCGTTCCTCCTTCACAGCGGCCAATAATTTCAGATTTGGTACCGAATGGAAATTAGGGATATATGCTCTCAGAGGAGGATACAGCATGTACGGGTCACCTTACAAAGGTTCAGGTTCATTGGGCTCACGCACAGGATATTCATTTGGATTCGGAGTACAGGAAAAAGCCTATTTTATCGATTTTGCCTATAATCATACTGACTCCGAGGATAATTATTATATGTACGACATAGCACCTACGGCCAGAAACACTTATAGTGGAAGCACATACAGTTTTACCCTGGGATTCAGGCTCTAGATTTAAGAAAAGTAAGATTAAAAGAAAAAAGGCTGTCCTGTAATCAGGATGGCTTTTTTTTTAGCTGTCGAAAATATCAGGCAGCTGCATGCGCAACTGGGCCATTTTCAGAATTTCACTACGCTGATAATCGTTATATACGCTCCAGTTGGCAATTTCATCAAGTTTGCGAAAACAACCTACACATTTTCCTTTATGATCAAGTGTACACACTCCCCTGCACGGCGACTTCACCTCATTGTTATTTTCTTCGTGGCTGTGTAACATTTTCCTGATATTTGTAAAGTAGAACGGTTCATTTCATAAAAAGTTCACAAAGAAACTTTAATTTCAGCAAAGGAATTGTTTTTTTTGAAGTTTACAATTATTACCGGCTTATTTTCTTTGAAAATATCGTACTTTTAACCTACTATTAAAAATTGTGTATGCTGGTTAAAACATTCGGGTGTGCTATTCAGGGAATCAGTGCCACTCCGATTACTATAGAAGTCAATGTAGATCAGGGTATTCAGTTTTCCATGGTCGGGTTACCCGATAATGCCGTAAAGGAAAGCCATCAGCGCATCGAAGCCGCTCTGCGGAATATAGGTTATAAATTCCCAAGGCAAAAAATCATTATCAATATGGCTCCGGCCGATATCCGCAAAGAAGGTTCATCCTATGACCTGCCGATTGCGGTCGGGTTGCTTGCAGCATCAGAACAACTGGTTACCGATGTGCTCGACAAATACATCATCATGGGCGAACTGTCACTCGACGGAAGTCTGCAGCCAATAAAGGGAGCCTTGCCTATAGCGATTGAAGCGCGGGACAACGGATACACAGGATTTATTCTTCCTGCAGTAAATGCCCGCGAAGCAGCTATTGTAAATGATCTGGAAGTATACGGAATAAACACGCTCAACGAAGTGATAGGGTTCCTCGAAGGCAGCCTGCACCTGGAGCCTGTGGTTATAAATACCCGCGATGAATTTTATTCGCATCTCGACAATTATGAATTTGATTTCAGTGATGTAAAAGGTCAGGAAAACATAAAACGAGCTCTCGAAATAGCTGCTGCCGGCGGTCATAATGTGATTTTAATCGGACCTCCCGGAGCCGGAAAAACCATGCTGGCAAAGCGTCTTCCCTCTATTTTGCCGCCTCTGAACCTGCACGAGGCACTCGAAACTACCAAGATACATTCGGTAGCTGGCAAAATGGAGCGTGAAGCCTCTCTCATAAGCATAAGACCATTCAGGAGTCCGCACCATACCATTTCGGATGTGGCACTCGTTGGCGGTGGCGGAAATCCCCAGCCGGGAGAAATTTCACTGGCTAACAACGGTGTGCTGTTTCTCGATGAGTTGCCTGAATTTAAAAGGACTGTACTCGAAGTGCTGCGCCAGCCGCTTGAGGATAGGGTGGTTACCATTTCGCGGGCAAAATTCTCAGTTACGTATCCTGCCAGCTTTATGCTTATTGCCGCCATGAATCCCTGTCCGTGCGGGTATTACAACCATCCTGAGAAAGACTGCGTTTGCGGTCCGGGCATAGTTCAGAAATACCTGAATAAGATTTCCGGTCCCTTACTCGACCGCATTGATATTCATGTGGAAGTGGTGCCTGTCCCATTCCGCGAACTAACCAGCTTGCGGCAATCAGAGAAAAGCGCGGCCATCCGTGAACGGGTTACCCGGGCCAGGCTTGTTCAGGAAGAAAGGTATAAAGAGAGTAAAAATATTCACTGCAATGCACAGATGAGCAGCAAGATGCTCCGTCAGATCTGCCTGATTACAGAGGAAGGGCACAACCTGTTGAAAACAGCCATGGAGAAACTAAGTCTTTCAGCCCGGGCATACGACCGTATCCTCAAAGTTTCGCGTACCATTGCCGATCTCGACAACAGTGCCGACATAAAAACCGAACACCTTGCCGAAGCCATTCATTACCGCAGCCTCGACAGGGAAACCTGGGGCGGGTAAGGCCTGGTTTTTGAGAATCCGAAAAATGCAATTTCCGGGTTATTCCGGGCACTGCACTATCTTTGCTGGTGCTGGAAACGGCTTTTCAAAACCAGGCACATCAAAATGCAAGCAATCAAAGTAAGAATTTCTAACTCAAAAATATGTTACCCGAACTTATAAAATCCTCGCGCATCAGCCGCAGAAAATCAAATATCTACCTTATTTCAGAAATATCAGATTTGCCGAAAGTAATCTTCGACGAAAAAGAAATTGAATACATCGAAAAGAAATTATCGGATAAAGGCAGCCAGAAAGTAGTGTTTGATTTTCTCGGTGAAGTAGCATTTGTGTGCCGTCCTGTAGAAAAGATGATTTCGGATAGAGGCCAGGAACTGGAAAAATACCGTAAAGCAGGTGATAGCCTGCTGCATACTCTGAGTGATTATAAAATTGAATCGGTCAGCCTGGTTGATTGTTTAAATAAACCTAAGGAAGCAATGGCATTCGCTGAGGGGATGCTTCTGGGGAATTACCAGTTTCTGAAATACCGGACTGACCGTGAAGAAAAGGAGTCGGTACTTAAAAAAATAGAAATAATCAGTAAGGGTATTCCTCCCAAAGAAATTCAGGAAATGAATATACTCTGCAAAGCAGTTTATATCTGCCGCAACCTGGTGAATGAGCCACTGTCAGCCCTGAATGCCGAAAAACTTGCCTGGGAATTCGAAGCTATGTCAGCAGAAGCAGGGATAAAAACCGAAGTTCTGAACAAGCAAAAGATAGAGTCGCTTAAAATGGGAGGACTGCTGTCAGTTAATCTTGGGAGCATCGATCCTCCAACCTTCACTATCATGGAGTACAGGCCGGAAGGCGCAGTGAACGAAAAACCTTTTGTATTTGTTGGCAAAGGAGTTGTTTACGACACAGGAGGGTTAAGTCTGAAGCCTACCTCATCCATGGACACCATGAAAAGTGATATGGCAGGAGGTGCCGCCGTTGCTTCAGCCATGTATGCCATTGCTTTGGCAAAGCTGCCGGTTTATACGGTTGCCCTGATCCCGGCCACTGACAACAGGCCCGATGGCAATGCGTATGTGCCGGGCGATATAATTACGATGATGAATGGTACAACGGTGGAGGTGCTGAATACTGATGCAGAAGGGCGGCTTTTACTGGCTGATGCGCTTACCTATGCCAAAAAATATGATCCTCTGCTGGTTGTGGATGTGGCAACTCTTACCGGTGCCGCTCATGCCGCTCTCGGGAGTTTCGGTATGGCTGGAATGCATTGCTGTGCCGAAGAGTATTTCCCACGCATGGTTGACTCTGGATTTGCTGTTTGTGAGCGGATAGCTGAATTTCCGATGTGGGATGATTTTAAGGACTTTCTGAAATCGGAGATTGCTGATCTTAAAAATGTTGGAGGCCGGTATGGAGGAGTAATAACAGCGGGAAAATTTCTACAGCATTTTACTGAATATCCCTGGATACATCTCGATATTGCAGGTCCTTCTTTTAACGATAAACGCGACAGCTACCGAACTGCCGGTGGAACAGCAGTAGGAGTGAGGTTACTATTTGATTTCGTGAAAAAATTAGCTGAAGCTGCGAAATAGTAAAAGTCAAGACTTAGTAAAATTACTTATCAGCCTGCAGATGATGAGTATCATGTATTGCAATAAAGGTGACTGATGCAGTTAAAAGGATTCGACGATACCCCTAAAATATTTGATGGATTGCCGGTGAATAAATACTGATGAGGTGTCAGGGCGGGAAATCGGATATGCCAAAGATTAATTTAGGCTAAAAAAGTATTATCAAAGCGTAGGTTTTTGCATGCTTTTGAGAATTGATTTGTATATTTATACCTTATTCCGTTTAAGAAATGTAATATGAAAACAGCTATTTTAATAGTACTTATTTTAATTGGTTTCGATAGTGCATTTGCCAGAATAATAAAGGTAAATGCCTTTGGTGGTGGAAATTTTAGTGCTATCCAGCAAGGCATCGATGATGCTCTTATATATGATACGGTGCTTGTATATCCGGGCGACTATTTCGAAAGCATTGACTTTAAAGGTAAAGATATTATTGTTGGAAGTCTTTATTTAATTACAGGTGATACGGCTTATATCGGATGTACCATTATAAACGGAAATCATGAAAGAAACCAATTGGTGAAGTTTATATCAGGAGAAACAAGAGAAGCAATACTAATTGGGTTTACAATTACTAATGCTTATGATGATATCGGATTAGCGACAGTAAAAGTAACAGGGCTAGGGATCTATATTGAAAATAGTTCTCCAACAATTGAACACAATTCTGTTGTAAATAATGAATTTGGGGATTGGTACATTGCTGGAGCAGGAATAGCAATGATTAACTCAAGCGCAAAAATATGTAATAATAAGATTGCGAATAATAATTATGCATTTAGAGGAGGAGGCATTTATATAGAGGGAGGAGCAGATCAAATTATTGAAAATAATTTTCTGGAGAATAATTTTTTGACATCGGGGTATGGTGTATGCTATGGCGGGGGAATATATTTGATGTCGACACAAAGAACCATTATTCAGAACAATACTATTGAAGAAAACTATCTTGATTATGGAGGAGGTTCAGCAATATATGCTTTGGACTGTGATAGTATAATGCTAATTAGTAATAAATGTCGAAACAACAAGTCCCTGCCCCATCATGGTGAAGTTCAGTTTGAATTATCCACTGGAAAAATAATCAATACCCTTTTTTATAACAGTAAATACCCCAACAGAACGTTATTGAAATTTGAGTCAAGTATTTTTAGTGTTATTAATTCAACTATCGTAAATAATAGTCAGATAACTGTCAGTTTAGTTAATTCAAGTGCGGATTTTTTTAATACTATCTTATATGGAATTAATGATAGTATAACCGGCAAACAAATAGCGTTATTAAATAGTGAAGCGATTTTCACAAATTGCGATATTGAAGGAGATACAACAGGATTTGAATTAACAGGGAATAGCAGTTTCCAGAGTATAAATACTATTTCAGCAGATCCTTTATACATGGGAAGTGGAGAGGACCCTTTTGGTTTATCCGAAAACTCACCATGTATTGATAAAGGGATGAACGATACAACAATTTTTATATTGCCTGCTACTGATTTGTCCGGCGGAGCAAGAATCGTAAGAAACATAGTGGATATAGGAGCTTATGAAAATCAACTAATTGAATCAATGACTTTTGTGCAGAGCACAAAAAAAGTTTTACTGTTTCCAAACCCAGCGAATGAATGGATTGAATTTAAAAATATTGAGAGCCTTTTAAATGAGGAAATTAATGTTAGAATATATAATGCTGAAGGGGTTTTAGTTGCTAAAAAGGAATTAGATGGCAGCAACAAAGTAAATGTCGGGAATTTAAAACCGGGTTTTTATCTGGCAGAACTTATATTCGATCAGGAGAAAACTATACTGAAATTCATTAAGGAATAGGTTTAACTTTCTGTATATTATGCTGATGGTTTGTTATTTGAATTTGGTATTATATAAATATAATGCCCTGCTGTCTGTCACCATATTCGGATTGCACTTGTGAATATTTTTGTATAAAACGGGATTTTTACACAGCTCATGAGGTTAAACGGTTTTCTGTCAGGTCTTTACCAGTTTTCGCGTTGCTGATTCCAGGTCTTGAAGAGTAAATTCAATAATTGCGAGTTCAGGTCCGTCGTGTGCTGCCGAAAAAGACCATGTATTTCCAATTTGCAGTTTCCAGTGTCCGGATAACCGCGCTGACTCATGAATATGTCCGTGCAGGGTGAGATAGGGTTGTTTTTCGCTGATCAGATTAAGGATCGCTTTACTTCCGACATTCGAAATTTCTTCTTCCTCAGAGTGTTCGGATTTCCGGACCGAAGCCATATCCAGAGGTGTTTGATAAGGCGGGGAATGTAAAAGAAAAACACTGAAAGTGAGGTTGTGGCCAGCTGTAAGCAGTTCTATATCATTCTGAATCGTATCGCTTTCCGGATTGTGATCGGGTGGCATTGAGTGGTATCCGTCGGCCGGGGCAATGCAGCCCTCATTTACTTCGGGTGAAATGTCGAACCTATCCCAATCTTTAATTCTGAAAGGCGTCGGTGGCACACAGCCATATCCGAAAAACCTGTATTTGCCGATTTTTGCACTTGTGTTGTGAATATTGCGCCACAATCCATCCTTTTCTCCGTCAGCCAATGTATCAAAAATGACTTTCCTGTCGTCATTACCGGGGATCAGAAAAATATCAGGGTAGGCGCAATCCATTTTCCGTTTAAGATCAGCGAATTTCCGGAAAAGAAAATCATGTACAAAGTCAGGTTCAGTGCCTGTGTTTGCAGGGGTTAAGAAACCGGACTGGGGTAATATATCGCCTCCGATAAACAGAAAATCGGGTTTCTCCTTTTTAACCATTTTGAAGAGCGCTTCAAACCGGCTTTTTTTACCATGCAAGTCACTGACGAAAAAACATGTGTTCATAGGGCTCTGGTTTTAGTGCAGTTTGCATGGTGCACAGCGTTTTGTTTTACAGTGATAGCTTTTCACCGGAATTTATCCAGGCAAGTTTGAGCAATGCATTCATTCCAACAGAATAATGTATGCTGACTTAGGGGCTTTCACTTTTCTTTTCACCTGATTTTCGGCATTTTGCAAACTGTGTCGGGAAACAAAAGTAACATTTTGCAGTATAAAAATAAACAATGAAGTCAAAAGCTTATCTTTGCAGCTAAGGAAAAAATCAGGGAAAGCATGATCCGTACTTCTGAAAATGAAAACCGCATTGCTGTTGGTATTACGCACGGCGATATTAATAGTATTAGTTATGAGGTAATAATCAAAACCTGCCTCGACCAGCGCATTACCGAACTTTATACTCCCATTGTTTATGGTACTTCAAAGGCTGCATCGTATCACAGGAAGATGTTGAATATTCCTGATTTTAGTTTCAACATTATTCGCAGTGCCGATCAGGCTTCACCTAAAAAAGCTAATCTGATCAATCTTTCGGATAAGGAAGTTAAAATTGATCTGGGTGATTCGACCAATGTAGCCGGTGAAATGGCTTTGCTCTCAATCAATGCCGCGGTGGAAGATTTGAAGAAAGGTTTGATTGATGTGCTGGTGACGGCACCAGTTAATAAACATAACGTTCAGGATGCTGCCAAAATACCTTTCACAGGACATACCGGTTACCTCGCCGAGAAATTCGGGATAAGTTCCTATCTGATGCTGATGGTAGGCGAAACCCTCCGGATTGGCGTTGTAACTGAACATATTCCGATTGAGGATGTCGCAAAAAGCATTACAACTGCACTTGTAGCTGATAAGCTCCGTATACTTGAAGAATCACTTCGCAAAGATTTTGGTATTCGCAAACCACGTATTGCCATATTAGGCCTTAATCCACATGCCAGTGACGGCGGACTGATAGGAAACCAGGAACAGGAAGTAATTCTTCCGGCTATAAAGGCTGCTCAGGATAAAGGCCAGCTTGTATATGGCCCGTATGCAGCTGATGGCTTTTTTGCAACAGCAGGGTATAAACAGTTTGATGCCGTGCTGGCCATGTACCACGACCAGGGACTGATTCCTTTTAAAACTCTAAATTTTGACGACGGGGTAAATTTCACAGCCGGATTGCCGTTTGTTCGTACCTCCCCCGCACATGGTACTGCTTATGATATTGCCGGTAAAGATCAGGCTTCAGCCGAATCAATGCGTTCGGCCACTTACCTTGCCTGCGAAATATTTAAAAATCGCTTGCTCTGGGCTGAGATAAGTGCTAATCCTTTGGGATTCAGTAAAAAAGAAAAGGAATATTAAGGGCAATATTATTATAAGGTTTCAGGTTTTTGACGTACGTAAACTATACTGCATAACCGGAACCGGAAAACTAATACCGGTTACAATCCCGATTAAAGCCTGCCGTTAAGTTAATTTAATTAGCAAAGACCAATACTCCGAAATAATATTCAATTTAAAGATCAGTAACTGATAATGAGTAAATCCGATTATACAATCCGTGATATCAACAGGATTGTAAAAGGCGAGCTGATACAGGAAAACGATGCAGATGCGCTTGTTTATGAGCTTGTAATCGATAGCCGCAGACTCATTGTGCCCGAAGGCAGCCTGTTTTTTGCACTTTCGAGCAAACGCAACGACGGACACAAATATATTGAGGAACTTTACGAAAAGGGGGTCAGGAATTTTGTTGTTGAAAATGATCCATCTAATCTTTTGCTGCTTTACGATGCAAATATAATTAAGGTAAAAAATACACTTTTTGCTCTTCAGGCACTGGCAGCAGCGCACCGTAAGCAATTCGGCATACCGGTAATCGGTATAACAGGAAGCAACGGTAAAACGATTGTGAAAGAATGGCTTTACCAGCTGCTGAACGAGAGTCAGAATATTGTCAGAAGTCCAAAGAGTTTCAATTCGCAGATAGGCGTGGCACTATCGGTATGGCAGATCCGCGAAGATCATGAACTCGCTATTTTCGAAGCAGGCATCTCCGAGCAGGATGAAATGGATCATCTGCAGCCTGTAATTCAGCCAACAATTGGCATTTTTACAAACATTGGTCATGCTCACGATGAGAATTTTATAAGTCGGACCCAGAAAGCAGGTGAAAAACTCAAACTTTTTACCAAGGTAAAAACTCTGGTATACTGCATCGATCAGAAAGAACTGCAGGAAGGAATTATCAAAACCGGTTTGCTCAAGAACATCGAAACCTTCACCTGGAGCAGGAAAACTGCGGCTGATCTGCAAATAACCTCTGTGGTTCCCGATGGTCATTTCACAATTTTGCAGGGTATTTATAAAAATGAAGAGATAAGTATAGAGATTCCTTTTACTGATGTAGCCTCTATCGAAAATGTGATACATTGCTGGTCAACCATGTTGCTTTTGGGATATCAGCAGGTGCTCATTGCCAGGCGTATGCGAACTTTGCAGCCATTGGCAATGCGACTCGAAATGAAGGCCGGAATGAATAACTGTACTATAATTAACGATAGTTACAGCAACGATATCGATTCGCTTTCCATTGCTCTGGATTTCCTGAATCAGCAGAAGCAGCACCGCAAAAAAACGGTGATTCTGTCGGATATCCTTCAGAGTGGTAGGAGCGACAGCCATCTGTATCAGGAAGTGAGTGATCTTCTCGCACTGAAACAAATTGACAGGCTGATCGGGATTGGCAAAGGAATCAGCAGGCAGGCAACACTTTTTAAAACCGATAAGGAGTTTTTTACGACCACGGAAGAATTTCTCGAATCCTATTCGCTTAACTCATTTGCCAACGAAAGCATCCTTTTAAAAGGCGCCCGGGTGTTTGGATTTGAGAGAATCACTGAAGCACTGCAGCAAAAAACACACGAAACAGTTCTTGAAATTGATCTTAACGCCATCGTTCACAATCTTAATTACTATAGATCCGAAGTGGAACCCGGAACTAAGGTTATGGCAATGGTTAAGGCATTTTCCTATGGTAGCGGAAGTTATGAGATTGCTAATATTTTACAGTTTCATCAGGTGGATTACCTCACCGTTGCTTATGCCGATGAAGGTGTTGAATTGCGGAAAGCCGGAATACGGTTGCCGATCATGGTTATGAATCCGGATGAAGAGAGTTTCGATGCCATGATAAAATATCAGCTCGAGCCTGAAATTTACAGCTTCAGAGTGCTTAAAATGCTTGAAGCGGCCTTGCTCAGGCTTACCTCGCACGCGCAGCCTGTGGGAATTCATATTAAAGTCGACACCGGCATGCACCGGCTTGGATTTGACCCGGCAGAAGTGGACGAGCTGATTAACCAGCTGAAAGGCCGGGCACAGATCAGGATAAAGTCAGTTTTCTCCCACCTCGCTGCTTCCGACAATGTGCACAACGACGATTTCACCAGGCACCAGATCAGTCTCTTTCGGATGATTTCGGATCGGATCTGCGTCGAATTTGACTATCCTGTCCTTCGTCATATTGCCAATACAGCTGCTATTACACGTTTCCCCGAGGCCCGTTTTGATATGGTGCGGCTGGGGATAGGATTGTATGGTATTGCACCCATGCCGCATGAGCAGGAAAAGCTGCAGAATGTAAGCACGCTGCGTTCAATTATCTCACAGATTAAACATATACAGCCGGAAGAAACTGTTGGCTACAATCGCAGATATAAAGCGAAGAAAGAAACAGTCATAGCAATTGTTCCTATTGGATATGCTGATGGATTGAGCCGGTCGCTGAGTAATGGAATCGGTCATCTGAAAGTGAAGGGACAATTTGCACCTGTTGTCGGAAGCATCTGCATGGATATGACGATGATTGATATCACCAATATCAGTGCACAGGAAGGCGATGAGGTGATTATTTTCGGAAAAGATTTACCTATTACACGCTTAGCTGACGAGATGGGTTCAATTCCCTATGAAATACTTACCGGAATTTCGCAACGCGTAAAAAGGGTTTATTTCCAGGAATAATTCACATTGCTTTTTCGTGACATCTTTTTATTGCCAAACATAAGTTTATAAATATAATCTGTCTCTTATGAACACCTTTACCCGGTTTGCAGGAATTGTAATCTCAATTGTTTTATTATCTGGTTGCTCCGGAACTAAAGCACTCGATCGTGCGCTGGCCGATCCTCTTTCGGTTACTAAACTCAAAGTGAGCGATGCCCGCATTGAGATATTACCTCCCGGAATCGGGAACATGAAAAACCTGAAATCGCTTACCCTTTTTAACGATAATCTGAAGTCGTTGCCGGATGAAATAGGTGAACTTCAGAATCTCGAAGTACTAATTCTCAGCAGCAACGATCTTACTGAGCTTCCTGCATCCATAGGCAATCTGACAAAACTGACCAAGCTATCTTTGAAGAATAATTCTTTAAAAACCCTTCCCGATGAAATCGGAAATCTGACTTCGCTGGAGGAATTGTATCTCGACTACAATCAGTTAAAAATGCTGCCTGCCTCCATCGGCAACCTGAAAAATCTACGTTTTATTTATCTCAACCACAACCAACTGGTTGAAATTCCCCGTGAAATAGGGGGTTTGACGAGTCTGAGGTTTCTTAGCATAGGCAAAAACAGCCTTACCGATTTACCCGAAGAAATGGGAAAACTTACCGGGCTGGTGGAACTGAATATTTCGCACAGCGGTCCTTTATTGGAGCTTCCCGGTTCAATAAGCAATTGCAAAAGACTTGAATATCTGTATATTGATAATACAACAGTATTGCCATACTCACTCAATACAGTTAATCCCAGGTTAGTAGTGGTTGTTCAGTAGCAATGCACTTCCATTGCTCCGCGTGGTGAAAAATTCTCCTGAATTTCGTCAGAGATTCAATTACGGCAGGCATGCAGCAGCTAAAATATTATACTGTTATTCTCTTTTTGCCTTATTGAGCCGGATATCATGCATTCGATTCAAGTTCACTGTGTTTGCATAAGTACGATAGTAATGGTAGCTTTGCACACTCAAAATCAAGGCCCTGGAGAACTCCTGATTTGATAAACCATTACACAAAAAAGAAGCATTAATCCAGGAAAGTAGTACCTGTACCGAATCTTATATTCAGCAATATACAGCGGCTGGTATTTGCTTTATTATGTCAAAATCAAAAAAATAAAATGAAACTATCCGTGATTATCCCTGCATACAACGAGCAGGCAACTATTTATAATATTCTGCAGCGGGGAAACTTATTGATGGGAGATTGCATATTTTTGTTTTAATAGGTTAGTCTTAATTTTATAAAGCTATAGTAATTTTAACGAATAAACAGTTAGTTAAGTGGTAATTCAACTAACTGTTTATTGTCGAGATTTGATTTTCCAATTGTTATATTTTAATAACCTTAATTGTTTTCAAACAATTCAAATTAATGACGCGGAGAAAATAAACCCCATTTGACTGAGATGAAATATCAATAGTCAGAATTTCATCCTTTATGTTTTCCCAATTAAGAACTCTATTGCCTTTAGAATCTAATAACTCAACAGAATAGTCTAACTCCTCTGACTGAACAGTTAAAGTAATTAATCCCTTTGTCGGATTTGGATTTAGGGTAGCATCAAAGTTAACCGTACTTTTTTTTATCTCAACCGCTTCCACGCTTTTTGTCCCAGTTTTTTTTATAATGAAAGCCCAGTCTCCGGGATACAATTTTCCGTTTGTTCCATATTTAATAGTAGGTGGAGCACTGAATGATATAACTCCATTTATTGATAGTTTTTGGCCATTTACCAAATTTGAGGCAACAAGTTTATCCCCAGTGAATGGCGTTCCGGTAAGGTTTCCATTAGCAAGGTTTCCATCTGGATCCCAAGTCCAATACCACTGAACCGTGTAGTATCCCGAAGGATCTAATTGATCAATACTTAGGGATTGTATCCCCTTTCCCATCATTAAATTGCCGACTGTTTTTAGAATCATTACGGAATTTGTAGGGTATCCGCCATTTTGAACATTAAAAGCTTTATTGTAATTATCATCACCGGGATTCAGAATATTGTCAGGCAAATCAATACTTGAGCAATTAATTGGATCATTAAATGTATTTGTAACAGGCCAACGAGTATACCAAGTTCTTGGGTCATATGATTTATCTGCTAAAATGGGCAAGGGAGTACAATTATATTTCCAGATATCACTTACATTAGTAACTAATGGGAAAACTGTTGTCGGCTGTTTTCCAATTATGAAATTATTAATACAATCATCACAATTATAAAAATTTGATGAACGATTCCTAAACCAACCAAAAATTTGTTTTTTGTCTTCGGAAACGCTATAAACTATTTCATACCAAGGGTCGGTATTGTATATCGGCCCATATTTATGCGTATGAGTGTATCTTTGTGTTCTTAGATTCATCCCATTGTCTGAAAGAAAAGATCTGAGACCAGTCAAATTTTTATAGTATTCAGACTCATAGGTTTTAGAACCAATATTTCCTGTAAAATACCCAACAGGGTCAGGGGTGGCCAACATATCTGAAGTAGGATTTAGAAAAGCAAAGTCCCAAAAAAGCACACCACAAGAACCTATAAAATTGTATGCCCAGTTTCTTTTGTGATATTCAAGGTCTGTACAATATTGTATATCATCTCGATAGACATCAACATTACATTCTTGTATAAAAATAGGTTTTTGAGTGTTTGCTGAAGTTAATGATGTTTCAATATCAGTAAGAGCTTTTTTTGCCAAACTTACATCCGTTTCCCGTGAATTGTAAATATGTGGTAAAACTAGATCGATATAAGGATCTTGCCAAATTGAAGCTGTACCCCAATTATAAGATGCTCCTCGTCCAATGCTAACAGAAATCAGTTGTTTGCATTTAAGAGAATTTTTCATAAACCCTGCCATGTCATCATACCAATCCTTAAAATCAGCTAATTCTAATATTGTGGGTTCTTCGCGATTTTGAAAAAAATTAGTATTGTCAATTTCACTGTGCAACTCATACAACATCAGATTTTTAGAATATCCCCATCGTGATTGGATATACCTTAAACGTTTTTTAAAAAATAATCTCGCTTCTGGATCTGTATAGAATTCCTTAGGGCTATTTACCCCGGGTATGCCTTTGAATAAAGTAGTAGGGTCAGTACTAGCAATAGTATCATGATAAGGATTGAATCTCCAATCTACTGTTGATAATGAATCTTTTTTATCCCATTCAAACTCTCCTTGCAATATTAAACCTAAGGTTAAATATATATCTTTACCTTCAAGAAAACTCATATAATTATCAAGTTCCCACATTTCAACCTGACGATCATTGTAATTATTCAATTTCTCTCTCTCAATATGGAAGGACCAGGGTGCAAACACTAGTCTTGTTGCATTTGCTTGCAATGTTGACTGGTTTGAAACAGATCCTGAGAGCCTATTTAAAGCATCGGTTATTTCACCATAACCATTTGGTCGCATTCGAACATCACTGGCTATGGTTTTATTTATATGCTTCTTGCCTGAATAATCTCCAAGTGTCCATGCATAATTATTCCCAATTGGAATAAAAGTTGAGTCATTTGGATTTTGAAATTTTAAATATTGTTTATTCTCTCCTGGATCACTAGCTACTTTCACATAACCTGGATCAGTTGTATTAGTAGATTCGAAAGACATTAATTCGGACTGGGCAACCAATTTACCACCAATCCAGATATGTACATAATAATAATAGGTTCCTATTGTATCAGGTGCAAACCGTATTTTCCATTCATCCGAAATTGATTCAATCCAATCAGGTTCTCCAAATTCATTAATGCCTCTTTGAAATTCTTTGTAATAGAATCCATGTATAATTTCACCATTGGTATTAGCACTTGGCTTCCAGAATATAGCATCCACTGAAATATGATCAGGATCATATGGATTTATTATTGTACCAAGATTAAATGCTGATTCATATGGGCTTGATGAGTTATTAATAGTTGGCTTATAATTATTTAGGGGATTCAAAAAATTTTCTATTCTATCCTTTATATCAGGATAGGAAAGACTTAATTCAAAAAGATGATATTTTTCCACAGTACTTGATGATGCAGTTATTGTTAAATCATTATTAAACGCATTCAAATGGAAATTACCTGTTGAAGTGCCTGAAACTCCACTTACTTGAAAAGAAAGATTAGGTGATTGGGGCTTGATATGAATATTGGGACTAAGATATTCCCAAGAATTATTATTCATATAATATTGTATATCTGGATTTGGTGCAGTTGGATAAATCATAATACAAGTTTCATCAAACATTGCACCAGTTTGACTTGAAGGGGAAGTTGAAATTATAGGATAGCATTGTGATATTCCGTGCAAACATATTAGCAACAAACTATTTGTTAAAAATATTAATTTTCTCATGACTTGTTTTATTTAGATTTGACAACGTGTTTATAACGAATTCTATTTTTTTTCGGTTTTCATATTGTCAATTTCTTTTTTAAGATCGATAATATAGAGTGTAAGTTCTTCAATTTTTTGAAGTAGAATTTTGTCCATATTACCAACAGAATAACCATTGCTTGTAACGCTTTTATAATCAGGAATATCAGGTAAATGTCCATTGGTTTTAATATATTTATCAACATTATCGATAGACATAAGATTATAGTCATTGTCAAATACAAAATCGGCCCAACTTGTAGCATTAACAATTATTTCTTTTGCGGCTATAAGCCCATTTACTGATAATTTTGCGCTACCATAAATTCCATTATAGGAAGCCCCTCCAATTTCGGTTGTACCATCTCCTCTTACATTAAATACTCGGGGTTCAGAAAAATTTGAATTTGAAACAAAAAGTGCATTTGAAGAATTTGCCCCAGGACCGGTTAGACTTAAATAATAACCAAAACCTATTTCTGAAGTATTAAATGTATTCAAAACACTATACACGCATGTTTTATCAGTAGATGAGTTAAAATCTACTTTTATATTTAATTTTGAAGGCGACGAATATTCTGTGCTTCCGATATAAACATTCTTCGTAGTGCTATTTATAGCAATTCCAGGAGTCGCTGCCAATTTACCAAACTTTGCTATATTCCCGTCAAAATCTAAGAAAAAATTTGTCCCGCCACGGTAAAGTGACAATAAAGGAATACTTGAGTTCGCATTTGTAATACTTAGTTGAGAACTAATATTACTAGTACTTGTAAAACCGACTCCAAATAGACCTGCATAGGCCTGATAAATTGGCGATGAAGGTAAGTTATTTGTACGAGTAAAAACACTAAAGGTCTGAGCCTTAATAATTCCTGCGATTAGCAATAAAGTGAATGCAACGACAAATTTGAATTGATTTTTCATAATAAATGAATTTGAATTAATTTTTTTGTGATTTTTTTTGTGAATTAAAGGATAGCACTTGAATATGTTTGAGTGCATTTGATATACCTTAATCCAGAAAATATAAAAAAGTAATAGGGTTTTTCTATAAAATTAGAAATAAATTATTTGCTCATCCGTAAATGTACCACAAAAACAAAAATGGTTATCTTGTTGAAAATATCTTGAGGTGAATCTAATCGAATTTATCATTGACTTTTCGGATGAAAAGAGCTGCAGGATGCATTTCAAGGGCATTCGGTAACAACAAGAGATCATCTGTAAAAGATGCGTAAGTACTATGCATTATTGGTTACAGGCTAAATGGCAATGGCAATGTACGAGATGTAGATTTCGTACCACACTGACGGTAGTATGATGGAGAATGCTAAATTGCCTTTCAGAAAGTGGTACCTGGCTATGGCTTTCATGAGTTTTTCTAAGAAAGGGTTATCCACAACTGAGTTACAAAGGCAACTGGGAAATACGCGATACGAGCCAATTTGGTTCATGGTGCATAAGATCAGGAAAGCAATGGGGAATAGGGATGCTTTATATAAGTTAACAGATATGGTTGAATTTGACGAAGGGTGCATTGAAACAGAGATTGATAATGAATCCAAAACATTACTCAAGCGAGGAAGAGGCAGCGAAAGACAGATAAATGTTGCAGTCATGGCTGAGTCCACGCCATTAGAAGATGTTTCAACTGGCAAAAGGTCAAATCATTGCAAGTATTTCATGATGAAAGTATTAGAATCCTACCTAAAATAAGAGATTAGCCGGGTCATCGAAGAAAGTATTAATGAAAAGACTATTGTGTTTAGTTATAAAAGTACCAGCTACATGGATATATCAAAATTTGTTGAAGTGCATGTCACAGAAAAATCGTCAAAAGAAATAACTACTAAATCGTTGCCATAGGTGCATATTGCAATTAATAATGCAAATAGGACCCTGTTAGGCATTTACCATAAAATCAAAGGAAAATACTTATAGCTTAATCTTGATGGATTCTGTTACAATCTAAACCGAAGATACTTTGGCGAAAAACTCTTCGACAGACTTACAATTGCAATGGCAGATAATTACTTGTACAATAACGGATGAGCATAATAGATTTGGTAGTTTATATAATTTAGAATGGAAAGGTATATTTAATAAAAAATTAACATAGAGAATAGACTAGCAAATTCGAAATCGTTTCTGGATATTAAAAATTTGCTCATCCGAAAATGTACCACATGCTTCCGGCATCTATCTAAATTATTTGGAACTCTCCGGTATTATATTTTTGCCTATTTATAGATTTACAACCGATGAAGAAGTAATCAGTTGAAAAAACTGTTAGCTGGCGACAGTGCAAAACTGAGTGCTCAAAACTCCAAGAAGAACAATTTCAACGAAGCAAAAATTGAACGTCATATTGCCTATATCGACACCCGTTTGGAAGAAAACAGCAAGATACTGGCAGCAGAAGATAAGGATGAGGTTGGCGAAGCTGAAAAGATAGAGATAATGGAGAAAATCAAGAAACGCAAAGAGGGTAAGAACGTGTATCAGGATCTGCGCCAGCTACTGGAACAAAGCGGCGAAACACAGATTTCAACATTTGACCCTGATAGTTGACAGCTTATTACGCGCAACAATATTACCGAAGCAGGCTACAGTGTGCAAACTACCGTGGATGCAGAACACAACATTCCTGTTGATTTTAAGGTAGCTAATCAGAAGGACAACAAAGCTATTGGCGGTATGGTTCGAAGGGCAAAAACCATTTTGCAGAACAACAATTTTACGATACTGTACAACAAAGGCTACAATACCGGAGGAGAGTTTGATTATGTGGATAAGCAAGAAGCTGAAGTATTGGTAGCCATTCCAGATGTTGGTTCACATGCACCCGATCCGGCCTTTGATATTGAACATTTCGTTTATCACAAGCAAACAGATACATACACCTGCCCTGCTGGAACGACACTCAGCAGCAACGGGAACCAGTACGATAAAAACAGTTCAAAATCCAATTATAAAGTAAAGCACTACAAAACCAATGAATGCCATAAGTGCCCGTTTGTAAATCAGTGCACCCGGAATAAAAACGGGCGGATACTTGAACGCTCGGAATATGCCGACTTGATACATGCTAACAAAATCCGACTGGATATTAACAAGAAACTTTATCTTCGACGGCAAGCCATCGTGGAACACCCACATGGAATTATCAAGCGGTAATGGGGTATTCCTATATCATGACCAAAAAATCTATGAAACAAGCCTCGTCCGATATAGGACTGATCTTTGTGGCATAAAATTTGCCCATTTTTATGAATATTCTTGACAAAAATAAGCTGAAAGAGTATCTGAAAGATTTGTCTTTGATTTCTTACTCAATATTGGCTCATTTTAAAGACATATCCCGACGCAACTTTTTCGACCTGCAGAACTTGCTTCTGAAATACGTCAGGCTTTTATCAATCCTTTTGCCTAATTTTAATCCAACTTTAAGTCTGAGAATTGCCGTTAGGGGTGGTTTTTAGACGGACTGCCGTTTCTTGCAGAGATAAACGCTTTTTAATTAATATTATCAATGATTTATTGAAACGTTTTACTTGGTCGCTGGAAAGCAAATTCATCTATAGCAATCTTCCTTTGCATACACTCAAGTTTGCATAAGTACAATAGTAATGGTAGCTTTGCACACTCAAAATCAAGGCCCTGGAGAACTCCTGATTTGATAAACCATTGCACAAAAAAGAAGCAGTAATCCAGGAAAGCAGTACCTGTGCCGAATCTTATATTCAGAAATATTCAGCGGCTGGTATTTGCTTTATTATGTCAAAATCAAAAAAACAAAATGAAACTATCCGTGATTATCCCTGCATACAACGAGCAGGCAACTATTTATAATATTCTTCAGCGGGTCAGCAGCGTTGAGCTGATACAAGGCATTGAAAAAGAATTGGTTGTGGTTAATGACTGCTCGAAGGACGATACTGAATCGGAACTTATGCGTTTCAGGGTCGAAAATCCGACAATAAGTATTAATTACCAGAAACATGAAGTGAACCGTGGTAAAGGCGCGGCACTCCGAACAGGTATTCAGTCGGCCACCGGCGATTTTATTATAGTACAGGATGCTGATCTTGAGTACGACCCACGCGAATTCAACATCTTACTTCAACCTATTCTTGATGGTTTTGCCGATGTGGTATACGGAAGCAGGTTTGCCGGCGGTAAACCTCACAGGGTATTGTTTTTCTTTCACACAATCGGCAACCGAATGCTTACATTCCTGTCAAATCTTCTGACAAATATCAATGTGTCGGACATGGAAACCTGCTACAAGCTTTTCAGATCCGATATCATTAAAAGTATACACCTCAAAGAGAACCGTTTTGGCTTTGAGCCGGAAGTAACTGCCAAAATAAGTCGTATCCCCAATATAAGAATCTATGAGACTGGTATTTCCTACTACGGCCGAACATATGCCGAAGGGAAAAAAATCAGCTGGAAGGACGGGTTCAGGGCGATATACTGTATCATTAAATACAATATTTTCAGCAGATGAAAGAGTTCGTTTTTAAGCCTGTAGATACCGAAGGAGAAGATACGCTTAAGACGATTGCTCTGGCCAATCATTTTAACAGTTGGATGTATCAATCCATTAAGCCATTTTGTACCGGTAAAATTCTTGAAATAGGCAGTGGCGTCGGAAATATTTCAGAGTATTTTCTGAACGACAAGGCCGAAATAATGCTCACTGATATCCGTGAAGGGTATTGCGATGAGCTACGTGGAAAATTTGCCGGTAGCAGTAGTCTACTTGGAATTGAAACCATGAACATGATAGATGCTGAATTCGATCTGAAATTTGCAAAACATTTCAATACATACGACTCGGTGTATGCGCTTAATGTGGTCGAACATATTTTTGACGATCAGCAGGCGGTTTCGAACTGTTACAAGCTACTGAAGCCCGGAGGGAAACTCGTGATATTGGTGCCTGCATTTCAGAGTTTATATAATAATTTTGATAAAGAACTGGAGCATTACCGCCGGTATAACCGCAGAAAACTCGAGGCCCTGTTTACGGCTTCAGGCTTCAGCATTCAGCAAAGCAGATATTTTAATGCTGCCGGCATAGCAGGTTGGTTTATTTCGGGTAAACTACAACACCATAAAATCATTCCATCAGGACAAATCAGGCTTTTCAACAGGCTGGTAACCTTGTTTAAACTGTTCGATATGCTCATATTCAATTCTTTTGGACTTTCGGTGATTACTGTGGGGAAGAAGTGATGGTTAGTGCGTAGTGCATAGTGCAGAATGCACAGTGCTGAGTGATTGGTACCACGGGAAGAGGTTTTTTTAGCTGAAGAGCTGTAAGGAAGATCTGACTATCCCAAAGTTTCATATAATTTGTTCAGCTACTACTGAATTAGTAGCTTTGCCATTTGAATGACAAAATCAGAATGCCCGATATGGAACCGAAAACCAATAAAATACTCTTCTATTTATTGCTTTTTCTTTCATTCATTACAGTAATAGTCATTTATTTTACTGCTGATGCGCCTTATGATACAGGCGACGGAATCACACATTACCTGATTTCAAAGTATTCATGGAAACATCCCTACTTATTACTCGATTTATGGGGTAAGCCTTTGTTTACACTGGTAAGTTCGCCGTTTTCTCAATTTGGGTTAAAAGGGATGTATGTATTTCAGGCTCTCAATGCAGCACTGATCTCTTGGTTCTTGTTTAGTATCGCATCCAAAATAAATTTGAAAAATACCTGGATTATTCCGGCTTTAATCTTCTTTGCTCCTGTTTATTTCGCGGTTATGAACTCCGGCTTGGTCGAGATTTTCTTTGGCACAATGTTCATGTTTTCAGTTTGGCTTGTTTTCAACAAACATTTTTATACAAGTGCATTTGTTGCTTCGCTAATTCCTTTCGTTCGCCCCGAGGCATACGTGGTTATGCCCCTGTTGTTTTTGGTTTATGTCTATCGCCGAAAATTTCTTGCATTGCCATTACTTCTTTCAGGAACTGTCATCTATACCATAGCAGGATATACACATTACAAAGATATTTTTTGGATTATTACAAAAAACTACAAATTGATAGGGGATAATTATTCCGGATTTAAAGGCAGTTACTTTCACTATTTCCATTTGTACGATGAAATATGGGGGACAGTTTATACTTTTTTACTGTTATTAGGTACATGGATTATTGTATATCAGGCATACATGTTTTTCCGTCGGAAACCACAACATGAGTTTATTGCAGAAGTCTTTTTGTTGTTTTTAGGCAGCACCGTCGGATGCTTTATTCTGCACAGTTTATTGTGTGGCATGCCGGGCATTCTCAATAACCTGGGCATTTTGCGATACCTGGCTGTACTCATCCCCGGTTCTGCTTTTATAGCTTTGATAGGCCTTGATAAAATTGCTTTTGCTGGCATTAGTAAATTCAGGTTTATACAGCCTCTTTTCATTACAACAATCCTTGTTTTAATAGTCCGTTCATCATTTGCTCAATGGTATTATCCTTTCAGGCAGAACAATGAAGGCCTCGTTATGAAACAAATGGGTATTTACCTGCAAAGTGCCTGGCCGGCATATAGAAAAATTTGTTTTTTACATCCTTTACTGCCGACAGTTGCCAATATTGATCCTTTCGACAGTAAAAAGGTGGAAGTACTCTGGTCAACCAACCTGGATCAAATTAACAGTTTTGCCGACAGCACCCTGATGCTTTGGGATTCTCATTTTATGCGGGGTGAAGGCAGGATCCCGCTCAGCGCGCTTACTGACAATCCGAATTTTATCTTACTCAAGCATTACAAATTTGCATATGAAGAACTCCCATTCGAAGCTTGTTTATTTTTAAAAGTTACAAATAAGACTGCCGCACACCTCACCGTTCCTGTGGAATTAGTTTCAGAGAAAGGCCTTGCTGACAATACTCTGGCTACCGATTCCATATCATTTACCTTCGATAATGATCCTGCAGTATTCAGGCAATGGAAAGCTAAGGAGGTTTTATTCTCAGGGAAGTCTGCTATAGAATTTAAATCTGAAACAGAGTATGGGCCAGTCTTCTCAAAAAAAATCAGCGACCTCAATCTTGAAGGCTATATTTCATCAGTAAAGATACGTTTCAATATTTTTCAGACTGATTCAATAATGAAAATGGTTGCAGTAATAGAAATCAAAGATGATGACAATCAAGTAATGTGGGAAGGCTTGGTGAACAATCATTCATTGAAATTGAATCTATGGAATCCCATCGGACTTCAACATTTATTCACCGAACCAATTAAGGATAAGGATTTGAGAGTGAATATCTATATCTGGAATAAAGATAAACAGAACTTCTATATTAAGGATTTCAACATCATATTTAACAGCAGAAAAGAATAAACAGAGAATGAACTATGGACTTCACTAATAAGACTCTTGCTCCGATAGCATTGCTTATCTGCACAATTGTTGTGGTGGGGGTTCAATGGCTATCAACTGGTGTTAATGGGGATACTGATTCAGTTTTGCACTTCCAGATAGCCAAATTCGCTTTTAAATACCCGGCGTTGTTCCTGGATCATTGGGGGAAACCCCTGTTTACAATATTATCGGCTCCAATGGCGCAATTCGGATATGCGGGTGCTGTTGTGTTCAATTTAATCTGCGGGTTACTCAGTGCCTGGTTTGCATACCTGATTGCAAAACAAATGAATTACAAGCATGCCTGGGTCGCAATTGTATTCACGGTTTTCACTCCAGGATACTTGTTTATCATGTATTCCAGCCTCACTGAAATACTGTTCAGCCTGGTACTTATTGCTTCCATATACCTGTTTGGAAAGCGGCGGTTTATATGGTCTGCGGTTCTGATTTCGTTTATTCCATTTGCCCGTACTGAAGGTGTTATGTTCATCATTCTTTTTATTCCTGCACTGCTATGCATGAAACAATACAAATCTCTTCCTTTCCTGCTGACAGGATTTGTCATTTTCAGCCTTGCAGGATTGCCTGTTTATCATGACCTGTTTTGGTTTTACACCAGGATGCCATATTCATTGGACACAGTCGATATTTATGGGCAAGGCTCTTTCTGGTACTATTTCATTGAAATGAGATATATTCTATATTATCCTTTACTGATGTTAATCCTCGCCGGGCTAATCATTATCTTCATCAACCTCAGAAAAGGACTTGAAAATCTCAGGGAAATGCAACATGTGTTGCTGTATCTTCTGATCATCCCTTCCTTTTTTGGATTTATTCTTGCCCATTGTTTGATTTGGTGGCAGGGAATTGGCATACTTGCATCACCCCGATTTATTGCCTGCGTTCTTCCACTGGGAGCAATATTTGCGACATCCGGATTCGAATGGGTGTTGGAAATATTAAAGACAGGCAAACTACGTCATACTGTGATGGGAACTCTAATGATTTTAGTTGTGGTGTATGTTCCTTTTTCCTTTCATAAATTGCCGGTGAAGACAGGAAAAAATTTCGTGGTGATGGAACAACTTGTTTCATGGCTCAAAGCTTCAGTTTATAGTAAAAACAAAGCGTATTATACCGATCCCATGTTTCCATTCTATATGGACATTGATCCTTTCGATCAGCAGAAGTGCTTTAAAGTGTACACATACCAGGATATTGATCCTGCGAGCCTGATGAAGCCTGGTGATCTGCTGATATGGGATGCACAGTTTGCCGGGTACGAAGGTCATCTGCCATTTGATTCGCTGATGAAAAACAACAATCTCAGGCTTCTGAATATATTTACACCGGCTGATAGCTTCACCATTATTGGTGGAGCAAAGTATAAGCTGGCAGTATTTACTAAAGCACCCAGAGATACTTCAGCCGCAGTATACATGCAATTCTATCTCAACGACTTCGAAGGAAGTTTGCCGGAGACCCAGATGAAATTTGTTTCAACTGAAAAACAAAGCAGTGGCAAGCGATCAATACTTCTCACACCTCTCAATACATACTGTCCTTCGGCAGAAGCCAGACTTCAGAGTTTACCCGGAGCAGGTGCTATTTCGCTGAGAGCGACAGCCCGTGTTCTCAACCCTTCACTTTCCGAAAAAGGACAGATTATTCTCGTCCTGAGTATTGAAGATCCGGATCATAAAGTATACAGGTATATTGGTGTAAAAGATACCGAAATGGTGTATAAACCCGGTGAATGGTTCGATATCACCCTGACTGATGTTGTCGACCGGAATGTTCCGGCGAATGGAAATTACAAGGTATATGTCTGGTATACAGGTAAGGAGAAGGTGTTTGTGGATGACCTGAAGCTGGAATATATGCCGGTTGGATTTGAATAAAGCAAAAGATCTGAATTTACAGGTAGTTGTTCAGGTGGATATGGCTTGAAGGTTTTGCCTTCTCAGAAGATTACTAATAATTGAAGCCTGAAAAGGTATCAGTATCAATTGCATTTTACGTAATGAGAAAAATCCGGTATACTATTCGTAGCCTTTCATTATCAGCATGGATCAGTCTGATATTGATATGCAGCATTGTATTTTTCAGGTTTGTTTATCCACCTGTAAACATACTTTCGTGGGATGTTTTCGGATATTACCTCTACCTTCCGGCTGCCTTTATTTATCAGGATCTGCGGCTAAGTGATATGAGCTGGGTTCAACAGATTATTGATCAGTACCAGACCACAGCGACATTTTACCAGGCTATTCCGCTTCCGGCCGGAGGCTGGGTGATGAAATATTCGATGGGTATGGCAGTTCTGAATGCGCCTGCTTTTTTTGCGGCTCATGTTTTCAGTTTAGTTGCAGGATACAAAGCCGACGGGTTTTCACTTCCTTATCAGTATTCCTGGGCTCTTAGCGGACTCGTTTATACAGCCATTGGAATTTATTTTATGCGAAAGGTTTTGCTTGAATTTTTCAACGAAACTTTAAGTAGTTCTCTCCTGGTAATTATAGTGCTTGGCACCAATTATTTTCAGCTTACCGCTTTCGATGGTTATCTGTCGCATAATTTTCTATTTACGCTCTACACAATTATTGTGTGGTATACCATTCGCTGGCATAAGCAGCAAAGGCCACAATATGCGCTTATTCTCGGATTCGCCATGGGACTTGCTGTTCTGGTCAGGCCGTCGGAGTTGGTTTGCCTGATCATTCCTTTGCTTTGGGGAATTTATGACAGGGAAAGTTTTAAGCAAAAACTGCAGTTGATACGTAAATACCCCTGGCATATAGTGTTAGTAGCCATCACCGCATTTGTTGCAGGATTTCCGCAACTGGCATACTGGAAATACATTACCAGCCAATGGCTGTACTACAGTTATAACAATGCCGGCGAAGGATTTGATTTTACTCATCCCTATATCAAGGAAGTGCTATTCAGTTTCCGCAAAGGCTGGCTGATTTATACACCGGTGATGGGATTTGCACTCGCCGGGTTTTATAGCCTGTTCAGGAAAAACAAGCCTGCTTTCTATATGATATTGGTTTATTTTCTTGTCAACTTATTTATTGTTTCAAGCTGGACCTGCTGGTGGTATGCAGGTGGAAGCTATAGTCAGCGTGCCTTGCTGTCCTCCTACGTTTTACTGGCTATTCCGTTGGGCTATCTCATCAATCAGGTACAAAAATGGAACCGGTACGCATTCGGTTTGCTGGTATTCTCAATCTCATTATTACTGGTACTAAACTTATTTCAAACCTGGCAGTGGGCACACGGGGTAATCGACCGAACACGAATGACTAAAGGTTATTACATGGCTGTTTTCGGCAAAACTTCCTGTTCCGATGCTGATCGTTCGTTGTTGTTGATCGAACGCCCGACTGATGCAGTTGAGCATTTGCAGAATGAGACGGATTATTCAAAACGGAATGCAGTTTTTATGGATTTCGAAAATTCAAAGGAGCCGGGCTGGCTGTTGAATTCTGACACTGTTTTTGAAGGAAAATATTCTCTGTCGCTGAATGAGCAACATCCGTTTTCACCAGCTTTTGAGATGGCATACGCGCAGATCACAACAAAAGACCATGCCTGGCTCAGGGCGGAAGTAATGGTATTCCCGATAAAAAATCCTGATGAAAATTCAGCAAGTCTGGTGATTACTTTTCAGCACAAAGGAGAGCCATACAATTACAGGGCAGCAAGTATTTCACTAAAGGAATACAATATGAAACCAGGTGAATGGAACACAATGCGTGTTGATTACCTTACGCCAGAGGTGCGTTCAAAAGACGATACCGTTAAGATCTATTTCTGGTTGCAGGGTAAAACGCCTGTGCTGATTGATAATCTGAAAGTTGAAATATTCGATTAAACCGGAAGCTGGTATCGTTTGGAACGAAGAATGCCGAGTTTGTTCATGAAATGCGATGCCGAGGTTTTCAAAACACCAAGGGCATATACAGTACTTCGCGAAAGGTTAATGGATGATGCTTCCTTGAAATACTTGGTCGGACAAGTTATTTCACCAATAGGGAAACCTTTGTAGATAATCTGCGAAAGCATCTGGTTATCGAATACAAAATCATCGCTGTTGGCATGGTAATTAATTGAGAGCAGCACTTCGCGCGAGAAAGCCCTGTACCCGGTATGGTACTCCGAAAGTTTCTGATTTACCAGAATGTTCTGTATAAGAGTAAGGCCGCGGTTCGAAATATACTTTATCATTGGCATTCCACCTTTAAGTGCCCCGTTACCCAGAATACGCGAACCGAGAACCACAGGATAAACTTCGTTGGCAATAATGTATGCCATAGATTGGATAAGCAGCGGGGTGTACTGGTAATCAGGATGAAGCATGATCACAATATCGCCGCCGAGTTTTAAAGCAGTATCATAACAGGTTTTCTGATTTCCGCCATACCCCTTATTGTGCTCGTGCTGTATCACATGTTTGATACCTATCTGACGGGCTACTTCCACTGTATTGTCGCGGCTGCGGTCGTCAACAAGTACCACTTCGTCAACAATGTCGAAAGGTATTTCATTATAGGTAATTTCGAGGGTTTGACCAGCATTATAAGCCGGCAGCACAATCACAATTTTTTTTCCGTTAATCATATTATTTTTGATCTATAAATTTCACTTAAAACTTCAGTTTTATTCAATGCGAGGAGTTAGTAGGAGGATATCATGAAATCGTCGAACCAAACCGGGCTGTCACTATGATTCCAGAGGTATATTTTTAGTTTGTTTCCTTTAAAATCTGCAGGAAGCTGCAAATCGAGAACAACCTTCTGCCAGCCCGATTTATCTGATTCAATATACCCGTTGCTCTGCCTGTAAAAAGGATCATTAACTCCCGATGCTACCAGATAAGCATTTGTGCTTCCTGCGGATTTCCAGATACTTATATCGAATTTATTGCCAGGTTTTACATCCTTGAGTTCGTAAGCCATAGCATAGCTGTCAGTAGCCGGCATCATAAATGCTGATTTCCCCGAACGGGCTTTGCCGGCGGCCAGTGATGCATTTGCACAAAACTGTGTACTGTCATTAGCCAGTATCCATTTCCCGTCAGTACTCAGTAATTCAAGGTCGGTTTGTAGTGACCACACCGCATCCGAGCTTTGAGTTCCGGTACCGAAGATTTCCGATGCAGGTATATCTATTTGGTAAACAGCCTGAACCCTGCTGTCGAATAGCTTTTTCAGCTTCAGTCCATCCTGTTCTACTTTAGTGAATTCAGCGGTAGTCATGGGGCCTCCTACAAGCAAAATCCTGTTGCTATATTTCTTTAAAAACTCTTTTGCAGGAATATTGGTTTCCCATAACTGGAAACTCTTGTCCCACGCATTATAAAACAGACCTTCCGGAAACAATTTCATCAGCATTTCGGAACTATATTGCCGCGAATATACATTTCCCCAACGCAATGACGAGTATTTGTTGAAAGAGCCAGGGTAATAATACACTTTTACAAAATCTTTGTAATCGCGTTCAAGCCTGGCTGAGGTTTCATCAGTGCTTTGATTCGACATCCGGTAACCCTGGTATGCAAGTGAAAGATAGGGTATATTCAGCAATGAAACCACGATTATCCCGGCCATGGTAGCCGGTAACGACAATTTTACCAGGCGGATATCTTTGACCTGAACCCATTTGGCTGCAAGCTGATACATTACTACCAGTAAAAAACCAGTAAGGCATAGTGCAGGAAAAAGATAATGATTACTGTGGTAATGCTTGGCAACCATGAGAATACTTCCGGCTTGTGCCATTAACAGAGCTAAAAGCAACAATGCCTCATTATTGATATTCTTATTTTTTAATTTGGTTTTATTCAGGTAAGCAGCTATCAGCAAAATGGCAGCAGCACACATTACTGCCACCAAAGACTTATTATTAACAGCAATCGAAATAATTGAGCTGAAGTATTTTGAGGGATCAATAAAACCCGAATCCCCTTGCCCGTACGTTCCGGTATGTGTGCCCAGATTCAGGAACCAGCCTGCCATATTCAGGTATCCTTTTGCAGCAGGCAGTGTAAACAGAATGAATGAAGGGAATACCGAAAGAACATAAATCCACTTGTTGCGTTGACCTTTTAAAATGATAAACGGTATAATAAGCACCGGCAGAAAAGTTAATTTGGTTGCCAGCCCGAAACCGGCGAGCAATCCGAACATCCAGGAATATTTCAGTCTGCCGGGATCGGAAGCTGCCTGAAATTTCAATATCAGCATAATGAATACCGCCATAGCTGTGAATAGAAACTGTTCGGGTGCAACTTTCGTAAAACACTCTTCGAGCAGTGTGACCGACAGGAATGGGGCGAGCTGTAATGCAAGTCCAGCCCAGATATTTTTCAACGAATTGTATACAAATAATCCCAGCACCATTATGATAATGGAATTGAGAATAATAAAACCTTTGCGCAAAATTTCGATATAATACTCCGAATTCTGAAGTACATCTGTTTGAAAATCGCTTCCGTTGAAACGAAAAATATGCGTTGTGCGCAATACCAAAGCACTGTATATCTGAACGGTTGTTCCAGGATTGTCGTAATGTCCGACTGCTTTCCCTGATGCAATATTAAGGCCGTTCAGCAGATAGGCACTTTCGGGATCGGTGCCATATTTGGTGCGGTCGAAACTCAACCCGATAACCAGAAAAACCAGGGGGATTAAAATCAGAAGAGCGGCCAGTGGCTTTTTAAACATAAGTGTATCTTTCCTGATTGTAACAGAGCAGGGACCGGCTAAGTGAAAGATGCAAAGCAGATCTGAAATTCCCTCAATCAGCATTTGTTGCCGATTTTGGAGGCTGCAAATTTAATAAAAGTAAACAATCGGGGGTATGATGATTTCAATGTAACTTCAAAATAAGTTTTGAGTGGATAAATCAGATTGGATTTCAACCAGATTCGTAGAACTCTGTGAGTTGCCGAAATCGCCGGGAGGTTTTTTTACTCCGGAAAGTTGTTGCCACCGGACAGTTGCAGATGTTCAATTACGGTTCAGAGCTTATCACTCTTTTCGTGTTGTGGTTTAAACAGCAGAAAAATACTTTTGGAATCATCTTTTACCTGTTGCAACGAAATTGGCATTAATAGCCAGAATACCAGGCCGATAAGCCCGCCCCACAGAAAAAATGCCGAAAAGTGCAGAAGTGAAAATGATATGGCAGTTTCACTGGCAAGTCCATAATAGGAGAAAAGCAGCACAAGAGTAGCTTCGCGTGTGCCAAACCCTGCCACCGATAAAGGAATAATAGTGCTGAGGCTCATGATGCTCATAATAAAAACCACATCAATATATGAGGGTGTCAGATGTAAGGCCAACATTATAAGCCACGAAAAGGCAAAATACATAAAGTAGGCTACTATGGTAATAAACCACATTTGGATTGCCCTTGCACCAAGTACAGCAAGAAAACTTTCGTAGATGAATCTTACTATTGGAATCTGGCTTATTTTATGATTTTTCAGTAATAATGCCAGTAATCTGATTCCGGCTATATATCCCACAATAAACAAAATCAATGTGCCAGCCGCGTAATAAATTGCAGGGTGATCACCCAGTGTTTTAAAATAGAATAACATGCCGGAAAGCCCGAACCAACCCAGCATGGTGAAGTCGAAGATCCTGTCGGAAACAATGGTCTTAAATGCGGCATAAAAACTGATGGGTGTATCCTGCCGTACATAATACAAACGTGCAATTTCTCCGATGCGGCCGGGAGTTATAATGCCGATTGCATCTGAAGCCATGAATGCACCAAATGCCTTGTAGGCTGAATAATCGGCTCCTTCGTTACGGATCAGTAACCGCCAGCGGTAGCTTTTGATGCCCAGAACTATTACAACTCCAAACAGTGACAAAAGGAAGTAACCCGGATGAACTGATCTTAAAATATCGCCAAAACCCTGTGCACTGAACTCCACTTTCCAGAAAAGGAAAAGCAGTATAGCCATTGTGACGGCAATCTTAATAATACTGTTTAGTTTTATCTTCATTTGAAACTGACAGGATGAGGAAATTAATTCTAATTGTAGTCGGCAAGCAATGTAACTTACTGTTTAGGCGGGTGTTTCACTAATCCGGTCTTCGGTTTTCTTCATTTGATAGTACGGCTGCTGACAAAAATAATCTATTATGCGTTACTTCAGCAAAAAGGCAAAAAAAAGCCTCCGTGGTTATCCGGAGGCTTGTTGAAAATTTATTTCGGGCTTATTTAATTTCCCATGTATCGCCGCTGTTCAGCAGATCGTCAACACATTGAATTTTACTGCCTGTTTTAGCTTTCGTAATCTGATCCTCGACCAAATCGTCGTAAGTAGGATACATTGCCGAACGGATAACGCCCAGGGCAACAGGGAAATGTGGCGGGTACATTTTTGCAAGCATAAGGTGAATACCCGGATCCTGCTGATACTGATCGTGAACGAGTAAATCGTCTTCAGTGATACCGTTCTCGCCTATTTTTACCACTTCGAGTTGGGTTCCGTTGATACGGATACCTTTATCCCGGTCTTTACCAAAAATCAGAGGTTCTCCGTTTTTGATGTGAATCTGTGCATCGTCACGAACTTCCTTGTCAGTAATGGCATGGTGAGTTTTATCAGCAAAAATGATGCAATTCTGAAGTATTTCAATTACCGAAGTTCCATCGTGACGGGCTGCTTCGAACATGACTTCAGTCATCAGTTTAACATTGGTATCAACTGCACGGGCAAAGAAAGTGCCTTGTGCACCCAAAACCAGCTCGCCGGGATTGAAAGGATGCTCTATTGTTCCCTGAGGAGATGTTTTTGTCACACTTCCCATAGGGGTGGTGGGCGAATACTGTCCCTTGGTAAGTCCGTAAATCTGATTGTTGAACAGGATTATGTTAACATCAATATTCCGGCGGATAATATGTATAAAATGATTGCCTCCGATAGCCATGGAGTCACCGTCGCCGGTAGCAATCCACACGCTAAGGTTAGGATTTGCAATTTTTACTCCTGAGGCAATGGCATTGGCACGGCCATGGATTCCGTGGAAACCGTAAGTATTCACATAGTATGGAAAACGCGACGAGCATCCGATACCGGAAACCATCATGAAATTTTCCTTACGGTAACCTATCTTTGGAAACACATTGGCAATGGATGCAAGTATGGCATGTGCTCCGCAACCGGGGCACCATTTTACCATCTGATCACTTACAAAATCGGCTTTGTTGAGTTCAACTACCGAACGTTCTATGGTTTTATTTGGAAATTCGAACATAATTTTACCTCCTAGAGAATTTCGTTAAACTTGGTAACCAATTCGGTAACTGTAAATGGCAGCCCCATAACTTTATTATACTGTGCATATTTAAAGTCAGGTTCTTTCATCCTCAGGTAGTTAACAAACTGCCCGCTGTTAAGTTCACACACTATTATTTTTTTAAATCCTAACAATACTTTGTGGGTATTGCGTGGAAGTGGCATAATATGATGGAAATGTGCAAGGCTGACTTTTTTACCTTGTTTCTGCAATTCCTCAACGGCAGCCTCGGTTGTACCACGGGTACCTCCCCAGCTTACAACCAGCAGATCACCCTTGTCAGCACCAACAATTCCCTGCTCAGGTATAAAGTCGGCTACTTTCTGAACTTTAGCTTCACGCAGATCGGTCATGATCTGGTGGTTAGCCGGATCGGTACTTACATTGCCCGAGCCATTTTCTTTTTCGAGTCCTCCAATACGGTGACGGAGTCCCTCTGTTCCGGGAATTGCCCATTTGCGGACTAAAGTTTCAGGATCGCGCAGGTATGGTTTATAATCCTTATCGTTTGGCTCAGCCAGAGGAGGATTTATTTCGGCCAGATCGGCAACTTTTGGAATGCGGAACAACTGCGAACCGTTTCCAAGTGAACCATCGGTGAGCAAAATAACAGGAGTCATATGCTCAAGTGCTATTTTTGCAGATTCGTAAGCATATTTGAAACAATCAGCAGGGGTTGAAGCGGCTATCACCACAACAGGTGCTTCGCCGTTACGGCCAAACAATGCCTGCATCAGATCGCTTTGTTCGCTTTTTGTGGGCAGACCGGTTGACGGCCCACCACGTTGCACATTTACAATAACCAGTGGAAGTTCAGTCATTACTGCAAGTCCGATAGCTTCGCTTTTCAGCGACAGACCAGGTCCTGAAGTGGTGGTAAGAGCCAGTGATCCGGTGTAGCTCGCGCCTATGGCCGAACAGATACCTGCAATTTCGTCCTCAGCCTGAAATACCTTAGCACCCAGGTTTTTGTACTTAACGAGTTCAATCAATATTTCGGTTGCCGGAGTTATAGGGTAGGATCCGAGAAACAATGGCCTGCCTGAACGTTCGGCAGCAGCAAGAAAACCCCAGGCTGTAGCAACGTTTCCTGTAATATTGCGGTAACGGCCAGGAGCCATTTTTGCTTTAGCGATATGATATGACGATCCAAGTGTCTCGACTGTATCAGCATAACTGTAACCCGTTTCAAGAACCAGTTTGTTGGCCTCTATCATTTCGGGTTTCTTTTTAAACTTAACCTTGAAATAATTAACTGTTGAGTCGAGACTCCAGCTAAAAATATGGTATATGATACCCAGAGTAAACACATTACGGGTGCGGTCGGCAGTTTTATTATCCATACCCAGAGTTTGAAGGATATTGCGGGTAAGCATGGAAACCGGTGCCTTAACCAGGTTGTACCCCTCAAGACTGTTATCTTCAAGCGGATTGGTGAGGTATCCTGCTTTTTTGCACGTCACTTCATCGAACAAGTCAGCGTCCACAATAATAGTGGCTCCCGGACGGGTCCATTTGAGGTTAGCTTTGAGTGATGCAGGATTCATTGCTACAAGAATATCAACGAAATCACCTGTAGTTTCAATTTTCTTTTTACCGACATGCACCTGAAAACCAGAAACACCGGCGATGGTGTTATGCGGGGCACGTATTTCTGCTGGATAGTCGGGGAATGTAGCAAGATCAAGGCCCTGAAGTGCTGCAGCATCACTGAAAAGTGTACCTGCGAGTTGCATACCGTCACCTGAATCACCACAAAATTTTACAACAACATCTTCTTTCTCGATGAAGTTAGTCTGGTCGCTCATGCTTTTACTTTTTGAATGATTAAGTGCACAAAGGTATAAGATTTTGGCGGATCAAAGTTTTAAAATCTTATTTATATGAATTCTAAAAAACGAAAAAGCTGCATATATAAAAGCTTGTAATACAATATCATAGACACTTTTTAGCTGCAAATGACCGGGATTTGGATGCTAACGATGATTCAAAAACCTACTATTATTTTTTTTAAACAGTATGATAACAAGAATACTACTTATATTTGCATCGTTAATTTTAAACTCCCTGACAAATGGCTTACGTTATTTCTGACGACTGCACCGCTTGCGGAACCTGCATTGATGAGTGTCCTGTTGAAGCTATCGCTGAAGGCGATATCTATAAAATCGACGCTGATATCTGTACCGATTGTGGTTCCTGTGCTGATGTATGTCCGGTTGAAGCAATTCATCCTGCATAATTTCACCAGATACAAGCAGAATTTAAAAAGCCTGTTCGATGAGCAGGCTTTTTTTTTGATTTATTTTAAAAAATATTTTCCAGTAATTCATCATCAACCATCTGAGGAATAGTAACTTTAAGCCGAGGTTCCTTTTCCATGGCTCTTTTAATGCTGAAAACTGCACCCTCGTTTCTGGCCCAACTACGTCGTGAAATTCCGTTGTTCACATCCCAGTGCAGCATCATCCTGAGACGACGGTCAGCATCTTCTGATCCGTCGAGCAACATTCCGAAACCACCGTTAACTACTTCGCCCCAGCCAACACCACCGCCGTTGTGCAGGCTTATCCATGTGGCTCCTCTGAAGCTGTCGCCAACAAAATTTTGTACTGCCATGTCGGCAGTAAAACTGGATCCGTCGTATATGTTTGATGTTTCGCGGTAAGGCGAATCGGTACCTGAAACATCATGATGATCGCGGCCAAGCACCACAGGACCTTTGAGCCGGCCTTCTCTTATTGCTGTATTAAATGCGGCGGCTATGGCAGTACGTCCATCGCAGTCAGCATAAAGGATGCGTGCCTGTGAGCCGACAACAAGTTTGTTCTTTTTTGCCCCTCTTATCCACCGTATATTGTCCTGCATTTGTTGCATGATTTCGGAAGGAGATTCCTTAGCAAGTTGTTCGAGAACCTCAATAGCGATGTTATCGGTGGTATCCAGGTCAGCAGGGTCGCCTGACGCACAAACCCATCTGAATGGCCCGAATCCGTAGTCGAAGCACATAGGACCCATAATATCCTGCACATACGACGGATACCTGAAAGTACTGCCGGTTTTCATTATATCAGCACCGGCACGCGAAGCTTCAAGCAGGAAAGCATTCCCGTAATCAAAAAAGTACATGCCGTTGGCAGTAAGCCGGTTAATAGCTGTTACCTGCCGGCGAAGTGACTCCTGAACTTTTTGCTTGAATTTTTCGGGTTCATAGGCCATCATATTTTTTGATTCTTCAAAAGACAGACCGGCCGGATAATATCCGCCAGCCCATGGATTATGAAGTGAAGTCTGGTCGGAACCCATTTCTACTTCAATACCCGAGTCAGCAAGTTTTTCCCATAAATCGACGATGTTTCCCTGATAGGCTATTGATACGGCCTGTTTTTCGGTTTTTGCCCTGATTATGCGTTGGATTATTTTATCAAGATCATCGTAAACTTCATCGACCCATCCCTGTGAGAAGCGGGTCTGCACAGCTTTGGGATTAATTTCGGCAACAACACCAATGGCCCCTGCAATTACTGCCGCTTTGGGCTGTGCTCCCGACATGCCGCCGAGTCCTGAGGTAACAAAGAGTTTGCCTTCTATTCCTTCGCCCGATTTTTCGACTTTTCGACCTGCGTTGAGAACAGTAATTGTGGTACCATGAACAATACCCTGAGGTCCGATGTACATGTACGATCCGGCTGTCATCTGCCCGTATTGGGTTACTCCAAGGGCATTAAAGCGTTCCCAGTCATCAGGTTTTGAATAATTTGGTATCATCATACCGTTGGTAACCACCACTCTTGGCGCTTCTTTGTGCGATGGATACAAACCCATCGGATGGCCCGAATACATTACCAAAGTCTGCTCTTCGGTCATCGCCGACAGGTATTTCATGGTTAAAAGGTATTGAGCCCAGTTCTGGAAAACCGCCCCGTTTCCCCCATAGGTGATCAATTCGTGGGGATGCTGAGCTACGTCTGGATCCAGATTGTTCTGTATCATAAGCATGATAGCCGCCGCCTGCTGACTGTTTGCCGGGTATTGCTCAATTGGCCGGGCTTTCATCGCATAGTCCGGACGAAACCGGTACATATAGATCCGGCCATATCTCTTGAGTTCGTCAGCAAATTCTTTTGACAAAACAGCATGATGGCTGGGCTCAAAATACCGCAAAGCATTCCGTATAGCCAGTTTTTTTTCGTCCAGGGTGAGAATATCTTTCCTCACCGGTGCGTGATTAACTTCAGAATCAAATGGCTGAGGTTGTGGTAAAGTAACAGGGATGCCCTGTAAAATGGCAGTTTGAAATTCTTTAAGGTTCATGGGGAATTTTGACTATAGTACTTTTATATGAAGGTATGACCAACGCAAAATTACACGAATATTCAGTTCAATTCCTCAGATCAGAACATAAATTCTATGGCAATTTTCCATGCCATATTTTCTTTTGTTGTGGGCAAGGCATAAGGGCCATACCGGTAAAACCATCCTAGCCCGATATCCGTTATGCCGAGTCCAATGATCTTATTGAGGATGATACCCGATTCAAAGTATCCCTTTTCGAAGCTTTTAATGCCTTCTTTCAGATGGTTTTCAGGATGCCTCAGGGTGCCAATGCCGATATTAGTTACAAGTTCGGGTACCGGATTAAAATATCTGGACCGGAACAGCAAGGTCCCAAAGCTATGTGATAGGAAAATGGAGGCATACCTGTCAGAGGTAAATTCATCCATGCGCATGGTGGCAAAACTTCCCGGCGAGTACAAATTGAAAGTCCTGAATGCAGCCTTGGCATTATACAGGTTTACATAAGGAATATCGCGGTCGATCAGACCTGCATGTATCGTAAAAGAAGTTGTGCCTAAATATTTTATAAAGAAGGATTTGCTGATTTTCAGATCGAAACGGTTATATACATATTGCCCTCCGAACATGCCATTAAAACCATGACTCGCATAAAACTGGAGTATAGGATACCTGGTGCCTAACGACATAGTGGAGTTAATGTTTTTCATGTATTTTTCCCCAAAAGCGTAGCGCATCTCTACTGATATTTCAGTAAAGGAAAAATCAGAGGTGCCAACAGATATGTTTCCTGATGATTCAAGCCTGTAGCTATAATTATAGAGTGGAGTCCTTTTATAAACAGATATTTCAGGACCTACAGTCAGGTACTTTAAGATGCGGGAGCTGAAACCTGCTTTATAGCAGAGGGTGTGGTCCATACGGATAATCATGATATCCCGGTATCGTTCCGGATTAAGCGGATTTCGGGAGGAACCGAAAATATCATCGGCACCGGCTTCATCCACATCATCATAAAAGCCTGCTTTTATTCGGGCATTCCTGAAACGGTTGATTATTACCGAACCATCAAATCCATATTTCCATTGTTTATCCTTAAATCCATAGGCTCCGTAGGCGCCAATTTTAAACCAATTACTCAGTTTATCGGAATTAGCCACCTTTAAACCAAGCCTCGCTCCTTCGTGACGATTTACCATGAACAAATTTTCGAGGTAAAAGTCAATATACCTGACAGTTACCGTGCCTGTCATCATGGTATTCAGTTTTCTGCTTAGTCTGTCGAAGTTTTTTGCTTTTCCAAGACTATCCATAAACTGATAGGTTTTTAATTCCCTTTCAGTCAGCGAATCGACCCGGTATTTATTCCAGACCTCTTCAGGCTGGTCGTATGCGTCGGGCTGAACATCCACCTCAAAAACTCCGAACTGACTGCGCTTCAGACCAGGGTTAAGATTGATGTTACTTATATAGCTTTTCCCCCGGCCCATCATTTTTAATGTCTTTTGATTACTGCTGTCGATTGCTATTTGGCCTTTCTTAACAATCAGATCAGTATTAAGCTGCACAGGAAACCAATGTGTACTGTCGATGTAATCGTACATCTGCTGGATTTTTACCGAAAATACTCCCTGATCGAGGGTCGGTGAAGCAATCACATTCCTGATGGCATAACCATTTGTGCTGATGGATATTGAACCTTTTAGCCCGTCGAAATTAGTGTTCAGCAATGGCCTGTACGAGATAATATAGGTTGTATCATATGGGGGAGGTTCAACGAGAGTGTCCTGAATTTCGAAGTAATACTTGTTAAAACTGCCGTTGGAGACTGGATTTATATAATCTTTATCAAAGATTTTGATCACGTCTTTATAAAAAGTTGTGGATTGCACCTGCGAAATAAGGTAAACGAATAGAGGGTCGCTGAACCCTGATACACGGCTGGCAATAACTTTGTTGTAGTTTTCGGAGGGGAATTTGAAACTTCTGATCATGGTGCTTTCCATGATGAAGAGATGTTGATTCCGGAAAAATTCCTTTATTTTCAAATAGGAGGGGTCAGTTAAAAGGCTGTCGATAGGCGGGATGCTATCAGATTCGGGTCCGAAAACAGTTTTCTCATAAGAAGTGTAGGAAAAGGAAGCCAGATGCTCATGATCATTGATATGCCGGTTAGCAAGCACCTGGCTGATAATTCGGTGTGCCGGATTTTTGCCGGGTTTTATTATTACTTCCGAAAGCTCATATGCAGTTTTCTCCATCCTGATCAGGATGTTCTGGCTATAATTCTCGGGAACATATTCTAATGATTGGTAGCCTATGTAGCTTATTTTTAGCTTCTTAACCACAACGGATGATACTACGGTGAATCTGCCATCGATATCAGAAATACATCCTTCGGGGCCGTCGTTGATTTGTATTGTTACAAATGCCAGGGCATATCGGGTTTCATTATCAATAACCTGCCCCCGGATCGTTACTGTTTGTGCACTTCCCTGAAATGAAAGAATAAAATTCAATATGAAAAGAATGCCTAATGACCTGGTAATTCGCTGCATGATAAGTTTTTGTAAGCGTCATCAAAATTAGGTAAAGGAATGATACAACACTATTGTTAAACACCATTTAACCAAATATCCGGATTAATCCATATATTTGACTAAATATTCAGAATAGAAATTCTTTTTTTTAATTGATATAAAAATCGTTGTTCGATGGCCGTTCACGAAACTCTTCATGATTATTATATGCACCAGCACAGTCATTTGGAGTATTACGTGAAGTGTTGTGAAAATTCAACCGATCCCGAAACTGTTCATGAACTGAGGCTTAGTATCAAAAAACTGAGGGCTCTCAATATACTTGCAGGGCAATTCGCAGAAAATTATCGGGATAAGCCATTCAGGTTAAAAAGGCGTATCCGTAGAGTATATCAGCTAGCCGGTGAACTACGCGATACGCAGGTACAAGCTGAAATGCATAGTGCTTTTGAGAAATTGACAGGTAGTGAATATCCTGAATACAGAAGTTGGCTACAGCAGCGAGAACTCAAAAAGAGAACACTGTTTTACAAAACAGTTCACCACGCATCGTCGTCAGCTACCATGCAGACCGGGCAGAAGCAGGTCAGCAGAATTCTGGCTAATGCCGAATCGAAATCGATATTGCAAAATTCCCGTAAAATAATTGCAGACCTTTATAAAAAGGCTGAGCAATTAACCTCAGGTACTATTAATGAACGCAGCCTGCATAGTGTACGTAAGGTATCCAAGCAGCTTCGGTACATCATAAGTATAATTCAGCACAGTTATCCTGAATTCAGATTTAAGAAAATTTCTGTTGAAACGCTGCGTGTTATAGAGGAGGAGGCCGGACATTGGCACGATTGTCTGGTAAGGGTTGAGTTCCTGATAAAATACACCGGAAAACTGAGTTTACGTAACCATTCAGCTGCTGCCAGGTATCAGAAGCTCCTCGGAATATACAATTCGGAACACGAAGAAGCTTTTGCCAGGGTATTGATTGTAGCCCGGAATGCGTACAACCGGCAAAACCCGAAAAGCAAGAGATCTGAATAAACCAGGATTTTTTTTGTAAAGTAATTGCAGGTATAGAAATGTGTACTGCTATTATATTCAGAGTTTTGGGTTCAGACGGTGCCGGTCTTTGTCTCGCAGGTTCTTTTTCTGCAGGTTTTTATCAATTGCCGCTGTCAGGTCAATTCCGGTTTGGTTGGCAAGGCATACCAGTACAAACAAAACATCAACCAGTTCGTCGGCCAGATCAGCACCTTTATCAGATTCTTTCTCGCTTTGTTCACCATACCTACGTGCCATTATGCGGGCTACTTCACCCACTTCTTCCATCAGTACTGCTGTGTTGGTAAGTTCGTTGAAGTATCTGACTCCTGTGGTGGTAATCCACTGGTCAATGGTTTTCTGCAATTCTTCAATTGTCATCTGCTTGTCAGGATATCTGCGTGAATTAGTCCTTTATTTCGAGCCTGAATCCTGTGCCATGAACGTTCACAATTGAAATATCAGGATCATCTTTAAGGTATTTACGGAGTTTGGTAATAAAAACATCCATGCTGCGGCCAATAAAGTAATTATCGCTCCCCCAGACGGTTTTCAGTGTTTTCTCGCGCGTAATAAGTTGGTTTTTGTGGGTGTATAAAACACGCAATAATTCCACTTCCTTGGTGGTAAGTCCAATACGTTTATCAGAAATCCTTAGTTCGTGGTTTGCCGAATCAAAGGTGTATTTCCCCATCACATAAATTCCTTCGGAATTCATTGGCGCAGCCTCCGGGTTTAGGTCTGCCTGCCTGCATCGCCGCAAAATTGCCCCGATCCGCAGTTCGAGTTCTTCGCTGCTGAAAGGCTTTGTGATATAATCGTCGCAACCGGCTTTGAAACCGGCAATACGGTCATCCATCTGGCCACGGGCTGTTAAAAAAATTACAGGAACCTGTTGGTTTAGTTCACGAATCTCCGATGCAAGAGTAAACCCATCCTTACGGGGAAGCATTACATCAAGTATAAGCAGCTCGAATTTTTGTGACAAAAAGGCTTCCTTTCCTTCCACTCCATCCATGGCCCTGATAACTTCGTATCCTTGCAGTTCAAGGTAATCGCGGAGTACATCTCCCAGGTTTATATCATCTTCTACCAACAGAATTTTAGCTTTCATCGGGTTGCTGATTAGGTAAAACATAACTTAAGGTATCAAGCGGTAATGTGATCTCGAACCGACTGCCTTTGCCAGGTTCGCTATGTACGGTAACAGTGCCATTATGTGCCTCAATAAGGCGTTTAACATAGAACAAACCCAGTCCGAATCCTTTAATATCATGAATATTGCCCGTATGCACCCTATACATTTTACGGAAAATATGCTTCTGATCTTCTGAGCTGATTCCTATCCCTTTATCTTCAAAGGCAACAACAATCTGATCACGTTTGTTATAGGTAAAGATAGTAATATCAGGGATGCCGGGGGAGTATTTATTGGCATTGTCGAGCAGGTTGCTGATAATATTTTCAATTTGCATTCTATCCGCAAATATCAACGAATTTGAAGCTTCGAATTGTAGTTTTATGTTTCCGTTTTTTTCTTTCACCAGCAACTGGAAACTGGCTGACACCTTCAGTAGAAGCGCATGCAGGTCGATGGATTCATATTTCAGGTTAAAGTTTCCCCTGTCAAGCATTGCCAACTGTAAAACGTGATCAACCTGGTTTTTAAGTCTGATATTCTCGTCGTATATAATTCCTGCATATTTTCTTGCTTTACTCTCTGAAGCAAGCACTGCCGGTTTCAGCAACATTTCACTGGCCAGAGAAATAGTGGCTATAGGCGTTTTGAACTCATGCGTGATATTATTAACAAAGTCACTTTTCATTTCCGAAATTTTCTTTTGCCGTAAAAATGTGTAGATGTTAAATATAAATCCGAACACAAGCACGGCAAGTAAAACAAAGCAGGCAAGTAGCCACCAGAAAATATTCCGGAAAACAAGGTTTCTTTCATCAGGAAACCAGGCACTTAATACCATTGGATTGCCTTTATAAATGCATGATAAGGAAGCTACGTGTTTTGATTTCAGTAATTGATCGTCAACGCCTTTTTTGGAAATAAATTCAGTGTGATTGGCACTGTCGTGGTAAATGCCAAAAACATACCTGCCAGAGATTCCGGCTTCGGTAAATTCGTCGCGAATAAGATTTTTCAGCATAACAACATTTATCCCTCCGGGAAGAATGCTGTCCTTTCGAAGGCAACTCTGGTCGCAAAACAGACGTTCCGCACAGGTGTCTGTTTTGCATTCATACATCTGGTTTACAGCTCCTTTCAGTGCGAGTCTTACCCTGTTGTCGAACTGCTCTTCTTCAAGTTGAATGGCATTACGCACCCAGTAAAACTGTATGAGGATAATGCCCGCCAGTGCTAAACCGGTAATGGCTACTACAATCAGAAATGTTGCCTTTTTCACATCTCAAAATTAGGAAGTTAAATGGAGTAACTAACATCACTTAACATATTATTAACAAGGCAGATTGGAATCAGACTCAAAGCACTCTGAAATTTTTTATAATTCAATAGTTTTTCGTAGCCCCCGGATCAGTTGCAAGCAGATTGATGACTATTTCGCTATAAAAGGGGAAATGAATTCAAGTAATTCATCGGGCCGGAAAGGCTTGGCTATAAAGCTATCGCAACCGGCATCAAAACTCATTTGCCGGTCAGTTTCAAATGCCCGCGCCGATTGAATAACCACCGGGATATCAGGACGTATTGCTTTAACAAAGCGGGTAAGCTGCCATCCGTCTTCCCCTGGCAGTTGTATGTCCATCAGAATTAATTCTGTATCCGGCAATTGATCCAGAAGCTGACGGAATGCAGTGCCATTGCTTGCCTGATATACTGTTGCTCCGGTCCGTTGCAGAATGGATGTCAGGTATTTTAAATTCTGCTCGTGATCTTCAACAATGATAATTTTTTTATTTTTCCAGTTATACATTGCTGTGGTCTTTTGTTGTGTAAGTTTAGTGCCGAATTCAGTGTTTCTTTTGAACGGTAGTTCGAACATAAACCTGATCTCAGCGTCAGGTTCCGATTCAACCCAGATTCTTCCGCCAAGCAGTTCGGCATTGCCCTTGCATATGGCTAAAGCAAATCCGGCCCCTTTTTGATCCTCCTGATCCGACTCTACGGGAAGCATAAATTCATCAAAAATAGTTTCCTGATGTTTGGTTTTGATTTCTGTACCAGGATAGGATACAAAGCAGGTTATTTTTCCGTTTTCAGGTTTGCTATAGCCAAAACGGATGCTGCCCTCCTTTGAATGTTTAAGGGCATAGTCGAGCAGAATTACAAATATCTGTTTCAACCTGATTTCGTCTGTTTCAAAGTCAGGTGAACTGTCAATATCAGGTTTTTCGATGCATAATCTCAATTTTGCAGCTGCCTCCAGACCGGATTTCGAATTAAAAACCGAAAGCAACTGAGAAAGCATTTCGTCCATATTGCATTTAGAAACGTGGACATAGGCTGTGCCGGAATTTATCTTCGAAAAATCTAGAACTTCATTGATTACATGAAGCAGGTTTGAAGTAGATTCTATTATTATATCAGTAAATTGTTGCCTCTTTTCGTTATCCAGCGCAGGATCATTAAGCAGGTTGGCAAAGCCCATGATTGAATTCATGGGAGTGCGGATTTCGTGGCTTAATATCGAAAAGAAAGCAGACTTAATCTTTTCATTTTTTTCAGCTTCTTCTTTTGCGGCAAGTAGTTCAGCATTGTATTTATGCAATTTGATTTCTGCTTCTTTTTGCTCGCTAATATTGCGGGCAATTACAAGTACAGAATCATCGCTTAGCGGAGTGGTCCGGGCTTCAAATATCTGTGTTTGTCCATTTATCGAAATGGTATATTCAAAAGATAATACACTTTTGGTTTCTACACATTGTTTGTAAATGTGAAGTTGATTTGCTACTTCCTGTGGAGAAAAGATATCAGCGAGAGTATAACTTTTGATATTTGCCGGATCGAAAAGCAGCTTGTTGGGTTCATTGGCAATACAATCAAGAAATTCGCCTTTCAGATTCAGTATGAATAACAAATCAGGAAGTACGTTAAGTATGGCATTCATGCGGACTGACTGTGCCTTGATTTCATCGACGGCTTGCCTGTGTTGCTCCTGCAACCATCGTTCGTGGGTTACATCCCTGCCCGAACCCACAGTTCCGATAATATTTCCTTCGCTGTTGTAGAATGGTGATTTATAAACATCAAGGTGTAAGAATTGACCATTAGTATAACCCGTCTCATCAAACCTCTGTTTTTCCTTATTTTGCAACACTGCTGTATCCGAATCAGAAGCTGATTCGCCAATGGTATGCCATTCAGGGTCTTCGGGATGCATCAACCGTTCGCGTTCAGCAAAATAACTTTCGGTTTTTCCCAGAGGCTCCCTGGTGTCGGCTGCATTCAGCAGATCCTTGCTAACTGCCTTATTGACAAAAATATACTTGTTATCAAGGTCCTTTGCCCATATCATATCAGGTACATTATCACACATGAGCCTGAGAAGGTTATACATTTCCTTGTAATTCTTCTCACTTTCCCTGATCAGCCTTTCATCATTTCTCTGTACTGTAACATCTTTTATGATAATTAAGGCCGAAAGCCTGTTTGTATAAATAACTGGTATTGATACGGTTTCGCAGGTTTTAATCGCACCGGTGCACGATCTGATTAGTAATTCGACTGGTTCATTGCTGTTGTTATTTTCGGGCAGCAGTATCCGCTCCCTGAACACAGCTTTACACTCTTCTTCAACTGACTCAAGAGCTGTTATGCCGATCAGCTTTTCAATCTGACTATAACCATATATATCGGCCGCTGCTTTATTGCTATAGATATATTTACCTTTATGCAGTACCAGAATACCAACCGGGGAAGCTTCCAGCAGATTGCGGAATTGGGCTTCGCTGGCTGCAAGCTCGTTTTCAATGGCTTTGGTGTCGCTTATGTCGGTAACAATGCATTGCAGGTAATCAATATCTTCTTCGCAATAATAGGTTGTTTGAAACCGGATAAAAAGTACTTTCTCGCCCTGGTAAAACTGAAGATTGGTTGATAGCGTATTTTTTGAACTAATAATTTTATTGATTTGAAAATTAAACAAATCAAGACTATCAGGATGAATATACTGCCTCAGATCGTTACCCTCTAATGCTGACTGATCCAGTTGAAAGAGCCTGCAATATGCTTTGTTTGTTGCAACAAGGCAGCCGTTTTTGTCAAGTACACAATATCCGACAGGTGCATTATAAAATAAGCTGTCGATTCTTGTTTTGGCCTTTTCGAGGTATCCCTGCAATTCGAGGACTTCAGAGTTGTTTTCGGCCGGCAAATAGCCTGTCTGAAGCTCAATTATCAGATTCTCCAACTGGTCAATGTACCTGTTTGATGAAATCAGATTCTTATGTTCGAGCAGCGATTGCGCTTTATATCGAATGGTTTCTATATTAACGTTTGCTTCCATAATAAAAACTAGTATTTCCGGTATGAGCAGTGGTTCTGCAGGCAACCGTTTAGTATCACTAAAAAAATAAATCAAGAATAATAATCCTCAAATGTAGAAATTAATCTGGGATAAAGGATAACATAGCAATTTTATTTCAATTTTATTTTATGGTGCTTATAAACAGATGTATAATAGCTTGTTATAAATTGGATTATTTTGAAACCGGGCTGGCACCAATATCTTTCCTATCTTTGCACAATAATTAATCTTCCATGGAAACTTCAAGAATTACATACTCGGGCGATTTGCGCACTGAAGCATTGCATGTAAAGTCAGGACAATCCTTTATTACTGATGCACCCGTTGATAATCAGGGCAGGGGTGAGGCTTTCTCTCCGACTGACCTGCTTGCAACATCACTGGGCGCTTGTGCAATTACCGTTGTCGGCATTGCAGCCCGTACACATGGATTTAATGTGGATGGCACCGTTCTGAGGAACACTAAAATTATGGCATCAGATCCCCGACGTGTATGTGAGGTGATTGTTGAAATAGATTTTCCGCAAATAAAATATACCGAAAAGCAGAAAGAGATAATCAAAAGGACGATAAATACCTGTCCGGTAGGTCAAAGTCTTCATCCTGATTTAAAACAGACTTTTATACTCAACTTTTCGGACTAAATGTTAACAGAAATGAGTATCACTGCCGGAATTGAGGGGAATAAGACACTTGAAGTTACTTTTAAAGAAACGGCATTAGCATACGGTTCCGGTACAATTGAAGTTTTTGCTACTCCCGCCATGATTGCACTCATGGAACAAACGGCGATGGAAAGTGTGGCAAACCTGGTTCCCGAAGGGTTTGTTACGGTAGGCACCGAAGTTTCAGTAAAGCATCTGAAGGCGACATTGCCGGGTAAAGTAATACATTGTTCTTCGAAATTAGTTTTTTCGGAAGGACGAAAGCTTGTATTCGAAGTATTTGCCAGCGACGATTCAGGAATTGTAGGGAAAGGAACTCATACCCGCTACGTAGTTGACAAGCAATCCTTTTTGAGTAATCTCAGGGAAAATAAATTATAACACCTCTTTTGCTAAATTTAATTCTTTTGGAACATACAGAAGCCGTTACCTCGCCACAAACGTTTATAGTTAAAACCATTTCGGGCCTCGAAGAAGTGCTCGCAGTTGAGCTGGCCGAACTTGGCGGCGATAATATTCAGATACTGAAACGTGCAGTGAGCTTCGAAGGTGACAAGCGTTTGCTTTACAAAGCAAATTATTGTCTGAGGACAGCCCAGCGGATTTTAGTTCCGATTTTTTCATTTCAGATGGCTGATGAGGATGATCTGTACAACCAGATAAATGCCTATCCATGGGAAAATCATCTCAGCCTGCTCAAAACATTGGCTGTGGATGCTGTGGCAAGTGACTCCGAACTTACACATACACATTATATTGCTCTGCTTACCAAGGACGCTATTGTCGACCGTTTCCGTACACTGAATAACGGGCGCAGGCCTAATGTGGATACCGAAAATCCACATGTGAGGATAAATATGCACATAAGAGGAAGCATTTGCGATGTTTCCATTGATAGCTCCGGTGCTTCACTTCATAAACGCGGATACAGGGTTTCGAATGCCGAAGCACCAATGAGCGAAGTGCTGGCAGCAGGGCTTATCATGCTCTCAGGATGGAAACGCGACTGCAATTTCATTGATCCTATGTGTGGCTCGGGCACACTGGTAATTGAAGCTGCCATGTATGCGAATAATTTCCCGGCTGGCATGTATCGTAAAGAATTCGGGTTCATGCACTGGCCTGATTTTGATGAGAGTCTTTGGAATGAAGTTACTAAAGAAGCTCTTGATAAGCAGACTGAATTTGAGTACCAGATTATCGGGGGTGATATTTCACCGAAAAATCTTGCCTCCGCCAGGGCTAACCTTAAATCGGCACGTCTGCACAAGGATGTTAAGCTTTTTATCACTCCTTTTGCTGAATTGCAACGGCCACAGGGTGAACCAGGCCTCATTATTATCAATCCACCCTACGGTGAGCGGATCCGGCTGAACGATATTATAGGACTTTACAAGAGCATTGGAAATACTCTAAAACAGGAATTTACCGGATATCAGGCATGGGTAATCAGCAGCGACCAGAAAGCATTGAGTTTTATAGGTCTGCGCCCATCAGCCAAGATACCTGTTTTTAATGGCCAGCTCGATTGCCGCTTCGAACATTTTGATCTATACAAGGGAAGTAAAAGAGGTCGCTATATTGATGGTGAGTTCAGGGCAGATAGCTCTGAAAGTGGTTCTGACCGGGCTGCAGATTATAAGAACAGTCCTTCGTGGCGGTCGAAGGAAGCTCCTGAAATGCTGGAAGAGTCTGATGATTTTAAAACACGCGGATTCAAGCCGCGCGAAAAAAGAGAATCCGGAGATGCTGAAAGCAGACCACCCCGACGTAGCAGTGATTCTTCCAGAAGTGAATTCCGGTCAAGGGAGTTTAAACCACGCGAATTCAAGCCACAAAGGGAGAATGATGATTCGGATAATAGCAGAACCGGGAAACCTGCAAGTAACTTTGATGACAGCAATTCAGAAAAGCCTTTTCGTGATGATCGTTACCGAAAGGATGAACGCCCTGAGCGCAGGAAGGTTGAAAAAATAAAACTCAAACCCACAACCCGCATCGAAGACAGGAATGAATACTTAAGGGTGAAGCCTGTTGAAAGTGATACTAACGGAGAAAATCCGGACCCGGAAAACCGGGTCGTTTTGCCGGTGCCCCCAGTTGAGCCATCAAATCAGCGTGAGCCATCCAGAGGCAATAAGTTCACCCAGCAGAGAGACTATAAAATTACCCGTACCAGGGAACTCCGGCCACGGAAACCCAAACCTGAGGAAACCGAGCCTGCAAAACCAAAAGCAAAAACTGAACCCGTTCTGCCAAAAACAGTATCTCCAAAACCCAGAATAAATTACGATGATCTTGAGGATTGATATTTTATAAAAGCAGGTTTATTATTCACAAAGGCACAGAGGAATTAGTTTTATATCTTTTGTGCTTTTTGTTTTTCTAAAATATAGTCCCGATATCAGGTTTTAAAAATTCCTATCTTCGTTCCCAGTGAACTTCTTTGCCTTATGCGCACCACATTATTCGTAAATGTCCTGCTTCCTTTGCCTGTTTCGGGGTATTTTACCTACCGTGTGCCTTTCGATCTGAACGACTCGGTTGAAGTGGGAAAAAGAGTAGTGGTGCAGTTCGGAAAGAAAAAGGTTTATACCGCATTAATACATTCCGTAACTGATATTGCACCTGCCATAGAAACCAAGTATATACTCGGAGTTCTTGATATAAGCCCGGTGGCTAATCAGTTTCAGTTCAGGTTATGGGAATGGATGGCAGCCTATTATTGCTGTACGGTTGGTGAAGTAATGAACGCAGCATTGCCTTCGGCACTTAAACTGGCCAGCGAATCGAAGATCAGGATAGTTCCCGGAATTGAGTTCAGTGAACTGGAACTTTCAGAAAAAGAATACACCCTTCTGCGGGCTTTAAAGGAAAATGGTGCACTCTCAATAAGCGATGCATCCCGTTTTGCCGACCTGGTAAAAATTATTCCGCTCATACATAATCTTATCGAAAAAGGGTACATAGTTACCGAAGAAGAAATCCGTGACAGGTTCACACCTAAAACTCTTTCGTTTATTAAACTTACCGATTTGTATAGCAACGAAGAGCAGCTTCAGCAGCTATATAATAAACTTGAACGGAAAGCCCCGAAACAACTGGATCTGCTGATTGAGTATATTCAGCTTTCAAAGATCATGTCCGATACGCTGGTGGAGGTTTCGCGTAAGGAGCTGTTTGCCCGTATTGACAATGCTGCTGCGAAATTCAGTGCTTTGGTAAAAAATGGCGTTTTTGAGGAATACGACAAGGAAATCAGCCGCTTAAATTACCGGCAAGCCACGCATACTGCCGAAAGTATTGAACTTACCACTGAACAGCAACGTGCCTTTAATGAAGTCACAGAATCGTTTGCCGAAAAAAATGTTACCCTGCTTCATGGTGTTACATCCAGCGGTAAGACCGAAATATATATTAAGCTGATCCGAAAAATACTGGATGAAGGGAAACAGGTTTTGTACCTGTTGCCGGAAATTGCTCTTACATCGCAGATTATAAGCCGGCTGCAAAAATATTTCGGAAATGATGTAGGTGTATATCATTCAAAATACAACGAAAACGAAAGAGTAGAAATATGGCAGCATGTTGCCGGAACTGCCGGGAAATCGTTCAGTATTTTACTCGGAGCCCGATCGGCAATGTTTCTGCCCTTCAATAACCTTGGCCTGATCATTATTGATGAAGAGCACGATGCCTCCTACAAACAGTACGATCCTGCACCCCGCTACAACGCCCGCGATGCAGCTGTTTTTCTGGCATCAGTTCATGGTGCAAAAGTATTGCTGGGATCAGCTACTCCTGCCATTGAGAGTTATTACAATGCCATTCAGGGTAAATACGGATTTAGTTCGTTAAACGAACGCTTCGGCGGAATTTTGATGCCTCTGATTAAACTTGTCAATCTCAAGGACGAGCACCGGGCAAAAACCATGCAATCCATTTTTTCATCGGCACTGATCAGGGAAATAGAAATATCGCTGGCAGCTAAGGAGCAGGTCATACTTTTCCAGAACAGGCGTGGTTTCTCGCTTCATATTGATTGCGATAACTGCAACTGGATACCTCACTGCATACAGTGCGATGTTTCATTGGTTTATCACAAAAATCAGAATCAACTTCGATGTCATTATTGTGGATATACTACCCGAATACCTGATAAATGTCCTGATTGCGGGCATACCCATCTGGTGATGAAAGGATTCGGGACTGAAAAAATTGAAGAGGAGCTTTCGCTGATTTTCCCACAGGTCCGTATTGCACGCATGGATCTCGACAGCACCCGAACCCGATTTGCCCATCAGAAACTTATTGCGGCTTTCGAAGAACGAAAAGTGGATATTCTTGTGGGCACGCAGATGGTAACAAAAGGACTTGATTTCGACCATGTCAGTCTTGTTGGAATTCTGAATGCTGACAGCCTTCTGTCGTATCCTGATTTCAGGGCTTTCGAAAGAGGATTTCAGTTAATGGCCCAGGTTGCAGGACGAGCAGGACGAAAAAATAAGCAGGGAAAAGTACTTATTCAGGCCTACAATCCTTCTCATGCTATTCTGTCCATGGTAGTCCAGCACAACTACGAAGTGATGTTCCAGAGCCAGATGGCTGAGAGAGAGAAATTCAATTATCCGCCTTTCTGTCGTATTGTGCAGCTTTCGCTGAGGCATATAAATCCTGACCTGATCAATAAAGCAGCCGACGAACTGGCAAAAAAATTGCGGACTCTCTTTGGTAAAAGGGTGCTTGGTCCTGAATATCCGACAGTGTCGCGTATACGAAATCAATACCTTAAAAATATACTTATTAAATTCGAAAAAGGAATCCCCTTGCCTAAAGCAAAGGAAGAAATAAGAAATGCAATCATAAAATTGAATTCCCATCCTGATTATAAAGCGGTGAGGGTGCTTATTGACGTGGATCCGATGTAAAACTGAATCTAAAAAGGCGTCATGGAAATTCAAACCGAATTGGTTGAATTTTGCTTCAGCCAATTCTTCAAAGCCGATCCATAAATAGATAGAATAAAAACCAGAAGTAATTATTTATCAGTGTTCCTATCGATTTTGTTTAATAAAGAGGATGGCAACTTGCCTGCCTGCTATTGGAGATATCTTTCAGATTTCCTAAAGTAGTTTCTTTGTCCGGAACACAAAAAAGCTGATTGAACTTATTGGTACAGTTGCTAATCAGTCTATTTTAATGAGATTAAAAGTTTGGTAAGGATTATCCCTTGGCACTTATGCGGTTAAGCCTAGGCAAATCAAGCAAAGTAATAGATTTGTTATTTATATCTATAATTCCATCGTCTTTGAAATCCTTCATGATGCGTATAACACTTTCGGTTGACATACTAGTAAGATCACTCAGGTCCCCGCGTGTTAATGGCAGATTAAACGATTCAGACTTAAAAATTTTACGGGAAAGGCAAAGCAGGATATCTGCCAGACGGCCATGCAATTGTTTTTGTGTGAGGCTGAAAAACCGGCCATATGATTGAGAAGTGCTTTCGTTAAGTATATTTATTATCCTGTATGCAAACAGGGGGTTTTGTTTTAGTAATTGTTTAAAAATCTGAATATCGATCAAGCGGATGGCTGATTCGGTATATGTACTTATGCTGTACAGGAAAGTATTGTTGCCTTCATATAAAGCCTGGAGTCCCATCAGGTTCATTTGAGGCGTTATGGTTAAAATAAGATCTTTCGGGTTTCCTTCAAGGTAAATCTTCACCAGTCCTTTTTCGAGGTACATAATATGCGATGCAAAGGATCCTTGTTTGCAAACCATTTCACCTTTTTTAAAATTGACAAGTATTGATTGTGTATTGATCAACTCTTTTTCTTCCTGAGTCAATAAATCGAAGCATGAAAGTTCATACACAAACGATACGCATGTATCTGGACCTGATAGTGGCATTTTATTTTGAATTAGTGCCGATAAAAGTACACGAAAGAATTTGAAATTGTATGATATCCGTCATGTTTTTATTGACGAAACGCAGTTTTATTTCAATTGTATCCACTATGTTTATTTCTTCTTTGGTAAAAGATAGAGTATAGTTTTGTGAATCAATTAACAACACAAAGTTCAATCAATCAATTTATAACAAGTTTACTAATTTAAAAAAAAACAACAGACTATGAAAAAACTTATTAACCTTGCGATTTTACTAGCTTTTGTGCCAGTACTTTTTCTGACTTCCTGTAAAGAGGACGAACCAGATGTGGTAAATGCTTACACAACTTTGAAAACATATATGGTGACGAACGCACTCGACTTACCTGATCTTATGAAAACTGCATGGATAATTGATCCTAAATCAGTAGCAATGGGTGGAGGTGTAGACTCAGTGAACAGTACTTTACCTGGCTACCATGTGTTTGATCTTCGTTCGGCAGCCGACTATGCAGCCGGTCATATAAAAAATGCTGTTAACGTTGTTCTTAAAGATGTAGTTACTACGGCTGCAAACTATAAGGATAAGCCAATCTGTGTGGTTTGTTATACCGGGCAAACTGCAGGTCAGGCAGTTATGGCACTTCGTCTTTCCGGATTTTCTAATGCAGTTGTCCTTAAATGGGGTATGGCAGGTTGGAACTCTTCGTTCAAGGGTCCATGGGTGTCGAACTCAGGACATGAAGTACAGGCTAATGGCAATATAGCAGTTGGCAGTCCCAATTGGGTGAATACAGCTGCTCCAACAACAGGCTCATTTGATGAACCCGTATGGACATCAACTTCAACTGATGGAGCAACCATTCTTAAAGAACGTGTACAGGCAGTACTGGATGCCGGTTTTTCAACTGCAGCAGCAGCAGATGTATTGGCTACTCCTTCTGGATATCAGATTGTTAACTACTGGTCATTAGCTGATTATACAACTTTCGGCCATTTTTCGGGTGCTTATGATGTGCCTGTCATTGCTTTAACCGGAGATCTTGTAAAAGCTTTCGATCCATCTAAAGAAGTACTTGTCTATTGCTATACAGGTCAAACTTCGAGTATTGCAACTTTTTGGCTCAATGTATTGGGTTATAAAACTAAAGGTATAGGTTTCGGAGCTAACCGTCTTGTTTATGATAAGCTGAAAGCTGCAAGCAAAACTGTTTATAAAGGATCAAAAAACTGGGCTGTTGTTACTAATTAACATGCTAACAATTTTTTAACATAAAAGGGGAGGAGCTAAGCATTCTTCCCCTTTATAACTTAAATATTATGAATAGAATTGTTTCAACACTTTCAATTTTCATGCTGTTTGCGTTATTACGCGCAAATGCACAGGGATGCATGGAACCGGCTTCATCATCAGGAGGAGTATCCGTTATTGGCTATATTCAGCCTGAATTTAAGGTAGCTTTTAATGGTGAAAATGCAGACGGAACATCAAAAAATGATATAACTTTTAATTTTCGCAGAGCCAGGTTAGGTGTTACCGGGAATATACCGTACGATTTTTCTTATTACGTTATGGCTGAATTCAGTTCGTTTCAGAATGGACCATACCTTCTTGATGCTTTTGTGACTTACAACCGTTTTAAACCCTGGTTTAAAGTATCAATGGGACAGTTCAAAAAACCCTTTGGACTCGAATTAGGCTCTACCGGGTGTCAGGATTTATATACAATCAATAGGTCAAAAGTGGTGAATGAACTTACATCACCTGATCGCGACCTCGGTGTTATGATTAGTGGCAGCAGTGGTTCATTAAAGATTCTTGGACTGGAGAAGGAAAACATTCTTTCCTATACACTATCTATAACTAACGGAACTGGTAAAAACATTGAGGATATGGATAGGGATAAAGATATTATAGGCCGCCTGGTATTTGCTCCTTTTGATGCTGTCAGCATTGGAGGAAGCTACCTGTATGGCAAACAAAAAAATCCTGATGTAACCGTTTTGACAAAGGACACTCGCATGCGATATGGTTTCGATGTTTCTTTGAAGAAATATAATTTTATCCTTCAGTCGGAATATGTTTTTGGCCGGGATGAGGGGTCAAAACTAAAAGGTGGCGGATGCGGAGCAACACCCGAACTAGTTCAGGGTAATTTTAAAAGTAACGGATATTTTGTTCAGTTGATGTACAATACAAAATGGAAGCTTATGCCACTAATGAAGTATGAAACATATGATTCTGATATGGAAAAAGAGGATTTTGATCATTCAGCATATCGTACATCAGCACTTACATTTGGCATGAATTATTATGCTAATGACTGGGTGAGATTACAACTTAACTACCTCTACAATATTGAAACGAGTTCATCCACTGATATTGTGAATTACAATGAAGTACCTAATGACATGTTGCTTATGCAAGTGCAGGTTAAACTGAACTAAATACAATTTATAGAGAGAGTTATCTCAAAATTAATTACAAAAAACAGGGAAATGAAAAAAGCACTATTAATACTGGTCGGAATACTTGCAAGCATTAGTGTGTTTGCGCAGTTAACTATATCAGCAAAAGACTTTGCATCAGAATTAAAGTCAAATAAAACACTGGTTATTATTGATGTACTGGCTTCGGATGTGTATTTAAAGCAACACATTCAGGGAGCCATTAATATACCCCATAAAAGTCTTTATAAAACAGGGGCCATCGAAGGGCAATTTCTTGAACCAACTGAATTAGCCGCAATTTTTGGCAAGAAAGGAATTAGTAATACATCAAGAATTGTTGTTTATGACGATGGTTCGCAAAAATACAATAGCCGGGTATGGTGGGTCTTGAAATACCTGGGCGCATCCGATGTGATGTTACTCCATAAAGACATGACACAGATGGAAGCAGCCAGGGTTCCAATGACAAACACTCCGGTTACCTTGAAGCCAGCTATCTTCACTCCAACGATAAACACTTCGATGAACATTGATATGACTACTTTAAAATCAATAATAGGAAAACCTGATGTTCTGTTACTGGATGCCCGTGAGAAAGATGAATACGAAGGGAGAGATGAAGCTAAAAAAAGCAAAGGCCATCTGCCTGGTGCAATTTTTATGAACTTTAAAGAAGTGCTTACGTCAACAGGGGCATATAAATCAAAGGAGGAAATACTTCAGGTTGCAACCCTGTTCGGGGTTTCGCCAGAGAAAGAGATAATTATTTATTGCCAGACAGGTATCAAAGCAGCAGTTTTGTACATCGCACTCAGAGAGATTGCAGGATTAGCAAATGTGAAATTATATGCCGGTGCTTACGCTGAATGGGCTTCAGTGCCTGAGAATGTGTTTTGTACTCAAAAACTTGTAAGTGACCACCATTAAGGTCAAAATTCTTAAAAAAAACCGCTTTCATTAAGGCGGTTTTTTTTTATGCTGTTAATGACCAAACCATATGCTAAAAACGTCCCGTACAGGTAGAATAATTAATTCTATCACTTAATATCAATTAGTTGCCTGCCATTTTAAAAAACCGAATACAACAGACAAACTCAATAGAAAAAAGCAGATTAAAAATAAATTTGCATATTATAAGTGCGCATATTATATTTGCACAGATAAATTATACAAACATAAAACAATAAGCATATGTGGACAAAATCTTACTCCATCATAACAAAAGATGTTACAAAAGAACAAATGTGGAAATTAATCTCTAATGTAAATAATTGGCATACATGGGATAAAGGAATTGAGTTTGCTAAAATGGAAGGAAAATTTGAAAAGGGGAGCAAAATTCTATTAAGACCCAAAGGTGGTCCGAATGTAAATATCGAAATATTGGAAACTATTGAAAATAAAAAGTTTTATGACGTTTCTAAAATGCCATTAGCTAAAATATACGATAATCATATTTATGAAGAAACTGAAGGTGGGCTTAAAATAACCGGAATTATTACGGTTAAAGGAATTTTAAGCTTTCTATGGGTGAAAATTGTGGCTCAAAAATTGGCTGATTCTTTGCCTGCTGATATACAAGAACAAATAAAAGCAGCAGCAAAATTATGAAATCGACCGACAACACATTTAGTGTAGAAAAGGCTGAAGAAAGTTCAGGATTTTTGCTGTGGCAAGTAACTAACCTTTGGCAACGAGAAATTAAAAAAGCATTGGGAAAATTTGGATTAACACATTCTCAATTTGTATTATTAGCAAGTATTCACTGGCTGACACTTCATAAACAAGAAGTAACGCAGGTGGTCTTATCAAACCACACAAAAATCGACCCGATGACCACTTCAACAGTTTTAAGAACTTTACAACAAAAAGGTTTTCTTCAAAGAAAAGAACATTTGACAGACACAAGAGCAAAGACAGTTGAACTAACAGAAGAAGGGAAAAAAATTATCAAAAAGGCAGTTGTAACAGTAGAGAAATTTGACAAAGAATTTTTCGCTTTACTTGGTGATAAGACAACAGAATTGAATAATAATTTAATAGTTTTGCTCGGACAGAAATAAAAACGGCAGGTAACACGTGGTGTAAAATATTTCCGGGATAGTAGGTTATTCAAGGGTTGTAGCCGCTTCAACTTTAGTGTAACTTGACAGGGAATCGCCCACAATCGGCAACTTTTCATACCGCCAAACGTAGGCTGGCGATTTCGAAACAGGAGAGTTGGTTGTGAAAATTAAAGTTATACCAGGTAACCTCTTACTGAACGGGATATTGCAGTTGCTGGTAACCGAATAGCAGTAATTTCCATATCCGCATATCATCCTGAACTTTTAAGAGAATCAACTCAGTTATTTTGGTAATGACCTTTCCTTTGCAGGACTATCCTGGTTGATTGAAAGGCTTTTTGTCAGATAAAGAATCCAAAAGAAAATTGAAACGATAGGAACTGCAATTTTTAAAGTATAAGGATTATTCCAGTAACCAGTCATGAAAAAAGGCGCATGAATTATCTCGTAGCTGGTAAGATTAAAATCCAGGTACAATAAATTAAATATCAGGTTAATAAATAGTATTCCGGTAATCCAGATGTATTTCCATCGTATTTCAGAGTTTATAAAAATGAATATCAGGGTTAAAATATTAAGAAGCGAAAATGTAATTTTTATCAGTGAGTTTGCAATTCTCAGTTGATTTCGGTTAAAGGCAGGTTTGTAAACGGTATTGGTTGCTTGAAGTTTAATTAAAGTGGAATCTGAATTATAATTCCTGTTCGAAAAGTTTAAAATTTCAGGCTCATATCCTTTTTTCTCAATAAGTAATTCAAAATCAGGACTACCACCCATTTGATCTATAGTAAATCCGCCAAAGCTGTCAGTAAAAAGCGTAAAGTATTCTCCAACTGAAATAAGAGCGCTGTCAATTGGAACTGATGTGATTTTATCAACAACCACTCCCTTTAAACAGAACCTTGGAGGATCATAAGAGCTTATGATAAAAGACAGTACCACTAAACCTAAAATTCGCTTTAGCATGTCAGTACCATGTTAACTTAAAGAAAAGCAAAACCGGAAAATCCAATAAAAACTAGAATAACCCGTGCAGATTTGCCTGAACTCTCTCAATAATCTGCCCAAGATCCTCAGGATTATCCTGAAAGTTGATATTGTCGACATCAAAAATCAGAAGTTTACCTGAAGTATAGCTGTTAATCCAGTTCTCGTAACGTTCATTCAGGCTTTTCAGGTAGTCGAGGCGGATGGATGCCTCGTAATCGCGGCCACGTTTCTGTATGTTTCGCACCAGGGTAGGTACATCGGCGCGGAGGTAAATTAAAAGATCAGGTGGCTGAATAAAGGATGACATCAGTTCGAAAAGCGACTGGTAATTATCATAGTCGCGTGTTGTCATCAGGTTCATGGTATGAAGGTTGGGCGCAAAAATATTGGCATCCTCGTAGATAGTGCGATCCTGAACTACATTTTTTCCACTCTTCCTGATATCAACGATTTGCCGGAATCGACTGTTCAGAAAGTAAATCTGCAGGTTGAATGACCAGCGCTGCATATCTTCATAAAAACTGGGAAGGTAAGGGTTGGTATCTACGTCTTCGTAATGCGGCTGCCAGCCAAATTGTTTGGCCAGTAATCCGGAAAGTGTTGTTTTCCCGGAGCCTATATTCCCTGCTATTGCTATATGCATGCCCATAAATTCAGATATTATCAATCAGCTAATTTATTAAGAATCCCGGTTAATCGGAGTAACTTTTGCAATTTGTTGATAAATAGTTTGGCCGGAAGCTAACCAAAAATTTTATGATCACAGAAAGTGAAAGTAGTATCAGTTGTAAGATGCTTTTGCAGAGAATATTGCCATTTGTGCCGTGTATTGCTGATACGGACAGCGATTTTGTATTCTTTTTGGCTGTCTCATCAAGGGTATGTGATTTACAATCCTTTCTGGCCTTAGAACTAAGAATCGGTTCAACCCTGGAATTTTGGCTTATTCATTTCAAGGATTCCGTCTACATATTTCCGGTCGTTCGATAAACGGGGAACTTTATTCTGACCTCCCAGTTTGCCTCGTTTGCGGAACCATTCGTAAAAGGTGCCTTTTTCCACCTGCCGTATAACCGGAAGAAGGAGCATAAGGTTATGATAACGTTTGGCTTCATAATCCGAGTTAAGCGATTTCAAGGCATTGTCGAGCATTTCACCGAAATATTCAAGGTTTACGGGAGGTGTTTCAAATTCAATCACCCATTCGTGGGCAGCTTTTTCTTTTTCATTCAAAAATATGGGTGCAGCTGTATATTCGGCAACAACAGCACCTGTTTTTTCGCAGGCGGTAGCCAGGGCTTTCTCAGCATTATCAACAATCAGTTCTTCACCGAAAGCATTGATGAAACTTCTGGTACGTCCGGTAATCTTGATGCGGTATGGATCGGTACAGGTAAACATTACAGTATCTCCGATCATGTAACGCCAAAGTCCGGCATTGGTGCTGATTATCATGGCATAGTTAATTCCGGTTTCCACCTGCCATAATGGAAGGGTTACAGCATTTTCGTTGTCAACATCAGCCAGATGCAAAAATTCGTAAAAAATCCCGTAATCAAGCATCAGCAGCATATCATCGCTATCGAGCCTGTCCTGTATGCCGAAAAAGCCTTCGCTTGCATTATAAGTTTCGAGGTATTTCATTTCCGGCGGGCAAATTTTTCTGAATTGCTCGCGGTAAGGCAGGAAACTCACACCTCCATGAATAAAGAGTTCAAGATTGGGCCATACTTCCTTAATGTTGGAGGCACCTGTAATTTCCAGAATTTTATTCAGCAATACCAGTGTCCATGAAGGCACACCTGTGATGTTGGTTACATCTTCTTCTTTGGTGATCATGGCCATTCGGTATAGCTTATCTTCCCACTCATCCATCAGGGCGACGCTGATGTCGGGAGTGCGTATAAGCTGAATCCAGAAGGGGAGATTTTCGATAATAATAGCTGAAACATCACCATGATAGGTGTCGGCCAGTTCATTATCCAGCCGATAACTTCCACCCATGCCCAGTACTTTCCCGCTGAAAATGAGTGAAGACGGGTGGTTGTTGCAATAGATGGAGAGCATATCCTTGCCTCCTTTCATATGGCACTCTTCAAGAGCTTCGGTAGTTACAGGAATAAATTTGCTTTTATCGCTGGTGGTACCCGAGCTTTTGGCAAACCATTTCACCTCGGTTGGCCACAGTATGTTGTTTTCTCCCTGCCTTAACCTGTCAATATAAGGTTTCAGCGAATTGTAATCGTTGAGAGGAACGCGGTTGCGGTATGTTTCGAATGAGTTGATTGACCTGTAATCGTATTTCAGCCCCCATTCTGTGTCGCGGGCAGTATGAAGCAGGTTCTCAAACCATTCCTCCTGTACCTCGTGAGGATACTTCATAAATAATTCTATCTGGTGGATGCGTTTCCTGACAAACCACGATATCACTGAATTAAATAATGTCATAAGGATAAAATTTCAATAGGTTCGATTTTTCAAAAGTAAGCATAAATTTATATAGCCTCAGGTTGTACTGACCGAAATAACCATAAATTGAAATTCGTGGCAGGATATTATTTTGATGTGCTGGATACATAATCACATGAGTAAAATTCATCTATTGATTTTGTTCTTTTGTCATGAAACAAAAGAACCAACTTAGCGGAGCGATCTCATGCGCACCTTTTATTAAAATAAGCAATACGCGCATAAAAATTCTAGGTGTATATAAATTTTACACATCTGTACGCTTCGGTAAAGGCTCGCAATCCCGATAGCTATCGGGAAAGGCTTGCTAAGTTGGGGATATCATCCGTACTTCACGTGAAGCTGGTGTTTTGCTACGCACATGCCAGCGCGTTTTACCTTTGACTACAGCTGTTGTAAAATTTCTATAAGGCCAGTCTTTACACCCCGGGAATTTACCTGTGAACCCAAATCGTTGTCCCGAAATGTTGCCTTAGGGGGTGATTTTATTAGAATGGACTGGCCTTAGAAAAATACTCCAAATGCTACAGTATTATATTTAAAGAAGGAGATATTCTCTTTATAAATATATCTCATCCAGGCATAATTGATTGTAAATGAAAATATCTTAATGATTCTTCGTTATGCAAATTCTGCGCTAGAATATATTTTTATACCACTGAACCCAATTTAGAAATCTATCCATTGCCCAGTACATCAAAATATTATGTAGCCAAATTCGTCTGCCAAATGTATACTTTTATTGAAGGTTTCATGGGTAAATGCCGGTGATTCGTGGTATCTTCGCAATCGGAAGCTGATGAAATTTCCAATGTAGGATGATAGGTTTTCCATTCAGTTGATTGAAATTGCACAATAAATTACCTGTTATGAAAAAACGAAATGCTTTAATTGTCGGTGCCTCCGGACTGGTTGGCAACAGCCTTCTCCATCAATTACTTTCGGATGATCAGTACGATAAAGTCCTCATTATTACCCGCAAGCCTTTAGATATCAGGCACAATAAGCTTTTTCAGCAACAGCTTGATTTTAATAAAACAGAGGAATGGAAAACAGACTTTCCTGTGGATGACGTCTTTTGTTCATTGGGAACTACCATTAAAACCGCCGGTTCGCAGGATGCATTTTATAAAGTGGATTATACGTATGTGGTAAACCTGGGCAAATGGTGTGCTTCGAATGGCGTAAAGCGGTTTCTGATTGTCAGCGCCATGGGTGCCAACCCGAAATCAGGGATATTTTACAACCGCGTAAAAGGTGAAATGGAAACGGCTGTCAGTCAGCTTGACATCTCGCAGATTCAGATATTCAGGCCATCGCTGCTTATGGGAAACCGCAGCGAAAAGCGCGGAGGCGAAAAGATAGCACAGTTGGTTATGGGTGGCTTAAGTTTTCTGTTTGTAGGTCCGTTGTTGAAATACAAAGGAATTCATGCGGATGTGGTGGCAAAAGCCATGATCAAAGCAGCAAAGGAAGATAGGCAAGGTTTTACGGTATTTGAATCAGGTGAAATGCAGGGGATGTAGTGATGTTGGATGTTGGAATGCGGATTGTGGAATGCGGATTGCGGATTGTGGATTTCGGATTGAAAGGGAAACAACTTTAATTCCCAATGCAGATATGCATAAGTCTCCTATATTTACAACATGTTTTGTAAGTTGTACATTATTAATTACATAAAATTTTATTCTATGGATTTCATGTCAATACTCAGGAAATGCTTTATGGTGCTTTTAATAATTCTTGTTTCTATACAATGTTTAATAGCTCAACCACTTGATTCTAAATCAGGGCAATTTTTAATCACGGGTAAGGCCCTTAATACCCGAGATACATTATGGGAGTTTATTCAGACCGGTTTTCTGGAAAACACATTACAACAATTAGTTATCAGTAATGATGGAACTTTCAATAAATCTTTTTTTACTGAAGGTTTGCAGGATATTACGTTGAAACTCAGTAGTGAATGGATTACCCTTTACATACAGCCCAATGATACAGTAGAGGTGTACTGGGAGGATGGAAATTTGAATAATACCTTACGAGTTGTCAGCCCAAATGCGCAAAGAAATATCGAATTTCAGCTCAACCTGAAACAGCAGAAAGAGTTTAGTCAACCATGGGATGATCTATACAGGAAAGTGGGAGATTCTATACCCGATCCTGATACCACAGCATATAGATGGATAAATGATCAATATAATCAACAACTTAAAATTGTCCTGGAAGATTCAATTTATAAGATTGAGCACATTGATAAATTCATAAATCAGATTTACTACAAATATTCCTATCTGTTACTAACATTAAATTTATTGCCAAGGTACTATTTGATTTCTGATCGGTTGCTTGTAAATCCGGGTAACGATCCGGATATTAATAAAATAATTCCAAAGTCTAAAAGTTTTAAAAGGCTTTTTGGTAAACAGTTTTATGAATGTCCTGAGTATCGCGATTTTTTGTTTGATTATGTCAGGCTCGGCAGTACTTTATTCAATTCATACAATACCGGAACTTATCTGCACGATGAAGATATGGCTCCTTTTACAAACGGCTTAAATCAATACTACTACGGTTTGGCTAATCTCAACATTTATCCGATAAGAGATTGGTATTTAACAAAAGCAATAATTAACTCATTCGAATACTATTCATTTGATGAATCCATAACCGCATTAAATGATTTTCTTCCAAGATGCAAATCTCAGATATACAAGGATACATTAATTTCATATTTTGAAAAATACCAAAAATTCAAATCAGGTAGTCCCGCACCGCCATTTTCTTTAAAGGATGAAAACGGCAAAATAGTTTCATTAGCTGATTTCAGAGGCAAGATAGTTTATATTGATTTTTGGGGAGTCGGTTGCAAGCCATGCCGGTATCAGATTGCAAATTTTGTTCCCAAATTATTTGAAAAATATAAAGGCGAAGACGTCGTTTTTATAAATATTTGTGTTGATGCGGATGAAAAAACCTGGAAAAGTACTTTGCAAAAAACACAGCTGGAAGGAATAAACTTATATGCAGAGGGCCGGGCTAAGAATAAAGCCTGTCAGGATTATAATGTTAATGCATTACCGCGCTATTTCCTAATCGACAGAGAAGGCAAGTTTGTAAATTCGAATATGGCTTGGCCTGAAGCAATTGTGAGTGGAAGTAATGTCGAAATAGACAAACTATTGAAATAATAGATTCAGTTTATCCTAAATTTCTTAATTATACATAGATATTAGCAAAAAGAAACCACTGACTACAGAAACCTTCAAGATTTGCTGATGACTAAAATAGCTATAATACCGCTGCTTTATTTTGTTTTCGTAGTTACAAATACTTTGTTGGCTCAAGACGTTGTTTGCAATCCTCCCTATACCGGAGCATTGACTTCTTAGGCTAACGTAGGGAGAAAAATCGAATTATTAGTAAGCATATAAATTACTTATATTCAATACATTGAAAAAACGTTAGTCAGAAATTGAAAGGAACAATTGTTAACAGGAGTAGTGATACAATTTTGTTGTTGTCCAAAATGCTTTGTCATCTACCCATTGGGATAGCAAAAAGAAGCTGAACCCCGAACGCATTACCCATTGTTTTTTTATCACCGGTATACGAAGTTATTACCTTGTCAAAAGAGTCGTAGAAATTGTATTTACTGAGTCCCAGGTCGTAATACCCTTGTATTTTTACCCCGGAGTCTTCAGTTTTAAACGGAATGTAGAAACCTGTTTCGCCTCTTATCCCAATTCCATAACCCAGAAAAATATTTGAATTATCGCCTGTATTGCCAATCAAAGTATCAGAGGGAGAAGGATCTCCGGTGTTTTTATACTTTGTTTTCCCCGAAAAACTGGTTACCAGAAACTGCCCTCCAACAAAGAACCAGGGGACTATATACTTATCAAGGCCGAAATTAAGGTTGAAATTCCCCTGTTTCAAAACCAGCGACTTCAATTTGTCGCTGCTTACTGTGGAGTTTAATCCATAGGTATACGACCCACCGAATATACCCTGTATGCTTCCATTTCCGGATGAAACGCTGAAACTTACACCATAGGCATTGGCCATCGCCATAGCCGGCAAACCGGTAGCAGCGGTAAAGAAGTCAACATATTTATCCAATTCGCTTCGGCTGTGGTTGCTATATACAGGTCCAACATTTAATGATTTGAACTGCGCGAAGATAGTAGAAGTGAAAATGGTATAAAACAGAACGAGAAGTGTAAACCTTTTAATCATAAACTCTGGAAAATGATGTGAAACAAAGGATAATTATACTGTTGATTGCATCTGAATGATGGTTATAACGCAGTGGCCGCTAATTTGTTCGGTGTACTACACATTCCCTTAATGAAAGCACTTTAAAAACAGTGCATAAATTTTATGGATTTTTAATATTAAAACAGGATATCTGCAGAATGCTTTTGTTTTGCTGATGATTTTTTGACCGGATGCTTTTAAATGCTACATTTGAAACATTAAACCTAAACAGATGCAGACTATTCCCGATTTTTTTGAAGAAAATGTTCGAAAGTTTTCCGATAATGTCTACCTGTGGGAGAAAACAGGTGCAGCCTACGAGGGTACTACCTATAAGCAGGTACAACAATTGGTTGAGCAATTTGCTGCCGGGCTGGTAAGACTTGGAGTAGCAAAGGGCGATCGCATTGCGCTGCTTTCCGAAGGCCGGAATGCCTGGGTGGTTAGTGAGCTGGGCATTCTTTTTACAGGGGCTATCAATATTCCTTTGTCAGTAAAACTATCGGAAGCGGATGAAATAAAATTTCGTTTGTTGCATGCCGGAGCCAGTATGGCGATAGTTTCAGGAAATCAGGCTAAAAAGATTCGTGAAATCAGGAAATTGCTACCCGATTTCAAAAAGCTCATTTTGCTTGACGGAGAGGCTGCTGATGAAACAGAAATCACTTATACCGAAGTATTAAATTCGGGCAAGGATTTTCTGACTCAATCACCTGAACTTTATACAAAAGCCCGAAATGCTGTTCTGCCTGCTGACCCTGCTAATATTTGTTACACTTCTGGTACCACAGCAGATCCAAAGGGGATAGTTCTGTCGCATAACAATTACGTAGCCAATGTTTATCAGGGTTATACCCTTATGGATATTCCACAGAATTACACCACACTGTTGATTTTGCCATGGGATCACGCTTTTGCTCATACGGCAGGCATCTATTGTATGATGGGCATGGGTGCATCACTGGCTTCGATACAGGTTGGGAAAACAGCCATGGAAACACTCAAAAATATACCAGTCAATATCAAGGAAAATAAGCCTAACCTACTTCTGAGTGTTCCTGCGCTGGCATCGAATTTCAAAAAGAACATTGAGAAAGGCATCAGCGACAAAGGAGCCATTGCTAAAGTGCTTTTCCGGCATGCACTGAGTATTTCGTATGCTTACAACAACGATGGCTGGAACAAGGGGCCAGGGCTTACATTTTTGTATAAGCCCCTTATAAAACTGTATGATAAAATACTCTTTAGCAAGATACGCGACGGATTTGGCGGCAGGCTCGATTTTTTTGTAGGTGGAGGTGCTCTGCTGGATATTGAATTCCAAAAGTTTTTCTATGCCATAGGGATGCCTATGTTTCAGGGTTATGGCCTTACCGAAGCATCCCCGATTATTTCTTCTAATTCACTGTCGCATCATAAGCTGGGTTCTTCAGGATACCTGGTAAAGAATATGCTGCTCAAAATATGCGATGAGAAAGGCAATGAAATGCCGGTAGGAGAGAAGGGCGAAATTATAATACAGGGCGAAAATGTAATGCTTGGTTACTGGAACAATCCTGAAGCCAGTGCACAGGCACTTCGCGATGGATGGCTCTATACAGGCGACCTGGGTTACATGGATAAAGATGGTTTTCTTTATGTTCTGGGTCGATTCAAAAGCCTGCTGATTGCCGATGATGGTGAAAAGTACAGTCCGGAGGGAATTGAAGAGGCCTACATCGGACAGAGCCATTATATTTCGCAATGCATGATGTACAACAATCAGAATGCATACTCCATTGTGGTAATAGTTCCTGATAAGGCAAAACTTCTGGAGCATCTGAGGCACAAAGGTCTGGATCCGGCCAGCGATGCCGGAATTCACGAAGCCATACGCAGCATAGGTCACGAATTGGATCATTACCGCAAACATGGCCGCTATTCAGGTATGTTCCCCAGTCGCTGGTTGCCTGCTGCTATAGGCATTTTGCCTGAACCTTTTACCGAAGAAAATCATATGATGAATTCGACAATGAAGATGGTAAGAGGCAAGATTTCCGAAAAGTATCACCCTTTAATTGAATTTCTGTATACCTCTGATGGAAAAAACCTCTATCATAAAATGAATATCGAAAACATGAAGACCTTTCTCGGGAAATAGAAGCAATCCTGAGTTATTGTCCTGAAATTAAGAAACCAAAATGATCACCTTTCCTAATTGTAAAATCAATCTTGGCCTTTGGGTTACCGATCGCCGGCCGGATGGGTATCATACTATTCAAACGGTAATGTTCCCTGTTCGATGGTGCGATATTCTTGAAATCGTGCCTGCATCCGGAAAAACCGCCAAACTTACAGTTTCAGGTATGGATGTGACAGGAAAACCTGAGGAAAACCTGTGCTATAAGGCATGGAAACTGATGTCGGACCTTTATTCGATTCCAGCCGTTGCCATTCATCTTCATAAGATCATTCCCACCGGTGCGGGGCTTGGTGGAGGTTCAGTGGATGCATCGTTTATGCTGCGTATGCTGAATACTATGTTTCAACTCAGGCTGAATGATGATATTCTTCGTTCGCTATCAGCCCAACTGGGAATGGATTGCCCTTTTTTCATCGACAATGTGCCGGCTTTATCCACCGGACGTGGAGATATTTTGCAAGCGGTAACAATTAATCTGGATGGATTTTACCTTGTTGTTGTTAAACCGCCTGTTCATATCAATACAGCAACTGCATTTGCAGGCATCAGTCCGGTTTTCAGGGACGATTCTATTGTGAAGATACTTGGATCACCTGTTCAGGAATGGAAAAATACGTTGGTTAATGATTTCGAAAAAACCATTTTTGCAAGATATCCTCAAATAGGAGAAATAAAAGAAATACTATACCGGCGTGGTGCAGTGTATGCTGCTATGAGCGGGAGTGGTTCGGCAGTGTATGGATTGTTTTCTGAAAAACCTGCTGTTGACTTCCCCGGATGCGAAGTATTTCAAACGCTACTTGGGAGCCAACCTTAGCAGGAAGATCGCCACAATGCCATAAATTAAGTTGGGAATCCACAGTGCAACTGCGGCAGGCAGGTTCCCGAATACGGCAAATACCGAAGTAACCTGCAGCAATAGTATAAAAGTAAACGCAATTCCTATACCCATTCCCAGGTGCATTCCTATGCCTCCCCGCACCTTTCGGCTCGAAAGGGCAACTCCTATAAAGGTGAGTACCAGATTAGCAAAGGGAAAAGTGAGGCGCTTGTATTTCTCAAGGTCAAATTGCCTCGAAATAGTGCTTCCACGCATTTCCTCCCTTTTGATAAACCGGTTTAACTGGTTGAAGGTCATAATTTTGGCATCATCAATATCCACCATGAAATCAGCAGGTGTAAATGCCATAACGGTATCAGTCTCGCGACCCTGATAAATGGTTTCGCCATTTGGCCGGATTTTCCTGGTAACATAGTTTGTCATTTTCCAGCGGCTCTGTATGCTATCCCAGGCAATCATATCAGCTTTCAGCTTCAGGATCAGTCCGGTGCTGTCAAATTTTTCGAGGCTGAAACGGTAACCAATTTTTCCGATACTGTTAAAATTTTCGACATACACATATGTTCCCGGTTCCAGTTGCATATGCATATTCATTTCACGCGACTGGAAAGGATTTTTTATGTAACGCTTCTCGAATTCCCGCAGGTTACGGTTGGTAAACGGAATAACATAATTCATCAGGGCAAATGATAGCACTGTCAGAAAAATACCTGATATCAGGTAGGGTACCAGCATACGCCAGAAACTGACTCCGCCATTCAGGATAGCAACGATTTCGGTATTCGAAGCCATACGCGAAGTAAAATAAACTACAGCAATAAAAGTGAACAGCGAACTGAACATGTTCACAAAGTATGGGATGAAATTGAAATAGTACTGAAAAACAATGGCTTTCAGAGGTGCATCTTTTTCGATAAAATCGTCGATCTTCTCCGATATATCGAAAATAATGATGATCACCGTAAGCAAAAGGATTGAATAGAAATACGTCCCAAGAAACTTACGGATAATATAAATGTCAATTTTTTTTAGTCCCAGCACCTGTATTGGCAGTTTAAATATTTTTTTGATTTTCAAAAGTACAAAAGTGATTGCTGTCTGCGACATAGTTTCTGTATCAGCCAGCTTTCTTTGTGGGATACAACCTACAATCGTTCCGAAAGTTGTTTAACCATAGAGGTTTTCCATTGGCTGAAATCGCCTTCTTCGATATGCTTCCTTGCCTCACGCACAAGCCACTGGTAAAATGCAAGGTTATGAATACTGGCAATCATGGGTCCCAGCATTTCGCCAGCTTTAAACAGATGCTTAACATATGCAAGGCTGTATTCCCTATCAACAAAAGCTATTCCCTCAGCATCGAGCGGCGAAAAATCGTCCTTCCATTTTTCATTTTTCAGGTTTATAGTTCCCTTACTGGTGAACAGCATTCCGTTGCGTCCGTTACGGGTAGGCATTACGCAATCGAACATGTCAATTCCCAGTGCAATATTTTCAAGAATATTTGCTGGTGTTCCCACGCCCATAAGGTAACGGGGTTTGTCCTTCGGTAGTATTCCGCAAACGAGTTCAGTCATTTCGTACATCTGCTCTGCCGGTTCACCAACTGATAAGCCTCCGATAGCATTGCCTTCAGCATTGTGCCCGGCAATTTCTTCAGCCGATTTTATCCGCAGATCGCGGAATGTGCTTCCCTGCACGATAGGGAACAAGGCCTGAGCGTATCCGTAATGAGGCTCAGTTTCACTGAACCGGGAAATGCAGCGTTTCAGCCACCGGTGAGTAAGATCGAGCGAATTGCTTGCATACTCGTAATCGCAGGGCCAGGGTGTACATTCGTCGAAGGCCATGATAATATCAGCGCCTATCACCCGCTGAATATCCATCACATTTTCGGGAGTGAACAGATGTTTCGATCCATCGATATGAGAGCGGAATACCACTCCGTTTTCGTTGAGTTTACGTCGTTCGGTAAGAGAATATACCTGGTACCCGCCACTGTCAGTAAGTATGGGTCCCTGCCAGCCGTTAAACTTGTGCAGGCCTCCGGCTTTTGCAAGTATATCGAGGCCGGGCCTGAGGTACAAATGGTATGTATTGCCGAGGATAATCTGAGCTTTTATATCATTTTTCAGCTCGCGCATATGAACCGCTTTTACGGCTCCGGCAGTACCAACAGGCATAAAAGCAGGAGTTTCAATTACCCCATGAGCGGTAGTTATAGTTCCCCTGCGTGCGGCACTTTGCGGATCAGTGGTCTTTAATTCAAAAAGCATCAGTTTTTCAGTAGGTCAGTAACAAAAAATTCAGCGAATCCCGTTTAATCCGTCAGGGTGGAGATAAAAATCAGGGGTTGTCGCAGTTTATTGATTAACAAAAGAAATTTTATATGTGCTATCTTTCAGTAAAGCAATAAATTACAGAAATATTTAGCTGTTATAAACTTTTTCGCAAAGATAGACCATAATTCATTCGAGAGTAATACTTTTGTTCGTCCAATTTACGATTTTGATGTTTACTGAATATTTCGAACAGGATCCACTACTGTTCATTGCACTTTTATCGCTGGCACTTGCCACACTTATTCAACTATACTATTATTGGTTGGTATATGGTAAAGTAGCATTCTTTAAGCAAAAGAATGAATTTCTCAGATCCGATCAGCCGGTTTCAGTAATAGTTTGTGCACGCGACGAATATTACAATCTGAAAGAATACCTTCCCCTGTTACTGAGTCAGGATTATTCAACATACGAGGTGGTGGTTGTCAATCATGGTTCAGAGGACGAAACGCAATATTTGCTCCGCGACATGGCCGTAGAGCATAAAAACCTGAAAATTGTTAATGTTTCACAAGACCTTAATTTCTTTACAGGGAAAAAATTTCCGCTTTCTATTGGTATAAAATCTGCCAGTTATGAATTGTTACTATTTACTGATGCCGATTGTATGCCCCGCAGCAATCAATGGCTTCGGCGTATGGCTGCCAATTTTACGGAAGGCACGGAAATAGTTCTGGGTTATGGGGCATACCGAAAGGCGAATTCACTTCTTAACCTGCTGATAAGGTTTGATACAACCCGGGTTGCAATGAATTACCTTGGTTTTGCACGGGCAGGCATGCCTTATATGGGAGTGGGTCGGAATATGGCTTACCGCAAATCGTTGTTTTACAGGCAGAATGGATTTATTTCGCATTACCGTATACAATCGGGCGACGATGATCTGTTTATCAATAAAGCGGCTACCAAATCGAATATCCGCATCGAAATTCAAGCCGATGCACATACTATAAGTTCCCCTAAATCGTCGCTTGATCAGTGGATCAGGCAGAAACGCAGGCACCTTATGACGGGAGGTTATTACAAGCCAGGTCATAAATTTGCGCTGGGCATGTTTGCTACAACGCAGGTATGGTTCTGGGCTTCTGCGATCACTCTACTTGCACTCTGGTATATGCCTTATGTTGTTCTGGGGCTTTTAGGCTTACGCTTATTCACACAATTATTCATTACCGGTAAAGTGATGCAGAAACTTTCAGAAAAGGGATTTCTGTTGCTTGTTCCTTTCTTCGAACTCTTCCTGATGGTAGTAAGCCCTTTGCTTGCCATTGCGAATATGTTGAATAAACCCGTTAAATGGAGATAGCCAGTGCTCTTTTATGTTTACACTGATCAACAAAAACAATATTTTTTGGTTATATAGCCTCAATCGGGGTAAAGGTATTTCTAAAATCAAAAAAGTAAGTGAGCGCAACCGAATGCAACGATAGTTCGAAAAATGCCGAACGCGACATACGTCTGGTTAAGCAGATCCTGGAATCAGGTAACAGAGCTGCCTACACTCAGTTGATGGATTTCTATTTCGATAAAGTGTATTCGCGCATGCTGAAGATGACCGGTCAGCCGGGCGATGCGGAAGACCTGGCAATGGAAGCGTTCAACAAGGCATTCAGTAAACTTGATACCTATACATCTGATTTTGCTTTCAGTACCTGGTTATACAGGATCGCCAAGAATAATTGTATAGATTTCCTGAGGCGTAACAAGAAGGACAACGACAGTAAAGTCAACCAATTCGATGCCGAAATCGGAATTACTGCTCATGAACTGGCCAATCAGTTGCCCAGTCCGGAACAACTGCTGATCAACCGACAGGAAACCATGTTGTTACGCGAAATAGTTGACAATCTTATTCCTAAATACAAGGATATTATCAAACTTCATTATTTCAACGAACTGTCGTGTGAGGAAATTGCCCGGCAACTCGATCTTCCTGAAGGTACCGTTAAAGTGAGGCTTTTCAGAGCACGCGAACTCCTTTATAATATTATGAGGAAATCATAATCCGACATTGCTCTCCCTACGCAAACCTTATTTCCCCAAATCATCAAGTGCTTTACGGCATGCCACCCGGCCAATTTCGATAAGTTCTTCTGATTTATAGAAGTCGAAGACGGATGCGATTTTAAATGAAATGTCGATCACAACATCGGGGTTATGTTTTTCAATATAAATTCCTGCTATCTTGTTCTGTGCCAGATTTATTGATTCGGAAATAACATCAAAAAGGTTAACAGGTTTCGGTTTCGGTTGCTTTTCGCTGCCATATTTTTCCATATAGAGGTCAACCACTCCCGACCATTTTTCGTTCAAGGCAGCCCGTACTTTTCCGTAATGGTTTTTATGCTCGTTCAGCTCTGGTTTTTTGCGGGAGGCACGATAGGGCATATTGGAGTTAACATTTACAGCAATAAGCAGATCGCCGGGTGTGCGCTGCACCAGATCGAGCGGCAGGGGATTAAGTACACCTCCGTCGACAAGAAGCATTCCATCGCTGGCAACCGGACGGAAAACGGTAGGGATGGAAATGGATGCCCTGATGGCTTTCAACAGGCTTCCTTTATCGAATACGATTTCCTGATGCCCGAGCAGATCAGAAGCAACACAGGCATATGGAATAGGCAGCTCCTCAATTGCAACATCACCTATAAATTCCTCCAGTACTTTCAGAATTTTCTCTCCCTTAATCAAACCGCCATAACCTGTGGTTAAATCCAGAAATTTGATAACATCCATTTTGGTGAAACCGAGCAGCCATGCGGTAAATTCAGGGAGAGTGCCTTTTGCATGCATGCCTCCAACAAGTGAACCCATTGATGTGCCAGCCACAGAGGTAATGGTATATCCCGATTTCAAAAGTTCCTCAATTACTCCTATGTGGGCGACTCCTCTGGCACCGCCACTCGAAAGGACCAAAGCTACATTCCCTGGCATAATTTAAAGTATAAAAACATATGGAAAAAAGGTTAAGGGTGTTAAAGCCGGCATCCCTGTTTTCCGGTTTTACAAATATACGTGATTTAGATATAAGAAGGAAGCGTTTTTATGATCCCGGCAAGACTGATATGGTTGATGGTGGAAACTGACAGAGGTAGAGGAGCACACACAGCCATCATATATTCTGTGTCGGGCTGATGTGTTATAATGCCATAACCAAGGGCGCGTTTATTGCCGGTAAGCTGGTAGGATTCGCCGCTTCTGATGATGGTAAATGAATTTAGATGTTGAGTGAGCCCACGTCCGATAGCTTTCAGATAGCTTTCCTTGATAGTCCAAAGCGTAATAAAATAATGCATGCGGTCAGCCTCATCCTTATTCATAAGATCAGAGATTTCGGAAGGTGAAAAGAAGCGCTCAGCAATACGTAGGTTAACTTTTCGTATACGTTCCACATCGATTCCCAGTTCCGAAGATCCTACAGCGCAAACAACATAATTCCCCGAATGGGAAATATTGAAATGGAGATTCTCCATGTTTTCGATATGAGGCTTGCCTTTTACTCCGAATTTAAGTTTGATTTTCAGGTCGGGATTGCCCGAAAACTGTGCTATTGAATACCTGGCAAGTAATTCGCCGGCAACTGTATGAAGTTTACTTGTATTGTTCAGCCTGTTATGCACACGAAGCTTACCTGCCTCCGGCAGGTACTGAAACAACGATTCCTGATATGCAGAATCATAGTCAGCTTCAATAAGTTGCAGAATATAAACTTTGATCATTTGGTTGAAAAGGCTGCCCGCTTTTGCGTTATTAAAGTTACTGTTCGTTAAGGATATAGTGCCGTTTATTAAAGATTTTGATTCCAGTATCCTCTTTAACGACAAAAGATATGCCGTATTAACTTGATTTTAATCTGTCCACTTCCTTCATGACCCGCATAAGGTTGCCTCCCCATATTTTATTGATGTCCTTCTTGCTGTATCCGCGTTTAACGAGTTCGAGAGTAATATTCCCCATCATGCTTACGTCGGTGCAGCCCTCTACGGCACCACCGCCATCGAAGTCGGTTCCTATGCCAACATGGTTAATACCGGCAATTTTTACCATGTGATCGATATGATCAGCCACATCACTTACTGTAGCAAGTTTCTGAGGGAAATTGGAATCGATGGAATGCCAGTCGGCACTGGCGGCATCCCATTCTTCTTCTTTCAGATCCTGGAAATTATTGTATTTTTTTCTTACTGCCTGTCGGGCAGAGTCGCGTTCAGGATTAGGAAGCGGTTTTTTTACATAATCGCTCAATATACACATCTGCACAACGCCGTTGTTTCCGGCAAGGGTACGAAGCATATCGTCAGTAAGGTTTCGCGGATTGTCGCAGAGAGCCCTTGCGCATGAATGCGAAGCAATTACCGGGCTTTTACTCAGTTTTATCACATCATAAAACGACTGGTCCGATGCATGCGAAACATCGATCATCATCCCCAGGCGGTTCATCTCCTCAACAACCTGTCTGCCAAATACGGTGAGGCCTGAAGTATTTGAAGTATCTGTTGAACTGGAGCAGATATCGTTGTTTTTGGTATGACAAAGTGTAATATACCTTGCACCCCTGTTGTAGAAATGACTGACATTAGAAATATCGTTACCAAGGGTGTAACCATTCTCAACACCAATGAAAACAGCACTTTTGTTCTGATCTGCCAGATTATAAGCATCCTTAGGTGTGGTGACAATTCCACTCACACCGGTATTGCGTTTTAAAGCGGCCGAAATCGAATCAAAAATCATATCGGCATGAGCTTTCGCTTTCGAATTTCCTTCGCTGGTGCGTGGCCCCTGACTGATAAAAACAGCGAAAAACACCGCATCGAGCCCTCCTTTGCGCATACGTGGAAAGTCCAGGCAACTGTATGGTAAAGTGGTACTGTTATCGCTGGCTATATTGAACTTCTTGTTCGAAAAATTGAGTGGAGTATCGGTATGCGAATCAACTGTGAATGCAGCATTATGGATGCGGCGGGCTTTTGACTCAGCATTTTTTTGTGCCAGGCTGCTTTTGAAGGATAACAGGCAGGTAAAAATTATTAATGAGAGAAGGTAGGATATCTTCATGAAAATCGAATTTGGATCAGGTAAAAGTACTTAAATTGTAACAAAGGAATCTGAAAAAAATTGGTGTTAGAGTGCTCAGTGCATAGTGCTCAGTATATAGAGGTTTAATGAAACAAGTAAATTTTGTATTTTAAACTCTATTCAATTTAGGCAGTTATAACTTTAGGCATGTACAATTTCGGGGACTGATCAGATACATTAAACTATCACCCGGATTTACGGGCAGTAAGTTGAATAACATCAGCCAATCCCTGGTGAAGTGGACCTTCATCTAGTTCAACCTTCACCTCATTTATATCAAGGTTGATAAGAGTGTCAAAGTCTTTTTCAATCAGATTTTTGGTAAAAAGGAGATCGGCAGTTTTGGGCCCTCCACTGTTTCTGGGTAGCTGATTGATAGTGAATGCCTGCAGAATAAGTATTCCTCCTGGTTTGAGTGCGGTAATAGCTGCCTGATGCACCTTTTGCCTTAGCCCTTCAGGCAAATGAACGAAAATCAGAGCCACACAGTCGTATTGACCCGGTTCCGGATTCCAATCGTCGAGGGACAGTATAGAATAGCTGATGCTGACTTTTTTTTCTTCAGCCAGCTTCAGTGCTTTTTTTTGTCCTTCCACACTTTGGTCGAAAGCCTGCGTAATCCAGCCTTGCGAAGCAGCATATACCGCGTTACGGCCTTCGCCTTCGGCCGGAAATAGGATACGGCCTGGTTTCAACTTACCTAACTGTTTTTTCAGAAATGCATTCGGTTCAGTTCCATAAATGTATTCCTGACGGGCATACCTATCGTCCCATTGATTTGCCATAGTATTGAAGAGATTAATTTCTAGTGAATCGGGGAATGGATGATATAACAGCGTTACTGATTGAAGATGACAGAATTTACTGAACAATTATTTCATCAGCGAATAGCCAGCATTTGCTGCCTGATCCCGGATGCCAGCCGGGGCATATGCCCTGGTTCACAGCCTTAAGTTTGATATATCGTATCTTTGAATTTACAGGGAAAGTGACAAGCTCCGCAGAAATGATTTTTTTCACATTTTCTGACGAAAAACGTTTTTCCTGAGGGGTGCTGAAAGTAATGCCATCTTCTGAAACCTGCATTTTTACTTCTTTTGGTAAAAAGATCCATGATCTGTTATCCGACAGAAATGAACAACTTACATTTTTAACCTTTTGGGATATGCCAAGATCAATTATAATTTCAAGATCGTTGCCTTCGAATCCCTGCCAACCGCCTTCCTCATACTGGTTTGATGCCACAATTCCATCAACCAATCCGATATTTCCGCCGGCAGCGAACCTGTCAGAATAGGGTATGCTGTATGAAACCTCGGCCCCCAGAGCTTTATTCCTGACGATTTTCCATTCGCCACCGACCTCTGACATATACCCGTTACGTGAAACATTGGCATACAAAGTACCACTGAAACCGGCGGCGATAGGTGTCAGATAATGATTGAATGTTTTTGAGGATGCTTTACCTATATGATAAAAAATATCTGATTCCCTTGCTTCGGAGCTGAGTTGGTATGTGAGTGATTTTGTAAGAGGATCCCTGAAGGGTTTCAGTTTTAGGTTTTCGGTAATTATATCCCATTCGTCGGAACGGAATGAAGAGGCAGGCAATCCGGCTCCGTTAAATAGTGTTGCTTCCGAAGTGTTCGAAAAGGCATATCTGACAGCTTCAGGCTTTTTAACTTTTGACGACGAAAACAGGAGTGTATTCCCTGCAACTTTCACTAACGCCGGATAGAATATATGGTCAGGACCGGCAATGGTAAAATTGTTCTTCGCAGTTTTAGCCAGTTTCAGACCTCCATCTGTATATGAGAATTCAGCAATGATACTACTTCCCGACACCTTCATTGATTTGTAAACGGGTCCTGAAAAACTGGTTTCCTTTTTTTCGTATGTTTTATTCAGAGCCCATAAGGCAAGTCTTTTTCCAACGTCGAGTTTATTTTTGGGATGAATGTCGGTAACATCACCCGCAATATCCATGGTTACCGCCATCCCGGTGTTCGGAATCGAAAGGCATTTCAGCTGTGCTTCGCGGAGCAGGGCACCCGAAAATGGCTCGCTGTATGTGTAAGGTGCGATCTGTACATAATAAAAAGGGAAATCTCCCACATTCCATGATTTTCGCCAGGAGGTAACCATAGCATGAATAAGTTCAGGATAGAGTTTTGCGTCCATGCGGTTTGTTTCACCCTGATACCATATGGCTCCTTTGATGCAATAGTTCTGCAAAGGGTGAATCATAGCATTGTAGAGTACTCCAGCAGTGCCAGGCCACCATTCGCTCCCATTATGATAGCCAAGGTAAAATCCCAGTCCGGGTTCTGATTTGATGGCATCAACCGGTGCCCATACCTCGGCCGGGGAGCCTCCCCAGGCTGCTGACAGTAGACCAACTGGTACACCAAGCTGCGAACTGAGATAAGCGCCAAAAAACCATGCTGTTGCACTGAAATCGTTTGCCGTATTGGTGTCGGCAGTGAGCCAGTTACCCATACAATTATTGAGTGGAATTCCAGATGTGTCCCGTCCAATGGTGAAAAGCCGAACCTGTGCATATTTTCCTCTGGCAATTTCATCGCGTACCTCGCGGTTATAATTACCCCATCCACCCAGCCCTCTCAAAGTGAATTCCATATTCGACTGGCCAGAACAGAACCAGACCTCACCAATAAGTATGTTTTCGATTAGGATGGAATAATCACGACCGGTAATTGTCATCTGATAGGGTCCTCCGGCTGCCGGTGTGCTGATGGTGGTTTGCCAGTTGCCTTCAGCCGATGTTCTTGCAGAAGAAACTGTTTTCAACCAGCTTGCCCGGATTTCAACTTTTTCGCCTGCATCGGCCCATCCCCATACTTTAATTTCTGCATTCTGCTGCAAAACCATATTGTTGCCGATCAGTGCCGGAAGCCTTACAGCCCCATACGACTTAGTCTGAAGAAATAGTAAAGTTAACAGAACCAGGATGGCTATGGCCCGGATGTTCGATTTGCACATAAAAGGGTGATTTTTATGCAAATTTAAGGTTTAAAAGTATGTCGGGGAGTATATATATCAAAAAACGAATCCATTACCGCTAGCTGCATTTAGAGTTTCTTTTTTTTAAACAGGAGCCGGCAGTGAACAAATTTCCTCCGAGAATCTTATTATATAAACTTTCTCTCATTGGGTAACTTTTGGAATGCTTTGAGCGTCATATATTTTAATTCATCTTCCTTTTATTCTTCATATTAACCTAAACCCCAAGCGTTATGTTTAAAATCAAACTTCTGCTTTATACCAGTCTGGTAGTTTTTGTGTTTGCTTCCTGCACAAACAAGGAAAAGGCCAGGATGCCGAAACAATTTACCATTGAGCAATTATACAATAATCTCTCAGTGGGTGCCGCCGGTTTTAATACTGACGAAACAAAAATTCTTGTACATAACAATTCGACTGGCATTTTTAATATCTACGAACTTAGTGTTTCCGATACCGTATTTAAGACGTTAACACACTCGGCAAAGGAATCGTATTTTGCAGTTGATTACCTGCCAGGTAGCAGTAAATACATTTATACTGCTGATCAGGGTGGAAATGAAAACTCACACCTTTATCTTATGAATCAGGGTGATACTGCAACAAAAGATCTTACTCCCTGGCCGGGCAGTACAAATAGTTTTGCCGGCTGGAGTCAGGATAAAAAGTCGATGTATGTGATAAGCAACAAGCGTAATCCTCAATTCTTCGATATCTGGAAACTGGATACCACCACATGGAATCCTACTTTGCTTTATGAAAACAATGAAGGTATGGATCCATCAGGGTTAAGCCATAGTGAACGTTATATTGCACTAACCCGGAGTATCACAACCGATAAGAATGAATTATACGTATATGACCGCACCGCTAAAGTTATGAAGCGTATCAGCAATGATAGTGAAGCTTCGTGGAGTCCAACCGGTTTTGAAAAGAATGATAGTGTGATGTACTATACCACTAACGATGGCAGTGAGTTCAGTTACCTGGTGAAATATTTCATCAATTCGGGGAAAACCGAAAAGGTATTTGAGGATAAATGGGATGTTGCCGGAATGAGCCTGAGTGAAAATGAAAAATACCATACTGTTTTTGTGAATGAGGATGGAAAGAACAAGGTTCTTCTATTCGATCATGCAACAAACAAGGCTGTCAGCTTTCCGGAAATTAAGGATGGAGATGTTCAGGGAGTGATCATATCGCCCAGTGAGAAGAATCTTTTGCTTACAGTAGGAAGCAGCACCAGCCCGGCAAATTTATATCTCTATAATATGGAGAGCAAAGAGTTGAAACAACTTACTTCTACACTTAATAAGGAAGTTGACCGCAACGACCTGGTAGAGGCTGAAGTTGTCAGGTTCAAATCGTTCGACGGATTGGAAATACCTGCAATATACTACAAGCCTTTGCAGGCAAAAAAGAAAAATAAAGTTGGAGCGCTGGTATTTGTGCATGGAGGACCAGGAGGTCAGAGCCGTGTTGGTTTCAGCAATTCAATTCAATATCTTGTGAATCATGGTTATGCTGTTCTGGCTGTTAACAACCGTGGAAGCAGCGGATATGGAAAATCATTTTATAAAATGGATAACCGGGACCACAGCAACGGAGATTTAAAAGATTGTATATGGGGAAAGAAATGGCTTGCAGAGCAACGTTACATCGATAGCACAGCCATTGGTATTTATGGGGGAAGTTATGGAGGATGCATGGTTTTGGGTGCACTGGCTTTTTATCCCGACCAATTTAAAGTGGGTATCGACCTGTTTGGTGTTGCCAACTGGTTGCGTACGCTCAAGAGTATTCCACCTTACTGGGAATCGTTCCGCAAAGCGTTATACGAAGAAATGGGCGACCCTTTTACTGCTGACAGCGTGAGGTTACGTAATATCTCTCCCTTATTTAATTATGAGAAAATCACCAATCCTCTCCTTGTTTTCCAGGGAGCCAATGATGTAAGGGTGCTCCCGGTTGAAAGTGATGAAATAGTTGCTGGTGTTAAGAAAAACGGAGTGCCTGTTGAATATGTGGTTTTCCCTGACGAAGGACATGGATTTGTAAAAAAGGAGAACCTGATCACCACTTCGAAACGGACTCTGGAGTTTCTGGATAAATACCTGAAACCCCAAAAAGCAGGGGCTATGTAGCCTCCTGCTTCTCTGATTCAAAAGCCTGATTGCTCTGTAGTAGCGTAATTCACTGCGGTACAGCAATAAACTTTTAGTTGTCTTGTAATTGAACTACAAATGCGCTGAGATCTTAAGATTTCTTTCAGCCATAAAAGCGAATGAATCGTTGTAGTCAACTTTAACCTTATCGCCTTGAAATTTGAAGTGATAGGTCTTCCCGGTGGCAATACCAGTAATGGTAAATGAAAAATTGCCGGTGTATTCAAAAATTCTGTCAGGGTTATTTCCTGCAGATTCTTCCTGTTCTTCCTCATTGTTAGTATTGGCTGGCGAAGATTGTACCTCTGCCAGCCATTCTTTTCGTTTGTTACCGCAGCAACTCATGGTTAGTGATTATTTATCGGTGAGTTTAAACAAAAGACAAGCTGCCCCTGAGAGAGCCAGCCAGGTTATGATTCCCTGAAGCCAGTCATTGCAAAGCAGAAATGCAAAAGGCACTGCAATCCAGATGCTGAGACAATAAAAGCAGTCGAGAAGGTTTCCGAAGAAACCTTGCCCGAGCAGCTTTCTGAATTTTAGTACAAGATCGAAAGGGCCGTCTTCCTGCGAAAACAAGTGAGTAAGCCGCCACAGAGCCAGTACTGAAAATATAAATCCTGTAATATCAATATTTATCATGGATTCAACCGCTCCATCAGAATTTGGCCATACGCCTGGTAAACTCCTGACAACCCGGTATTATACCCGTTGGTTACCCTTTGCTGAGCCGTTAGTCCGAAGGTGTAATTGGTAAAATACTCTCCGGGTTTTATCCATCCTTCGCCGGCAGGGGTAGGCTCAATAACAACATCTACCAGATCAGCATTGCCATAATCATCCTCAGTTCCTGTATATCCTAAGCAGTCGTGTGGCGTATTGGAAGTATCGGTTCCACCCGAAAAAGTGTGTGAGCCGGTTATTGTAAAATGACCATCCGTATTTGAAGGTAAATCTATCTCAATATTCGCCTTTAAGTCGAGAGCGGTACCCGGGCATCTGTTCATTGAAAGCACATAGTTGTCGACGAAACCAAATAGATCATTAGCACGGAACCTGAATTTGACAGGAGTTTTCATTTGAGCATCAGTGAGACGGAATAATCCGCATCCTGCATCTACAATGGCTGAATCATCGAGTACCGGTGTTGTCATTCCGAAATTAAGTCCATTGTTATGGATGAATAACGGTATAAGATCGGTGGCTCCTGCAACAAGCTGGCCTGTTTCGCTGTAACCATCTACCTGTACCAGAAATCTCCCTGGTGTGCGCACTCCGTTTACAACATCATATAATGCTGTGTTTAACTGCATAAACCGCTCGAAATGGGCAAATTCCCAGTCGATGCCTTCAGCAAAGATTTCCCTTTGAATATTAATATATGCCGGAACGGTTCCGTTAAGTACACCGCCTGCGTTCGGATAAAAGGGTCCCACATTATCTCCGAAATAGTTCGGCAGATTACGGTTCGAGAATTTCGGGTGTTTGTAATTCTGTGATACATAATCAAAACCGGAAGTTCCTTCCCTCCATATACGGATGGTGTACCACCTGATTGTATTAGCTGCTGCACTTTTGGCTGCATCATACATGCATCCCCGCATATCGATGGTGCCTCCCCAGGCAGCACAATCCACGCTGAACAGAGCTAGAGGACTTCTGACTGAAATTTTGCCTGATGCTTCCAGGAAATTAGCTCCATAACGTCTTAACGAAGCCGTGTTTGTTAAAGCACCCACATTCTGGTTGCCTCCTATAAATACGTTACCCAGGCTCCCTATCAGATTTCCGTTAAAGCAGGCTGAAGAAACCTGAACCGTTGATTTTGGTAAGCAGAGGTTGATCCGTTTCAGATTCGGTATATTGTAATAAGGCGCACTTTCGTATCGTACTGTAAACGGTGAATATTCAACGATTTTGACTATTACATCCGGATACATCACCACATTAACATTTTCACCTGACGCTAAGTCGGAAGAATCCTCAAGCCCAGGGAAAGTCATATCGAAACTGAAACGGAAAATATAGTTTCCGTTCATATCTGTAATGGTGTCGCCTAGTAAACGGCGGTTCCCTGCTCCAGTGTAAGCACTTCCGCTTAATTCGGCCGAAGTACGGTCATATTCTTCGAAAGTCAGGGTCAGATTGGATCCGGCACCCGAAGAACAGGAGTTGAACAGGCTGTCAATATTTTTCACCAGCTCGATCTGATCAGCCGGTATATAACGGGCCTTATCAAATAGGTTCACATTTGGTGAAGAAATTACATCAAAATTAGCTGCAGCAAAAGGACTGCTGCCTGCCGAAGCTTTTGCTGACTTGCTTTTTACCTCCTGCACAGCCTTTGGGGCAAAGTTCAGGGTAGTCCGTGGCTGAGTGGCTTGTCCGCCCAGATCGAACACCAAAGGCCTGAAGAAAGGTTCCGGATCGGGAGGGTTCGGGTTCACCTTAACAGGAATGCGTTCGGGATAATATTTTTCGATGAAATCGCGTATAAGCGGATTTTTCAGCGCTTTTTCAAGACCCGGACGGGTGTCGATAACATACGGGAATTTACGGCAGGGATTAAATACACACCTTCCGCTGTAGAGCGAAACATTTCCGTAGATAATAAAATCGTTGATATTCACAGGCGCTGAGCATGTGAGGATAAGGTCGTTGAAATCGGCATCGCTACCACCACCGTCGTCCGAATTGATGTCGAATTCATAATTCCCGCCTGTCTGAACAGGGAAATTTAATTTTGTCTTCGACGATTGCCAGCCTGTGCCGGGATCGTTCTGAATGGCAATTGACCACTGGGTGCCGGTCACAAAAACAGATGAACCAGCGATGCCGGCATGAGTGCCATTGCCTGTTGTTGCACCCTGTACTACGAAGCGCTGCGGGAATGCTGCATTTTTCGATTTTACTGTAACTTTCCAGTTACCTTGCATTGAGATTACCATAGCTTTTTGATTTTTTTATTCCCTACTCTTTATCCGGATTTTCGGTTAACTCCGTTTATAGGTTTGATTTTTAATTTGGTTTTTTGATTTCAGATGCAAATGAAAGAACCTGCAATTGAAGTATGCCGGACTTTATCTGATAAAATTGGCATATACCAGGTATCCTATAAGTCCAGCAACTGCAATGGATAAGGCACCCACCACAAAGTTGAAGGTTGAATTCACGTTGCAGGAATTCTTAACTTCCTGCTCCTGATCAGTTGTTGGTTTTGTATTGTCGTTTTTCATCGTATTCTGAATTTTTAAGTTCGTGTCATAGAAGAATGCAGAGTTCAATTGGTCAGGATGCCTGTGGTGATCCTGTATTTTTAAATGTACACACAGTGCTTACTCCATCGGACAACCGAAACCTGCAGGTTAGTCAAAACAGCTGTACCTCCCGGTGTTGTTGGATTCATAAGGTTTGTGGTATCTCCATCGTGCGAAAGCCAGCAGGCGTGGCCTATTTCATGAGTGGCAACGAGTGCCTGATCCGACGATTTTGCTTCGACCACCACATAGTTGTGTGTTGAGGTAAAACTGCAGCCATTGGTAAGTGCAGGGGTAACATCCTGCACGATGAACACAAGTATTTCGGCACCAAGTCCGATAACACGCCGGAAGCCATCGCTGAATTTGCAGGTTGCCGTGGCAAATTCAAAATAGGATCCTGCCAGAAGCCAATCGTTTATAAATCCGGTTTCGTTGCAGGCCACAGTAAGACCGCCTTCGGGAGGACTCAAAGTAGTACGGCAAATTCCAGTAAAAATCATATTAATATTGCACGTCGAATCATAAAAAGCAATGGCTGCATTTACCTGGCGCATAATTTCAAAATCCGATGCAATCTGTACTCCGTTTACTGAAGGGACAATCACCCCGAAATACATCTTCTTGCGTGGCCTGATTCCAATAAGCGATGCCGCAAAATCAAAGATTCCTGCAGCCCTCCATATGATTTCAGTAACCCAGTTGAGAATTGTACGGATTATGCCGCCAATTATGGGTATGCTCAGAATCAGTGTAACAATAAAACCTATTGCATCGAGCACAGCCGAAACTATCTCACACACTATTCGGGTTACCCACTTACCAACGGTTACAATTACAAACCTGATTATCTTTACCAGAACCCATTCGAGCCAGCAAAACCATTTATTGCAACAAAGGCACCACCAGTTGCATTCCTGTTCGCGGCATCGTTGTTCCTGCCGGTTTTCCCATTCTTCAATAGGTTTCTCAATCTGTTCTTCTACCCAATCCTGAACTTCACGACATACACGTGCCATAGCTTAAGTTTTAGTGAATAATGAATAAAATGAATTCATTTGGTTGAATGAATAGTGTTTACCTTGAAACTGAGGTTGTTCGAAAACTGTATAAGGTTCCACCTGGCCTGCAGTAAGCCTGCCACCTTACCGGTAAATGCCGCTGAAAGAGTAATTCCGGCGCACCACAGTATATCGTTCAGAGTAATAGACGAAAATTTTCCGCCAAGTATAAAATAACAGGTAACCGTAAGTGCAAATACGACGTTCATTAGCAGGCTTCCGCTTTTGCAGCCACAGGCATTGGTATATTCATTTACTTTCTTACTGATTCGGGTGTTTTCAGCTTCAGTAAACTCAGCAAGTTTAAAACTGTATAGGCTGGTTTCGTTCTGAAAACGGAATCTACGCTGAGATTTAACCCATTCCCTGAATACGGTAGGGTTATCGATAACGATTTCTTTTTTTTCGGTTTTGGTTATAGGTTTTTTCATCGTGATATCGGATTTTGATAATTATAAACTTGATAGCAAAGCGTTTAAAAACTTGATAAAAGCGCATCTCGGGTTAGCAACGAATACTTTATTCCTGCGATCAGAAAGAAATATCGTCACTAAAAAGCAGGTTGAAATTGAATCTCTGAACTTTTTTAGACAATACCGGATTATAAGCTGGTCAAAGTTACAACTGCAACCATTGACATATCAATAGCACAAACGAGTCATTTTTTAATGCTTTGGAAAGATGCTTTTTGAACCTTTGGCCCAAATCTGTGTTTATTCTTTACTAATAGAATTTTAATTCTGTTAGAAGCTTATTGGCGTATTGCCGGTTACTGAATCAGCCAGCCGGTTTTTGGGAGGAAGTGATGGTATTTACAGGGTACTGATCTTCCGGTATTATTTGGGATGCAATATTTTGAAGTAATAATTTACTCAATTTATTGTGTGCGTTATGAACAATTCATTTAAAGGTCTGATGCCCGCTGGTATTTTGCCATTTTACAGGCAACAAAGGCGGGAGCTCACAAAAGCTGGTACAGGTAAAACCACCCATAGTATTTTATCTGCTCAAAGCAATCCTCTTCTGATTTTTGGTAAGTGCCTGGTGGATCATTCGGGCAGGCAGTTTGCTTGTATTCACGACAATTGCCTCGGGCACAGCAACTGTTTCAGGAAGGAAATGCCGGAAGGTAGCCTGGGTTTTCATGCTCTCCGTTTTCATCCTGACGATAGGAGTATTCTGTGCAAAGAGGCTTTGCCGGATATGCTGACTTTCTTTTCTGAAGTTCCGGTTCAAGGGTTTTCAGAGTACAAATTCACTTTCAACCACAGGTATATACGAAAGGATGGCAGTGCATCCCAATTTCTTCAGGAAGGATCCATAACCTATTCCGAAACTGAACAACTGCCCGTTCTTAACCTGAAGGTATTCACCGAAATTGGGGATATCAGGGTCGATGATGCCATTGTATTGATAATATCGCGCTATTCGGGTGAAATAGGGTTTCAGAAAGTTTTCATGAAAGTGTATGGCGATTTTGCAGGTTCGGTACTCTCGCTGCGCGAAAGAGAGATCATAAAACTCTGCCTCGAGGGTCTGAGTAGTAAAATGATCGCTGAAAAACTGAACCTGAGCATTCATACCGTTAAAAACCACAAACGGAATTGTATGGAAAAGACCCTGACGCATAATATCACCGAACTTATCAACCTTTGTTATCTTAATCGCTGGCTGTAATATTCATCTGGTGTATTAAACTTCCGTTCAGGAAGTTGGTAAAAAACTATTTTTGAGCTGTCGTTATCATCTGTTATAACTTGCTGATATGCATTGTGATGAAACCAGTGTCGGATATCAACTACTGGTGTTGAGGAAATAAAATATTAAAATCAGATGACTTTCTGCTTACGCATTTTTCGGATAGGGCGACTGAATGCTTTTGCGATAAAAATAAAAAATCGGATCAGACTGAACCCGATGGATTTCCGCAAAGCAAGAGTTATGGCAACAGGTACAATCAGATATAGCAGGCTTGTTAAAAGTGAATAGTAGTCCCTTTCGGAGCACATACGGCAGATATATTCATATCTGCCTGACAGGTACCCTAACACGAAAATACCATTCAGAATTCCTGCCAGAAACACAGGAAACAGTGTAATGCCGTTTAATTTCTGCCTGAATGATTTAGTGGCAATATCAGCCTGAAATTGCAAACTCTTATCAGAACTTAAAATACTTAAAATATCCTCGCCGGCAGCTAAATTTTGTCCGGGTGAAATAAATACAAGGATGTCTCCACAGAGATTACCTCTGAAATCGAGGCATATTTTATCCCCTACAGTCAGGCTGTGGATTTCGCCTGACCGTATGATCTCGTAATATGCCCTTATGGGTCGAAAAAGCCTTATCACTCCTTAGGTGCTTTTGGGGTTTTCAACTTCAGAATACTTTCGCCAAGTTTAACGACAATATTGATGAGCGATTTCCAGAAATCCACCGAAATACTGATTGCTTCGTGATGTATCTGGTTGATAAACACCACTGGCTGTTCGGCAAACGATTTCGAAATCCGGGTTGTAATATCACCATCCATGCCAATAACGGTTTGCATAACCACTTTTTCGATCCCTATATCGTTAGCTTTTTTAATTACCAGTAACTGCCTCAGATCAAGACGGAGTTCGTAGTCATCGGCTTTGCTGGCCGGCATACTTCTGAAGATTTTCACAGTTTCCGGATCGTCGAAGTTGAAATCTGTGCTGTGAAGGTACGGGTCAACATCGTCCATTTTCAAGATCCTGCGTACATCGTCCGATATAGTCTCAATCCTGCGGAGCATGAGGCAATCTGAATTTATAACATCGTCAGGAAAGGTTATTGCGGCCTTGTTTTCCCTGATCAGTGCACAGGCACTTCCTGCTCTTTCGTGCAGTTCTTTGAATGAGTCATGACCCGAACCGGCAAATACTATTTCGCCCCTGAACAGGTTGTACTTCGAAGCTATCATGCCCGGGAAACCATTATATTTTTCACCCAGGCTGACCAGTTTTTCGTGGTAGGTGACAGCCAGTGCATGCAACAGAAGCCGGGCACTGGCAGGTGCTTTCGAAGCACTCATTTCATCTTTGATAATCGTATTTATCTCAAGATGAGTAAGGTCGTACAGCGTTGAACTAACTTTTTCTTCCAGTTTTCCTTTGTTCCAGAACATGGCTCAGGATTATTCGGTTTCTATTGTGCGGTCTTTCCCGATTCTTTCTCAAAAAAGTCGAGGGCACCCAGAATCTCTTTTAGTGTTTCGATGTTTTTGCGGACAATCTCATGCCCCTGGCTTTCGCGGGTGAGATGAAACTCGCGCAATTCTTTATATTCCACAATAAATTTTTCAGTCATGGCTGTGGTGATGTCTCCGGTTACCAGGTTCATCTGTGAACACATACGGTCCTCGGTGCTTTCGTTTACAATGGTTGTTTTTACACCCGCTTCATCGTTAAATGTGTATTTGCCAACCAAGGTATTGACTTCGAGGCGTGTAAGGTTCGAAAGGTTTGCAATGGCTTCTTTCAGGAATGAATTTTTGTCGCTCATACTTTGAATTTTAAAAGTTGGTACAATGTGAACTGATACTAAAATTGTAGAAAAGAAAAAAAACGCCGGTAGATTCTGAGATAAGGAGCAATTGTAAAAGGCGGATAAATAATCATAATTGAATCATTCATCCGGACATCAAACTGATCCTGAATTGCAGATTAATTCCAATTCAAAACAGCAACTTCAGCGGATAGTTCATTCAGAGTATCAGATTTTTTAAATTAGAGGACAATTCAAGGTATTCAAACCTTATGTGTTCATCACTCTGATCTGGTGGTTGATGGATTCCTGGTGTATAGCTTTAAAAAGCTGATCAATAAATTCACCGCTTAAACCCTTGTCCTGGCCTTTGGCCACCACTTTACGGATGATTTCTTCCCATCGCTGGTTTTGCAAAATAGTGATATTGTTATCCTTTTTGTATTGACCTATGGTTTCGGCCACATGCATACGTTGCTCCATCAGGTCGATAAGCTGGTCGTCGAACATATCAATCTGCCCGCGCAGTTCACCCAGCACATCCAAAAACCGTGCATCGCTCGAAACCGGTTTTCGCAGAATCAGCTTGCCAAGCAATTCGTCCAGTGCCTGTGGTGTAACCTGCTGTTTCTTATCGCTCCATGCACAATCGGGATCTGTATGCGACTCCAGCATCAGCCCGTCGTAATTGAGATCCATGGCTTTCTGCGCAATCTCGAAAAGGAACGACCGTGCTCCGCCTATATGGCTGGGATCGCAAAGCAGAGGCAGCTCAGGGATCCGCATACGGAGTTCGATAGGGATCTGCCATTTCGGCTGGTTGCGGTAAGCTGTTTTTTCGTATGCCGAAAACCCGCGGTGAATTGCCCCTATTTTTCTGATTCCCGAAGCATTAAGGCGTTCGATGGCACCTATCCATAATTCCAGATCCGGATTTACAGGATTTTTTACGAAAACCATCACATCCACGCCTTGTAAAGTTTCGGCTATTTCCTGCATGGCAAACGGATTTGCCGAAGTACGGGCACCTATCCACAACACATCAATTCCGAATTTCAAGGCTTCGTAAACATGTTTTTGTGTGGCGACCTCGGTTCCTGTGGGGAGCCCGGTCTCCTGTTTAACCTGTTTCAGCCATTTCAGACCTTCGGTTCCCACTCCCTCAAATGCATTGGGGCGTGTGCGGGGTTTCCAGATTCCTGCCCTGAAAACATCAACTTTATTGAGCGCAGCCAGTTGAATGGCAGTATCCATAACCTGTGTTTCCGTTTCGGCACTACAGGGTCCAGCAATGAGCAAGGGTCGTTGTTTGTAGATGCTCCAGTTCTGAATAGGATCGATATGTAGTTTTATTTCCATCTGGGTTTAGTAATGAAGTGTTAATAGTGTACTTTTCAGGCTAGGAGAGTTTATCCGATAGCCTGAAACTCTTTTTTGATTTTGTTAATTAAGTATTTTCCTGATTTTATTGGCTTCATTCATAAGCTCTTTCAGTTTTTCCTGGTTTTTTTCGAGTATGTGTTTCCTGAAAAGGTTCATTTTTTCGAGGTAATTGTCCAGCACCTCAATAATGTATTCGGAATTTTGCAGAAAAATAGGAGCCCAGGTATCAGCACTGCTTTTGGCCAGGCGAACCGTAGAATCGAAGCCTCCTCCGGCCAGTTTCAATATGTTTTCTTCATCTTTTTCCTTGTCGAGTACGCTCAGTGCCAGCGAAAACGAAGTGATATGCGAGATATGCGAAACATAAGCTACATGGATATCATGATCAGTTGCTGCCATATACGACAGGCGCATATTCAGGATGTTATACATTCCGGTTACGGCTTGCAAGGCATCAGTATCCGATAATTCCCTGTCGCATATAATGGCATGTTTGTAATCGAAAAGTTTCCCTATAGCAGCCATGGGTCCCGAAAATTCAGTTCCGGCCATGGGATGCGAGGCAACATAACGTCCGCGTGCCTGATGACCCTTAACTGCCACAGCTATTCCGGCTTTGGTCGATCCCATATCGGTTACAACCTTTGAAGTTCCGCTTATCCAGTTCAGTATATCGGGAAGCATTTCCCTGTTGGCATTCACCGGGGTACACAAAATGATCAGGTCAGCCTTGTTCACTGCATTTTTAAGGGTATCAATCTGGTCAACCAGGCCGCTGTGTAAAGCAATATTCTGATGATGAACGTTGTTGTCGACACCAATAATCTCTGAGGCAAATCCCCGCCTTTTCAGATCGATGGCCAGCGACCCGCCTATAAGCCCGATTCCTGCAATACATACTTTCATAAAATTCCTTTTCTTTACTTCTTATGTAATTTTTTCTTTTCCTGTTGCGTGATCCAATTCCCCTGCGTTCAGCACCTGCTGGTTTCAGAGGGAGGAAATTCTTTCGATTGCCTGTAGCAGCATAGTTTCGTTTGTACAAAGCGAAATGCGTATATACCGGTTTCCTTGTTCACCGAAAACGAAGCCGGGTGTAATGAAAATATGTTTCCTGCGCAGTATATCATCGGCAAGTTCTTCCCCTCCTGCATAGCGGTCGGGAACCTTGGCCCAAACGAACAGACCGGTTTGTGCCGGATCGAAACTGCAATCCAGTTTCTGCATGATCTGTTCAACCAGCACCCGCCGTTTGCCATAGGTTTCGTTTACGGAGGTGTACCATTCGGCAGGACTGTTCAGCGCTTCAACGGCTGCCAGCTGCATAGGCTGAAACATGCCCGAATCCATATTGCTTTTAATTTTTACGATGTCAGCAATATATTGCTTGTGCCCTGCTACCATGCCTATCCGCCACCCGGCCATATTATGCGATTTGCTCATGGAGTTGAGTTCGAGCGCAACTTCTTTTGCCCCGTCAACTGACAGCAGGCTCAGATGATCGCTGTTCAGAATAAAGCTGTATGGGTTGTCGTTGCATAGGAGTATGTTGTGTTTATGTGCAAAAGCCACCAGGTCCCCGAAGAGTTTTTTGCTTCCCCTGGCACCGGTTGGCATATGCGGATAGTTTACCCACATCATCTTTACCAGGCTTAAATCGCTGTTTTCGAGTTTTTTCAGATCAGGATGCCAGTTGTTATCAGCATTCAGGTTGTAATAGCGAACGCTGCCGCCAGCCAGTTTCGAAACCGAAGTATAGGTAGGGTAGCCGGGATCAGGCACGAGTACTTCATCGCCCTGGTTCACAAAAGCCATACTGATGTGCATAATGCCTTCTTTTGAACCCATCAGGGGTAAAATCTCGTTTTCGGGGTTCAGGGTAATTCCGAAGTATTTGAGGTACCAACCTGCGAAAGCCATCCGCAGGGCGGCAATGCCATTGTAGCTCTGGTAGCCGTGCGAAGCTGGTAATGCTGCAGCTTCCGAAAGCCTACGGATGACGGCTGAGGACGGTGGCAGATCGGGGCTGCCTATGCCCAGGTTGATAATATCGGCGCCAGCTTTGCGCATGACGTCAATTTCCTTCAGCTTGCGCGAGAAGTAGTATTCCTGTACCAGTTCAGTCCTCGACGATGGTTTTATTTTCGGTTGGTCGTTGCCCATTCTGATATTCTCCCAATATTTGTAAATGTTCGGTTAATGGTTTCACGGCTTCCAGGGCCTGCTGATATCGGTTAAAATCGCTGAAAACCAGGTCGATGTAGAAGAAATACTCCCATTCTACACCTACGACAGGGAGCGATTGTATTTTGGTAAGATTCATATTGTAATACGAAAGCACCGAAAGTACCTGCGACAGTCGACCGGCTTCATGCTGCAGGGAGAAACAAAGTGTTGCCTTGTTAATAGTTTGGTTTGCAATCTGCTCCAGCTCTTTTACAGCCGCACTTTCGGTAATAATCTGGAAACGGGTGAAGTTGCGCTTGTTGGTTTCCACCTCTCTTTTCAGTATTTGCATGCCGTACATTTCTGCTGCCAGGGTGCTGCCCAGGGCTCCTATTCCTTCCAGGTTTTCGTCTCTTATCCATTTTACACTTAACGCGGTATCGGCCGAGTCGATAATCCTGACTCCTTTCCGGCGCAGTTCATTCAGGAAAACCTGGCACTGCTGAATGGCAATAGGATGCGAATGTATTTCCCGTATACCGGTGATGGTCTGACCGGGTAAAGCAATCAGGTTCTGCACAACGCGGAGGTATTGCTCACCCATGATCGACAGCCCGCTCTCGCGCAATAATGTATGGTTCTGGAGCAGACTGCCGGCTACCGAATTTTCCATAGCTACAATTCCACAGTCGGCTTTCTTGTCGTTAAGTTCGTTGAACAGGTCAGTAAAAGTTTCGCAAGGCACAATTTCAATGGGGATATTCCCGAAAAACTGCCTGGCGGCAATCTCGTGAAAAGCTCCGAATCCGCCCTGTATGGCAACACTGATTGTATTTTCTTTTAATGGAGTCATAAAAATTTTTACAAAAAAAAATCCCGGAACTTCCGGGACTTCAACATTATTTATTTTTTAAGCAATAACGTATCAGTCCGGCACTGTCAGATAATAAAAAAAGTAAAAAGAAATGGCGGAGGCTGAGTGCATGCTATGTGGTCAGTTTAAAATTGTACTACTAAAAGTGAAAATGTTTGTTCGAAATGCTGATTGAAAACACAAAAATACGGGTTTTAGCAATACAAAGTGGTTGTTAACATTTGATTAACAGAATTTGCCGGATTGGGAAGACCTATTCAAGCCTGCAGCTTCATCACCAATTGATAAAACGTTGTGTTCGGTCAATCAAAGATACAATCTAAAAGCAATTCACAACTCAACGGCCAGGTGATAGGATCCTGATCGGGTTGTGTTCGGTCAATCAAAGATACAATCTAAAAGCAATTTACAACACATGCCGAATATATCACCTGCATTCCGGATCTGTGTTCAGGCAATCAAAAGTATCTTATTAAAATTTTGCGCCCGAAAAGTTGATACTTACTTTTTCAACACTTTGCGTCCTTGCGGTTAAAAAAAAACAATCGTATTGGTTCCTGCAAATCCATTATTTCTCCGAAAGTCGCAGCAGCCTGGCACCATGAGGCAAAACCTCTGGCCTCATAAAGGACTGGAAACTGCCAAGCAGATCACCCGACCAGAGGTCAGTTACCTGGCAATTGCCATCGAAGCCCAGTTCTTTCAGGTTTATGGAAATAAGCTGTGTGCTTTCACCCAGATTGAAAACTGCCACATATATTTCACCGGTTTCGGGATCATCTGCCGTCCAGGCAACCTGATCATCACTCCTGAAAAGCTGCCTGTTACTTACACTGTTCTGGTTTACCTTCAGTACTGCCTTGTTTTGAAGCAGACTTAGTTCGAAAGGCCTTATCATGCTGAGATCGCCACCATACATGAGGGGTGAACGCGCAATGCACCACAGTGTCATAAGGGTAACCAATTCAGAGCGTGTAAACTCCGATTTCCGTTGTTCCTCACCAGGTCCGCGGCGCGAAAGCATCCCCACCGGCAGCATATCGGCATCCGGGAAATGGCCGGGTCCAATATAGCCTTCCCATTTGTTCAGCAAAGCAAACATTTGCTGCAGCGATTTCCAGTTGTCCCTGAAATCGTTCGAAATACGCCATGTATCTGCGTAATCACTGGCATACTCAGCTTTTACCAGGGGTGTTTCACCCGATGCAATACTCAAAACCATAGGCCTTCCACAATGTATTATGGCCTTTCTGATAGCAGCAATTTCTTTTTCCCGGAAAGGGGAGGCAATATCCTCAACTTTTACGAAATCCACGCCCCATCCGGCATACAATTCTAAAAGAGAGTTGTAATACTCCTGTGCTCCGGGTTTGTCCATATCAACACCATACATATGGTTGAGCCAGGTGCAGGTGCTGTTAGTGTCGGCAATATCCCGGGCGTGGTACCTGCTGCCTTTTATCTGAGTATTTGCAGCTACTGCTTGTCGCGGAATTCCGCGCATTATTTGAATTCCGAATCTGAGTCCTTTCTTATGAATATTGTCAGCAAGAGGTTTAAAGCCTTTGTTGTTTGCAGCAGATGGGAAACGGTCTTCAGTAGGAAATAGACGGCCAAAGCGGTCCATAGTAAACCCGGGAGTAAACCCTTCACCCTGAGCCGGATTGATGAGTGCTGCAGGATAAGGGAAATACCAGCAGTAGTCTATAACAACATACTGCCAGCCGAATTTTTTCAGGTGTTTTTCCATAAACCCGGCGTTTTCCAGCACCTCATTTTCCTTCACCGAAGCTCCGAAGGAATGGTAGCTGTTCCATCCCATGGGTGGCGACTGGGCTGCTTTTGGGGTCTGGGCCGAAATAAGTGTGCCGGTCATAATGAAAATCATCAGAAATATACTCTTCAGATTCGGATGAACGGAGGTGTTTTCAGTTTGTTGTAGTTTCATTTGTTTAATTACTAGATGCAGAGTATTGTATATCATATCGTTATTCGTGCATTACAAAAAGTTCTGTTTTGATGCAGTTTCTTTAATAAGTTCCCATGCATTTTGCACATGCTGCATGGTGGTGAGTGTTCCTGCTATCGACATACGGAGTACATACTGCCCGTTCAGTTTGGTATGTGTAAGAAAGATTTTTCCACTTGCATTGAGTGCTGAAAGCAGTTTTTCGTTGTGCTGATTCAGGATTTCAATATCATTAGTGTTTTCAGGATGGTAGCGGAAGCATACCAGACTTAAGGGTACCGGTGCCATAATTTCGAAGGCAGGATGGTCAATTACCTTTTGTTCGAGCCATTGTGCCATTTGAATATGATCACGGATTTTATTCTGCAATCCTTCCAGGCCGTAGGTCCTGATTACAAACCATAGTTTCAGTGCCCTGAACCGGCGGCCAAGGGGAATTCCCCAGTCGCGGTAATCGTTTACCAGTCCGCGGTTGCCGGTTTTCAGGTATTCGGGTAGTATTTCGAATGTACGGATGAGTGCTTCTTTATCTTTAACAAAATAGGCTGAACAGTCGAAATTGGTGAACATCCATTTGTGTGGGTTGAAAACAAAACTGTCAGCGTTTTCAATTCCTGCGATCATCCATCTGTATTCGGGAAGCAGCAAAGCACTGCCGCCATAGGCTGCATCCACATGTAGCCAGATTTTATATTTTGAGCAGACCAGAGCGATTTCACTCAGTGGATCCACAGCCGTACACCCGGTAGTTCCCAATGTGGCTACCACGCACAAGGGTCTGTATCCGTTTGCCATATCATCAGCAATAGCTTCGGCAAGCAGGTCGGCATTCATGCGGAATTCAGCATCCGTTGCTATTTTGACTAGGTTTTTACGTCCGATTCCTGCAATTTTAAGTGCTTTTTCTACCGATGAATGGGTTTCGGTTGAGCAGTAGACCCTCAGCTTTTCGGTGCCATCGAAACCGTTTTCGTTTATTGCATAAAAAGTAGCTTTCTCGCGGGCACTGAGCAATGCTGCCAGGGTGGAGGTAGAAGCCGTATCCTGTATAACGCCATGCCATCCGGTAGGCAAACCAGTCATGTCCCTGAGCCAGTTCATCATTGTTTCTTCCAATTCGGCAGCAGCCGGCGAAGTATCCCACACCATGCACTGAGCTCCCAGTGAGGCGGTCAGCATTTCGGCAAGAATACTCGGGAAACTGCTGTTGGCAGGGAAGTAAGCATAAAAATCAGGACTTTGCCAATGGGTGATTCCGGGCATGATGATACTATCGAAGTCGGCTACAATACGCTCCATTTCCTCTCCATGCAAAGGAGGAAGAAGTGGAAGCTGCGATTTTATTTCGTCTGGCTTTACACCGGATTTTACAGGATAATCCCCGATATTTTCGTAGTAGTCGGCCATGCGGTCAGCAAACCGGTGAGCCCATATCCTGAATTCGGCATTGTTCATGGGAATCTGATTTTTTTGTAAAAGTAGAGAATGTTGAAATTGCAGGCTGTTATTTCTGCTAAAAAAGCACCACCTGCCGGAATAGCGGTGATTTTTAGGGGCAGTATCAGGTTTGCAGTTTCTGGCATTCTATTGTTTTGGTTTATGGGTTGCTGCATAATTCAACTCCATGTTTTTTGTATATTTCTCTTATCCTTTTTGCTTGATCAAAAAGGACCAAAAAATCAAGACTCTATAAAGTTTTAATGATTTTCTAAGTCAGGTTTTTGCCACGCCACGCAAGCCGTTCGCCATGTTAGATGATTCCATAATTCAACCTTGGGGATTTGGCTCACTTCTGCATGGCTTGCTGATGGCCTGCGCTCAAAAACCTTCCTTGAAAAACTATTAAAACTTTCTAAGGTCAGTCCGTGAATTGAATAATCTGAAATTTGGATAATTTGTAAGCACACTAAATTTACTTCTGTGCTGAATATTGTGGATGTAGGTCCCAGCCTTTCTGGTGCTATTCTGGTATGACAAAAGCACATAATTAAAATGATTTACACATCAGATGTTTATATTCCAGGCTCGGAAATAAAATATCATGCCAATTAATTGGTTGGCGGTATCACGCGAAAAGTTCATACTTTTGCGCTCCTGTTTTTCAGAAGCTAAACCTTCCGGAATACGCCTGACTTATTGGGCAAAACTAAAAAAATCAGCTACCTGCATCTGCGTTTTTAATGGGAAAGAATTATATTCCATATGCTTTTTACTTTACACTGGCTGTGGCCGTTGTGCTGGGAATTTTGTCATTTTTCGTTAAAGAATCTACTTTTCTGGGTTATCCTGTCAAAGCCGTGAGTATTTTCTCCGACATTACGGTTGATATCGTTTCGGATCTTAAAATCGTGCCTGTTAAAGATACGCTTACCGATCAAAATGATCCTTGTCCTCCGGGGGTGGTCTGCTTCCGCAATTTTTCAGGTCAGAAATATCCTCTTGATCCGCTGCTCGACCAGCTTCTGAAAGCGAAAGCTAAACAGGGGAAAGTGCGAATAGCCTGGTATGGCGATTCTTTTTCGGACGGAGATATTCTGGTAAGCGATTTGCGCGATACCCTGCAAAGCATGTATGGAGGAAACGGTGTTGGTTTTGTTCCCATAACTTCCGAAATAGCCGGCTTCAGGCAATCAGTCATTCATTCATTCGGAGGATGGAATACAACATCCATTCTTACAAATCCCGGCTCGAACCGCCTTGGGATCAATGGTTTCAGCTATACGCCCGATTCAGGTAACTATGTGTTTTACAAAGGATCCGAACACTTTAAACATACTTCGGCTTTCAGCACTTTCAGGTTATTCTATACCTCTACGTACGCCCAGAAAGCAAGGATCACGCTGAACAAAAAGGACACCCGCATCCTTGACTTACCCGTTTCATCAACTCCGGCTATGCTGGTGGTGCAGGCCGATACAATCCATCAGGTTAGTGCACGGCTCAACAGGGGTGGTTTAACCTGTTTTGGTGCGTCGCTCGAGGATGAAACAGGAATTTATATCGACAATTTTGCAATCAAAGGGAATTCAGGTCTGGGATTGCAGGGCATTCCTGAAAAAAATCTGGCGGCTTTCGATAGCCTGCTGCATTACGATTTGATTGTTTTGCAGTTTGGCTTAAATGTGTCGAATTCCCCTTCGAAAGATTTTACCAGTTATTGTAAAGGAATGACCAAACTCATCACCAGGCTGAAAGCTGCATTCCCTGATACTCCCATACTTTTACTATCAGTTTCCGACCGCAGCCACCGCCGGCAGGGGCAGTTTGTTACCATGCCTGTTATTCCAATGCTTATTCAGGCACAGGAAAAAATCGCCTTTGATAATAAAATACTGTTCTGGAATCTGTTCGAAGCTATGGGAGGTGAAAACTCAATGGCTGCATTCGCCAATTCAAAGCCCGCGCTTGCCAATAAGGATTACACACATCTCAATTTTGCCGGAGGCCGTAAAGTCGGACTTGCTCTGGCCCGGAGTTTTATTCATGAAGTAGATAATTATCAGAAAAGGAGGATACATATTGTTGCCGTGGCGAAGTAGATTTTTGATTTTTATAGTTTTGGTCATCTTCACGGTTGGTAGCAATGCTCAGGCTATTGTTTCCGACTCAGTGAGAGATGTGAAATATGAGTTTATTAATTATGAGGCAGATACAATAATAAATGTTTCGCATCTTGTGCCGTTTTTTAACAAGCTTCAAAAACTCGAAAGGGGAGAAGTCGACCGGCTTAACATTGTTCACATAGGCGATTCGCATATACAGGCTGATTTTATTACCAGGGAAGTACGTAAAAATTTCCAGCAACGCTTCGGGAATGCAGGCCGGGGTCTGGTGTTTCCACTCAGGGTGGCAGGAACCAACGAACCTGCAGATTATCGCACTACTTCAAATACAGCCTGGGCGGTTTCAAAAATTAACGGACCCAACCGCAGTCCTGAACCCGGAATATCAGGAATTTCGATGTCGTCAGCCGAAAATGGTTCCTATTTTGAAATCACTACTTTTAATCACGACGATCTCGACTATGCTTTCGATCAGGTAACACTGATTCACACCAGGGATTCAATGCAGTTCGACTGCCGTATTACCGATTCTCCATTCAAAGTCGGCTATCTTATGGCGTCGAATCTAACAGAAGCTGGTGAAAATACAACTTCGGTACAGTTTTCGCGACCCACAAATTTTGTGCGCATAATGTCGGAACAAACGGAATCCGGGCAACAAGCGGCTGTTATAAATGGGGTTGTGCTGCAAAACAGCAAGCCTGGAATTCTGTACCACAGCATAGGTATCAACGGGGCTCATTTCAGCGACTACAACAGTTCTCCATTGTTTTATGATCAGCTTTCAGTTTTGAACCCCGATCTGGTTATTATATCTCTTGGAACCAATGAGGGTGCCAATATTAAAGTTACAGAGGACGAAACCATTTCTGCTGTAAGCACGATGGTGCAGAATATAAGATCGAAAAACCCCGGAGTTAGCATACTGATAGCAACACCAGCTGATGATTATTTTCGAAAAAAATACAAGAATCCTTACCTCGAAACTGTGCAGCGTTCGCTTATAAAAAGTGCTGTTGCCGAAAAAACTGCCTGCTGGGATCTTTACTCTGTTGCAGGAGGATACGGTTCATGCATTGAATGGCGTAAGGCGGCAATGCTGCAGCACGATGGAGTCCATTTTAACAAACAGGGCTATGCTCTGCAGGGTTTTCTTCTTTATAAAGCATTAATTGACAGCTATCTGAGGTATGCAGCAAATTGATTTTCAGAAACTCTTTCAGGAGTTCGTATACAACCCCCGCGAGCCGATGATCTTCAGCAGCGGATTCTTCCTGTTCCTGTTTCTGGGTTTTATTGCTGTTTACAGCTTGGTTTATAAGCACAACAGGCTCAAAAACATATACCTCACACTTTTTTCTGTTTTCTTTTATTACAAATCAAGCGGGCTTTATTTTATACTGCTGCTCATTACAGCCGTGGTTGATTATAACCTGGCACGGAAAATAGCCCGGACTGAAAATAACCGGCACCGGACTATCTTTCTGGTTATAAGCCTGATCGTTAATATCGGCATGCTGGTGTATTTTAAATACACCAATTTCTTCCTGGGTATGGTTTATGATTTGGTAAACAAGCCCTTCGATCCTTTGAATATCTTTCTTCCGGTCGGTATTTCATTCTTTACCTTTCAAAGCCTGAGCTACACCATCGATATATACCGAAGGAATATTGAGCCGGTAAAAGACATTTCGGAATTTGCGTTTTTCGTTACTTTTTTCCCCCAGATGGTTGCCGGCCCTATTGTAAGGGCATCGGTATTTCTGCCACAGGTAAGGCAGACACCCTTTGTGAGTAAGGCTGATTTCGGGAAAGCCATCTTCCTGATCTGTATTGGCTTGTTTAAAAAAGCTGTAATATCGGATTACATCAGTATTAACTTCGTCGACCGTATTTTCGATAATCCAGGTCTGTATACAGGCCTCGAAAACCTCTTCGGCGTGTATGGGTATGCATTGCAGATTTACTGCGATTTTTCGGGATACACCGATATGGCCATAGGTATTGCATTGCTGATGGGCTATAAACTACCGGTCAATTTCGATTCGCCTTACCAGTCGGCAAGCATAACCGAATTCTGGAGGCGATGGCATATTTCGCTTTCTTCCTGGCTTCGCGACTACCTTTATATTTCGCTCGGTGGCAACCGTAAAGGCCGTATCCGCACCTATATCAACCTGATGATCACCATGCTTCTTGGTGGGTTGTGGCACGGAGCTGCACTCCGGTTCGTAATTTGGGGTGCCCTGCATGGAGCAGGTCTTGCCGTGGAGAAACTAATTGGTTCAATAGTCAGCATTCCGAAAAATAGACTTACACGCATACTGGGAGTGATTATCACTTTTCATTTTGTGTGTTTTACCTGGGTGTATTTCAGGGCCGACAATATGACTGTGGTTAAAGCCATGCTTACTCAGATTACTACGGCATTTCATGCTGAAATACTTGGCGACTTTGTGAAGGGTTATCCATACATCCTCATGCTGATGGTAGTAGGATACATTCTTCATTTCATCCCTTCCGGTATCGAAAAACGAACACAGGAACTGGTTGTCCGGTCACCTTTTGTTTTAAAAGTGGCATACCTGGTTATTATAGTATTTGTAGTGATACAGATCAAATCGTCCGAAATTCAGCCGTTCATTTATTTTCAGTTCTAAACACCAACACTCTGGTAATCTTTCGTTAAACGCAAGGACGCCAGGTTTTATAGTACAGAATATCAATGATTTAGGACGCAAATATGTGTTTTTGTATCATACTGATAAGTAAGCATATGAAAATTATTAACGGACTATTGAAACACTATTCATTTGCGGGAAATTGAGCTTCGTACTGAACAATCCGGCAAATAATTCCTTAATACCTTTACTTTAATCTAAAACAATTCTGAAAAAATGATGAAAACCACTATCTCCCTGCTTCTTGTATTACTTGTAATTGCGGCAGCAGCCCAGGAAAAACACCTTAAAAACATTAAGCAGCTTACTTATGGCGGCGATAATGCCGAAGCATATTTCAGCTTCGATGGCAACGATCTTGCCTTTCAATGCAACAACCGGGCATGGGGGCTGCAATGCGACCAGATTTTCAATCTGAATATCGCCAAAGCAGCTGCCGATTCAACCTACCGTCCTGAAATGGTAAGCACCGGCCTGGGACGCACAACCTGTGCCTATTTTATGCCGGGTAACAAGCAGATTTTATATGCTTCCACGCACCTTGGAGATAAGGCATGTCCGCCAAATCCTGAACCACGTGCCGATCACAAATACCTTTGGGCCATATACCCTGATTTCGATATTTTTATTGCTGATCTGAATGGCAAACTTACTAAACAACTTACTGACCTGCCCGGGTATGATGCTGAAGCAACTGTATCGCCCGATGGCAAAAAAATTGTCTTTACTTCAACCCGTAACGGAGATCTTGATTTATATGTGTGCGACATCGACGGCACCAATGTAAAGCAGGTGACTGACCAGTTAGGTTACGATGGCGGTGCTTTTTTCTCGCCCGATAGTAAGAAACTGGTATTCCGTGCATCGCGGCCATCCACACCCGAAGATATTAAAGAATACAAGGACCTGCTTGCGCAAGGTCTGGTTATGCCTACCAATATGGAAATATGTGTCTGCAATGTTGATGGAAGCGATTTCAGGCAGGTAACCCATTTGGGCAAGGCCAACTGGGCTCCGTTCTTTCATCCATCGGGAGAGAAAATTATTTTTTCAAGCAATCATCAGTCAGCCAGGGGTTACGATTTTCATCTGTTTATGGTCAATCTCGACGGATCCGGAATTGAGCAGATTACAAACGAAAGTATATTTAATGCTTTCCCAATGTTCTCACCTGACGGCAAAAAACTGGTTTTTTCGTCGAACAGAAACAACCATCAGACCAAAGATACCAATTTGTTCATTGCTGACTGGGTCGATTAGGCTACCGCAAAAAACAGAAGATATTTGTATTGATTTTCAGGTAAAAACCTCAGATGCATGCTGCTCTGAGGTTTTTTTTTAGAATTGTGATTCGAAGATGTGTACGATTGCCTGCGCCTTACGGGAATACAAAAGGTGTGATGGAGCTGATTCCATACCTTTTCAGGTCTTTCGTCAATTGACTTAAAGCAGGAATGAAGTGCTGATATGGACCTTAATACCTCAGAATATTAAATAGCTGTTGCCTTGGCTATATATTATTTTGATGTGCTGAATACAAATATCGATGTATGAGATTATAAAGAACTATAATTGTTTTCGTTAATATCGGTTTAAATATTTTTTTCTTTTACTTTTTGCTTGACCAAAAAGTAACCAAAAGTCAAGGCTTTCGAAGAATATGTTGCGTTTCTATGCCGGAGGTATCTTCTCGCAATACAAGGCATGAAAGATGGCACAAATCATTGCATATGTCCTGACTTCTGACGTTTAGTGCGGTAGAAGTTTCCATTTTTTAATTAACGGACCCAGTGGGCTTTTAATAATTTCTGAGGTTGGAGAAATAAATTTGAATGTTTCTTTAGTCATTGAATCGCGGAT